>Ga0209212_1001119_pt1 | contig 45554 bp, 54 predicted proteins | sample RifGroC2_FD_183996 | JGI IMG/M metagenome (GOLD analysis project Ga0209212, IMG submission 183996) | Groundwater microbial communities from Rifle, Colorado, USA - Groundwater C2 (SPAdes) (version 2) | ecosystem: Environmental > Aquatic > Deep subsurface > Groundwater | place: Rifle, Colorado... | reverse complement strand
ACTGTCCCCGGTGGCGGATGATGCGGAACTGTACCCGGTGGCGGATGATGCGGAACTGTACCCGGTGGCGGATGATGCGGAACTGTTGCCTTCACCGTGTTTCGACCCGCTCTCGTCATACGTCCTGCGGTTGAACATAAAATCAATGGCAGAGCCTATGAAATCATGCAGTTTCAGCGATAGCCCTATTTTGATTTCGGTACATGCTATCTTGCTGTCTTCATCGTGACGATCTATAGCGCCACTGCCAGTCACGGTGTGGTAAATACTCGACCCAGGCTCGTAGTAACCAAACACATCCAGGGGGTTTTCGCAGAAGTGAAAGCCTGATGAACACGCTTTAGCGGTTCCGTTGTGAGTATAAGTTTCGCCTTCCTTGAACTGGAAGCCGCGACACTGCATGTTCTTGTCAAATCCCTTGAACCCGGCAACGGCATAGGTCTCCGGTTCGTTTATTTTTGTGACCTTCTTTTTTCTCATGCCTTCACTCCTTTTAATAAAATAATGACCTGCAGAAGAACCTGGTCCGCCACCTGTTGCTTAATGTACTCACTCCGTTCGGCACGTCCCTTTTTATAATCACCAACAAAACCTTCCTGTTCGGCAATTCGATATATTTCTACCGGACATCGTGGCGTTTTCGTTAAGACGGTTTTGCTCATCGGTTCCCTCCGTAAAATATTATTGCCGTTCATCGGTGACACACCACACAGCTTTGAGGTTCGCCGTTCTTGTCCAGGACGACGCCGAATTTCTTATCTGCAGTAGTAGTTTCAGGAGGACGGATCATCAGGATTGAGAAGACGAGAACAGCCACGAAACAGGAGATACATTCCACCGCGAACTTTTTCTTCATTGCTCCTCCCTTGACATTGCATTAACACAATTTAAGATTTGTACTGGATAGGTACGGCCTTGCAATTCAATGTAAGACAAAAAATTACTCCCGCTTTTGCCGCTCCTTGTCCTGCAAACGCATCTGCTCCCGAGCATGTTTCTTCTGCTCTTTCGGGGGGAGGCTTGCCAGATACTGTTCATCCAGCCGTGCCGACTCCTCACTGCGAAGCTGCCGCACCACTTCTGCAGCAATGCGCTTTATGTCCTCAGGATGGATGCGCTGCATTCCTCGCCCCGATAACCATCGTTGCCAGCTTCGCCATGCCCTTCGGAGTCACCCGTACCTGTTCGCTGATGCGTTCGCTGCCATCGGCAAGGGGAATCGTGGTGATCTTGTGAATGAGATACCCGGCCTGAATCTTCGTCTGGTAGGCGATGAAAGAGCCGTTGCCTGGGCGCCGATAAATCCATTTTTCGTACTGGAGGAACACACAGAATTTGTGCGGGGGAACTTGCAGCGACTTCGCCGCATCGGTAAGACAGAAACTGCCGTCTGCACTGGAGAGCAGATCGAGCGCGTCGGCTTTCGGCTGCATTTCGATCATTGCCAGCTTCTGTTTTTCAACTTCGTCTGCCAAGTCAGCAGCGAGGCGAAGCGCTTCCGGCAGAGATTGCGGAATTTGCGGGACTTGAGGAGCGACGGACTTGTCAAATGTCCGAATGACCTGCAGATGAAATGAAGGGCTGATCCACATGGCGTAGGCGTAAACCAACTCTTTCGCTACGAATGTCCCAACTCCTTGTTTTGACTCGAAAGCCGGAAATCCGGCTATCTCCATTTGATTGGCTAAGTCCCTGAAAACTTGGGTTTGTATCCAGTAGTTAGGACGGTGCCTGTGTTCCCCGCCTGATGCTCGATGAAGATCGTTGATGCAAAAGAGCCCGTTTTCAATCTGGCGAATGCCGACGTTTGCAATAGCAACGTTCATGTGTTATTCTTCCTCCGTTCTGTTGTTGCCCCCATTTGCCCTGCCAGGCGTGGGGGTTTTTCATTTTCAGGCGTTGTGGCCGTTCTCGACGAGCAGGCCATCAGCCTTCAGCGCCTCAATCTCCTCATTCCTTGGTTGAAACCTTCCACGGAAAACATTACGCATCCGTTCAGGATCAAAGCCTTTAGACCGCGCCCATCCCGCCACTGTCCGACCAGTACCTTCCAGCTTCTGACGTGTTGCCTCTCTGTTCAAAATGCCCACCTCCTTTTTTTGTTGCATTGTCGTGTCATTGTGTTATAAGTGATGCCCTCTATGTTTCTACTGTCGAAGAAGGGTCGTTCTCTTTTCGTAGACCCCTCTTTTAGCGACCCGCTACAGGTGCGCCCTTTTTCATACCTCCGTGGCGTTGTGATGTGATGGTTATACTTCAATATTTGAAGTATGTCAAACATAAAATTGAAGTTTTGAAACTTTTTTGAAGGGGTTTGCAAGTGGACGTTCAAGAATTAAAGGACAGGTTAAAAGTTAAGACAAACCGCCAGTTAGCCGATATTTTTAAAGTGAAAGAGACGGCTATTTCAAACTGGGGGAGAACCGGAGTGCCAGATCGAATCGTAAAAATGGTAGACGCTAGAACATTCGGGATTATTGGAGACAACAACCACGTCGTTAACCACTGCTACACCTCGAAAGAGGCAGCGATGCTCTGCGAAATTCTTGAACAATGGGACGAAAAGAAAAGAAAGCGGCTGCTAAGGATTGCCTTAGAAATGGATGAAGAGTAGGTGAGGTAAATTATGAAGCGAGCCTATGAAAACAATAGAACCGTAATCGTATTTTGTGGCCCTACCGGATCGGCATGCCTTTTGTTTACTCTAGGTTATTGGCTGTGGAATGGATTAACGGAAAAGACAATCACGATGTTTCTTATTTCTGCTTGCGCACTAGGTATGTACGCAAAAGCAAAGATTGAAAATAACATACTGGAGAAATACCATCCTCCGATTAAGCACGACGATTAGCCTTGCTCTCCTCTGCTACACCTCCGCCCACCAAATCCCCAGGACAGAAACAGGGGAAATCAAGCGGAGTGCGGCAGCAGTGAGGCAGTACAAGAAAACCACCGGCTTTCCCAAGGGACGCCCCGGTTATGAAATAGACCACATTACCCCGCTGCATAAAGGCGGCTGCGACTCACAGGAAAACATGCAGTGGCTGACCATTGAGGATCATCGGAAAAAGACAGGACGCGAACAATGAGAACCTTCCCCCGAGTCATAGAGCTACTTCAGAAGGAACTGGAAAAAACCGGCAGCGTCAACCGGATCGTGTCACGTACCGGTCTGAACCATAACACAATCACTTCCTATCTCTCCGGTCGTTCCGAACCGACACAGGACAGCCTGGAGAAGATCGCCCGAGCCTACGGCAGAAGAATATCGTGGCTACGCGGCGACTCTGACACCGAACCCACCAATAAAGCGTTGCTTGATCTTTCCGAACTCTCCCCGCCCAAGCGTCAACTATGGGACTGCATCGCGGCCATGACTGACGAGAAGGCAGAAAACCTGCTCAGGATCTTGCAGCCGTGAAAGTAAACGTCATCCCCCACCCTACCCGCGACGGTTGGTATTACGTCGAATACCGCCCGGAGGGATACAAGGGGAAGCGAGAGCGTATCCCGGTTGAAGGATACGAACACGCCTGTCGCCGTCGTGATCTCATCCAGGAACGTTACGACAACCCCGAGAAGAAGCAGGAGACGCACCCGCGCATCGAAGACGTTTACAGCGAATATCTCACATGGGTAAAGGCGAACCAGGCGCCCGACACCTACCGCAGCAAAAAAAACGCTTTCAAGGTGCATCTCATCCCACACTTTGGAGATTTCAGAGTAAAAGAACTGTCGCAGACCGTTTTTGATGATTTCCACAAGAGGCTTCCCGGAAAACGCCGTGCCATCATCGCTTATCAACACTACCTGTCAGGGCTCATCAAGTGGATGGTAAAGCGCAGCATGGCGCCACCTCTCGGCTTCAAACCAGAGGAACCGAAGTATCGACCGGGAAAACCGATCATCCCTTCAATGGCAGATATCCAGACAGTCATTGACTCCGTAGACGCCCCCGACAAGAAGGCGATGCTCCACGCTATGCTATGGCCCGGTCTACGCTGGAACGAGGCAAGGCTTCTCAAGTGGGAGGATGTGTATCTTGACGAGGGAATCATCAGGGTAAGGGAAAGCCACCAGGAAGAAGAAGTGCATATTGCTATTTGGCCCGAGCAAAGGAAATGGTTGAAGGCAAATCGGAAGGCGTCAGGGTACATCTGGGAGAATCCAAAAACTGAAAAGCCGTGGACATCCTTAAAGCGAGTTCTCAAGACGGCCAGCGCCCCCCTTGCCCGAAAGATTACCCATCACGATTTCAGGAGACGAAGCGGCCAGAATGTTTATGAGGCAAGCGGCTACGATATATTTGCAGCTCAGAAGCATTTGCGGCACAAAGACATCAGAACCACCATGCGGTATCTCGGAATAGATGACCAGCGCCGGTCAAAAATCAACCAGGATGTCATTGTCCATGTGGACAAGTTACGAAAAGCGGCGAAGCGCCAGCAGAAACGGCGCAAGAAGGAAGCTGCATGATAGTTCGTAATCAGCAGGTCAGCGGTTCAAATCCGCTCATCGGCTCCAGTAAACACAAGGGTTCCCGGCCATAAACCGGAAACCCTTTTTGTTGCAAGTTGTCCACAGTTGTCCACATTGATTCACAACAAAAAAGACCCCCCGGCGAGTAGGAGGAGAACTCACCAGAGGGTTGACATATCCGGGACCGCCCCGAAATTCGTCACATTGAAATTTATTCCTTTATTACGTCCTCACCCTTCACCTTGTCGTAAATTTTCCCGAGAGATGCCGTACCCGCCGCCCATACCTGACCAAGAGGCCCACGGTTGTCAACAATGATCTTTACATTACCGTCGATGTACTCAACCTTGCCGTCGCTTTGACAGCGAACCAGGTACTCTTTGCCGTCTGAAGTTCGAACGTAGGAATCCCGACCGCCGAGCCCGACGCAGCCGGAAAGCAATAGTGTTGCTACCAGTAGCCACCTCATTTCACACCTTCTATAAGCCGGTTCAGTTTGCTGTATCCCGACTCCTGCGGCGATACCATTCTCCCTTCGATTCTTTCATTGACCTTACGGAGACATTTGCGGCATATCTTGTTGCGACCTTCATTGGGGCAACCACAGACGCAATAGACGGCATTGATTGCACTAGGGGCGCTTTCCGGTTCATACACCCAATCGTGATTGCAGGCGGTATCACCTTCATTCATAAGGCGCGTCACTTTTTCATACTCACAGGTATGAGTGTTTGCGTTGCCGTAATAGAAACCTTCCCATCCAGCGTACGCACCTGTGGAGACAAGAAGAAGTAGCGCCACCAGCGACAGAGGCAGCGACTTGATACGAAACCGCCGCTCACTTTTAAGTAGAGAATAGAGCTTGTTCGGGCTGATTCTCGAAGGAGTGTAGCCGACAAGATATCCAATCTGTTGCAGAGCTGCCGCGCAGATTTCGGAGCAAAACCACTTCTCAGCCGACTGCCAGCCGATAGGAATGGGGAGGAATGAAAAACCAATCCCCGCCATGTCATACTTCAAACCATCCTCCCCTTCGCAGAACCGCCGGATTTCCTTCTCCTGAGTTTTGTTACAAGGGATGTCAATAAAATCCCACTCTTCAGGTTTTTCCAGTTCATCCTTCCATCTGGTGCCGCCGTCGGCCTCGTCTGAAGAGAAGGTCGTCCCGTCCGAGAAAACCAGTTCGGAATGGCTGTACTTGCCAAACGTCCAGAAGCAGATGATCTTTGCATAGATAGTGTGGCACTTCTTGCGGAAAGCTATCTTCATTTCACCCCCCCCTCACGCATACCTGTTTTCTGCCGGTGGCGCATACCCAGCGGCAACGAATGCCGGGACATCGAAGCCGGGACAAAACGGCTTATTGGTGGCAAACTGGAAGTGGCCGTATATCTTCGCTTCAGGATGCCGCGTCTGTATATCCTGAAGCAGTTTGATAAGACTGTCCCATTGAGCCGGAGAATACCGTTTTCTGCCGATCATGCAGATGCCTATCGAGGTTGCATTGTGGCCAAGACAATGCGCCCCGACCTCGTTCTCTGCTCTGCCGGTCTGAACCTTACCGTCCCGGCAAATGACGTATTGATATCCGACGGCGACAAGCTTTGGATTGAAGTCCTCTCTCCTTGTCCGCAGTCGTTTGAATCCCCGCTCATGGTGCCACTTGTCGATATCAAGAACGTCGTCGTTTCTGCCGTCCGGTGAATCGCTGCAATGAATGATGATCTCTTTTTTACTCACGTGACACCCCCTATAAGTTGTCTACTGCTTCAAACGTCTGGTAATAAACCCACCCGCTAAAAGACCCTTGGGCGGTAAAATTGCCGCCTGCGCTGCGGGTTATGGCTATATTGGTTACGTCGGTCGTCACTGAAGTGCTGCTCTGGTATTCAAATAAACCGTTTGCTTTGACGTTTTTGGTTACTCCTAGCCCACCTATGGCTATATTGGCTGTAGCCCCCCCACTGTACGCCGAGTTCCATGTCTCTCCTGATGCAAGCGCAGAATCAACGCGTATTTGCGCACCAATTAATCTGGCGCCAGCAGGTACTTCAACAGGTATCGTTATGGTTGATGCTGCCGTTACATCCACAGTCGCATAGGCAACCTTTGTTACAATCCCGCCACTCGTGTGATAAACCCGCTGAAAACGGTTCGACATGCCAGCATCTGAAACAAACCCGCCTGTCGAGTTGACTTGTGCTTTGCGGAAGGATCCTCCCAGGTAGCCAGTGCTGCCAGTCGGCTCAGTCACCATCTCGCCATCATAGAAATAAACGTAGCTGGCATACGTGGGATCAAGGTTCATTCCGTTGGCGGTATCTCCCGAGCTGAAATTACAATTAAAGAAGTCGACAAACCGGGCGGATTCAATAGACAGGTGCTTGCCTGATACTGCCGCTGTCACGTCGCAGGTATCAAAAATTATGTAGTTAGGAGGACCATCGCCGTAATCTTTGGTTGCAGAGTCGATGTTTATGGAATACCCGCCTGTCCCGTTGCCATACCAGTTGTTTTCAACCCAGACATGCTGGAACCGCAGCTTCGAAACCGGTGTGGTAGTAGCTGGTCGGTATATTTTTAAACCTTCTTCTCCGTTGCTTTCGGTCACTACATGGTCGAACAACACCCCGTTACCCGCCTGTATCTCGATACCTGCGCCAGTATTAATACGAAAATTGGAGTCCCTGACACTGTACGTCGTTGTTAGTGCGCCGTCAGTGTACAACCCCTTGCCGCCGTTGGCGAAACTGCTGACACGAAACAGGTGTGCCGAGTTGGTCATGTTAGCAAGGTGGATGCCATAGGTAGTGCAGCCAGTGACCCCCACATCTTCAATAACCTGATTCCCGTTGACCTTGATCCCGGTGGCAAGAACGCTGTTGCCGTCGACAGTAAGGTTCTGCACCTTATTGTTGAACGAATTTGTTGCCAACGTCCCGGCGTCTGAATCGTACATATTGATTCCGACTGTACCAGCCGTAAAGGTCAAGCGGGTGCCAGAGTAGGAATTAACATATCCATACCCGGTGCTTGCCCCTGAAATGGTGACCCCTCGTTTTCCCACTATTGAAACGACATCCGGAGCGACAGAAAAGGAACCTCGATGAAGCTTTACAGTGCCTCCGGAGGTTGAAGTAAAGTTTCCTATGGCATACTGAATAGCTGCCGCGTTGACCGCTGCGGAGGCCGAAACATCGAAACCCCACCATGCCGCCCGTGGTTCTCGCAACCCTGTAACCGTACCTGTGCCGGCAAATATTCTGTAGTCCTCAGCATCCACAACCGCGCCGTTTGCATTTAAGGTGTAACCGGTGGTGGTTATGATTGCTCCTTTTTCGAATCGCCACACTCTGTCGGTAGCAAGCGTAATATTCTCCGTAAGCGTCTGAGGAGAAGTAATAACAATCGTTTTTCCCGCAGCGTCCAAGGAAACATTTGCGGCGTAAATACTGCTTTTGCCGACAAAAGCCCCGTTTGGAGACATTACCAGCACTGCGGAGTCTGCAGACCCACAGCCCACAAGGGTGAAAATAATGGTTGCCAACAAGAATAATCTGAGTTTCATGCGCGCATCCTCCTTTTACAGTAGTAGAAACGACAGCCGCAGTTACCCGACGCGTTTCCAGTTATCGTCTATCAGCACGAGACGGATTGACTCGTCCTGAACCTGAAGTGACAAAGACACCTGTCTTGCAACTGTATTTCCTGAGGTGTCGATTATTACAACAGCATTTGCTGAGTCATCTTCCTTGATTACTATTGCGCCTGTCAGTCCAGAAAGGTCGACCTCTGTCTCCCCAGATGCCGCATTTACATTGACAAGAGTTGTTACCCCATCAGCAAGAGTTACTAGATCAACAGGAACAACGCGGCCTTGCAGTTCGGCTATAATCCGGTCCCTGTCCTGGATCATCATTGTCAGACGGTCAAAAACCTCCTCGTGCACCTCCGGTCGAAAATTGTTTCCCTGATTGCGTATTGAGACGTTTTGAAGCGGAGCTGTCATCCGCTCGACAAGAAGATCCGCACCAACAGCCAACGCAGAAACAAGTGTTAGGCTTCCCCCTAAATACGTTCCTGCACCGGTCAACGTGTAATCCGTTGTCTCCACCAACAGAAGTTTGCTTTCTGAGCTTGGATTATCCTCATCCGGGCTAGTTATGAGATAGACGTTCACATCGCTATTCGCCAGAAATCGCCACGTCCAAGTAAACGGACCTGTACTCCCGGAGCCATGAAACCGCTTGCTGCTTTCGTTAACCGATACTGTCATCGTCTCCCCTCCTTTTTCTGTCCAAATAAAAGCCCCTTGAGCACGTCGCCCACGTCATCAGCCTGAACATCCCCTTCCATGAGATCCCAGATGTATTTTGTCGTCGTCCGCGCCTGTCCCGTCGGCAGTCCGAAAGCGTAGCCGGGAAGGTCAAACGATTGGAATATGAGATCGTCCAGATCCTTCTTGTTGTCTGCGACCGCTTCGATCTGAGCGGGAAGCTTTGCAGTCATTTCAAAGACCCGCGAGATCGGCGTCATGGAGTAAGGACGGCCCGATTCGGTCGAGTTGACAATGTCCCGAACAAAGGGAATCGTTATAAAGGAGTACGCCATCACCTTTCGCAGCGCCCACCATGCAGGATCGTCATCGTCCTCCGGTCCCCGCCCGACTATCAGGTCCGTCAGGATTGCGGGAACCATGACCATGATAAAACTTTTCCACGCGACATCGAGATACCCGATCTCGTCAATCCGCTTCAGCCGTCCCATGTTGCGGAGCCGACTGTACAAGACGGAGCAGTATGAATAGAACATGGTGAACAGTTTCATTAGGTCGTTCGACCGTTGCACCGCCGCAAGATCCTTTGCACCCCCGGCGCCCTGTGAAAGTCGGACGGCACGATCCGCCGCAGCAATGGAATCTCTTTCTGACAGGCTCCCGGCCTTCGCCTGTTCGTAAGCGCCCATCCAGGTTGGAACCGAAACCATTGCATCAAATATCGCAATCCCCATGAAGGCCTTACTTTGAACCCACGCCTTCGCGCCTTTCTTGCCCATGAGCTTACGCACCCCGTCCCGTATGTCCCGGTCAAGGGAGTTGCGCCGATGCCGCATTTCGCCGCTCTTCTCGTTCACCCATGCCGTAGCCTGAAAGGGATTCCGCATGAAGCGGCCCATTGCCGGCCCGAGATACTTCGCGCTCACCACGTCGAGCGACTGAGAAAGTCCCACGATCTGAGTGAACATGGTTGTTGCCCTGAATCCCATCCCGACGATTGTCGCATTCGTCCGCAGCGCCCCCAGAAAACGAGCCCAAAACTCGACGCCCGTCCGGTCAATGTTCCGGTCATTCGCCACGTTCGCCAGCCATTGTTTCAGAAGCCGATAGTACGGAGCGCCTATCGTGGAGTTAAGCACTTGCCGGAGTTCCTTGTTGTTGAGCAGCCGATCTGCCGCAACGATAGCTTCCCGATGCGTCAGGTCGTGTATCACTTGCGCCATGTGCTGAGGTATCGCTTCCAGAGAGAGGAGAATCGGATACGCTGCGCCCTCGATCCTTGCTTTCGTGTGGCCCTTCTCTGTCGTTGACCGGACATAGTTCGAATCAAAAAGCCGGTCCCCTTTCGCGTCTGTCTGCTTTTCGCCAGCTGCCGATTGAGCAGGATCATAGACAACCGGAAAATATCCGCCGCGCCATGTGCCGTACTCGTTCGTAAATTCCCGAGCCTGAACCTTTGGAGGGGTGACACCCGTCAACCGTTTTTCGAGAGCAGCAATCTCCGGCCAAAACTCTTCTATCGTGTCCCATACCCGTTGCACAAAATCCCAATCCGCCGCATCGAGAGAAGAAAGGATCTCGTCAAGGTTGTATTCCTGCCAGCCGTACCCTTCGAGGAGTTTTTTTCTGTTTGAATCGTTCCCGACGTTGAGAGCCGCCGCGATTGCCGCCTGTTTGGTGATTGACTCGTTTAGGGAATTGAGGAAAACCTTGTCCATCATCCCCGAGCCCTTTTCCTTGCCGTATGCCTCGAAGATGTCCATCAGCTTCTTCGTATACTGGAGAGTAAGATCCTGCTCCCGAGACTGAGCCGCAGCTATTGGACGAAAGATCATCCGAGCCCACGGCCCGTCAATCCGACCGCCGTCCATCCATTCGACAAGTTGCTCGACTTTGAGAAGGGAAGCGTCAAGCCGGGAAAGATTCTCCGCCTGTTTCTCGATCCATGTTTTCGTTTCCCTGTCGAGCGGGATCTTCTTCATGTCGAAGTTCGTCGTTGCTGCAGAAGAAAGCTCGTTGATCGCTTCCTCAAGTTCAATCTCTTCGTTTTCGATTCTTATCCGGTTCACTTCCCGCGAAAGATGCTCAATGTTCTTGAGAGCGTCCCGCACCGCCCGGAGTTCATCAATTGTCAGCTCCTTGTAGTTGCGCCTCCCGGCATCGATAAGAAGTTCTTCCGGTATCGCCGGCTCAAGTCCCAACTCTTCCTGTTGCTGCGCCCACTCAAGGAGAGATTGACGCTTCCCGAGCGTTTCGAGCGTTTGCTTCTTGAATTCGTACCGTTCAAGAATTGCGTTGATCTGTTCGAGGTATTCCCCGCCAGCCTTGCCGATACGGGATTGAGACGCCGGCTTTTCAAGCCTTTTCGCGTAGGAATAGATCTTTTCTGATTCCTCCTTCGCCGTGACCGCTTCGAGGTAGAGGTAATGATTCAACAGCTGCTTCTGCTTCATCTCGCCGGCCTTGTCGAATTGGCCCTTTGCCGCCGCTGCAAAAGCTTCCTTCCCAGCCTTCTGTTCGGCCCGGGCATAGACGCCGATGTTGATGTCTTTGATCGGTTTCGCTCCTATTGCTTGAGCCGCCCACATGCGAAATGCTTCGAGGGGAGGAATACCCGCTTCCATCCAGCGACGTTCATAATCACGTTCCCGCTTCTCCCGCTGAAGAGCACTCTCGCCCTTTTCCTTTTCAGCCTGGACAAACGGCTTGACTTCCCTTTCTTTGCGTCTGAGCGCCCGGAGTTCAGCCCTGAGCACTTGCCCTTGATAGTCGGAATGCAACGCCTTGAGCGCTTCATCTGCTATCGTCCCATCGTTGAGCATGTCCCCGTATGTCTGCCGCATCCGGACATCTGTTTCCGCCTCGACGAATTGCTTCATCGGCGGGATGTTCGCCATCTTCCTGATCATCTCGTCGCCGGAGGAGAAGCCAAACACTTCAGCTACTGCATCAGGATGAAGACCGCCTTCTTTTGCGTAGAGATAACGGAAGGAGCGGGGAAGCTTCTTGACGAATTCCTTGCCGTACATCCGGACGAGATCGGTTTTCGACAGTTTGAAACCATCCTCGACGGGACGCCCCTCGAAGTCCTTCCCGTTAGTCAGCACCTGGAAGGCGATATAGGCAGGTTCTTCCTTCGCCTCCTTCTCGACTTCCGCCCGGACCTTCGCCCGTTCTTCTTTCCACCAGGATTCTTGCTCCCGAGAGATCTCTTTCATAAGCTTCTGCTGGAGACGAGTCTCCGCTTCGTTGTGCGCCTTCTCGACTTCCTTCCGATAGGCCGAGAATTCCCGCGGTGTCATCCCGGCAGATTCAGCATCGGTGAAGAGTGGCATAAATGAATGTAGCTCCTCCGCCCGTTTGATCTCCTCGTCCGTAGCGAGAAGCCGGTCAAGCACCCCCCGGACCTCGTCGGTAAGCTCGACATTCAGCCCCTTCATGCTGCGATAGATACGGACGAGCCACGCCTTGAACCGCTGGAAAGCCGGTTGCAGCTCGACGGATGGAGCCTTTCCTTCCATGAGATATGCTTCTACAGCACGAGCAAACTTCTCGTGAGCTTCTACTGGAATAGAAGAAACGTAAGGCGCAAAGCCGGCCCAGGCTGCGATTGTTTCCCAATCCTCCCGAAGTTGTTCCGGAGCGCCTTCGACTGCCTTATCCTCCTTCAGTTCCTCAAGCCATGCGTGCCCGGATTCATGCGCGAAGGTGGATAGGTCTGCTTTTTCAAGAAGTGCAATGTTGCGGAAGCCTGGTCCGAAGGTGATAGAGCCGCGTTTGCCTTCAAGAAAGGTTTTATTTTCCTGATTGAACGTCGCTCCCTGCAGCATCCCCCTGATTTCATCGTTTGTCATCTCAGCCGGATCAATCCCCATTGAATCAAGAAACTCCAGGAGTTGCCTCAGGTCCGACCGGATACCCGCTGCCGTCTCGTCTCGTGGTGTCATGGAGTAGACAGGAGAGCCCCGGCGCTCCTTGTCGATTGCGTCAAGCAGATCTTTCACGGAAGGACGTTCAGCAAAATACCCCGACTCCGCCGCAATCTCCCCGGCACGGTCGAGAGAGATCCCCGCATCCTGAACCATCCGCTCAAACGGACGGAGCCCTTCATCGACGCCAAGAGATGCCAGTTCCCCGCCTGAATCCTGTATGCCCTGCATCCGGAGGAAATCGACGAGCGAGTCCCCAAAGGCTTGCTTCTCTGTCGGGATGTCGCCAGCCCGGAGACGGTCGAGAAGTGGATCAATCGACGTATCAACAAAGTCCCGCCGCGTCATGAATTCGGGAATCGAACGCCGCACCCTGACCGGATTCTCCTGATACAGTTCCCACGCATCCTTACCGAGCCGTTCAGCCCTTGAACGATAACGCGAGCCCCACAACATTGCTTCCCGCTCTGCCGTGCTCCTTTCCCGTCCCACCCCGAGGAGTTCCCCTAGCAGCGCTTCATATACCTTCCGGTCCCCGGACGTTTCTTCCTTGTCCAGATCCTTCAGCATGGAGTCGAAGTCCTCCGGCATCTTGCCGCCCCATTCTTCAAGTTCCCGCTGTGTCATGTCGCCAGGATGAAGCCGGAGATCTTTCAGAAGTTCCTGATGGAATTCAGTCGAAGCGAGTTCCGTCGCGTATGCCTCGAAGGGAATGACCAGATCCCCGCCAGCCGCCAGCGCCTGATTGTACTCCTGCAAATCGTTCCCGAGTTCAGCCGCCTTCTCTGCCGGATTCTCCCCCTGAGACTGCCAGAACGTGGCCCACTGATCGGCAGAAATATAGACGTTGTCAACGCCGCCTTCTGCTTTCGCCTTCTCGATGAATTCGCGGAATTTTTCCGGGAGACGTTCCCGCAGTTTCGACGTTGACGTGATTTCCCCGAGGCTCGTCAACATAGTCGTTGCCGCGTTCGTCCGTGCCGCTGCCGCCGCTAGTCCCCCGACCGTATCGTCCGCGCCTCCCTTTTTCTCCCGCTTCCCTCCGGCCCGGTTAATGCCGGCAGAGGCGCCTGTCATAATGGCGCCCTGGACAATGGTTGTGAAAAAGGTATCAATCTGAGCCTGACCGTGCTCTTCGGAAAAGAAATAGTCGATTGCAGCCTGTTTTCGTCGCTCCGGATCCTCCTCTTCAAAATACTTTCCTGTCGTATTCTGGACCGCCGTCGCTATGTGTTCGCCCGGAATGTCCGCAAGGTAATAGGTTGCAAGCTTCTTTGTCATCTTCCCCGGCTTGAAGAACTTTGTCAGTGCCATGAAGGGGAGAAGTTCCGTCATCGTCTCGACGCCGCCCTGAATCGATGCATTGACCGTGGAGTCGCCTATCGAGATCCCTTTCTCCCGACTCTCCCCGTACGTGTCGCCCATCGTCTGAGCGCCCATCATGACGAGCCCCGTCCCAGGATTAAGCGTTGCAATCGATCCCGCTATCCCCGGAACCATGGCGCCAATACTTTCGACCGCATTTCCGAGGATCTTTCCCGGATAACTTCGTAGAGGCTTTTCCTTCTCAACCTCCGCAGCGATACCCCGACCCTCCGCCGCAATGTTCGCCCCCTTCTGCGCCAGGTCCGCAAAGTAGGCGTTCATCCGTTTGTCGTGCTCTTCGCCGTAAAGGGTAGTCATCGGCTCGTCTGATTCGCTGATAAACCGGAGGAGTCCACCAAATGACTTTTGATACCCCGCGCCGATACGTGCTCCGTACGTTGTGGCGAGTGCCGGGATGTCGTTTCTCAGGAAGTTACCGGCAGAGGTAAGCAGCCGCTCCGCCATGGAAAGATTTTCCGTGTCATCGTGAGCGAGTCCAGCGTTCTCCTGATTCGCCAGCCAATCAGCCGCAGCCGGCGCATCTTGCGGAAGTTGCTCGATGCCTTGCACCGTTGCCAGCCGACGAGCCTCCGCCCCCCTATCCACGCGAAGCGCCTCGACTGGAAGGCCTACCTTTTTGGAAAGCTTCTGAAAGTGCGCCTCTTCATCCGGGCTCGTGTCCGCCGCAGTGTAGAGGGAACCACGAAGTTGCGGATTCGCCATCTTCTGAGAACTTTTCAAAATCTCGTCATAGACGGGAAAGAGATCATCGGCCATTATTTACCCCTCCCGCTGCGCTCTTTGCCTTGCAGGTACAGCGTCCGGATGTTCTCTTCTGTTACCGGTCGTTTATTCGCCTTCAGTGCCTTGACGATTGCCGTCCTGTCCGCACCAGGTACGCGCACCTTTGCCGGGTCTGCTTCGAACACCCGGACATCCTTGTCGACCGGCCAGAAGTTACGATCTTGCGACACTTCCCCGAGGAGTCCCCGCGCCAGCTTGATGACATCCTCCTGTTTCGGTTTCGCTCCGTTCTCTGCTTCAAACGTTTTCATCCGACCGTTCAACGACTCGTAAAACTTCATGTATTTGTCCGGATCATCCTTGTCGTTGATGTCCACCGCCGAGAGGACAACGTCGACCGCTGCCTTGTTCGAGAGGATCTTTGCCTCCTGCTCCCCCTTGCCCTGCTTGATTGCAAGCTGATCGGTGATGAGGTCCGAATAAAGAGTCTTCGTGATCTTACCGGTAGAAAGAAGCTTGTCCAGATTCGTTTGCTGCAGAAGTGCCGGGTTCGTTTTCAGCATCCCCCAAGTTGTGATTGACTCAACCGTCGCTTTCGTTTCCCGCCGATCCTGCTCCGCTCGTTTCCGGTCGTCCGCATGTTCCCGCTCCGTCCTGAGTGCCGTCTGTATCTGTCCCGCCTCCTCCGGATTCTTTTCGATGAGCGTCGCCCACTCTTCAGCGGGAATATCAGAAAGTTTCGGTATGCCGTTCTTGAGGCGAATTTCAGCAATACGCTTATGCACTGGAGCCGCCGCCTGTTCTTTCTCAGCCTTGATAAGCTGGACCCGCTCCGCTGCCATTTGTCCGATCTGCGTTTCTGCAATGTTGAGAGCGTCCGGATCTGACTTCAGCCTGGTCCGCGCTTCCTTCAGCGCCTCAGCTTCCAACGTTTGAATTGATGCCGGATCTGTAGAGCCCTGAAACTTTGTTGCCAGTTCAAGCGCCGTATCCATGCCGGCCTGTTTTGAAACAAGAGGCTTGAGCGTTCCTTCGATCTTCGCCGCATCGGTAGGAAGCAGCCAATCCCTGTTCTTCTCGAAATACTCCTTCGCTTTCGATGGAGAGTCGACCGACATCCGTTCAATCACTCCCCGGTGAACCATAGATTCCCACGTAGCGGCCTTCATCTTGACCGCTTCCGGAGGGAGTCCCTTATTGTTCGTGTCAGACATAATGACGCCCAGCCCGAATTTACGTTCCTGCTCGACTCGGTCCGGATCTTGGTAGAAGGTCATGACGTTGTTAAGCGTCGACTCCAAACTTGCCTTATTCGTTTCCTCAGCATACGCCCTGGTTTCCCCGGAGACGTGCCGCTGAATTTGCTTCTGGATCTCTACCCTCCGCTGTTGCCCGAACAGCTTGAGAGCGTCCCTTGCTTCAGGAGCCGTCATTTCCTGCTCAAGTTTCGCCATGGATTCATCAAAAGCTTTTAGCGTCGGTTCTTCTATGCCGAAAGTGTTCTTCCCTTTTTTCGCCAAAGCGCCGTTTTCCGGATGATAAAGAAGATCCACTTCCCTCTGATTAATTTTTGTCCGCCCCTCAATGGTCATCGTCCGGACAGCCTTGTCCCGCTCCTGCTTCGCCAGGTCAAGCCCGATATTACCCACCCGTTGCAGCCCCTGACCAAGCCCCGCCCCGAACGCTTCCGGCCCAAGCCCCTGAGTCCTAGGCGTCTGGATCGGCGCATTCTCGACCGATTCGACATAACGCGGGACTTGAGGCGTTGTCAGGACCGCCGCTCCGTATTTAAAGGAAATCCTTTTCATTGTTCCCCCTTATGCCGCTTTTGCATTGATGATCCCATAATAAGAACTTGCCCCGGATGCCGCACCAGAAAGGAACGTCCCCCCTGCATTGAGAGTCCCCGCCCGTCCCGCCGCCTTCCCCTGGTAGATATCTAGTTCCGACTGTGCCTTGTAGCCGTACGCTTCCCGGAAGGCGTTGTTCCTGATCCTCATCGCATCCAGTTCCCCTAGCCCTGCCGTTTCGGTAAGGAGCGCAAGCGGAGTACCCGAGTCCAGCGCCACCCCCGACATTGCCGCGCCTTCTGCCTGTGCAGCCGCCACCTTTCGCGCCTGAGTCCGTTTGTTTGCCGCGTCAATCGCTCCCCGCTGCAATGTGTCTTGTGCTTTCTGCCGGCCTATCTCAGCGTTGTACTCTCCGGCTTTCTTTTGTGTTTGCCCTGCTTCATACTGCGAATAGGCCGAGACTCCAGCTCCGACGGTTGCCGCGACCGCTGCAATAGTTGCGATTGTTGCCGGCTCGCACGTCATAACAGCTGGTCCACAGATAAACTTTTTCATGCCTTACCTCCGAAGCTCGAAATGTAGAAAGGGAACGGCCCGGATTCCCATCGGTACAGGGAAATCGGATACCTTGAAGCCAAGCCACCGCAACCAGCGGATAGCCTGAGTATTGGAAGCAGCCACGTAATTAGAAAGCACCGGATACAAGTCGAGCATTTCCTTGATCTGACCCCGGCAGCGACGGAGAAAGAGAACAGCAACGTCATCGAGAAGCCGTGTCCCCACCATCCACGGTCGACCATATTCCGCAATGAAGATTGAACCAGCCGGCGCCACTCCAAACATGCAGACCGGCACGTCGTCGACAAGTCCGGTCCATGCCACCGTTGAGATCTTCAGCCCTGCCGTCATAACCTGTTCAGCTGTCCGCATGTTTGCCGCAAATTCGAGTTTGTCAGCTTCACGCACGTTCTGACCTATCGGCCCGATATGCTCCGGCAGCGCCGTTATGATCTGCGCTTTTTTACCCACCGATGGTTACCTCCGGAATTGCCCCCAGGATAGAAGCGGGGAGGGGATCGCTCTGTCGCACGAGCACCCGTCCCCCTTTTGACCAATCCGAAATGATGTTCATTTCTATGGCGCCTGTCTTCAGTTCGACCGGCATGTCATATTCCCCGGACATATCCGGCATGTATTCAAGAAGGTGATCGGCATCAGGACCAGCAAGAAGACCGCGTGTTTTCTCAACCAGCAGCGTGACGCTCTTCACGTTTTTTACCCGGTCCTGTATCGACTGACCCTGAACGTTGATGTCAAGCGTTTCGATGTCCGCTTCAATCGGCAACCCTGCATGCACCACAATTGCCGGATTCGCCAGTGCAAAAGAGCCGTTTGCTACAACCTGCTGAGTCTCGACATTACCGTCCGCCAGGATTGAAACGGTTTCCCCTTCCAGGTGATCCAATCCGGTAAAGGTGTCCCGCGCCACCTGAAAGCCGGTCGATGCCATGGCCCTGAATTCGGCGGGCACCGTCCGGTTTGCGGATACCGTTACAACCTTTGCCGACGTGTAACCGAGGATTGTCAGTCGAAGAGCTTCGCCGCTGGCATCATGCAGAACGATCATGTCCCCCACGTCGGAGGCGCCAACAAAGAAATTCGTTGCTGTCGTGAACGTGAGCGATTCTTCGTGAGTCCATCCCGTCCCACCGGACAAGGTGAATGTCACCCCGGCGCCAGCTGCCCGCCCGTCATACGTGAGCCCGGAATCGACAAAGAAAGCATCGTTAATGTCCGTGAACATCCGGGAAGCAAACTTCTCGATGTAGCGCTTCCATGTTCCATTTACCAGCCGACGGACGACGACATACACGACATCTTCGCTGCCTTCAGGAATACACGCGACGGATTCAAAATAGCCACCGTCCGTGTCATGCCGATGCCAGCCGATGACCTCTTGATCTGGAAGATACGTCAGGCCGAGCAGTGCGCCATTGTCGAGCACAATCCAAACGCACCGGAAAGGATTCTTCTGATATGCCCAATCAACAACCGTCCGCCCATCGAAGAGATGTGAGCCGGTCATTGTGAGATCCATCCCTTCGTAGGCATCGGAACTGAATTCGTACCCAAGGGAACGAATCGCGCTCCCGTTTGCCTCGACATAGATAGCCTTCTTGCCAATCTTCAGCGGTCGAACGTGAGAAGCCCCGCCGTCCTCTTGCGGATCGGTGATCGGTATCCGGTTTCCCTGCTCCTTCGTGATCATCCATGCCGCTTCGGACGTGAGCGCAATCAAGTTTTTCATGCGGACAAAATGCCGAATCTCGTTCAGCTTCTCAGAGACGACAGCAAAGGTAATGCCGTCATCATCCATTTCAGGAATCGACCGGCCAAAATCCAGGAACCCGCCGCTCCGTGACATCCAGACCGTATGCGGCAGTCCGGCAGTCCCGCCGAATATCTGTCGTTGCTGATAGTACGTCGTCGTCGTCGGATACTTCTGATCCCCACCCCACGCTTCCAGCGCCCATTTGTAAGTAGGAACCGCGGTCAAGGTCCGCGTTGCCGTACCGCCTGAAGTGTAGGCATTAGTCACTTCGACATTTACCCGGACGTGATTTGCATCGATAACAACGACCTGATTCACTCCGTTGAGTTCCACCGACCCGCCCACGGCTGCAAACGTTACCGAGTCGCCCGTCTGGAACCCATGAGCAAGGATCTCGACAACAGCGTATTCGTCGCCGCTTGCCGCCTCTATATCCGGATCGTAAGCAGTGACGCCGGTTACGTTGCGGACCTGTGTCTCAGTCAGCACGGAATCAGGAAGTCGAACGAGCACGGTACCGGTAACAATCTTTGCTGAAGTGAAGCCAGTAATTTTAACAATGCCAAATCCATTATGAAGATACTGCCAGGTAACGCCCGGATCTCCGTCCCGCTCCGTGCCGTCAACCGTCTCCGGTCGAACCGTTCCCGTTGTACCTGAAGTCAGCGCCTGGTAGTAATTCGACCCCGCCCGACGAACGTCGTTGACTACCATCGCTTTTGCCACTTCCCACTTACTCGTTACATGGTCTGGTGCCTGTTCGATGTAAAGCATCTGACCGACCATGTCCGCCGTGAAGATGTCCACTGCTGCCGTTACTGTCACGTTGCCGGTTACTGCGCTGGCATAGAGCGTTTTCGACGTGTCGACGTTGATCTCCTGAAAAGGTCCTTCGACGTTTGCAAATTCCGTCATGCTCCAGGACGTTGAGGAAAGCCGGCTCAATTGCCGCTGTTTGTAGTTTTGATGACAGATGGTCAGAACGTCGATGGACTGAACCCACTTAAGGAGAGCGAGATCATCTTCCAAGTACGGAGTCGCAACCTCGACAGGAACCCCGCCAACCTTGACGTATGCACCGGCATTGATGAATCTGGTATAGAGCGGACCAACTTCAAGAATGTATGCCTGCGTAGACGAAACGATAAACTCGACGAGGCGGACTTTCTTTGTTGAGTCCTTCACCTCCAGACAGAAGATCGTCCCCGATCGGTTCATGACTCCACCGTACGGACGAACAACAAAGTTTCGGCACGTTCTCAGCCCCGTATAATATCGAGCCAGATCGACCCGGGCCTGAAGAGAAGGGGAAAGCTCGCCAGTGGTAAATGAAGGTTGCGCTATTGCCGTCATGGATCCCCCTTAGAGCCGAGCCCTGACAAATTCAGAATCGGGAGGTTCAGGCGTAAGCTCTTCATTGAACGCTCGCGCCGATGCCTCCAAAAGCTCCTTCTCGTATGCTGCCGCTGCATTCTTTGCGTAATCGATACCCTTCGCCAGAGGAAGAGCAACTTCAGCAGCAAGAGCCCATGCAAAGCAGGAAGTGAAGCTTGCATTGAACCGCATTGGATTTGTCACCCGAACGGTAAACTCGATGATCGCGTTTTCCTGATCGGTGCAAATGGTCTGTGAATCGTCGTTGTCAATTTCAACTTCAAAAGGGATCTTGTTTTGACTCAGGGACCGCCGATAGGATTCTTTCGACATGCCGGCGCCGATAGGAGGATGAATCGCCCGGACCGCGATGCAGTTGTTCGGATATTGATAGCGATATGCCCACTTGAGAGGAGTCGCCCCGGTAAGCTGCAGCGTTTCCAACTTCCGAGCGAACGGCCAGGGAGCAGCGGAAAGAACCCGATCCCGAGTCTCTTCAAATACGTTCTTTAGTTCGGTTGCTTCCTTGACCCGCTGATCAAAAGAGTCAATCTTCAACGTGATACCTATTCGGGAAAGCGTCAGATTGCCGATTGATACGTCGTCTTTTGCCATGTGCGGTACTCCTTTATAACTCTAGGTTAAGGTTGGGGCAAAAACTGCGGTAAGGGCGACCTACAGTAACACCACCAGCCGCCACCGGCTGCACCGCGCCGATGTAGGTATTTGCCAACAATGGATCACCAGTGGCCATAAACGACGCTGTTGGTTTGAGTGCTGAACGTATGTTGGATAAAACAGCCGCCAGTGTGTACTCTGACGAGGTGACCCTTTGCGCCGGACTACTATGATCCCATCCGTTTATGGAAACGAGCCGTTGAGCACACACAGCAGTTGTGGCCGCGTCACCACAGGCAGATAAAACTGTAATGTTTTTATTGGCAAACAATGGGTCACCGTATCGGTCATGCGTGGCATAGTCAGCACCAAAAGTTTGACCGCTGATCCAGGCTACCCCACCACCTTCCGCGCCCATATAGCTGTTTTGATTTGCTGCGTGAGTATGTCCTACCGGGTAATCCAGGTTCCCCGCAGTGGTGTTGAGATACGAAGCGTTATAATCTAACACCAGTTGGGTCTGTGCTTGATTAGCCTGCCGATGGATGCCGGCAGTTGCAGGAGATTCGCCCGAGTCCCATCCCATGAAGTTATTTTTGACAATTTTCAACATAGTTGCTGGCGCTGAGGTCTCACCTGTCTGAATTAAACTGGATTTTGCGCCAACGACAGTATTGTTGATTACGTCTATATCAGTGTCAGCAGCTTGGGTGCCGCCGACTAAAGCGCCTATCCCTGCCAGCCCGATGTTGTTTTTTATCGTTGCGTACCCATTTACCACACCTTCGCCATAATCACCGGCAGGTGTGTTTATGCCAGTGAAAATATTTCCGTCAGCAACCAGCCCGTTCCCGGCTCCGTCAATTATCGCGCTTCTATCGGCTGCAATGTAATGGGGATTTATGACTGTATCCACCAGGAACAAAGAGTTGCTGATTGTCATGCTCTGACGGTCCTTGGTTGCAATGCCGGTCCAACCAGTAACTGGTATGTCTCGCAGCAAAGCAACCTTGTCGTATGTCTGTCTGTTTAAAGCCAGCGATGGTGTTGATAAATTGGCTTTTGCGTCTATATGCGCGTTGTAGAGATACAAATTACTAACTGACAAATCGGCCATAGTAGTAGTAAACACCCGAGCCGTAACTGTTCCGTAATATGTAACATTGATGAGGCTTCTGGTAGCTCCAACGTCTTTTGCTGTTGATCCATCCATCCACAATGGGCCGCTGGCGCTGTATGCGATAGAGTTGCGTATATCTACGCCACTGAGATTTATTTCAGTATCTGCCAACGGAGTTGATATTTTCATGGTGCCGCAGCCGTCGAGCAATACGTTTGACATCCTTACAATCTGGCCGGTGACTGCTGCTTTTGGCACTATATTAACGCCATGTAGATTACTGGCGTTTTCACCCAAATTCAGCAGTTTCACATAGCTGAAAATTAACTGCGTCCGTTCTGCTACGCTGATTGCTCCGTTATCGTTAGGGTCAGCAGTTGTAGCTATTCCATCTATTGTGGCAAACTCTCCGACCCCCCATCCTGTGCCGGAGGCTTTTATATAGGCATAGGTTGTTCCCGCCCCTTCTGTCAGTAAGGGCCTACCGGCTGCGCCACCCTTTAAACGTAGTATGCCCCCTGGCTTTACATCAACAGTAGCTCCCGATGAGGTTACAGTTATGTTGCCGGTAGATGTTAAATCGCCAGAGACATTTAAGGTTCCGCCAGTTCCGGCTGACGCAGAGATGGTGATACCGGCAATTACTCTAGTATCGCCAGAGGCAACCGTGACCGTGTGACCGGTAGCTATGGTGGCTGTATCCGCATCTCCTGGCACAGACCCCCCTGTCCACGTTGCAGTATCCGACCAGTTGCCGGATTGTGCGGAGGTGATGGCGCCACCCCAGGCGTTGCCGGTGATGAGGATGAGCAGGATGATTGATAAAAGTGTTCTCATGTCGCCCCTCACTTCTTTTGTTGTTCACTGGTAACTATGAGAGTCTCCGAGGTAGCAGAGGAATACTTCCCAAATCTCCAGAACGTTACATCAGGATGATTGCCCCTGACCCCTTCACCTGTTGGAGAGTTTATATAAGCGCTCTGGCCGTTGGGATACACTTTGCACGGCTTGCTGGTTCCTGTCGCGTCGGTACAAGTCCATTTTGTTGCCGCCGATTTTGTTGCGGTTGAATGATTGACGTATCCCTTTGTCCCGGTGATGGTTGAGTTTTTCAATGTTGACGGTTTGGGAGTAAACACCTGGAGCGGTACTCCGTCGCCTCCGTGGAGAACCGGCCCGGTACTTTGTAGAGGGTAAGTGAGAGGTCCAGCATACAAGGTGGCTACTGATACGACAACAAAAGCAATGGCACAGAATAACGTTTTCATTGAATACCTCCGTCTGTTTGTGATTTATCCGAATACAACCTTCACCGCCAGCTTTGCAACTGCCTCGTGATTCGTCCAGAGCCCCACCAGGAAACCGACGACAAGCACGGCCAGGATGTACGGACCTTTCTTCCCCATGAAGAGACGGCCTATTGGAGATTCAAGGCTGCGAATGCGGGAGAATGCTTCCCTGTGGGATTTGTCATGACGAGCTAAGGTTTCTGCATGGGACTGAATCGTTGCTCCCTGTGCCGCGATAGTTTCCATTGTTTCAAGCATCTTCTCGTCGCGTTTTTCCCGCCGCATTTCTGCATCTTGGAAAAATCTGAGAGTCGTCGATATTTCACCGAATTCATATTCCTTCGCGCATTTATGCTCATCAGCCGCACCCCCCATAATTCGCCTCCCCTCTCCGCTTTGTTTACCTGCTCAAGAAAACGCCGGAACCGGAAAGCCCCGGCGTTCTATCAACAGGTAAAAAACTTAATAACCGCGCTCAAATTGAATGTTTGTCGAGGCTGAGGATGCTCCCCCAAATACAAGGGAAGTCACCCCCCTTCTGACCGTTCGGCAATAATCGGTGTTTGCGGGGATCGTCCGGGCATCTCCAGTGCCGTTTATCATGACCGTCAGCGCTTTGGTACAGAAGGCGCAGAACTTGGTTACTGCAGAAGCGCCAGTAGCAGTTAGGGGGACCGTTACGTTTGCTTTCGTGTGGGCATAGTGAGTAATAGATCTGACGGCGAATCCATCCACCGCTTCAGTTTTGTCGTCTCCGTACCTTTCAGCCTTGCCCTGACCAAATGCAAGAGCGCACGTCATCAGCAGCGCTGCCACAACAGCCAGCAAGGTGTAAACGTTGAGCTTCTTCATGCTGTCTCTCCTTCCGTGAAGAATGCCGCCTAAGCGGGTTAAATTACGTCCGTGTCGCTGGTCCCTTTGGTGCCGCTTTCAGGAGTTACTGTCTCTCCTTCTGCCGCTGCCTTCGGTTCGACCGGCTCGCCTTCCTGATGTTGACGGAGCAGTTCCGCCAGTTGCACGGCGCCGGCGGTTGCTGGGAAGCTGATCTTCAGCTCCCGGAGTTGATCCCGAAGTTCGTTCCGCGATTTTCCCGTCGACTTGCTTGCTCCCGCCCGGACATCGCGCTGAGGGACAAGGTCCTTTTCTCCGGCCTTGATGTTGCCTGCCGGGTCACATTCCGCCATCCATGACCCTTTCGGACCATCAAACCAAAAGACCGTGCCCTCCTTGCGGATGCGCCGTCCGTCCCATCCTCTTTTGATTGCTTTATAAAACGGCATGAGTTACCTCCTTCCCGTCATTCGTTAAATGGTATAGCCAGCCGGATACATCCGGGTTTTTGCGTCCGTGATGTCTTTGCAGAGGAACGCGGAAAACTTCCCGGCAGTCAGGTCTGCGGTTGCGACGGTGTAAGTAACCCCCACATATCGCTTCGTGTTTGCGGGAATCTTCATCTTGAGCACCTGGTACCCGGCGACAAGCGTTGCTTTGCCGATTGCAGCCGTCTCGTGCAGAACGGTAGCAGTCGAAAGATCCGCATTGTCGTCCTCGACATAGGCAAAGGCGACAGTTGCCGCGCCATTCGACGTGCAAGTAACATCGCACTGAATGACGAGATACAGATTCTCGCCGGAGCCAATGTCCGCGCCGTGAGTGTCGAACGAGAACGTGGATGTATTCGCCCCGGTCGTGAATGCTTGAGCGTCGGAGAACTCGTTAAACTTGTCGATTATGGTCGTGATGATCGCTCCCGCAAGGAAGAGCTTCAGTTTTCGTAACATGGTCTTTACTCCCTTCTTTGTTTGGTTATGGGACCGCCTCCGGAGAGAGCGGCCCCTTCTTCTACGGTAGTAGAATCGCAGGTTAAACAACGCGAGTCTCAGTCAACAGGATCTTGTCCACGATGCGAACAGGAATCCCGTTCCACATGGTAACCCGCTTGCCGGCTACGGTTTCTTCCGTCAGGTTGTTGGAAAGCTTCTCGATGATTGCCTTGCGGAGAGCCGCCCGGATAGTACGGTTGCAGTAGATAGCTACTTTGCCGGTGTTCATGTCCTGAATGCGCTCTTCTGCATCCACCAGGAAGTTAAGCAGCGCCTTCATGGAGGGGACATCGGTCCTGATGAGCGGAACGTCGATGTTGCAGATGCGGGAGACATACCGCCAATCCCGGACCACAAGTCCGCAGTCCCACTGCCAAAGATCCATGAGCGCCCGGAAGCGATTCCCGGCTGCGTCAAAAGCATCGCCTTCGCCAAGGTCCTGGTGGACAATCCCGGCTTTCGATCCTTTTGGGAATATGCCGTGGCAGGTATCCTCTCCCCATGCGACAAAATAGATGGAGGTATTGTCGGACCCTTCGCCGCCGGCATCGATGATGTTCACGGCATTGGACGGAGCGCCGGCCCCGATGTCAGAGAACCGCGGAGCCATGCCGAGGAACTTTTCAGGATCGACATCGGTGTCGCCATAGATGACCGCTTCCGCCATCTCCTGATTCATTGCCTCCAGGAAGGCGGAGTTTTCGGACAGGCGGAACGCTGCGGAATTGCCGTTGAGAGCAGCAAGTTTCAGGTCAATCTGCCCCCGAGCTTCCAGCATGCCGCAGTTGTCGTCAACCGTGACGGTCTGAGATTTGGACTGCGGAGTCCCGTAGTTCAGCTTCCGCCATGCTGCTTCAGGAAGCCCCGTCCGAATGGTCGAACGATGACCCGTCGGAAGGTTGCCCTCGACGAAGAGCATATCTTCGAGGATCTCGTTTTTCTGAGAAAGCATCTCAATAACCTTGGGAACGTTCCCGTCCGGATCAAGTCGCTTTGCCCAATCTGCGAGAGTTAGAGCGGTTGCACCAGCGGCTGTGGTAGTCAGGATAGCCGCTCCCATGACAAATTTTCTTTTCATCTGTTGTACTCCTTTCACTTGATTTATGGTTTCGGTCCTCCTGCTACTGTCACTGATAAAACCGTTTCCCTCCTTTCAAAGTGGATTAATTCATTCCCGGCCACAGGGATTTAGCAATGGTCTTCTCTCCACCTCCGCCGCCCTTGCCCTGCTCGAAAGTGTCCTCCCTCATGTTCTTGCCGATGCGATGGAACACGCGAAGAAACTCCGGATGGTTGCCTATTCCAAGCTCATCAACCATTGCCTTGAGTCCTGGAGCCCCGGCAGCAATCGTGTTGAATGCACGGAAGGCGACGGACTTTTTGACCGACTCCGGATCTTTGTCATCAAACAAGCTGATATCCGCGCCGATCTCCGGATCTTTTTTTGCTGCTTCGAGCCATGACGCTTTACGCTGCTCGTGAGCTGCGAGAATGCCGTCCATGATCTTCTGATTGTGCTTTGCTGATAGGTCGATAAGCTTCTGAGCTTTCTCCTGTGTGAGCCCGAGTTCCTTCGCCAGAGGCTTGAATTCTTCGAGAAGATCCGCGTCGATGATGACGCCTTCCTCGACGGTAAAGTCCGCGTACTCTTCAGGAACCTGGTTCTTTGCTGCCTCCTCCGTCTTGACCCGATCCTCTTCCGCCCGTTGCTCGTCAGTAAGTGCCGCTCGACGATCTTCTTCCGCTTTGGCTGCAGCAAGTTCCGCCTTTCGAGCCTCGACCATTTCAGCGGGGAATAGAGTGGTAAGATCTACCTCACCCCCTTCTTTTCCTGTAGAAGAACCTTCGGACGCACCTTCGCCGCCTGACCCTTCTTCCTCTCCCCCTGCGCCTTCTCCTTCACCTTCCCCCGGAGTCGTCAAGACCGCCGTAGCCAGCAGAAAAATCAGTCTCCTCCCGGTGTCTGTTTTGCAAAGCTCGCTGTTTCTCTTCATGTTCAATTGCCTCCTTTTGCATTAAGAGGAAACTTCCCGAAACTTCGGTCATAATCTCGTTCAGGAGAGTGAGTCCGTTATTCCGAGCGCCCTCGTTAAAAAATGTCGCGTCTGGAGATCCAGCTACAAATGACAACCGGAAAACTCCGGCCTCCCCAAGAATCCGCCAGATAAACCGACGGCCCTCTGGCGTCTCCATGACTTTCTTCAAATCTCCAATCTCCTGCTCGCGTCGGAGAAAATTTATTGTCTCTTTTCTATCCATGTCGCCTCTCAGTTGAAATGGAGTACCACTTTTGCTAATCCGGGTCCGACTCGACTCTCTAGTACATGACCTATTTCGTAGAAATGCTTATCAGAGGCAAATGGAGCAACCGGATAAACCTCTGACATGACCTGGCCCACAACATATCCGGAATCGCCACCTAAGAAGCCTCTTGCTATATGCCCTGGAGCTGTGTCGCCCACAAAATAGGCGTCTGCTATCCCGGATACCACAACCCATGCGCCCAAACCATCAGCAACGTCTGACTCGTAAAAAACTCCAATAGGGTTCGGATTATCTACAACGATTTTTTCAACAGCACTGCTGACCGTGGTGTTTACTGTGACAACTTCGCCTTTTACCGAGGGTGCTCCGGTTTTGTTTGTGAGTAGTACAGCGATGCCCCCATCAGGAGTAAGCGCCACTTTTCCACCGCAAGAAATTAACCGAGAAGAATTTGCGCCTTGTTCCGTGACCTTGTCTAAAGTGGTTACAACGTCTCCTGTTTCATTGTTTACGCTTTGCACTGGAGCTAAAGACGATGCCTCGTCCTCGGTTGTGTACTGAGAATGAGGGTCCTCTTCTGCGACGTGATCCAGTATTGCAGACGCACTTTTCTGTAAAAGATACTGTTGAAGCTGCTCTTCGGCTGTCATGCGCCACCTATAAGGCGAGTCAGAGCATTCACGCCTTCCATGTCTGTTTCACTCAGCGCCTTTGCTGCCTGTGCTCCCTGCTGCATTGCCGGCATGGTCTCAGCCACTCTCTGAGCCTGTTCAGCCTGTGCGCGTTGATCCCGCTTCCCGGCAACAACATCGTCTGGGACGATGATCTTTGTCGACACTCCGGTCATGTCCCCGTACTCGTCAATAGTCTGATCAAAATCCACCTTGTCGAGCAGATCAAAGCGCTGAGTCGTTGCGGCCATGTTTGTGACAAACCCGATGAATCGCTCAATTGAAGCGACACCGATAAGCTTTTGAGCCTGTGCCATGATCGAGACGTATTCAACGCGGAGAGGTTTTCCAAGAAGTTCCTGAGGAGGAGGGGGGAACATCCCGCGGCGGAGCATGATGTTGAACGTCCGGTCAATGAGCGGATCAAATAGGTCGTCATTCTGCTGCTCCATCATCGGACCCAGGACGAGCAGCTTCTCCTGATGCCGCTCCTCGACTTCCCGCGCCGTCATCTGCGGATTGTCGGACTGAGCCAGCATGAGCATGAGATCTTCGTAGTAGGCTCGACGGATGCGGTTCTCCGCTTCCCTGATCTTTGCTTCAAACCATTGAATCCCCCGAGGATCGGCCTCATGTATAGGCCGGATGCCGGGATTCCCGGTCTGGCTCATTCCTGGGACCCAGTTCTTTCCACCCGGTAGGAGATCCATTCCAGTGTTGCGAAGTGTTGCGTCGGCATTCATGGCAGGATTGACAATTTTGTCTCCTAGTTGGTAACTCCTGCGCTCCAGCAGTTGCAAACCCTTAATCGACCCGAGCGCCAGCATTCCGGGACAGTTGGTCCCATAAACATCTTCGCCGTTCACCGACCAGCGGGGACCTAGAGCAGGAAACTCGTCGAAGCCCATGACGCGGAGAGCTTGATTCCTGTCGCCTCCCTCCTCGTAATAGACGGAGAGAAAAGCCTTATCCCGAGAGTTCATCTTCCCCGGTTGCGCTGCAAAATTTGGCTCGACAGCATGGACGATCGGAATCCATACTCCGTAATTGCCCTTGTCCCACAGGTTGCGAACGGCAATTGAAACGTTCTCTACTCCAAACTTCTCGACGACTTGCCGCACCGTGAGCGAGTATTCCCGGTAAATGGTGTCAACGGTCATCCGGTCGTTGCAGTCAAGACAGTACGAGCCAACGGGGAAGGGGTACGCCCGAACGATTTCCTTGTCATCCTCCAGCAGTCCAAATGCCGCAGTCCCATAGTCCCCAAGGGAACCATATGCTTTCGGCAGCACCGAATAGATGTTGCTGCGTGAAAAGGTGTCCCGCATCGTCCGCGTGACAAAATCGATCCACTCCTTCACCGGTCCAAATTCTTTCATCCCAGGATCTGGAGGTCCGAGCATGAACCACGGACGAGCAGGAGAGGACATCCCCGCCATCATTCCGGATTCGAGCGTCCGGGAGGCGATGGTCCCCGTTTCGTTGATGATTTCCTGGTGCACCTTCTCTCCGCGATTGCGCTCGGTCCTTAGATACCGCGCCGAACGAGGAGAGATGTACCGGGTTATCTCCTGCCAGTGAGTAATGAAAGAGGAGCGTTCCAGACGGAGAGAACCCTTCCGGGAATTGATCTTTTCAACTATTTCCTGATTCTCTGATTTCATGTCCGCTTTCTCCTACAGTAGAAGAACCAATAGTCCTGTTATTGCCCGAGTAATGTTTTTGTGCCGACCATCGCAGGAGCAGCCGCAGCGCCTGTGCTTGCCGTGAGAAACGTATTGCTTGCCGCAGCCCGACGACGACGCCGTTCATTGTCCCTGGATGCAACGACTCCCGCGTCTTGTTCTTCAGGAGGCGGAGGCGCCGGAGGGGGAGGGGAGGGAGGCGAAGAACTGCAAGTCACCACTGCCACGCCAGAGAAATACTTCATCGTCTATCTCCTCTCATCAAAAGGGTTGTAATCGCCGCGCCCTGCCTTCTGCATTTGTTCGGCAGCACGAGCGACCGGATCATATTCGCCATTTGCCCCGATGTGGATATTCGCGGGGATCTTCGGTTTCGGCACTATCGGAAAGGCAAAAGTTGTCGCGTATCCGTCCGTCAAGTCAGTTGATACCCCGAGCCGCGCCTTAATGATCTTCTTCGGCTCGACAAGGAATTGATCACCCTGGAAGGTGTACGTGATGCCGGTCAGTTCCCGGAGCAGTTCCGGCAGATAGGGGAGGGCGCCACCTTTGACAATCCAATCGGCAAAGAGGAAAAGGATCTCCGCTCGTTTGTTGGCAAACTTAGGATTGAACGCCTTTCCGGAAAACTGGCAGTCAAACCAGCTGCGCCCCATGGTGAAGCCAGCATCAATGACGCCTGAACCATAGCCCCCGGTGCCGTCAACGATTGTTCCGTCCGCGCCCCATTTGTCCTCAGCCTGTGCGATGTAGCCGGCCAGGACGTTACCGCGAATGTTCCGAAAGATCTTCGGCCTGAAGCATACAAGCCCTTGACGCGGGCAGATAGTCGAGCGGTCATCTCCTTCCCGGGCAACGTCGACCCCGAGGATCTTCGCAGCAAAGGAATAATCCTCCTCGTGGTAGGTCCGCTTCATCGCCGTTTCAACATCTTCGACGCCTATCAGATTGTTGAACCCAACGGAAGGAAACAGCCCGAGAATCGTCGCCATGATCCACGGATTATCTTTCCCGAATTCCTTGATCTGAGCCCGAGCCAGTTCAGCACTCACCCGCGGCGTACGCTTTGGATCGTCAGGATCCGCGGTAACCGTGACCACTTTCCAGCTTTCCCGCAGCTTCGTACATATCTGATAGAGAAGGCCATTGACGCTCGTCGGGTTGCCGGCCGCCAGAATAACCGCGTCGATAGGTGATCCGGTGAATATCTGATCGGCAGTCCGACCCACTGCGACCGGCATATCCCCGATCTCGTCGAGAAGGATGAAGGGGAAGGGAGAATGCAGCCCAGAGAGCGCCCGTCCTATCGCGTCAGCGTCTGCATCTTTGGCAAAGGAACGAGCGGATAGGAACCAGGTTTCGGGATGATCATTCGCGTAAATGCGCTCTTTGGTTGGAGTGAAAGCGGCTTTTAAATATTCGCTTTTCTGCCTAAGCCCTATCAGTTCCGGCCACAGGTTGTCTTTGAGATTATCCTTGGTGATTGCCAGCGCAGCGCCTTTTGGATGCTTTCCCTTCCCTCCAAAACAACTGAGCCGGTGCCAGCCAGCCCACCCGAGAACGCGAGTCTTACCTGGGCCTGTACAGGCCTTCATTCCTACGCGACGAACGGGCTGATGCCCACCACCAAGAGCGTTAAGCACCTCGACTTGCCACTCGTCCGGATTATCCCCGAATTCCTCATGGACAAACTGAGCGGGGTTTTCCCTCCAGGATCTGATTCGGGAACTAGCCCGAGCAAGCGCGGAACTCATGACAGGCTCCAGATAAAAGCTACAAATGCAAGAGTTGAGGTAAGGGCACTCCCAAAAAGACCGATGAGAGCGATCCACACCCAAAAAGTAGCCTCAACGCGACCAACCTTAATTCTCATTCGCCACCTCTGAAGTATCTCCGGCGAGAATGTCTTCAAGGCTGAACTTGTGCTCGTGAATAACCTTATCCGTAAACAGCTTGTGAGCCTTCCCAAGCAGCTCATATGCCGCCTTCTTGCTCATTGCCTGGACCTTACCCGTCCGCCCGATAACCTTCCGGTCCTTGCCTTCGCCCATGTATATCTCATCGAATTCAACCTTCTCGATGCACTGGCGCACTTCTGGAGGTAGCTCGGTAATAGGGATCATCGACCCGTCGGGACGATACAAATCGGCAGGATCAAAACGAGCCGCGAGAGTGAGCCCGAAGAGCACTTCATCAGCGGTCATTTTGCAGCGAGTCTTCTGTTCTTCGCGGAGATATTCGAGTCGTTCCTTCACGCAATGATTCGCAATGAGGTCGGACGCGGAATTACGAGCGGAATCATAAGATGAATTGGGATAGGCTCGAAGGTAGGCTTGAGTCTGTGACTTGTACGCGAGCAGTTCCAGGACGAACCGCTCGTGCCGCTCATTCTCTAAGGGGAGGGAGGGATCAAAAAGGAAAGGTTTTTCTTCTTCAACGGCAGAAGGGGACCCCCCGCCCGGAGATGTCCCCTCTTTCCTGCCTTTGTTTTTGGATCGTTTCTGATCCATCGCCGATGCGCTCCATTGTGGCTATCGGACTTGGAACATCCCCGCCCACCGCGAGAATGTCTTTTAATGGGAAATAGCTTCTACTACTATAGTAGAAATTGTCAAGATAAATTTACTTCACCAACTTACTCGCCCTCTCCCGCAGGTCGCTCTTTTCGCTCATGGTGCCTCCTTCCGTGCTTCCATCATGGCCGATGCCATTCGGTAATACAACGTTGCGCGAAGTTGCAAAAACTCCTGCTTGGTGTCGTCCGTAAACTCGCGCATTGCTTCAGACTAAGCCGCCCAATCACCAGACATAGCAGCCATGGCAAATTGGTCGCGCAGTGTGATCCTATAGGCTTCCATAGCTTCCCGCAGCCTGACGTTTTCCGAGCTGGCTATCCGCCACATTTCAGCGTAATCCGGTAATTCGTATTTCATCTCCCCTCCCTCATCCTCGTTATGGCCGCGCAGATGGCGGCTAACTCCCGCTGCACCGGGCGAGCCGGTGAGCTTGTTGTTATCCCCTACTTGCGAGGGCAGCGCCTATTTCAGTTCCGTAACCCCAGTCGCCAGGCGAGCCGAACGCCTTGTCAATGGGTTTGCCGTCCACGATGTGCGCCAACACCCCGAGAAGGTCTTTCGCGTCGCGGAGATCTTCGCGGACCGCTTCAACCTCGGGGACATCCGCATCCATGATAACGTCAACTTTTGCCTTCATTTCCCGTATCGCCGCTGCAAGTTTCTTCGAGTCCATTTTCTCTCCTCCTCATTTTTCGGTAACTGTAAAGTTCCAGCCATGCAAAGGCTATCCCAGGCACCCTTCTTTTCCCGCCTTCCCAATCCTGCCAAGTGCGGTACGGTGTGCCGCTCAACTCTGCCGCCTGTTTCATCGAGAGACCCGCCGTTTTCCGGGTCTCTCGGAGGTCTGCACCTGTCATACGGCCCACCACCCGGTTATTGCTACTTCGTCGCCAGCTTCCCAGCCTTCTGCTGCTTTACTCAGACATTCATGTACCGATCTGCCGGTTTCGCGGGTTTGGGTTAAAAATGATTTGCCGCTTTTCGCTGTGATTCTCAGGTGGATAATTAAAGTTCTCATTGTGTACCCCCTTGGTTTGTTGTTCATCTTGATTACCATTATACACGCAATGCGTACTTTGTCAAGGGGGTATTTCAAATAAAAATGCAATATGCGTATTTTTTTTCTAACGGTGGCGACCGGGGCTAATCGGGTAAGGGGGAGCTTCACTCTCCCCCTCCCCACACCACCCGGCATGCGGGTCCGCTTTGTCGTTATCTTAATACCTCGCGAGCAATTTCACGCATTCTAAGCGCTTGCTCGTATGCATATCCGGGCTCAATCACCATGTTAGCAATTTTCTTCAACGCCGACCTAGCAGCCTCCGAATGTGCAGCGGCGTAAACTAGATGAGCCACTGAGGATTTATGATAGTTATTGCCAGGGATAGCATTTTGCAAGGCCGTCATTGCTGCCTTGATGTCATCAGAAATATAACCAGCCGATGTAGCGGGAGGACAATCACACTCAATGTAATTGCCTATCCCCGCTGTATACCCGCCTCCGCATTTGTCACACGCCATAACCCCTCCGCTGATCTAAAATTGTTTCTCATTCGCCGCACCGTTAGTCAGACAGAAAACACGCCCATACCGGCTTTTCTGCTGTGTTAATGTTTACCGGCATAAGCGCCTCTATCCGGAAGTCCTTTTCTTCAACCTCATCATAATAGCGGACAATGCAGTTTCCGTGCTTCTCCTTGAATTTCTCCATCTCCAAAATCAAATCGTCTATCCGCATGTTTTCCTCCGTGGCGAGAACGCGCCATAACCAAACAATCAACTCGGTCTTCGCTACGCTCCGCTGTTTATTTACAAGCCGTTCCTCATTCGCCGCGCTACGCTCGTCGAATGAGGAACGGGGCGGCGGATTAGCGGCTAAGGTTTAAATCCCGCGCGCATCGGGCCGATAAACCTGGCCCGAATCGGTCATAAGCAGTTACTCCGCACATATGCCCACCATGCATCCAGCGTCCACTTGCAGAGGTCTTTGTCAGAAAAGTCTTTCGCTTCTTCACGGGGGAATGATCCTTCGCCGCAGGAATCAGCGTCCGCAAGCAATTCGTCCCGCTGCTCAGAAGTAAGCGGTGGCATAGGGTCGCCCTGGATGTAACGCCGTAAGGCTCGTTCGTTGGTGGTACACGGGCCAAATGCTCCGCAATCCGGGAATTCAACAGAGCAACACGCTGTATCTTCAGGGAAAATATCGTTCATCGCTTAGTCCTCCATCTCTACCAGTGGGCAAAAATCTGGAAACTGTTTATCTTCCTGCACCATTTCCTGAAACATCTCAGCAGGCATATCCTCTTCATGCATCGAGCAAGAATGAATGCCACAGGCGTATCCATCCTCCAAAAAGGCGGGGCAATCTGTACCACACTCAACAACCTCAACTTGATACCTTCTCGACATTCGCACCCCCTATGGCCTCCGGCCATTCTGTAAAGTCAAAACCGCGCGCGGGATTTAAACCCCTACACCCTGGCGGTTCGTTGCTTCCGCCCTCTACTTCGATACTTTTTTGTTAACGTTAACAACATGGTCACTCCGTCACCCGCGCAACGATGCGGAACCAACGGATCGAGTCAGTCCCCCGCAAGCGGGGGGCCGCTAATCCGCCGCCCCGTTATGTAGCTCCCCAGCTACCCCGCCCTTGTCAAAAGACGCTCCCGGATAGCAGCATAATATCTACTGGGGCATTACCTGCTGCCACGGCTACATGATTCCAGTTCCTCAGATAATCCCTTTGGCCACCAGCGAGACGTACAGCCAGGGCCGTCAGTGTATTTCAGCACTCGCCCACGGCTTCGGAGCAAATTCAAGGCAGATCGTGCTTGTGCTGTAGTCAACCCTAGTTTATCGGCAATATCTGTTGTTAGCGTTCCCATTATTACGGCGGAAACATCATCCCGGAGCATAAATTGTTGCAACCCGTATCCATTGTTTTTAAAGCGGTCAATGCAATCATCTCGCATCGCCTGCATTACAAGGACATCAATTGGCGGCAACGGTGGTGGCCCCAGCTCTTTCATAATCCTGCGATATTCGTCATTATCTCTCAACATTCGTATCTCCGATCCGCCCCCGCTACATAACCCGCCTATAGACGCCGACTCCGCTTCGCTGCGCGGGTCACCGGCTACCCGTTATCTAAATCCGAATTATCCGGCTCTCTTCCTTTTTCCCCGCAGCCAGCAGCGCCACCAGCTTGAGCAGCGATTCCCGCGATAGATCCTTGATCGCTACCCCGCTGAATGTCGTATCTTCTACCAGGCCGGCAGGAACCGATTGATCCAGAAAGTTGACCGCCTCGTGATGCTGAGGAGTCATGTTCATCAGTTTTATCATCGCCTGTTTCTGCCTGAGATGCACCGTCTCTGCACTGTCCCTGGAAAAGCGAAGCACCAGTCCGGCACGTTCGGAAAGCGAAATCTCACCACCGTTATCGTCGCAAAGGGTATACTCGACCTTGTGCATCAGCCCGCAGTCGCAGCAGCCGTGAAGAAAGGGATTTGCCAGAGGCTTGAACCATCCCTCATCAGCGTCAACCGTTGCCCCGTCAGGAATGGGAATGATCACCTCTCCACCTGTCGTCAAAAGCACTTTTTTCTCCATGTTAAACTTCCTCCATTTCAAATGATTTGAGATCCTTGTTAAGCAGCATCGGCACGAGCCATCGAACGTTCGCCACCACCGGTAAATAACTAAGATTTGGCACGCCCACGAGCTGAACTTTACCCTCTTCCGAATTCGTCCGCACTCCGTAAACCAGATCGTCAAAGACCGTGAAGACAAACACCTTCCACTCGTCCGCCTTCAGATAGACGCCCCGATACTGCCACCGCTCCGCAGGAATCGTTACCCCCGACTCCTCCCCGAATTCCCGCTCCATTGCATCTGAAAGTATCTCCCCCGGCTTGATCTTTCCCCCGAGGCCGTTCATCTTGCCAAGTTGCCAGGAAGATTCTTCCGTCGCCCATTCCCGCAGGATCAAAGCCACCTGGAGACGATTCGGCGTAAATGCGAATCCAATAACATAGCGTTTCAATGATGCACCCCCTTTATAACTGACCGTTATCAATACTTATCTTCCCACCGAATGCCATCCTCACAGTCAGGACATTTCGTCTCAACCGTCCCGTCACAGCATGCCCCGCTGTTGATATGATGACTCGCGCACGAGCACGAATCGGCAGTGACACCATTCCCGCGACAGGTTACGCAGTCCCATCCAAGCTCCCACCCCTCGTGCATAAGGTCTTTCGGAACCATGAGCAGAGTCCGCCTGCCGCTGTTCAATTCGTCGTACTTGATGTGGCTCAGATGCTTGATCTGCTTATTCCTGATCGCCACGATGCGCCCTTCTTCTGTAAGCATGTACCCAAGAGCGTCTATTCCCCGTTCAGCCATTACAACTAACCTCCTTCTATGGTAGTAGAAACCGTTGATAAACCTTCAGCCTTCGACCTTCTCCGAGAGCGTCGTCCCAAACTTATCATCCAGCCCTTGAAGTATCTCTTTGAGCTTTTCCCTTGCCTCTTCCGGTGGCGTCAGATCCTCCAACAGTCGCAGCGGTTTATTCTCCACCTGTGGAGCCGGCGCACACTTTGCCAGTTCCCGGATGTCTCGCGGCTTCGGGAAATACTTCCCTTCCTTGAAATACTCCTTCGCGGCCCATTCGATCTTTTGGATCGGAAAGTCGGAGAGCGCATCAAACAAGTCTTTCATGTCAGGCTTGCTCAGTCGCACCGGCTGTGGTTCACCGTTGACCGTTCGCTGGAACTTCTCCCCGAGCCAGTTGATAGCGGCGGCAAATCTTCGCACGTCGTCTAGGTTGTCGTATTTCATCCCTGCTTTCCTCCAATAATCGCCGGCCTTGCCCATTGTCGTTGCCACTTCATCCACTCAGGATCGCGCCTGCCGCTTTGGTCGCGGTACAGCATTGCCATCGGCATGAATCCGCATTGCCTGGTTTCCCATATCCGCCTTGCTGCCGCTTCGAATGTGTCTTTCGGATAGCCGCACAAGACATAGGCGCGGAGTGCATGACTTGTGAGTGTGAATCCTCCACATATCAGCATCCACCCTGCCGCATACAACCAGTGCCAATCATCAGGCGTGTCATAGGCAAAGAAGAGTTGCTTCGGTTTCAGTTTCCGCAGCTCCTGAACGTGCCACCATTCCAGCCGCTTCGCTTCCAGCCCTCCGGTGAACTCAGGCGCACGTCCATAAATCTTCTTGCCCCGCTCCATTGCTGAGAAGACGTTTCTGATATGATCCTCGGGACACGCCAGCAGGTTACTCGATATGTCGTTGTAACCTTCATGGATGGTCAACAATTCCAGTTCTGTTTCCCGTTCGCAGCAGAACCAACAGGAGTTTGGGCATCCCCTGGAGTGAATGAGATACCCCGGCTTGACGTACATCCCCGGTATGAACTCCCCCCCCCTGTCACCGGTTGCCGGTCCTCCGATCTTCACCGAAGCAACACAGCGCCATGCTTCGGCCAACCGATCCGCTTGCGGTAAATCCCAGGTGAACGCCACCGACACATGCACCTCGTCTGCCTCATCGAAGAGATTCGGAGCGCAGTTTATCCGTACCAGTTCATCATCTGGCGTGGCATTCGTCCGTCGAGGGAATACACGGATGATCTTCTTCATCGCGAGAATTCCCCCCTGGCTGCCGATTCCACGAAGTCCCTGGCATCTGCATGATTCTGCCGGCGAATATCGTCCGCGGTCTGTCTTGTTGTCGTTTTCCCTGTCATTGGTTTCTCTTCCCGGTTCAACCAGTTCAGAAGGCGGGCGCGTGTCGGCTTCTTCCCTTTTAACTGACACCATGCCAACATCTTTCCGTGTAGCACTTCGATGCTGATCCCCTCGTAGGCAGAATTCGATTTCAGGCTTGCAAGCCATTCTTCATCTGGCATCTTCGCTGCTGGCGTTGGTCGAGAAGGTTTATCCTGATCGACACTAGCTTCTAAAGATTCTTTCTTTTCTTTCTTATCCTTCTTCTCTTTCTTGTTAGTGCACGGTTGTTGCACGGTTGATGCACGGCTGTTGCACGGTTGTTGCTCAGTCTGTTGCACGGTTTCCTGATACTCTTCGTATTTTATTATTGTAATTACACTACTTAGCTTATTATTCTGTTGTACAATCTGATGCGCACTTTCGAGCCTGTTCAAAAAAGTTTTCACTGCAGTTCTTCCCCATCCCCATCTAGCGGCCAGTTGCAGAATACTGTAGCCCACCTGACCGCGCTCAATGCGGATTTGCACATTACGCGGGTAAATGTACCCCTCCTTGTAATTTGCAATCATAACGAGATCGATCCACGCTTGTCCGTAAGAGAAAGGCCGATGATGCCAAAGCCAATTATCCTGAACTTTGCGATAGACCTTCACCCATCCGTCGCTCATACCGCCCGCCTTTCCCCGGTCCGCGCCGTATCCGCCATCTCATGGATGAGCCGCTTGAGTTCGGAGATAACGTCTTTGCCGTCCTTTTTCGCTGCCTGTCGCAGCATTTCGTAATCGGCAGCGTCAACGTCCGGAATGATAATATCCCTGGTCTGCTTCCCGGTGCATTCGCGGCATTTCAAGGTGTGCCGCCTGAGCTGCGTACAGCGTTCAAGCGGCATGTCTGCGGAGATAAGGCAGTTCACGCTTCCCTCCAATCTTCGCATCTGCACAGTATGCAGACGTATTTACGATATGTTTTTACGCTGCCGACGGCGCTTGATTTGAAATTGAACCGCTTCGGATAATGCTTAACCTCTGCCGTCCTGTAAAATTTGTGGACATGATCCTTCACGGTTCGCCTCCTCAGAATACGCGCCGGCTGTTACCCCGGCGCCACAGTATTAGAATTCTTCCCACTCCCAGCCGCCGCCGTCCTTCTTTGGTTTGACCTTTACAGCCAGGAACCGGAACGGGTACATATCGGCAGCAATCTTTATCTTTGCCCGAGCATCATCCTGCCAAAAGCCCTTGACCTCGTGAAGTTCAATCAGCCCGTTCGAGAGCATTACCGCAAAGTCGGGAGTGTAAAACGTGTTGTCCGCAAGCCGCAGTTTCAGACCCTCGAAGCGATACCAAAGGACTTCGCCGGCCATCTTGAGCATATCCAGATAAACGCGATATTGCTCCTCGGTCTTATTGAGTTGCCCAGTCTTCAGTCGACCGAGCGCAAATGATTTATTGCTGCTACGCTTGAACATTGCCAACCCCCACACGATTTCCGATCCTATTCACATTGAGCTTCTTATTCTTTAACCCGTGCTCAAGCCGATAAATAAACCCGGAAAGCGTGTGCCCACTGGAGAGAGCGGAGTGCAAGGTAGTATTCGGGACGCCTAACTCCTTTGCCCAGTCCGCAGCTATCATCGTGCGTCCATTGTGGGTGAGGAACGTATTGGATCTTCTGTTTCTGCATTGCTCCTTTGGCGTGGACCATTTGCAGTTTTCTTTTGAATAGCCTTTGTCATTGTCGATGCGGTCAAGTTCGTAACCCGCTGGAGCCGTCCCCATGTCAGCAAGGAAGGCTTCAAAGTTGTCCCATTTGGAATCAACAGTTATCCCCCTGCCGCCATAATCCTTGTAACGTTTGCTATGTGGATTGTTACAGCGTTGCCGCATAGAGTTCCACACGGTAAATTCGTGAGATCTTGTGTTTGATCTGCAGTGGCCGTGCTTAATCCTGCCACATCCACAGCTTTTCATTCTTCCCTGTGTAAGATGGTGGTTGGCGACGGCCTTCACGTTCCCGCAGTCACAAACGCATACAAATCTTTTATTTTTCCCGTCAGAAGGTGCCAGTTCCAAAACAACAAGCATCCCGAATCTTTCTCCAATCGTTGGCGCTTTCATCACACCTCCCCCGGTACGTTCAGCGGCCATTCGTCGTCAAGATTCTTGTGAGTACGGGAAAACACAGCTTCTTCAGCAATGTTCACCGCCGCCTCCATTTCGGGATCTTCTTCTACGGCAGAAGAACCATCAAATAAATTACCGTCCTCCGTAGGGCAAATCTCGCCCTCAACAGGTTCTCCGTCTTCGGCGCTGGCATCCGTATGTCCGAAACACTCTTCGACCGCTGCAACGGATTTTTCGACGTCATCCAAAAGTGTCGGCTGTCGATAGGTATCAAGCTCTTCCTTTGTCAGCGTCTTCTCTTCGACGACGATGTTCTTGTCCAGGCGAATCAGCTTCTTGATACCGTGCTGATAGTCGAACAGCCAGCGGCATTCAACCGGCCTCTCTTCTGAGCCCTCTTCGACGATACGAGAAACCTCGTCCAGTTCGTCCTCTACCTTCTTGATCGAATCACCGTAAGCTTTTGCGCTGTCCTTCTTCTGCTGATTGAGCCGCCCCCATTTCGTCCAGAGTTCGGCCTGATGCTTCGAGTAGCAGCCGAGTTCAACGTCAGTGAGGAACACCGGGAGGGGATGCGTAAACACGTCGCTCATCGGCAGATCGATAATGACCGTCTCCTGAACTTCAGGGATGGAGGTGGAAGCGTCGGCGAAATCGCCACTGGGGACATATCCGTCACACATGGTCACGTTGTCATCTGTCGGTTCGCCGCCGTCGTCGCAGCCGAATACAGGTTTGCTGTCACAGGTTGCAAAAGCGTAGAGACAGTCAGCACACAAATTTACCTTGGCTTTAACCACTTCTTTAACGTCCCAAGGGTTGTCGACTTCCTCAGTATCCGGAATACTCGCCCACTGCGCATCGTCCTCGCCGTGTTCAAATATCTCCGGATCTTCTTCGCACTCTTGCCGGATATCTTCCGCGCCTCTTGCTAGTGCATCCGTTGCTGCAACTTCTTCTTCAATCTTCTTTCTTCCCATTGAATCCTCCTTGGTTTAATAACTCCCGCAGCAGCGGACTAGCCGCTGGACTCTAGCCCGTTATTCCGGCGCGTTCACTTCTTGGGTTGCCACTCCGAGTATGTCTCCCCGTCCGGCTTGCAAAACTCTTCCATGCACTCGGAACACGGAGGTTCAGACGTTTTCGTACTGGCATATTCGCAATTTGAGCAGTCCTCTTTTTTTGCCATAATGTCACTCCTCCCTGTTAGGACATGCGCTCTGATGCTGACCATTCTCCGGAATGCAGAATTCACAGGTCATGGGCTCGTCGGTTGCCGGCTTGTTTTCATCGGTCTTAAATCCGAAACGGCCCATGAGATCCTTTGCCGCACCCACCGCTGCAGGGTCTTTGATATCCTCGAACCAATCAGACGGCTTGCTCATCCCATCTTTCAGGGAGTTGTAGACCTTCCGGAGGTTGACGATCTGCGCCGGAGTGATAGCTTCTAACCGCCGCTGAATCTTCTTCTCGATCATCTCTTGAGTAACACCGTAGGAAGTAAAGACTTCGACCAGCTTCTTAAGTGCTGCCGGCGAAGTGTCCGCCGTAGCCTTCAAGGTCGTGTCGGTTTGTTCACATACGGCCTCGATAATGTCGCCAGGGATGACGCCCAGGATACAAGCCCGGAGACGCCGCGCCCCCTGGTTTGCAACAAGCTCGTAAATGTCGCGGGGGTCTGTGAGCTTGACATTGCCCGACCGCTTTCCTCTTACATGGGGAACCTGGAACACTTTGACCTGTCTCACGTTCGTTTCCACATCCCAGGCGAAAGCCTCGACGGTACTCTCCCCATTGCTCTGAGAAAGTTCCCGCACGCCGAATTGAAGGTTTCCCCAATTCTGGGCAATAGCCTCCGCAGCCCGAATAGAAGGACCGGTGATCTCCGTCCCCCCTCTGTTGTAAGAATAGAGCGCCACTTCCGCGAGCCCTTTCCGCTGAAAAGCGACAAGCATCTTGTCCAGTGCCGCCTGTGTATCGCGGGGAAACTGTCGAGCCAGAATCATTGCAGCCTGAACCTCTGCAATTGCCCGATTGCTTTCGGTCTGGACAAGAGCCCCGCCTGTTGTCTTGACCATTTCGTTATCCATTGGCTACCTCCCCCGAAATCTCCCCATCGACGATATGAATTCCGACCGACGGATCTTCCGACATTCTCTCGGCCCACACCTGATATTCCTCAGACCCAGCAAGCTTCTCAATGATCGCCCAATTGTCGGAATCAAGCATCTCCCCATGATTGAACCAGAGAACGCGCAACTCCGGGTTGAGAGCCATCCCGATTGCAACCGACACCGTGAGCTTTTCGCCGTCGGAAGCATGGTCGAGAGGAAGGCCGTTGAATGTGATCCCCTCCGCATTAAAACCGAGCCCTTCGACCGGGAACTTTGCCGCAGCAAGAGCATCGGTCTTTTTCTTATCGAGCGTGGACAATTCGTCGGTCATTCGAACATAAGAAATGTTGGCAAGGTTAGCCTCTTGGCGGATATGCTCCCGACGATTTTTCTCCCGAACCGCCTGGTTCGTCTGTTCGATCTCTTCGAGGCGCGTGTCAAGAATAGAAAAGTCCGGATCGACAAGAGCGTCAACCGCTGCCTTGAGTCCCTTCCCGCTTTCCTCTATCTTCTGGACTTCCTTCGCCAGATGTTGACCCTTCTGAAAAAGAACATCCTGTTTCCCCCTCAGCTCTTTTATCTGAGCTTCGATCTGCTCCCACTCCAGACGAGCCGCCTCGTGCTGATACTTCGTCGACTGATACCGTTCCTTGAGATCGCTGTATTCCTTCCGGCGCGTGTCATTCTCTGCTTTGACCGCTTCCAGTTGCCGTCGCTCTTCCGATACGGATGAAAGCGGAACCTCGTTTTCCGGAAGATCTGCAGGGAGATTTGGCAGATCCGCCAGTTTCCCCTTAAGCTCGTCCCGTTTCCGGCCGACATTGGTCCGCTCGTCGAAAATACGCGCACGTTCCTTGTCGTGTACATCCAGGTCAATACCCACGTCGACCAGCCCGAGGAGAATGTCCTTCTGCTTCTTCGCGTCCATCTTTGCGAAAGCCAGGGGATCGAAGGAGATCATACCCCGGAGACGGTCCATGACGCCAGCCGGAGACTTAAACGCCATCCCTTCCTTATTCTCGACCGTGAGGTATTCCCCGCGTTCCGTGAGCGTCAACTTTGCAATGATGTCGCCCAGGTCGATCTTGACAAATCCCCGCTCCTGACCTTCGCGCAAAAGCTTCGTGATCCCCTGCTTTTTGAGTGCCGCCTTGTCGACGACCGCCATGATTGCATTGAGAATCGAACTCTTCCCCGCCCCGTTTTTCCCGCTGAGAACGACCATGTTCGCGCCATCCGGACGGATGCGAACCGCTTTCAGCTTCATAAAGTTCTCAGCTGCAAATTCAATTATTGTGAGTCCCTTTTTTGTTTCCACTGCCTACCTCCTGAATTGAATGTTTGATTTATGCCAGCAATGATCACTACAGCCTTTCAAGCATTGACCTTAAAGCGGCAACTCTTTCTGTTGACTGGTCAATTGCAACCAACTGAGGGGCTATTTTTTCTTTGCGTTTTTGTATGCCGGTTTCGATATTTTCAATTGCATGTTGGATAGCTTCTTTGCTGTAATACTCGCGTATTTTGGAAAGCTTCCCCTCCCCTATTCCCTTAACGCTAAGTATCTTATCGTCTGTTGCTTTGATAACGTCTTCAATAGAAACAATGCCAATATTCGCAAGCTTTTCCGTTGTCTTGTCTCCCAGCCAAAAACGTATCGAAAACATGATATTCTCCCTTTCGATTTAATCCTGATTCATCTTCGCGCTACACTCAGCGCACGTTGTAAAGATCCCGCACTTCGGACACTTCGACCGTCGAAAGAAAGCGGCCGCAATCGACAGCGCCACCCATACGATGAAGACCGATAGGAATATCTCTGTCATGCCGCAGCCTCCTCTTCCCACGGAACCAGCTCCTGACATCCGGCATTTACATAGTTCGGCCATGACCCACGCTGCCGACATTCAGCCTCCGTCTTGAGCGCCCTTTCGTATGACTCCCGGCCCCGCAGGAGATAGGTACTGTCCCCGCCCAATGTGTAGACTTCGCAGCGATAGGGAGGCTTTTTCTCGACGGCGATGAAAGCAAAAGCGTCCATCTCAGGAGCGACCGGATCAGCCTTGTCGTGCTCCCATTCTCCCGCCGCGTTCTTCTTCATGGGCAGATGACGAACGGAGTTGTAACCGTCGATGTAGAAGGCGCTTTGTTGAAAATAGGAGTACTTGATGCAAGATCTCCGGAATGCCTCAAGCCCTACATCCTCTGCAGTCTTGAGGTCGATAAGCGTCATCATCTCCAAGGAGGGCGTCCGGTCCGGTCGACATTTGCAGCGCATGACCTGACCGTTCACCTTTACGTCGAAGATGACTGTCGTCTCGGATACGCCTTCAGCAAGAAGAAGCTTTGCGAAGGGATGACTTCGGACGGAATCCTTGACCCCGCGCAATGTGTTGTAATCGTCGAGGGAAAGAATTGTTTTCCCGTTGGCATTGGCGGAGAAGCTTTTCCACCAATCAATCGCATAAAGGGTTTCCGGAGAGGGTTTCTTTGCAAATACCTGCCGCTCAGTCGGACGCTTCGGAGCATTCTCTGGAAGAACGACGCACTCAGAATGAAAAGCATCATCGCCTTCCAGCGTCATGACGTGAGCAGCCCGACCGAAACGCAGCGCCTTCGTGTCGTCCGGATCTTCGACCTTACCGTTCGCCGGACATTTGTTAATCTTCTTGAGGTAGGTGTTAGAGACATACGGCAGCGCATGGTAAACAGCAGCCGGTATACCGTGATAAATTCCTGGTTGAAGCTCGATCATGATCCCACCTCCTCAAACTCCCCGCCCTCGTTCAGCCGATACCAGACATCCGACTTCAGTTTGCCATCGCTGCCGTCCCCGCAACCGGTTTCAGCACACCGCATTTCGCTGCGGTTCTCTTTTTCGTTCCACCACTGGAGAGCGATGCAGCCATATTTCCCAGCCATCGCCTCGCTCCACAAACCAGTAGCGACAGCAGCACTGCTGTCCCCAGTGGCGGATGATGCGGACCTGTCCCCGGTGGCGGATGATGCGGAACTGTACCCGGTGGCGGATGATGCGGAACTGTACCCGGTGGCGGATGATGCGGAACTGTACCCGGTGGCGGATGATGCGGAACTGTCCCCGGTGGCGGATGATGCGGAACTGTACCCGGTGGCGGATGATGCGGACCTGTCCCCGGTGGCGGATGATGCGGACCTGTTGCCGGTGGCGGATGATGCGGACCTGTACCCGGTGGCGGATGATGCGGACCT
>Ga0209212_1001115_pt1 | contig 45836 bp, 47 predicted proteins | sample RifGroC2_FD_183996 | JGI IMG/M metagenome (GOLD analysis project Ga0209212, IMG submission 183996) | Groundwater microbial communities from Rifle, Colorado, USA - Groundwater C2 (SPAdes) (version 2) | ecosystem: Environmental > Aquatic > Deep subsurface > Groundwater | place: Rifle, Colorado... | reverse complement strand
TCCTTTTTGGAAGTTGCTGAGCTTGTCAAAGCTTTAGAGGAAAAGTTTGGTGTCTCTGCCGCTCCAGTCGCCGTCGCCGGTGGCGTAGCCGCAGCCGCCGCTGCTCCTGCTGAGGAAAAGACCGAATTTGACGTCGTCGTCACTGACGCAGGCGCCAATAAGATCGCCGTTATCAAAGCTGTCCGCGAGATCAAAACCGATCTAGGTTTGGTCGAAGCCAAAAACTTGGTTGAGAAAGCCCCCGCTACCATCATGGAGGGAGCCAAGAAAGAAGACGCCGAAGCCGCTAAGAAGAAACTCGAAGAGGCAGGTGCCAAGGTCGAACTCAAATAATTTATTTATTGAGTAACAGAAAAACCCGCCGTAAGGCGGGTTTTTAATTGTAATTTAATACGCCCGTAACCATAAAATTCCCCGCCGTAAGGCGGGGGCAATTCACTTTATTCCACAACATAAATCTTCTTCTGTCCGTGGGCTCCACGGTTTCTCCCGTGAGCTCCAACTTTTTCGGAGTTATAAATTACTTCAATCACGGCCTCACCGGTAAAAATCATTTTCAAATTTCCATTGGCATCCGGCTCTACCAAAATCGCAGGGGCCTGGCCAACATAGCGGATATTCGTCTTACCGATTCTAGATACCGGCAGTGAACCTTGTACCCCTCGTTTAACGTGCACAACCTCTAATGGGACTTTGCAAAAAGATGAGGCAATACCGATAAAAGCTTCCATCTCACCGGCCAAACCCGTCTTGGTCGAAAGTGAAAGTTCTCCAGAGGAGAGTTTGGCTCGTTCCAAGCTATAGCGATCATCTAATTGTTTAATCACTCAAGGCCTCCAAAATGATTTAATGTACTTCGGTAGTGCTGGCTGAAATTCTACCACAATTAGACCGATTATCCATATTGACTAACTATATTCTTTCTGATAACTTGTATATCAATGGACAACAACCAAGACACAACCCAAACTCTAAAAACCAAAAAGGCTTTAGATTTGAATAACCTTCCCGACCTTTTAACCGTGTCTGAAGTTGCCCAACTCCTACGCGTCTCCACCCTCACCATCAAACGCTGGGGAAAAAGAGGTAAGCTCCCGGCCATCAGAATCAATTCGCGAGGTGACCGACGCTACAAAAAAGAGTCGGTCCTTTGGATGCTTGGTATCAACCCCGGCAGTTCGAACTCTTAAGCTTTCCACTTCAGGCTTTCTCTGAACACCAACCATGGAAACACAATCACCGCCCGCATGATCCGTCCCAGCCTCTTAGGTTCGACCATCACCCTCCAAAGCCACTTGAGTCCCATTCGTTCCATCCAAACAGGAGACTTCTTAAAATCTCCCAAATATTCATTGAAGGTACCGCCCACTCCCATTGCCATTCCAACACTCAGTCGAGGTAAGCGGGAAGCAATCCATTTTTCCTGTTTCACCGGATTGTACTGAACAAACAGAATGTCTGGTTTCCAACTATTAATCTTTTTTACCACCCGGTCATCCGTAGTCCTGTCGGTGCCAACGCGATTTTCTCCAGCGTCATACATCACTCTCAGTTTTGGAAACCGTTTTAGAAGCATTGTGGCAGTTCGTGAGCTCACATCTCCCCATCCACCGAGCAGAAATATCTTCCAACCGCGCTTTTCGGCCAAAGCGTTTAGTTCTTCAAACAGCTTAACTCCTGTCACCGTCTCTCCGATTGTGCCGGCCAAAATATCCCTTCCGACTTTTACCCCTTCGATTACCTTGCCAAAAACGTTCTTTCCTTTTGCCTTCTTCAGATACTTCACTGCCGCCAGTACCGAAACCCCGTCAGGTGTTACCAGGTCGGCTTTTTTGATCACGTCCGCAAAAAAATTGTCGTTTTGGGCTGCAACAAAGAATTCGCTATAGGCAGTCACCACAAGTCTAGGTTTCTTGCGCGGCTGTTTCAGCCAACGGTTAATGGTGTCTATAGTCTCCTTCCGACTTAGCAAGTCTACCGGTATACCCAAAACTTCTGATCTCATGATACTATTTTATCAGTAGGATATCTTGAAGAGCCACCATCTAACTCAATCCCCAGTTCAGGCACGAATCTATCACCCGGTCGATTACTCTGCTAAACACCAATTTTCTGTCTTTATCTCAATATATCGATCCTTTTTATATGTTCATTGCCAAGCAAACTATCAAAAAGAGATTGTTTGACCCTACAGTAAAAGGTCCGAACCTCAAAAATAGTCAAAATTTTCAAAAGAAAACACTTTATATGGGTTTATACAGAACGTCTTATATTTATTTGTCAAAAAATACGGTTCAAAATTCTTATACGGTCACGGAGACGAAGACGAGGCGGCGTTGCATTTATATGTATTTGAACAATATTTATATACATTATTAATAGCTAATTTATAAAATATATTATAATATACTTCATGTTTTCTATAACCTGTAGCAATCTCTCTTACACCCCCTCAAATCAACTCATTAAAGACATACTTTTGGGCATATAAAGGAGGTTATTTACCCCATATAGTGGATACAATTGATATAGTATGATCGAAGGCGAAAAGTATTGTGCTACAAGTTTTAAAAAAACGAAATCTCAATATTAAATCTATCAAACCATATCATAGTTAAGAAATCGTGCTTAATAGTCTCAATGGCGTTAATAAACGACATCTCCCCTTCCCTCTCTATCCGGAATCATAAACATTACACTCAAGAATCATTTGCTTGTAAAGTCAGCGACTAAAACCGACAAAAAAATAAAATATAAAAATTATCCTATTATGTATGCAAACAAATGGACCACTACTCAAGGATATTGATAAAAACTTCCTAGAAAATCGATTTGGGCCGCTAAAACTCACTACAGGACAATAAAATTCAAAACAAGGATCACAATAATATATCAAAAACAAGATTGAAAGACAATTTCTAATAAGTAATTTATCATACATAATATAAGTTAATTACGCCCAATAAACATTATAATTACGAAACTATACACACTATTACTTAGGTTATAGATGTAAAAATTCAAAAATATCACCAATATATATAAGCCATCAAAAATATTAAGAACTAGTCTATGGGGTATCAAAAAAAATTTGCTAAAAAACATTAGACTGGGTGAATATCCACACGATACCCTGTACACCGAAATACTAGTATGATAACTTTACTTGGCATACCATACCGCCATGAGGTATGTAAAAGAATAATAAGAGCCGTTGATGATATACCATAACGGGTATGTAGACATTCGTGAAAACAATCAATCGCTAGAACTCCTACAGACAAATGCCTTACAACTAAAACAGCAATCTCGCGAGGGTGCAGAGTCGACAGGTAGATTATTTCTACCAATAATCTTATCGACCGTCATTTTGGAACACCGGACTATTTCCAAAATGAAACAAATATCACCCAAAATAATTAGAAAAATTTCCTCAATTATCTCGGTAAATATAGTCTAATCTATTTGTAGAATAATCAACAGATTCATAAACTTATAAAAGATATCAGTAAATATACATTTTGAGCCAGTTTATCTAATTATCACTCTCCTCAATCAACTGATTGAGTACTATTTTTTGCTTGATGCAAAGGACCCTTATACTTTACTTCTTGATACTCCTAGCATAGACATCAAGATTCTCAATTGCTATCCCAATACCTTTTATTACACACCTTAGTGGATCCTCTGCGACGAAGGCCGGAACACCGGTTTCCTGAGTGATCAATCTGTCAAAACTTTTTAATTGTGCCGTACCTCCAGTCATCACGATTCCTTTGTCAATGATATCTGACGATAACTCCGGAGGAACTTCTTCCATTACCGTCTTAAGCATTTGGATGATTTTTCCCAGAGGCTCTCTCATGGCTTCAAAGACCTCCACTGAGGACAAATGAATTTGTTTTGGCAGACCGGTGATGCTATCCCGACCGGTTACCTCCATTGCCTCTTCTTTAGAAGATGGCATAGCCGAACCAATCTTTATCTTTATCGATTCGGCCGTAGTTTCTCCTATTACCAAATTGTGTTTTCTCCTCACATACTTAGAAATCGCCTCATCGATTCGGTTCCCTGCCACCCTAACGCTTTTAAATGTCACCACCCCTCCTAGGGATATTACAGCGGCTTCCGAAGCTCCGCCACCCATGTCCAAAACCATATTTCCAGATGGTTCGGAAATGGGTACACCGGCGCCAATGGCTGCTGCCAAAGGCTCTTCAATCAAATATGCGTTTCGCGCGCCAGCTTCCATCGCGGCGCCCAAGACTGCCCGCCGCTCCACTTGTGTTACTCCGGCTGGGACACATATCATGACCTCCGGCTTCATCAATCCATACGCCCCTACTTTACGGAGAAAATACTTCAGCATGGCTTCAGTCACCGCGTAATCGGCAATCACCCCGTCACGCATTGGTTTACTGGCCTTGATATTTCCCGGAGTTCGGCCCAACATCTTCTGAGCTTCGTGACCCACCGCCAAGACTTTTCCGTCATTGAGTGAAACCGCTACCACTGTCGGCTCCTCAAGCACCACTCCTTCACCCACGACATAAACCAAGCTATTTGCCGTCCCCAAATCAATTGCAATTTTTTTATAAAATGAAAATGACATCTTTGTGTCCAATTCTATCAGTAATTTTAACCAAACATAATCTATCAAACTATAACATGCAGTATCATGAGGACGCTCCGGCGCACGAGACCCATTTGTAATCGAGAATTGGTATAATATACCTGTGAACCGAACTCCTTCCAGAAATCCGAAAGGACGCCGCTTAACCGTTAATCTCTTCATCGTCCTCTTCCTCATCGTAGGCACGTTTGTGGCTATTCAGTTTGCCAAAGGCTACCGCCCAAATCTACAGAATCGCTCCTTGAGTGGCACCGGTCTACTAAGTGTCACCTCATACCCAAAGTCAGCCAGAGTCATCATCAACGACAAGCTGACTACAGTCACAGACGACAAACTCTATCTCCTACCCGGCAGCTACACCGTCAAGATCGAAAAAGATGGTTTTCATCCATGGGTCAAGACGCTACCCATAAAAAACGAACTGGTGACCTCCAGTGACGCCCGTCTCTTCCCTATTATCACCGCCACCTCTCCTCTCACTTTTTACCAAGTCAAAAACGCCGCCCTAAACACAGACGGAACCAAAATAGCCTACGTTCTCAAAGACTCACCTCAAGAAATTACCAATGGTCTCTACATACATTCACTCTCCGGCAATTTACTCGGCTCCTCCAACGTTCAAATTAGCGAAAACTCTCCCAAAGATTTTTCCCAAGCTCTACTCATCTGGTCGCCAGACAGTTCTCAGATATTGGCCATCTTCATCGACAAGATTCCTGCCACAAAAAATACCAGACAAACCGAGCGCGTCTCCGCAGCCTATTTACTTTCCACCAAAGGTATAAACTCAAGAACCATGTCCGATGTTACTCTCAGACTTCCGTTGATTATTAGTGAATGGCAAGATCAATTTGCCAAGTTGAATCTGCCTACCCTAAACCTCTTCCCCAAGTATATGGTCGAGATCTTGACCAAAAAAGCAGGCAATGTGTACTTCTCTCCCGACAAAGAAAAAGTCTTCTATACCGCACTATTAGACGTCTCACTCCCAGAAAATGAGATTGCCAAAGCTCTACCAAATGTCAACTCTACCCTAGAATCAAGAAACCTCACCAAAGATCAAACTTACCTTTTTGATCTCAAAGAAGGCACCAATTACCTTTTACCTTTCGCCACCAAATCGTCTGAACTTACCAAAGATCTAATCGTTTCCGTTTCAGCAACCCCATCTGCCAGTCTCTCTCTTATCCGCCAGCTAAAGGCTCAAACCGAAAGCCGGTTAACCACCAACCTAACCTGGTACTCCAATAGCCGACAAATCATCGTAACCAACCCAGATGGGGTCAATATGGTCGACTATGACGGAATAAATATGGTCAACGTCACCTACGTGCAACCCCTAGATGGCTTTGTAGCTACCTCCCCAGACGGAGGCAAACTCGTTCTTCTCACAAACATAAATCAAAAACCAGATATTTTTAATCTCATTACTTTCGACCTGAAGTAACTACTTCGCGAACTGTCTTCCACGCCTTAGTTGCCGTTTCAAAATCATCAAAGTAAAAAATATCCAGATGTCCTCTTCCCGATTTATCAGCCGGATCATGTTGATGATCGATTGTTCTTCTTACCAGTCGATCTCCATCATAATAGCTGGTAGTAATATACTCCTGATCGCTAAATACCTTTCTAATCACTTCATTAGTAAGAGTTTTGGCCTCATTATCTGTTAATATTCTCATTATCCCTGACTCGGCAATCGCTTTTGTCAGGTCGTTCAGTTTGATTTTCTCTCTATACGTCGGCAACATCATCCGTATCTCGTAACGAGCTTCGGCTAAAATAAAATCGAATTCCCACTCATCGTCCACTTTGCCCATCGCTTCGTTACCAAGACAAACTTCATCAATGTAAACTGATCGCGCTTCCGTTAGTTTCAACTTTGCGATTTCCGCCTCCAATTGCTTGGCTTTTGCTTCTACCAAATAAAAATCGTCACTATCGTATCTAATTTCTCGTACCATTTCCGACAGCTCAGTTCCCTGAGCCACAAGCTCCAAGTCCTTAAGAAACGAGCCCAAAACTACCGCTTCTCCGGCAATGGCGTCAATCCAGTTCCCCCTGCCCAGTTCATTCATCAAATCGTACTCTTTTCCCATGCCCGTATTTTACCCCCAACAATAGTAAAATAAAGCTATGTCGATGTAGCTCAGACGGATAGAGCATCTCACTCCTAACGAGAAGGTCCCCAGTTCGACTCTGGGCATCGACACAACCTACCGACCACATTGACCTATAGCTTGACTTTTTACCCAAGCCAAGCTACAATTTCCCCAGACTGATCTGATCTTTGATATTTGAGAAGGAGACAAAAATGAACGGATTCATTCGTTGGCTCATTGCCAGTCTTATTTTCGGCACTTTGTACGTAATTGGCCTCGGAACCATTGTCTACGTTTTTGCCCCGACCTTCTTCACCACCGCGTACGGTGTCGTTTCAACCAATTTTCTCTTCTTTCCTTTGTGGATTACCTCTGGCATGGCCGGCATCACCATCGGCACTCCCAGACAACCTACTGAGCTTTTTACCAGAACTGACGACCCGTGGTACAACACTATCCTGGTGATGATTGAGAACATTCTTATCTCCGGCCTTATGCTTCTCATCGCCTACTGGATCAGCAAACTGGCTTTTGGCTTCATCATTACCAGTTTACCTATTGTATGGTTAGCCCTCTTCTTCGTGGTCATCATCATGCATGCTTGCAGCGCCGGCTACCGAGCCATCCGCTGGAACCAAAAAGAAGAGATATAAACAAAACACTTTCATCCCCGCTTTGTAGCGGGGATTTTACGTATGATATACTTCGACTATAGGCGAAGAGCCTTGCACTTTCATTTTTTTCAAGAAACAGGAGAAATATGACTGCAAAAGCCCCGAGTATTTCCATCAAAGGCGTCCTTGAAAGTATGGTCTCCGTCCTTCCTACTGCCACGCAGCAGAACAAGTTACCTCTACTGGAAAGAAGTCTTGAGGATCTGAACACCGGAGAATTTTTCGCCTTCGAAGCAGTCGAGGGAAAAATCGAAGAGCTCGAAGCCAAACTCAAAGCAGAAAAAGTTCGTCTGCAAATGGCCAGTCTTGGCTACCCCCAGTTGGATTATTCCTTCCTGACCTGGCAAAAAAAAGAATCCAAAATGCCGGCTTTTATGGTACTCACCCTTGATTCCAACGAGTTCTCCATTATTGTTGAGCCAAATACCAGCCGTGCTATGGATATCGAGAACGACGTCATCTGGTCCATCGAGCCAGACCTTCCCGAAGCTGTCCAGTGGCAATACGAAAATTCGATTCTGGCTATCGCCCGGCTCTCCAACAGGGATTACGATGACGAAGAAATCTCCGTCACGGCCCAGTTTCAAGGAGTCATGCCGTCTGAGGTACGCACCGAGGTCAGACGGGTTCTCGAAGCAGAGATCTTTGACGACATCTTTGTCATCTGCGAAGCTCCTAAGTGGGTCGTTAACAAGACCGGCCGCACTTCGCTAAGAGACCCCCTGGTCGTCGGCTGGGACGAAGAGACCGATCAGATGTTCCTGATTGCCTCTTTCGACCCCACAACTTTGGAAAAATACGTCCAAGACCAATTCGCCTTATGAAGTAGCAATCTGTACACCCCGCCAACGGCGGGGTTTTTATTTTTAAAGTCGGGGTGCGGAGAATTGAACTCCGTGTCTCTTCGTCCCGAACGAAGCGTGATACCGATTCACTACACCCCGGTAATATATTTTAACTCCTGAGATGCTGCCAACTTCACATTTTACTACTTTTGGCCACAAAAAAGCTCCCCATTGCTGAGGAGCCAGCGTCTCAATTTACTGTGACTACCGAAGGTCGATTCGAACTTGGTAGAATGGCAATCTTCCCCTCCAAAACCGCTTCTTTTAGACCGGACTCACGCCAGGAACCCTTAATACCATAGATGCCATATTTGGCATCTTGACCCCGGACAAAAGCCTGTCGCACAAAGGTATATCGTCCACGAGGCAGATCCTCTGTGGGCATAACTACGAATACGTTGACCTCTTCTGCACCATCCGGCCACGGATTCACAATCCTGGGTGCCGGAACCGGCGGCTCAACCGATTTTCTTCCGGTAAACCATTTCTTCACGTTTGACAGTTTCATTTCGTCTCCTTCTAATCGAACACTCGCTCTACTTCCGCCTGACCAGACTCTATCAGATCTTTCCACCATCGTTCTGCCGCCCCCACCACTTTTCCCTCGGTTACCATCCACGGATCGGTAAAGCCAAAAGGATTGGGAATACGATGCAAAGTATGTGATGTACCCACCCCAACCTCGGCAGGCGGATTTTTTCGTTCCGTATCCATCAAGGTCACGTCTATTAAAATCTTGACCCTGCAGCTGTCGGTGTTCGGCCAGATGTTGCAAGGACGTGTCACTTTGATTTTGAACCAATTTTTCCAGTCCATGGGCACTCCTCCGACTAAATTTTCAAACTACCCGGCTATTCTAGCAGACCCTATAATGACAAGCAACCTCTATCTGAACTCACCACTCAGCTCTTCTTCGCTATACACTAGTTGATCCATCGTGGTTTGGTACTCATGAATCTCTTTTTCAGAAAAAACGATGCCAATTTCCCTCTGCACATTCTCTAGAGAGTCGGATGAGTGAACCAGATTGTTCCCTCCGCTCATGCCCCAGTCACCGCGTACAGAACCCGCCTCAGCCTCGTATCCTTTACGGGTCCCAATGATTCTCCTGATGAGATCCACGGCGTTGTAACCCTCCCAGATCATGGCGACTATCGGTGTCCACTTCATAAACTTGGCTATTTTGGGAAAAAATGGCGCCTCGGCATACTGGTGATACCATTTTTTCAGTATCTCATCGTCCATCTGGATCATTTTTAGGGCGACCAACTTGAACCCTTTTTTTTCAAACCGGCTGATAATATCTCCAATCAGACCTCTTTGTAGAGCATCCGGCTTGATTAAGACGAGCGATCTCTCCATTTTTTTCATATCCCTATTTTAACTTAATATACCGCTTCGTAGTGCTCCAATTTTTCCACCTCCCCATTTTCTTTTAACACTACTGCCACCACGTCCACCCGACACCCACCGAACCATTTTTTACCGTTTTGAGTTTTTGAGTTTTCGACTTTTTTGATTTCCACATACACCTCTCCGATTCTCTGTACCTGCAACATCTTCCTCTTATTCACCATCTCTTCCGGCTCGCCAAAATCATGCCCTATTTTTGTCTTTACTTCCACAAATACTAAAGTTTGCTCGTTCCAGCAGACAATATCGATCTCACCAAAACGGGTACGGAAGTTCCTCTCTTCTATCTTGTAACCCTTTTTCTGCAGATACTCCACGGCCAAGTCCTCTCCCCGATTCCCCGTCTTCTTGTTATCTTGTTTCATACATTAGTCGTCATGGTTCCACCCTCTACATTCCAAAATACTTTGGCCCCTTACCGTCTCCGACCACAATAGCTTTGCTTGACTTAGATTTCGGCTTCACCACCGCAGTCTTAGACTCCATCCTTGTATTTTCATCACCCTCTTTGTGCTTATTATGCATATAATTGAGCTTTCTTCGAAGGTCGCTCATATTGATGAAGTAACTCGAATACTTTTCGATCAGCGAGGAGTAGTTCCATTTATTCGGTACGATAATTTTGGCCAACTTTCCCTGCCGCTCTAGATACTCTTCCAGGCAGAAAAAATCCCCATCACCCGAAACGATGATCGCCTTATCATACTTGGAAAAGTTGATCATGGCGTGCAAGACAAGCTCGGCATCGATGTTGCCTTTCACCTTAATATCCGTGGTTTCCTTGTTCGTCACTTCCAAAATTGGCTTGTAAACTAGCTCATACCCGTGTTTCGCAAGAGCATCGTAAAGCTCTTGATTGTCCGGCAGAAAGCCGATAAAGATAAAGGCTTTTTCAACATGCAATTCATTCTTCAGATACTCAAAAAACTTACCAAAGTCTAAGTTCCACCCTTTGTAGCGAAAATGTTTCCCATCTGCGGTCCGGATATCGTTTCTGACCCCGAGGTTCAGATTCTGACTATCAATAAAAGCATAAACACGTTGTTTGTCCCTAGCACTGCTAAGTTTCTTATTATCCATATATATAAAGATGATACACCACCTACATATAACCACAAAAAAGCCCCCAGTTTCCCGGGGGCAAGTAAAAAGAAATTTACCTGGTGACATCGTGCCTGAAATTACTATTCCGCAAAGTCGCAACGTTGCCACTCGTATCATACTTAAGCATCAAAGCTTCAAGCCTCTCAAGAAATCCGTCTGATACTTGCCCCGTTTGAAAAGAGCCAGACAAGTAGCCCACGGATACAGGCTGAACCATAGGTCCACCGCGTGTCTGTCGTCGCTCACCACCTGTACAATCAACAGTCATAACATCATCCACAAATGCCGTTGGGGGAAGCCAGTTGTGATCAGCCACGTAGTGCAAAATCATGTCCGGCATCACCCAAGCTCGCCCATTCGCAAACCGTAAAGTTACGTCACCACTGCTCTGATGACAAAAGATCGATTGTTTATCGTGAGGGTAAGTACATTCATGCCATCCCATCTTTTTTCTCCTTATTTCTCGGCGCCACCATCCAGGGATAATCCTTAGCGGCGATTTCACACAACCGCACCAGTTTTTCCTTGAACTCAGCTGTCACTTCTCCGATAGAAAAATCTCCTTGCAAATACCCAATCTTCATATCGATCGGTTTGGGATCCATAAGCCCCTTCGTTTGAAAGCGTTCTGTCTTTACCGATTCCGCGTCAAAGCTCAGAACGTCAACAATGAACTCTTGCGGTGGCAGCCATTGGTGATCAAAGACATAGTGAAGTACCATGTCCGGCATCTCAAACCTGTCTCCATTTGGAAAAACCAATATGATGTCACCGGTACTCGATGGATCGTAGATATGCTCCAGATGCTCAGTGAAACCGTGATCCTCCAAGCAATATACACACATATGCATTCCCATATAACCTCCGAAAATGTCAATATACTTTCACCCTATATTATACACCACAAAAAAGCCCCAGGTTCCCCGAGGGCTTAGTAAAAACTAACGATACGCGTCAACATCGAGGTGATAGAGCGACACGATTTGGCCGCCAACTTCTCGAAAATAGATGGCGGGTCCGTTGATCACCCAATCAAGTCTGGTCTCTGACATACCCAAGGTAAAACCGCCTTGCATTTCGGACACGTCACGGCTTCCCTTTTCGTCCATTTTGAGATGGGCGTAGATATGAGCAAAGTCCAGATGGATACCGGGAGCCTGAATACCAGTCATCCAAGGCAGATCTTCGCGGATTTCTATGTCCGTCATGGGCACAGTGAGAGATCTAACCGGCACCACTTTGTTGGCTTTCAGCATTCTCTCGGCCGCTTGATACAAAGCCCAACCGGTCAGAAGATGATCATGTTGAGCCAGGTAAACATGTCCGCCTTCCACCACTTCGGTCATGAAGGTCGGGGTTTGAAATCCTGCCCCGACGTTGTCAAAACCTACAACGGCCGGCTCATCCGTGGAACCCATCTCGCGAGCCATAAGTTTGAAGGCCAAACGACCACCACACGCTCGGTAGGGCTGGTAACGATCATCTGTTTTTCGACCCTTAAGCTTCCAGCCAGTCTCTATCTTTTGGCGGGCGACCACCCCCAGATCCACAAAATCACGCAGAGTGAGATGTAGGTCACTTGGAACTATAGTCTGCAGGCGTTTGAGGGTTGTCTCAGCCCAGGCCTCTACAGTCATTCCGGGTGTCTTCGCGAAAGCTTCCAGTCCGGCGATCCACTCGGGAAGCATCCTCACAAAGCCTACCTGTTCATCCGAAGGAATTCCTGCCAACCAATGTGCTTCAGGCGTTCCCACAAAGCTAGCCGCCGTGGCAAACATCTTGGCACCAATCATCGTCGGAAATACTTGTGATGACATAATTCTCCTTTTTGAGCACAAAGCCCTGTTTCAGTTTTTCAGAGTTCAAAACACCCCATATTGTAACATAAAACCCCGCTCTCTTTCGAGAACGGGGCATGGTTCGATCAGGCGCAAGACTAAATAATGATAATTAGCTTTGTGCCAAAGAGATTAGACGGATCTAGCCGGTCCACCAACCCAAAGATGGGGTAAGTGCCCGGATAATTTCCGGACGCTGTTTGAACCGACAGGGTAAGCGACTCTCCGGCAGGCACAGTGCCACGCCAAGAGAGAGTGATCCCGGTGCGGTTTCCCTCAAGCCAATAAACCTCACCACCTGAGAAAGAATAGTTTGTACTACCATCCGTTCCCGCGTGGAACACCGTCATCGCCATGTCAAAGGGCAGATCCAGGTTGGTCTCGTTGGTTAATGTGAGGTCAACGAAGAAAATCACCCCACCCCTGCTGACCACATCAGGCGCGCTCGAGGTGACCGTTAGGCGCGGTTCCTGGATCTGGATCATCGCCTGGTGCAAAGTCCAGGTGTTTTCTGCAGACACCAACGTCTGCGATCTGGAGATGTCCGACCGGAGAGTTACCTCAAAATCAATTTTTGCCACTCCCCCGCCATTCAAGATGACTCCGTTCCAAACAAAAACAAAATCGGTCTCGTTGGACCGGTCGACGATGCGTCCATCGAACTTGGTTACTTCAACCGCCGCCACAACACTTTTCGAGAAGCTGATTCTCCAACCCTTAACCAGGGCAGGACGACGGTTGTTGTTCCTTGCAACGATGGATACCTGGACAGTTTCACCCTGGTAAGCAGTGGTCGGGGCCACCACCGACAGGCTCAGGGGCGCCAAAGCCGCCTGAGGCATGGCCAACACGGGAGTGAAGCTCACGCCAAGCAAGACTATGGCCAGAAGCAATACTGCAATCTTCTTCATAATATTCACCTCTTTTCAATGTTCAGGATTTTTCAAACAGCCGTTATCATAGCACGAAAACACCAATATTGCAAGATTATGGGCCTAAAACACCCTCTCGCGATACTGCAAGGCCTCTCCCAAATGCCCAGCCAGAATATCTTCACTTCTTTCCAAGTCAGCTATCGTTCTTGCCACTTTCAAAACTCGGAAATAACTTCGGGCCGATAGGTCGAACTTCTCCATTGCCAAACGCAGAATATGAACACCATCAATATCCAATCGGCAAAACTCTTTCACCTGTTTGTTTTTCATCTGAGAATTACAAAAAATCCCAAACTTTAACAATCTTTCACTTTGTTTTTCCCTGGCTTTCATGACACTCTCGCGGATATTTTTGGAACTTTCTCCTTTTTCTACTGTCGCCAAAATCTTTTCCGTTTCTACCGCCGGCACATTTATATGCAAATCAATTCTATCCAAAATCGGTCCACTGATTCTTCTTTTGTATTTTTCAATTTCTCTCATTGAGCATTTGCATTCCTTTGTGGGGTGACCAAAGTATCCGCAAGGGCAAGGATTCACCGCCGCCACCAATTGAAAAGATGCCGGATACTCTACTCTGCCGGCTACTCTGGATATCTCTACCTTACCGTCCTCCATCGGTTGCCTCATCGATTCCAATACACTTCGCGGAAACTCCGCCATCTCGTCCAGAAATAAAACGCCCAGATGGGCGAGCGATACTTCGCCCGGTACCGGCCTGCTTCCCCCACCAATCAGTCCCGCCATGCTGGTCGAATGATGTGGGGAGCGAAACGGCCGACGTCTGACTACGGCCTCACCGGCAATCATGAGACCCGCCGCCGAATAAATTCTCGTTACTTCCATACTTTCTTCTTCGCTCATAAGGGGCATAATTCCGGGCAGAGCTCTTGAAAGCATTGTTTTTCCCGATCCCGGTGGACCACTCATCAAAAGATTGTGTCCTCCTGCCGCCGAAATAATCAGGGCCCTTTTGGCCGTCTCTTGTCCCACAATGTCCGCCATGTCAAACTCCGGTGACGCCGCTTCGACTAAGCTTTTTATCTCAATTTTCTTCAAGGGTTCAATTTTCTTTTCCTCTATTAAGTGAAAAATTAACTCTTTCAAATTTCTGACCGGAATCACTTCGATATTCCTGACGACAGCAGCCTCATTTGCCGACAACACTGGCAGAAATATTCTCTTTTTGTTCTCTCGTTTCGCAAATAAAGCCACCAAAAGAGTTCCCTTCGTATGTCTCAATCCACCATCAAGTGATAGCTCTCCATAATACAATCCTCCGATATCAACGTTCTGAGAACTGACATCTGAGATCTGAGATCCAATGGTGATATCCCCATTCGCTACCAAAATTCCTACCGCAATCGGCAGATCATAGGCCGAGCCCTCTTTGGGCAAATCAGCCGGTGCTAAATTGACAATTATTTTTTTTTGAGGGAAAGCAAAACCACTATTAATCAGTGCCGTCTTCACCCTCTCTCTCGCTTCGGCTACTGCTTTGTCCGGCAAACCCACAATACTAAATCCAGGAAAACCTTTCTCGGCTACATCCACCTCCACCTCCACCAAAAAACTTTCCAAACCCACACAAGCGACACTTTCAATTCTCGCCAGCATTACTCAGTATTTCACTTTCACCATCAAAAAGCCACAAAAAAGGCCCCGATTGCTCGGAGCCACTCCATCTACTTGTTATCGAATCCAAACAGAACCACGATCAGTAGGTCAAAGTAGATACTGTAGGCCATAAACGAAAGTCCAGCCACCAGCCCGATCGAGGAGCAGAAAGCCATAATCAAAAAAACTAAACCAAAACTGTTTAGTATCTTCCCTTCGCCGATCATATTACCTCCGTTTTATCTGTCATCTTGCTTTTGGGTTAACTTGGCGAGCTCTTCTTCCAGGTCCAAAATACGCGTCCCCAGACCTGACATCCGAAACGCACAAATAATCAACAACAAACCTGCAAACCAGTACTCAGTACCTCCAAGAATCGCTAGTCCGACAAAAAAGCATATTAAAGACAACATCACGCCTCCTTCGAATTTTCAAGTACTCGGCACGAACTAACAACTTATGCCAAAATATACCACACCCATGCCTGATTTGCAACTATAGGATTCGTCTTGGCCACAGAAAACCCCGCCGAAGCGGGGTATAAATAACTAACCTGGATAAAAAGGGTCGAGAGCGTGTGATCTGAGTGCGGCTTCCTCGAGAGTTGTCAGGTTGAACTTGTCGATCAAATAGAATTGATCGGGGATTCCCTTACCCACAACTACGCACCCAATTATGAGCGGGTCCGCCGGCACAGGCTGGATGATCGCTGTTTTTCGAACTTCCCATACTTCCGGTGCCTCAGATACCAGTACTAGACCACCGGGCTTGAAAAGGCGGGACTTCTCTGCTCTCTTAACTTTCAGGTTCGTGGAGAGTGGGATATTGCCAGAAAAGTGTGCCGAAATGCTAATCGCCTGGCGACTCTTCCGGGCAATGTCCAAAAGATAATCGGCCACGGGCAAATATTGGACCGCTAGTTGGGGATGTAAGTATGGTCTTGTTGAAAAAGTATCTCCGCTTTCATCGGGCGTCACTGAAAGTGAGAAGTCTTGAGAATCCAATGACAGAACAATAAAGGAGGGTAAACCGTCCGGCCGTCTCCAGGAAACGAAAGATGGATCAATTACCTGAGGATAACCGGCCAGAGCCATCTCAAAATGCTTCTCCGCTCGCCTCAGTTCGACCAGTTTCTGAGAGCTGGATTCTTGAACACCCTCAACTTTGAAATGTCTCCCCGAACTGGCATACCGTTGAACAACTTTAATCTCTTGCCGAATTGCCTTTAGTGTTCCGGTAAGCCAGCGGTGATCTTGGTTTTGTGGTACCACCACTACGGTCCCCAAGACTCTTCTGAATAGATCGGTTTCATCTGCCGTCACTTCGATTAGGGGTCTCGTGAGCAAATCGAGGTTCATAGGTTACCTCCTCTTTTTTCAAATATCGTACCTTTCACGTCCAAGCCTTGATGGATCTCCCGAAGATTCACCACCAAAGGTTCGTCTGATCGGCCACTTGGTCTTGACTCGTATCGTATTTCCGTTCCATCTGGTCGAATAGCGCGAAGAAGAGGACGTCGCAATCGAATCAATCCAAACGTCATCATTCCCAGTAGTACAAGGAAAGGAACCAGCCAACAGTTGGCGGCTACAGCCGGCCCGGCGGAAGGTAAGAAAAACAAAATCACTATCAAGACTGCTGTTAGAACCACATTGGCTATGGCGACTTTGATCCAATCCTTGGTAATTAACCCAGTTATCAGCGATGAAACCATCAGTAATAGGCCGTAAACTACCAGATATCCTCCCACCGGACTGGAAGTCAAACTCCAGGCAAACATAGTTTTATCCAGCACGGTGAAAGGATCCCACTTGAATTCCACCATGCTGGTAGCAATGGATCCATCCAAACGATTGACCTCAGCCGTGATTGTATATTCACCCGGCGCATAAAGAGGCATGTCCGGACAACTTTGGTCTACAGCATTCGCCTTGACCAAACACACCACAGCTTCCGATTGCTCTCCAGTTGAAAACCGGACAATTTTATCGTTCTGATAGGTGGAACTAACAATCAAAGGAGCATATTGGTACGCTCCCGAATATTCATCCCGAAAGACTTGACCCCAAGCGGGCGTTGAAAAAGAAATGGTACCAGTCTCTCTTGGTGCACAACTCACAAGTATTAGGGCCAAAATGAATACGGCCAACAGGATAACAATCTTCTTCATCTTGACCTCCTATGTCAAAGATCGGAAATCATTAAAACTAGTGAAGTTTAGCTTATAACAACGCAGCCGTCAACAAGCACGAACACAAACCTATCCTATATACTTGCATTCTAGCCTCACCCATGATATAATTCCCCCACCAGAACGTTTACACTCCTGCCTAGTGCAGGAACAATCCATCCCCAAAGGAGGTCTCATGTCTCTTAAAGTCTATCTCGCTCGCCATGGGGCCTCGATCAACTACGACGCCCTAGAAAATGACGAAGATGTCGACGTTTGTCGGCAAAGCCTACTTACTCCTCTCGGTCCAAAAGGTATCGCACAGGCGGAGAAACTCGGACTCCAGGTAGCTAGATTAAAACCTGACGTTATGCTCGTCAGTCCGTATCGTCGTGCTAAAGAAACGGGTGAGAAAGCCGCTGAGATATATCCGCTTTTCCCCAATCCCGTCGACGATCTTGGCGAAATCCGTCGCATCGTCGATGGACACAATATCTACAGCGATACCAACCTCAAATACAAAAAATGGCGAGGTGAGGCCATCCGAACTGGAGATTTGAAGGGAAGATTCCATGCTTCTGATGAATCGTTCGGAGAGTTCTTTCAAAGAACAATCAGATTCAAAAAGTGGCTACCTCTGGAGCTAGATAATCAGAGTATTCTGGTGATCGGGCATAGCCAGTTCTTCGCCATGCTCCTCACTAGCATCATCCATGGCGACAATCCACATCCGTCAAGCCTCTTTGGTTGCTTTAACCATCACTTCATGGATCATTGTGGTATCACCACTGTCGAGTGGCATCCACGCAAGGGATGGAAAATTATTGATTTCAACAACACATCCCATCTCAAATAACGCCCCGCATCCGCGGGGCGTTTTTCGTACTCACTTATTTCCTTTTTTCAAAAATCAGGCGAAGTAACTTCTCGGTATACGGATTAATAATCGTTACGATCCGTATAAATGCGTACGAAATCCCCAAGACGATAAACAGGGCAGCCATAAAATTGATCACTCGAACCTCCGATTATTGTTCTCACGCATTATAAACCCATTTTGCCCAACACCTCATTCCAGTCTGTATCTCCCACCAGCTTCAGATACCATTCCACACAACGTCAGTTCGGTCAGCTTCCCCAGCACTTGGGCCACGTTCATTTTAAGTAGTCGCGATAGTTCGTCTACAGATCTTTCCCCGTCGGCCAGAAGCAACAACATTGGATCACTATGTTCAATTTCCAGCTTCAACTGCCCGGGTAAAAGCCCCATTTCTTTGAGAATATCCTCCGCACACGTCACAGCCTTGGCTTTGCCATCACGGATGAGTCCATTTGTTCCTTCTGCCACCCGGCACGTCACTTGCCCCGGTAAAGCCAGAAGCTTCTTACCAAATTTATTGGCCAGGCGCGCTGTAATCATGCTTCCGGACTTCGTCGACCCTTCCACTACAAGCACAGCGTCCGATATCCCGGCCACGATCCTATTTCTTTGAGGAAAATACCACAGCAGCGGTGTTGTTTTTCCTTCATACTCTGACACCATCAAACTATCAACTTCTAGTATTTTCTGATACAACTCCTCATCTTGGGAGGCTACTGGCCAATCAATCCCCCAGCCCAAAACCGCTATCGTCTTACCTCCATTCTCAATACAGGCTGTGTGTGCGGCCTGATCCACTCCATACATGAATCCGGATACTATCGTCACTCCCCGCTCAACCAGCACGGGCATCCACTTCTCGATTACTCTCTGTCCATACTCGGTCATGCGCCTGGACCCGACAATCGCAAGCTTCGGACTAGCGTTCAACAGCAGATCGATCTTTCCCTTATAAAACACGCTTTTCACCTCCGGCTTTATCTTCAACAAGCTCTCGCACCAGTTATCTCTTACAAGCTCCATACTCTAATCATAGCGTCCACTGAGACGAGGCAGGCTTTCTTGACTTATAGTATGAAATACTGTATAATCATCAACGTACGAAATTCTGTCGTTCATTGACATTTTGAACGTAAAAGGAGGTAATTCCCCATGTTCGAATGCCGCTATTGTGGCAACGTGTTCGAAAAGCTGACCGATGTCGGGGCCTGTCCCGCCTGTGGCGGACCCAAGCCAAAATGTCTTCAGCCTGAGGTTCTCACCATGATTGTGGATCGGTATGTTTACATGCCCGCCACTTCACGGTCTCCCGAGTACTACACTCCGCCTCAGCGGACCTTGAAGCAACAGGCTTATAGCACACTGGGCTACAAACTCGTCGTTGGGTTTACGGCTCTCGCGGTGACTGCCTTTGTTGCCTGGTTCGCCTATCTCTGGTTCTTCTATGACTTAGGCGCCCCCAAAGATGCCGATCCCAGCTTCCGCGACTACATTCCTACTTCAGTTGCCTCGCCCACCACCTACGTCATCGAGAACCCGTGGTCGAATACGATCTGGCTATCCAGCTCGGAAGCACTGGCATTGCGTACCCAGGAGCAGGTGATTCATCTGGCCTACCTCAGCCGAGGTGAAGCCAAGTATACCAATCAAAGCGCCATCTTCGACGCCAACAGTTGGTCGCGAACCACACCCCTGGGAGTTTCACAACTCTCCACTTCCGGTACCGGCGTGACGATCACGGTCAATGGGTCTGAGTATCATCTCAACATCCTTCAGCCGTTCGTCATCGCCAACCAACCCCAGACCATCTTCATTGTTGATCTCACCGGTCAAATCTGGTCTGTCGGCGTGGCCAGTGCCAATTTGGTTGATCTGCAGACGGCCCAAAGCCGTTTGACCGTCACCATCACCCCCAACGGGGATCTCAGCCTCACCTATTAAGAAGGAGAACCTAAATGAACCTCACCTTGTTTATCCTCGGCTTTACTGCCTTGGCTATGGTGGCCGGCCTCATCTACGAAATGATGAACGGCCGCGACCACAGCCTAAGGGCAACCCTTACGATAACAGGTATTCTCGCCCTGATCATCAACTGGGTCGCTATCTGGCTGATCACTGTGCCCTTCACCCACTTCATGACCGGGTATCTGTTGATGGTCTACATCAATCTGATCATCCCGATCATCGCCAGTGCCATCGCTGGTGCCAGCAACGAAACCATGAATGGTGCCATCACCGGCATTGTCGTCGTTGTCCTGCTTTTCGTTTCCACCGGCATAGTCGTTCCCATGAGTACCACACCTCGCTGGTGTGATGACGCAGGAATCAGTGAAAAGATCGGCCTGCTCAAGCTGGAACCCGCCCCGGAAGGAATGCTCTATCACGAAACTGCCCTGGACCAGCTCATCAAAGTTCCCGCCAGTGCTGCACTCACCAAAGCCGGCAACGAACTCAGTGGCGGCGAGAACGTTGCCCTCGGCAACTACTTGCAACCCAATCAGGCTTACCTGACCCGTGTGCGTGGCATCCCCACCTACGTAATTGATTTGAAGGTTACGCAGGCTCTGGGCTTCCGCAACGCAGGCCGTGTCGTGCCTGGATACCTCTTGGTCAACGCAGTCGATCCAAACGCTCCGGTAGAATTTCGTCGTGGTTACCAGCTGCGTTACGTTCCCTCAGGCATGTTCAGCTTGGACTTGGATCGCCGTGCCTATTTCCAGTTCGAGCTCGGCGCTAACGCCCGCCTAGAAGATCTCGATGGCATGGAGGTTGATGACACGTTGTACCCAACCTACACCGGCACCATCATGAGCCATGTCCTCAGCTACAAGAGTGTGGCCCCAACTGGAGTCTACCATTTCGACCCAGCAACTGGACAGGGCGAGGTTGTTGCCTTGGCGGACATACCCACAAAACTCCCCCACCTCGACCGCGTCTACCCTCTTGACTGGGTTAAGGACCAGGTCACTCTCTGGGGTAAGTTTGCCAACCACGAATCCTGCACCCTGAACCAGAACGGTCAAGTTCAAATTGATAACGCCGATGACGTGATCACACCTGAAGGTATCGAATACCAAATCACCATGACCGGTATGGGTAACGATCCCTCCATGACTCAATTGATCGCGGTCAATCCGACCACTGGTCACGGCTACATCTTCCCGTTGACTGGCAAATCAGTCGAGTCAATCAGAGACGCCTACGGTCGACTCACGAAACAAATCTACAATCAGGAACTTAAAGTCGACGAGTGCGAACTCCATGCCATCGATGGCGAACATGTAGTCTACTGCATCTTTACCTCGTCAGACGCCTACGGCAACACCAACGTCTCAGGCTATGGCTTCGTGGGACTTAACCGAGCCGAAAACGACGCTGACTACGCTGTTGGCAAAACCTTCGAAGATGCTTACCAGGAATACCGCAAAATTCGCGACACCGCTCAGGAGGAAATCAACCTCACCAACACGGCCCACGATGTTACAATCATCGGCACTGTGTCCTCCAACGAATGGGTTAGCGACGAAAGTGGTGGGTCTCGCTTGATCAGCCTGGTGGAAGATGGCACCAATGTATCCTACTGGCTCCTCGCTGACGGCACTTCGAAAAATGCCGCGGCCGCTCAGCCGGGACACCACGTCACCGTTACCGCGTACCAACGCAACGGTCAACCCTATTTATCGGTCCGCTACATCACTGTCGATGGAGTACCCGACTTCGGTGGTAGCCTTTATTGGCACAACTTCATCGAGTGGTTGAAGTCTTGGTAATTCCAACCAAGCCACTCTAGTTTCAGTTTCCTTCGCCCCTGCATCCGCAGGGGCGTTTTCTATTCCCAAAAAATAATAAAAAAATGTATATAAAGTGCTAAAATGAAACTGTGATCATCGAGTTTACCAACGCTGTCCCTCCCAAGGGGCATTCGGCCATATCTGTGGCGATTGTCGTGGCCTCTTGCGCCTTCTTTTTTATTCCTACTTCCTTAATTATTCTTGGTTATTTATCTTCCCAGCCCACCGGCTCTCTCATCTCCCCCCTACCTCAGGGCGTTCTCAGTCAAACACCGGCCCAACCTTCACCAACTATCACCCCCCTCATTGCCGCTCCACAAGAAACGCCGGCTTCGACCGAATCAAGCGTTCTTCCCTCGAGTAATAGTAATATCACCGACAAAACAGCCACCATATCGGCCGGTCTATACGAAATCTCTGTAGCTGACCCGGACATCAAGACCACCAGTCAGATTTATCTTTCCCCGAGGGATGGCGACAAATCCATTTACTCGGTCAAAAGCAAGCAAGATGGTCAAATGGTTATTTCTATAAACAGCCCTTCTGACACGGTACGATACGTTGACTACCATATCGTCAATCCCTAAAATGTTTGTATGCGCGGTAGTTTAGAAAAGATTTCCACTCAGGTTCTCCAATTTATTCCTTTGGTTTTGGCTTTCCTCACACCACTTTTTTTCTTACCCATCACAGTAGACGCTTTCAACTTCAACAAACTATATCTCGTCAGTTTTCTGGCCAGTCTTTCCATGATTGCCTGGTGTCTACGCAGTTTGGTCAGAGGCAAACTCACTGTCAATTTATCCCCCTCGCTCCTACCTCTATTATTTCTAGCACTGGCTTTCGTCATCTCATCCGTCTGGCTTAGCCCTACCAAACACGCCTCCCTTTTTGGTCAAACTACCCTAACTGTTTCCCTATTCATTATTTTTGTGTCGGTAACTTCCTTGCAAAAATCAGTCGCGGTGATTAACTCGGTTATCTTTGGCCTTGTTACCTCCGCCGCCACTCTCAGCCTCATCACTATCCTTCACCGTTTTGACCTACTTACCCGGATATTTTCCTCAGATTTGCTTACCAATAAGTCTTTCAACTTAACCGGTGGCATTCTCCCCGCACTGGCTTTCACTCTTCCGGTTCTCGTTTCCTCCGTGGCCTACCTAATCATTCACAGAAACCGTTTGACCAAATCCCTGCTCTTCGCCGCCTCCATAATTATGATAGTCGCCAGCCTCATCAACCTCACTCTCATTTTTCCCCAAAACGGCCAATCCACTCTTTTCTTACTTCCCTTTCGGGCAGGATGGTCTATCGCTATCGACACTTTGAAAAGCTGGCAAACTGCACTACTAGGTACCGGTCCGGATACTTTTCTTACCACCTTCACCCGTCTCAGACCAAGCTACCTAAACACTGACAACCTCACCTGGATTATCCGTTTTCCTGAGTCCAGTAATTACATCTTTACTCTTATCACCACCACCGGAATCATCGGCACTCTCTCTTTTCTTTCCGCCTTCATTAGACCAGTCTGCATTTCCATCAAACACTGCAAAGCAAATACAGATAACCCTGCTTATGTCTTCTTGTCACTGGCTCTCATCTCTGTGCTCATCTCCTTTTTCGCTATACCCGCCGGAACTGTAACTCTCATTCTCGGTATTGTCTTATTGATAGCACTTACTGCAGAGTTTGATTTACTGGAGTTAAAAAATATCCAAAACACCGACCTCAAACTTTCCCGCAAAACCGATCCGTCTAAATTCACACTTATGTTGCCCAGTGTAATCTTGACTTTCGCCTCAACCTTTCTCCTGTCTGTGTATTGGTACTATGCCCTGCCTACCTACTCTGCGTCTATGTCCGCCAGGCAAGCAGAAGCACTCATCACCACTAATCCTGTCGGCGCCTATCTTAAAGAGATCAACGCCGCCAAACTGGACCCCTACAATGTCAACTATGCCTTGTCTCTTTCACAATTCTTCAAGTCGCTCTCCCTGGTTCTTCTCAACAAAAAGGATGCTACTGCGGACGACAAGAAAAACGCCACCGACTACATGCAAAAGACCATCGACTACGGCAAACAGGCAGCACTTCTCGATCCTTACAATGTTATCGTCTGGGAAAATCTGGCCGATATCTACCAATCTTTCATCGGTTTCGCCGAAGGTGCCCATAACTTTGCCATTTCCCATCTGGCCCAAGCCATCGCGCTGGACCAATCAAATCCCCATCTCCGACTAAAGCTTGGTATTTTGTTCTTCAACCTCGGAGACTCCGACCAAGCCATCAAACTGCTAAACCAAGCCATCGAACTAAAACAAAACTGGGCAATTCCTTACTACAATATTTCGGCAATCTACAAACTCAACAAAGATTATTCACGCGCTCTGCAATATATCCAAGCAAGTCAGCAGTATACCAGCCCAGCATCAACCGACTTTGCCAAAGTTCAGGACGAAATCAAATCAATAGAGAAACTGCTGACCACTCCTACTACACCGACTCCGACACCCACCCCATCGAAGAAATAAACTTATTCATAAGCGTGTAGAATACAGGAGTAATTTAATAATCTCCGAAAGGTGGTCCAGCATGCTCATAAAAAAGGCATCTCATACACTTCGCGGTAAATATCTGGTTCCCGCCCAGAGACTGGCCGTCTATGAATTTCCGGAAGAACTAGCCTTCTGGGCACTGCATATGGCCGGAGCCAAGTCCCACGCTGACACTCACGATCCCCACAAACAAACTGACATCAATATTCTGGATCAGTATGGAAAACACTTCGGACGCATCTCGTTTGAGCCAGCCCAATCACAAAGCAGTGTCTGGGTCGTCATCCACGATGTCACCAAGACCGGTATATTTAAAACCGCCATCGAAACCTATCTAACAGAAGTCCTAGGAGTAACTCTTCCTCAAGAAACGCAGTAATCCGCAAACCCCGACCATAAGTCGGGGTTTTATTTTGTGGACCCGAAGGGAATTGGACCCTTTTCTTGCCCATGCCATGGGCACATTCTACCGGTGAACTACGGGCCCGGTATAACTTAACAAAGCCGATTATAAACCAAGCTAGCTAAGGATTCCAGCTCTAACTGAACTTTCGTATCAATATAGTCAACCTTTAGAACTCCTTTATACCCCACCTTTTTCGTCGGCTTTCCAATCGATCTAGAATCAACCCTTGTATTATAAAACTGTTTCTTTGGAATACCGATTTTTTCTTGCCAATATTTCTCTAATTCCTCAACATTCTGATCAGCTCTGCACATCACAGTGCATCGAAATTTGCTCTCGTCAATATCAAAACACTTTTCCAACAATCGAATAAATAGTTTCACAATTTTATAGTTTGTGTTTCCTAAATTAAATACTGAACCAGTCCCGTATTTCGATGCCTCACCCAAACATAACATCGCCAAGGCTATTTTTGCCGTGAATTTGTCATTAATTTTCTTGCTTATTGGCAAATTTATCTCCTCAAGTGAATGAAAAAAATCATCTCGTTTTTTCTTATTGACCATTACAGCTTTACGACGAGAAATTGTCAATTTCTGAGCTATTTTTTCCGATAATTGCTTTTGGACTTCCAAAGAAAGTATGAGACTCCTAAACCAATACGAAAATGTACCCTTGGGAATTGTTGAATTTAGCAATGCATTTATTTCCTGATATGTCTTTCCCTGCAGACGCCACTTAATGGCTCTCGATCTAATTTCCATTGAGTACCTCTTCATAGAATAATCGTACCATAGAACTATTCTATGTGGAATACAAGAAAAAACGAATTATGTGTATGACCAAAACAACCATCTCCTTGCCCAATCAGATTATTATAGGTATAATCACCGCAACACATTCTGTACCTTAAATCGTTTTTCCGCCTAAGGCGGAGGAGGTAAATTATGCGCAAGATCACTTTTTGGCTGACCGCTTTCATGATTCTGATGGCCTCTTGTACACCAAGTCCAGCCGTAAAACTAGCCCTCACCTCGGTTATCGCTACGCCAACTTCTGAACCTACTACAATTCCAACCCTAGCGGCGATCAAGCTTCAAACAGTCACCTCATATGTCTGCCTGCACACCGGGACCAGCTTCTCCACCGGCGAGCCCGCCGACTTCAGGTGTAATCTGGACACACAGGAGTTTACCTTCACCTTCGCCTTCGGCGAAACCGTCACGGCAGGGCTCTTTGGCTCACCAGAACCGGTCGTGGCGGGACAACCGGTTTCCATTACCACCTACGCCAACATCGGTGACTTGGATGGAACCTGTGTCCTAACAGATTCTCAAACCGGCGCACCCCTTCAGGCCACGCTCACTCTTAGAGAAGATCTTGTTGTCAGATCGGATTGTGTCGTCGGCGATCATCGGCTTACAATGGCCTACAACGTTAGAGTAATTCCTCCCGCTTGTGTCCCCGCAGTTATTTGGGAAAGCCAGACTCCGGAGAACTTTTCCCTCGTACCCGGTGGTACATACATTGTGGAAGTTGCCTTCCCCAATGTCACCGGCGACGATGCCTGGTGGGCTCACGAGACCAGCTGGGTGGAAATTGCCACTACTGGACCTCTCACTTTTCTGGGAGCTGTAGGCAAAGCCTACGAGTTCAAAGGCAGTTGCACTGACTGGGACCGCATGGAATGGGCAACCCACAACCTAGTTACTCCTCCAGGAATGCTGGAAAACTTCCTGCATGCCGGCGTCGTAAAGTAAACATTGTTCGTCAACCCCGCCTAGTGCGGGGTTTTTGTTGACAATCACTCACGGTTATGCTACTATAGGCCCCAGTATTTCAATCCTCTTCTCATAAGGAGTTCACTTTGAAAAAACATCTTCTGTTCGCAACTTTGGTCCTGGTCATGATTCTTTCTGCTTGCGGCGCCCCTGCCCCAGTTCACCCCACTCGCGCTCAGGAACTGGACGACACAGGCCTCATCGGCCGTCATCCCATCCAGGGGGTCAACGTCGAAAACGGTTATCAGGGGAACTTTGATGGCGGTTTCTTCTTGTTCGGCGGTGGTGCATCGGGACAAATCAATCCGGCCACCAATTACATCATCAAGTGGTACCCGAGAGAAAACGTTTCGTATACAACCACTGTCGCTCGGTCAAAAATCGTGACAAACACGGTGGTCTACACGGCCGAGCACCCGGGACCGGAGATCGAGTTTGTCTTCGCCCAAGAATGGTTGGATCAGATTTCCACTTCTGATCCATATGCACCGATATATTCGGCGGAAGACAAGCTCGACCTAAACAAAATCATTGATGAAACGTACAAGTGGGGTACATCCGCTCTGATCATCGTCAACATCTACATCTCTGCCGAAGATCAGGCCGGAATCAACCACAGAGATTAGTCCCAAAACCCGCCATTCCGAATGGCGGGTTTTTCATGGCTATTTTTGCTAAAATCTAGTCACGGGCCTGTAGTTAAACGGTAGAACATGGCATTCGCATTGCTAAGATGGGGGTTCAATTCCCCCCAGGTCCACAAAACTCATACTTGACATATGGGTTGTTAGTGTATACAATACACTTATAAAGCCGGTTCGCCCATTCACAAAACACAAAAGGAGATCAGTATGTCCAAGAATTCGCTCAATGTTCGTGATATCATCTCATCGCCCGAGTTTGCCTTTGGTCGCCACGATTACGACCGAGAAGACTGTGATCCCGCCATCATGGTTGGTGGCACCGACAAGGATCACATTGTTTCCGAATCGTACGACGATGAAGAGCGCGTGGCCTATGCCGCCAAAACAGGCAAGATCTTACCCAGGTGGCACGACGTCAACTACGGGGCCTACGATGAAACTCGTGGCACTGCCAGGTTCGTTATCGAAAGAGCCGAAATGGAAGGTGGTAGCACCGGCGGCGGCATGAGTGGTCACGATGACTACCCCGATGCCCTTCACGTCACTGCCAGGCGGCTATTTCAAAACGGAGATTACAATCCCGAAGGGGAACTCATCAAATTTACATATGACACAAATTGCTACATTAACTCTATCGACCATGTCACCGTTCATGGTCAAATGAAGCTCATTTTCACAAAATAGTTCCTCTCCCCGCCATCAGGCGGGGTTTTTGTAGATATAATAGGTGCTATGCCGGACAAAATTCTCACCTGCCAAAACTGCCACAATCCTTTTGTCTATTCCGAATACGAACAAAAATTGGACTCTAAGAACAGTCGACCGACACCAATTTACGACACCATTTGTGCCAGTATCAAGGCCAGCGGGCAAAAACACCCTCCCAAACCAAAAAAGTAATTTAATCGTGGTCGTCATCGACGATCTCCCCATCCACTATCCCCACTCGTCTCGTAGCTAGAGGCAAAAAGTTCATGTCATGTGTCACCATAATGACTGTCCTTCCATGTTCTCTGTTCAACCTGGCTAGTATTGTAACAATCTCAGTGCTCGATGCCGTATCTAAGTTGCCTGTGGGTTCATCCGCCATGATTATCCAAGGATCTGTGGACAAAGCTCTGGCCAAAGCTACTCTTTGCTGTTGACCACCGGAAAGCTCCGCCGGCTTTTTGGTTGCCACAGAGTCCATAGCCACTTCACGCAAGACTTCCATAGACCGCAACTTGGCCGACTCCTCGTCGTAACCGGAAAGTAACAACGGATAAGCTACATTCTCCCAAACATTCAGAGACTTAATCCAGTTAGACTGCTGAAAAACCATGCCAATCTTTTCTCTACGGAAGTTCGTTCTTTTGTCATCGTCTAGTTTGTAGAGATCCTGGTCTCTCAAAAAGATTTTTCCCTTGGAGGGTTTCTCCAGACCCAAAATTGAGTGAAGAAGTGTTGATTTGCCACACCCGGATGGGCCATAAATCACCACAAACTCTCCTGCATATAAAGAAATGCTCACATTCTTCAGAATCTTCTGATGTTTACCACCTACCAAAAAAGTTATTTGTACCTTCTCTGCTTTGACTACCACATGATGCGACCTCGGCCGTTTGGGAGCCAAGCTCTTTTCCACCGCCTCAATGTCAATAATCCTCTTGATCGATTCGCTGTCTGTTTTTTTATTCATAGCGTAAAGCATTTAGGGCACTAATCTTCTTGGCTCTCATCGCCGGGTACAAGCCAGTAGCAAAACCCACTCCAATAGCCAAAAGTAACACACCTAGAGCAAACAAAGTAGGCGTCTTAAATAAGTTGATGGTTTTGTCCTCGCGCCAGAGCATGCTCAACAGGTTCACCGTTTTCCCCACCAAATTACCAACCACCACCCCACTGGTACCCCCAATAATTCCTATTAGTACTGACTCTGCCATAAACAAACGGAAGATATCTCTGTCCACAGTTCCCAGCGTCTTCATCACCCCTACCTCTCGGGATCTTTCGAGCAGGGAAATTGTCAAAGTATTAAACATGCCAAACAAAGCAACCACGAGAGCCGTAAAACCAAACGCACCTAGTAGAAATCTCATGACCCGAAACAAACGATCCACTTGGGCCAAAGTGTCCATGATGCTTTGGGTACTAAATCCCATGGCTTGAATCTTCTCACGCACCCCGGGTAAGGAGGTCGAATCTTTGGCCAAAACTTTCAGCTGGCTGTACTTATCTACGCCGACACTCTGGAGATCTTGCACCGGCACATACACCATCGGCTTTTTGTCATCCTTGACCACACCGGTGACTTTGTACTGCACCACATTGGTCAGTACTCTGCCTGAAGAACCGGGGATCTGTCCTCCGCTCAGGATATACTGCAAGGTTACTGTCTTACCAATCACCTCTTCCGGCTTTAACTTAAAAGTATTTAACAAAGCTGAAGTGACAACCACCTCTTTTCCTTCTACTCTTTTTATTTCCACAAGCGATAACTCAGCAGATGCGGTGGCATGGTCAGTCGTCTCTTGAACCGCCACCTTAACTAGCTCCGCCGATACCGTGGAGTTCATGCCGGCCACCGAAATCTGGGTTACCCCAGCCTCAGTCGCCTCTCCTAACACTTGACCGCCTATTTTCTCCATCCCTTCTTGGACATACTCCTGAGTCTTGTTCAAGATCTTTACCGAGTTCAGTGTCAAAAATCCTTGACGGGTCACCTGCTGACCGGCCTCGTCAATCATTGGTTCATAAATTGTCGACACCAGCTCCTTATATAGTGGTATTTTGGCTCTCATCCATTTTCCAAACCATTCTCCCTCCTGTGACAGATATGTTTTGCCGCTGGAGTCCACGCTATTGTAATCTCCTCCCCATACCAGTTTTCCTTTATAGCTTTTCAGTACCGAACCTCGTATATATCCCAGCAGTCTACTGGTTCGTTCCGGACGTTCTCTCACCGGTAGATATTCATCATCATCAATCAGGAAACTCTGTTCATCTTCCTCGATTAGGTCACCCTTCACCGGATCCTCACTGTTCTGTGTATCTGTACTATATCCTGCCACCTCTCCTACTAGCGAGCTCAGTTCTCCGGTAGCTCCTGTATATTTAGTAAAAGCTTCTGGGGACATCCAAGCACCACTCACCAAACTTGGTGAAGCATAATTGAAATAGTTCTGGCCCACCGACAAGACCACTACGTCCAGTCTCGAATCAGATAGCGTTAATGACCCCGCCAAAGAGATCATCTGGGCCACATCATCCACTCCATCTATTTTCTTGATATCGTCAATTGTTTTGTCCGTCAGAGCTAAGCTTGTCGTCGACGAAACAACGTCGGTTAACCTCATCGAGTTTGGCGATACCAGTCTTTTGGTCACGATATCTTGCAGTCCATAGGCAAACGAAACCAAAAATACCACTGCCGCCGTCCCCATAGCGATAGCTGTTACCGTCATAGCTGTTCTGGATGGTTGGTTCCGCAGGTTTCTTAAAGCCAGGTTATAGACGGCCTTGTTTGACAAACTCCCCTGTCTCGGCGTCTTCCACCATTTTTTGGCAGACAAAACCATTTGTCTCGGTGACATCAGCCTGACCTTTCTCAGGCTCATTACCACACTCAAAATAGTTTTCAAAAATTTCGACACTTTGTTCATTATAGTTTTAGAAATCCAAATATATCCTCCAAATTGGCGAGTATCACATCAAAAGCCGCCTGTTGCGAGGTCGGAGTCACCACCACCGTATCTCTAGTCGCCACCGTGTTCCCGGTCTTATCCGTAGAAGTAACTTTTAGGTGATAAGTCGATGTCGGCTGCAGGTCACGAATCACCATCACATGTTTGGTGGTCAGTTCTTGATCTTTTTCGGTTGACGAAGAATACTCGGTACCGGTACCGGTTCCCCAGACCACTTGGCCCAAGGCCGGCTCATCCGTATCCCAAGAGACAATGATACTTGTCTTGGCTTCCGAACCAACCCCGGACATAGGTGTCTCAATCACCACGTTGCTTATTACTGGTGGTCTGGTATCTGCTCCGGTGACATAACGGATAGGGTCAGCGATGACTTCATTACCATTTCCATCTCTACCACTAATAGTAAAAACATAGACAGCTCCATCCTCAAGATCTTGGAGTCTCATCAGATGTTTCGTCTCCAGTTTTCCGGAATACGTTTGTTTTTGCGCAGTCTTTGGTGTCGTTGGTAACTGAGATAATCTAGCTTGAGACATGCTCGACAAGGTCGACAGGTCTACCTCCGATCCCAAACGACTCTGATCTACCGCCAAACCCTGATAATCCACTTGACCGGTGGTGGCTACATTGGTCGCCCAAGCCAAGATCACTGATGTCCCGCCGGCACCCTGATCGGTATTTAGTACCACAGCCGTCACTTTCGGATAAGTCAAGGTGGAGAAGGTGTAGTCATCAGATATCACGTCGTTTCCATCCAGATCGATACCCCGGATTCTAAAATGGTAGGTAGTGGAGTGTGTCAAATCAGCAATCCTTCCTGTATGCAATGTTTCTCCGGAGCTGGCCGACACCGAGATTTCCGCACCATAATCAGTGGTCGTACCATACTCAATTTCCGATGAAGCCAGCGAGGCGCTGGACCAATTAATCACTACGGTAGTTAATGTTTCGTCGGTCACTTCTACACCGGTGATCGAGGGTGTTGATTGAGTGGTAAAGCTATAATCAGCAGAATAAGCGTCAGTACGGCTATAACCCATGAGACCAGAATCGTCCAAGTTCTGTACTCTATAGTGATAGGTTTCTCCCGGAGTCAAACCGGAAATCTTGACAGAGTGAGAGGCACTTTGCGTTGCCTCAGAAGCATTGCTTCCGTAGCCGGTTGTCTTACCGTAATCGACCGATCCAAACGATTTTCTGGACGTGGTCCAGGTCACCGTGGCAGTTGCCGCACCTACCGTTACCGATGGTGTTCCGCCAGTTGTCGGCGGTGAGGTGTATTTTCCCTCGGGAGCAGAATTGACAGTGTTTGAATAAAGTGAGGTAGCTCCGGCATTGTCTACCGCTTGCACCTTGTAGTAGTACTTTGTAGACTGGGTCAGGTCTGCATCGGTATAAGCGGTTGAGGTAGTCGAACCAACTTTTGTAAAAGTCGAGTTATCTGTCGACTTGTAAACATCATATCTTGCCGGCGTTCCTCCCGATGCCGCTACTTTCCAGGCCAAGGTCAATCTCCAACTCGAACTATCCTTATCCGAAGCATCAGTCACCGTCAGCGAAGTCGGAGCTCCGGGTGCTGTAGTGCTCGCATAAAAATCTGCCGTCGCATAAGCGTCAAAATTTCTGTTCCCTAAACCAGTAGAGGTATTGATAGTATTGTCTTCGGCCACTATATAGAAAGTATTTTTTCCTTGTTGGGTTGCCAGGGCCGTCGCTGTAATCGTCCGATCAACCGTCTGTGTCGCACTGGTTTCTGACATTGTCAGAGCACTAGGGGTACAGTTAACGCAGTAATAATACTTGGCAATTGCTCCCGAATAAGTCGCCGGTTCACCCCATGTCACCGTAAATGAGTTGGTTGATGATGGACTGTCGGCTGTAGTGCTTGGTGTAATGGTTAGACTTGTTGGTGCAGTTGGCGCTTCGGCGTTGTAATAATATTTCGTATTTATTGTTGATGAGTAATTCCCCGCATTGTCATAGGCTCGCAAATAGAAAGTGTTCTCGCCACTCTGATAAGCCGGAATGTCCGCCACTGATGTTCCAGTGGTATTCTGCCAATCACTTAATGCTCCCGACTCCGTCCCTGTCTTGTACTGGTAGCCGGCCAAACCGGATCCTCCGGTATCGGTGGTAGCCGGCCAGTAGAAAGTGTACGAATTAGAAACGCTGTACCCCACACTGGTACTGGTCACCGTTGCCGGTGCGGAGGGAGCCGTCCCATCATAGGTATAAGTAAACTTTGTTTGGGTCGCCGAGTAATTTCCGTTATTATCTTTAGTCTGCACTCTCAAATAGTATGGAGTGCCACTAATTAGCGATGAAGCGGTATAGTTTGTGGTCGTCTGTAAGGTAGCCGAAGCACTCGCCTCACCCGCCTCATCCGTGTCCATAAATAGGTAGTATCCCGCCACTCCACTGCCACCATCTCCATCAGATCCGGCCGACCAGGTAAAGTAAGGGTTAGCGTATCCTCTGTAAGCTCCCGTGGTAATCGCCGTTCCCAGTGCCGAAGTATCGTACCCAGAAATCGTCGTCGGATTACTCGGCGCCGTCTCGTCGTTGTAATAATTTAACGTAATACTATTTATAGACGGTGTGTTGACGTTATCTGTAGAAAAAAGTTTCGCTCTTACTTGCAAGTACTTGTTTACTGCAGAGCCGACAGAATACGAGTAGTCACTCCCCACATTGTATTTTTGGTTCGCATAACTCCAGCTACTCCAAGTAGCGCTATCCGTCGAACTTCTGGTCTCAAACACCGTTCTCGTGGCTGATGGCGAAGCCATATTTACTTCTAAACCTGCCCAGCCAAACGGCTTGCCAAGAGTCAAAGTGTCACTAGTGTAAGTGCCGCTATTTTCATAAGCTTTATCGCTCGCAGGTGGCAAGAACCAGTACCAACCGTATCCGGCCGAACCAGTCCCTTGACCAAAAGTGGTGAAAACTCTGTTACCTGCCTTTACCATAGCGTTGTACGATATCAGGTTTGACGCCGCAGCCACGGTCGTCCAAGAATTACTAGGAATATCGTATTTAAACATCGCCCCCGAAATATAGCTCCTCGGCATCCAGATTGAAGTACCATCGGTAGTCATAATATTTCCACCGTAAGATGTATAAATCGTCGCCGGTGCCGCAGCCATAGTAGACCAAGTATTGGCCGCTACATTGTAGCGATAAAACGTAGTTGTGTTGTACCCTCTTGGTGTATAGATATAGCCATTACCGTCATAGACTAAGCCTAAACTGTAATGCACTGTATCTGCCGTAGATGTCTTGGCTGTCCAAGCATTGCTATTTATGTCATACTCCCAGAAGTCCGTTGTTCCTCCACCCCTTAATGCATAAAGTTTTCCGTTATCTTCGTTGTATATCAATCCGTTACCATAACTAGTACTAGACGGTGTAGTCGTTAGTGTCGTCCAATTATTAGTTGTTGTGTCATAACGCCAAAAGGCCGTCGAACCTCCTCTAAGGGCATAGATATAACGTGTACCATCATATGCCAATGAAGTTCCATAAGACGCATAGTTAGGAGAGTCAGCCACTCTCGTCCAAGTATTGGCTGAAATTGAATATTTATAAAAATATCGATAGATCCAAACGGCATTTGAGTTTACCGGCAATACATATACCGTATCGTCGCCGTCGTAGGCCAAACCAGCTCCATTCGTGGTATAAACTGGTGAGGGAGCCACCGCATTTTGCCACTCGTTATAGGTCGGGTCGTATGCCCAAAACTCGTTAGAGTTAGCTCCTCTGGTCGCATAAATTTTATCCGTTATACCATCATAGGTTAATGATGCTCCGTAACTTGGCGTCCCCGGAGTATTTGTTAATTTCGTCCAAGCATTTGAGGTTGGATCATACTCATAAAAACTAGTGGTTGAGTTACCGGGTAAGGCGTATACCTTTCCATTTCTATACGACAAAGCTCCACCGGCTGAGTTATAGAAAGGTGTATCTGTTAATGTTGACCAAGTATCTGTCGTAATATCGTATCGCCAAAATCTTCGTAAATAGCCATAGCTTTGATCATAACCCGGCGTTGCATAAATGTAATGCCCACCGTCGTAAGCCAGTCCAGCTCCTGTATTTGTCAAGAACGGTGCACTTGTCCTCGAAGACCAGGTGTCAGTTGCCGGTAGGTACCTCCAAAACGCCGTGCCACCACCCTGAAAAGCATAGACATAAGTACCGTCTGAAGTTAGAGTTGCTCCGCCACCATTTGCATTAAACACGCCTGGTGCACTAGCCACCGTCGACCAAGTATTAGTCGCTACAGTGTACTTGTAGACCGTAGCTGTACCAAGATAACGGATGACAAAGATGTTAGTTCCGTCCGTCGTAATATTGTTTTGGTAAATAGCGTGTAGTCCTCCTGGTGTACTAGCCATAGTTGTCCAAGCACCAGTAGAAACAGTGTAACGATAGAAGGTAGTTGTGTTGTTCCCCGCTGCTACGTAGACATAACCTCCGAGGTAGACAGCACCACCGCCGTAGTAGACGGCAGTGGGAACTGCATTCATGTTTGACCAAGTATTAGTTGCCACGTCGTAACTGTAAAAATCAATACTGTTACTACCCCTTGTCGCAAAAATTTTGTGGTTAACCGTGTCATAGGTCAGTGACGCTCCATAACTAGTTGTTCCTGGGAGGCTGGCCATGGTCGACCATGTGTTGGTCGCCACAGAGTAACGATAGAATCCCGTTGTTCCACCAGTGGCCAAATAGACATAACCATTTTTATAAGTAATGGCACAGCCGGCAGTACAGTATGAAGGCGTGTCCGCCATGGTCGTCCAAACATTCTTATCCATGTCATAGCGCCAAAATCTCCGCAAGTAACCATAACTACCATCGTACCCTGGTACTGCCCAAATGTAGTTATTGTCTGTGTCTACCACCATTCCGGCACCCGTGTTGGTCAAAAATGGTGTACTGCTGACCCCCTCCATCAATCCATTTCCACCAGGAGCTAGCTTTACCTCACCGGAAGATGTAGCCGTATCCAAGTTATTGGTCTCCCGGTAGTCCACCGCTTCCCAGTCTGTCTTGCTCGACATGGTCACCGAAGATGCCGCCTGCGCTTCACCTGGTTTCGTCGAGATATTTCCATCGCGAATTGAGAGTAAGTTCCACGGCAGGATCATCAGCACACAAAGAACCGACCAAATGGTTTTCTTCGTGAGGCGTCTCAGTGTCTTTCTGTACCGTTTCATGGAACTGCAATGGGGCTAGGTGGTAATGCAAGTTCTCCAGTAACCATCTCGGCTCGAAAAGGCTTCTCACCCAAACCATAAAGTTTGCCTTCCGAAAAAATCTTAAAGTAAACCGTGCTCATGGGTCCCGCCGAAATTACAGCCATGTGGGACTTCTGCGGTTCGGTATCGTTGGCACTCATCACGGGGCTCGATAGATACTCGGCGGAGTTACCCCAGATCACCATACCAATACTTAGTTTACTCGTTTCCCAGCTCACCATCACATTTCCCAAAGCATCTCTACGATACTGGATACTGCTTGGCTCAGTGGACATTTTTACTCCCCACCATTTTATCCCCGGACCATACTTTACGACTCCATAAATACCAAGAACAAAAATCATGGACACAAATGAAATCAAGACAAGCCTCCAATACCTTTTTGAAAACCTAGAAACCAGACCAACTTTATGGTTCACATCACTCCTCTGAAAGTCGTTTCGCGACTTTGAATCACTCTTGGCAGGCATATGCAGGTTGTACCGAAAAAAGCTTCCGATAATTCAGTCTAGAGGAATCATAGGCTAAAAGCAAGAGATGAAACCATTCCGGATCTGTAGCCAAACAAGCATGGGGAAATGCAGTGGGCTTTTGATACAGAAAATCCCCCGCTTTCGCGGGGGATAAAGGTTATTCGCCTCTCAAACTTACAATCTTATCTTTCATGATCTGCAATTGCAGAGGTGTAAAGGCGGAGTCACCCCATGGCCTAGGACCATTAAACACATACAAGCCCATGAGGTTGTAGAAGTTGTCGTAGAAAGTGTACAACTTACGACCATTACACGTCCCGGCCTCAAACATCGGCGGCATGGTACCCAGCTGATTGAGCGCCTTGACAAGATAATTGGGCATATCATCGAGATAGAAAAACTCGCTGTTCGGGAACTTGGCCGGCTTGTAATAACCCACTTGGTAAGCGTCCCCCAAACCCAGCTGATGACCAAGTTCGTGGGTGGTAATGTAGTTCGCAGCCGGATTGTTCGAAGTCAGGATGATCACACTGCCGTTATTTAGTGATGTACCGGCGAGCACGTTAGTTTTCACGGCGATAATCACCGAGTCCACCGGGTACCGGCTTCGCAATACCGCCAGAAGCTCCACTCTCTCTTGATCATTCTCAAACAAAATGGTAGTGCTCTGCTGGACAAAGGCCAGATCAAAAGGCTTGTCGACATACGCGAAGTCCACTCGGAGCCCTTCAAAGTTACCCCTAACATCCTCTATCAACTTCGCCAGTTCCACCGGATTTTCTTCGCTGGTATACCCCACTCCTACGAACAAAACGTGGAAGTTCCTCGGACTAAAATCGTCGTCGGTGTGAAGTATCTTGAATGGTGGACCCAGGTTGGGAGTAGCGGTCGGTTCGACAGTCACAGGCAAATCCGTTGGACTCACAATTTGTGGCTCTGAAGTAGCAGGTGCGACAGAGACTTCGGTCGGGGGCGGTACTTGTCCAAGCTCCAGCCCGTTCACTACCGGAGTCATGGGTACCGGCGTCCCGGCCGCCAATCTTTCCTGCCCGGAACTCTCTTCTTTAAGCACGCAGTACTCAGGCAGAGGACCAGAATAGGATATGGGCATAGGTAAGGGCATAACCAACACGGAACGTCCCTCACCTATCTCAACGGCTACCATGGCAACCGTTAGTACCAACACCACTCCCAGCGGGAATAAGTTTTTCATCAAAACCTCCGTTTTAGATTTTTATTGTACCTGCGCATTCTAGCGCAGATACCCTATAAAATCAAATACCAAGCTAAAGTCTAAATCTTAAAATCCAGCTTTTTGTAGTTCCCCACCACAGATATACTAAGATTCTCCCTCTTAAATATTTCTTTGGCAATATCTTGGACTTCTTTCAAGGTTACTTTTTCAACTTTTTCAATCATTTCTTCAGGACTGTAGATCTTTTCTCGGAAAGTCGTGTTTTCCAAAGCCGATCCCAGCACTTCTTCTGGTCTGTCGAAAGCCAGAGCCAATCGCCCTCTAAAGGTATCTTTTGCTGTTACCACTTCTTCAGCCGTTATCTGCCACTTGCTTCCACCATGGAGACCCAATGAGATTTCAGTAATTAGCTCTACTGCTTCGTTCAATTTGTTTTTTGGCAAACCAGCACCAATAAATACGCAACCCGCATCGGAGAACATCTCTACGTCCGATCCAATCCCATAGGCCCATCCCCGTTCTTCGCGGATTTCTTTCATCAGGCGTGATAACCAGCCGTCTCCTAAAATCATATTGGTCAGTCCCAAAGCCCATCTTCGCTCATCATGCATTCTGATACCTCGAAAGGCCATCACCACTGCCGCCTGCTCGACTTTCCGGCTGGTCAGCTTGAGTCTCGGTTCTTTTTGTTCGTCCCAAACAAACTTATTCTTTGTAGGTGTTTTTCTTTCGTCATCAATAAGTGGCGCGAACTCTTTTTTGATTACGTCCAGGACACCTTCATCCTTGCCATAAGCACCCACCACCCCTACAACTATATTTTCGGCCACAAACCATTTCTCAAAATATCGCCTCAGTTCTTCTACTGTCATTTCATTCAAACTTTTGACCGTACCAATTATCGGTCTACCCATATTCGTTTTTCCAAAAATCAGTTTTTCACACTCCTCGGCCGCTTTGGAGTTTGGTCTATCCTCATACATATGTAGCTCTTCCAAGATAGTTCCCCGCTCCTTATCAAAATGTTCCCTCGGTAGTACCGGCTCGGTCACTACTTGACCAACTATTCTGGTTGCCAGTTCCAAATTACCCTTGTCCATCTTGACCCAGAAACCCATTTCGTTTTGGCCGGTGTAGGCATTAAAAGCCCCGCCCACTTTTTCAACCGCCTCGTTAATGTCATACATCTTAGGAAACTTCTTGGTACCCTTAAACACAAAGTGCTCCAAAAAGTGCGCACTGCCCGCCTCCTGGTCGTTTTCCTCCCTGCTCCCTGTACCCACCATCACTCGCACCGTCACACTCTCCCGCTCCTCAGGCACGAGGACTACTCTCAGCTTACCCAGTTTGTATACTTTTGGTGAAAATCTCATCCCTCAATTGTAACGCAGTTACACCACAAGAAAAGGGGCTCGGTATGACCCTCGCCCCTAATCAACTTACACGAACCTTACGCGATTCACTTACCTGCAAGGTGCAAATAGAACCCTGCTTATTAACGATCCTGATCAGAGATAAGAAAAGGTTGAAACTGTACGTCTACAATTCTCCCCAATCCTCCAAGCGTTTCACAAGCATGAGATACTTCTTAGGTATCTATATTCATAGTAAACATATTTTTCACAAAGATCAATACCCCACTACCTTGCCGTAAACACCTTCAGTTCTTGCCCGTCGGTCACCAGGGTAATCGTGCCTGACTTATCCGTCCTCAAGATCTTCGCGCCCACTGCCTCTAACCGCATCAAAGTATCACTGGCCGGGTGACCATAGTTGTTTTTCGCCCCTACAGAAACGATCGCCAACTTAGGCACGATCTGCTCCACAAACTCCTTGGCCGAACCATATTTGGACCCATGATGCGATACTTTTAGCACGTCCGTCTTTGTTAGCACTGATCCATCCACTAGTGCCAATTCCGTAGTCGTATCAATATCTCCGGTATATAAGACCGAGAAATTGCCATAGACTAGCCGAAGGACCACCGAGGCTTCATTTGACTCACTGCCCCCTTTCATCACCTGGCTCACCACAGGCTCAGCTCCCTTTATCACATCAAAATATAAGTTACCATATCGCACAGCATCTTTTGATATCGGTTTATCAACAATTCTCCCGACCCTGTACCGCCCTCCTATCCCCGAGAGAGCTCCTACATGATCCTTGTCCGAGTGACTCAAAAATACTACTTCAATTTTTCTGTCCCAGAAAGGCATCGCCCTCCCGATGCATTCAACCACCTTACTTTCATTTGCTCCAGTATCCACCACCGCCTGAAATGACCCTAGGACGATCACCGAGGCATCGCCCTGCCCTACATCACAAAACACAACATGAAGTTTACCATCTGGCCATTGTTGCCAAATCCACAGAACAAGCAATGTAGCAACCAAGACACTCCAGCTTTTCCAGTTCATGAGCTCCCAAAAAATCTAATTACCAAAACTATCCAGTGAGCTAACGCATATACAGGAATAGAAAATAGACTTGGAAGTGCGAGCATCAACGCCCCAAAAAACATCAGGGGTGGTACAAACGGTAATATCAAAATGTTACTAAATATACCAAAGAGACTCATTCTTCCAAAATGCCACCAGATAATTGGCACGGTGATAAACATAGTCGATAGCGTCGTCGTCACTCCCGTGTTTTTCATTAGTTCCACAGGCCCCCTTCCGGAAATCATCGAGAATTGTTTAACAAGATATGGCTCTACCACAATCAAACCAAAACTGGCACCCACGGATAGCTGGAAGCTGACACTCGACAACAACGTCGGCTCAAACATGAGCATGGCCCAGGCAGACAAAGTCAGACTCCACCACCCTTGATTGGCTCGTCCCAAGATCTGACCCACATACATCAGGGTAGCCATCCATAAAGCTCTAATCACCGGAGGTTCTCCCCCTGCCAGTCCGGCATATAACGCCATAGATACGAGAGCTATCCAGATGGCTTCACGACGACGCACGAAGTAAAAACAAACTGATAATATCAGACCTCCGACGAGCAAAATATTGTAGCCCGAGGCCACCGCAATATGTATCGAGCCGCTGTTGATCATTTGTTGGTATAGTTCTTGCCCTATATCGTTTTTATATCCCAAAACTATTCCGGCTACTAACCCAGCCTCCGGCTCAGGCACATATTTTCGATAAACATCTACCAAACTCTCACGGAAATTACTTAAAAAAACACCATTTTGCGTATTGGATTTATTGAGATTTTGATTTTTTTCATTTGTCTCTATTTTCGCGTTGGTAAGCCACAATTTACCTCCAATACCATCTATCACTTTCTTGTCAACATTGCCAACCGCTGCTAATTTATTGTCGTCAAACTTTGCGCAGATATCCTCAGTCAAAAAAGAAAAACGGCCAATGGTGATGATACATTTTGTAGTATCTTGATACGTTTTGTTTGGGTACCCCACCACTCTAATTTTTTCTCCTACGACAAAAGTACTCAAACTTAACCATCCCAGAATACAGCGAAATCCGAATAATAATACTAGTATCAAAATACGTGTTTTCATCGCCTAGTAGACCACGAGCTTCTCCCGGTTCTTTTCCAGGATTTGTTTAGATATACCTCCTTTACTGACGGCCTCCTCAACACTGGTATACGGTCTATTTTTCACAATGCTTTCTGCTCGAGCTGGTCCTACCCCCCAAAGGGTATCCAATTCACTTACCGTAGCAGTATTTAAATTCACCATCAAAACCCTATCATTAGCTTCCGCATACCCCGCGTCAGTGGGGGTATTTGTAACAAAGGGTATGTAGATTTTTTGACCATCCTGTAATTCCTGAGCCAAATTAAGATTCTTTTCACAGAACGATCTATCCGCCATTTCCGAAAATCCACCGGCGGCAATTAACGCGTCTTTGACTCTGGAACCATTGGGTAGCTCATATACACCGGGTGAAAGTACAGCACCCTCAATGTCTACTACCAACATAGTTATTTGCCTGCCGTCTTGCTCGTTGATTGTTTTAGATGCGGAATCTAGAAACTCAACTTGAACATGGCCATCCTCTGTAATACCTCTAAAAAGGCTAGCAACCATCACCACCGCACCAATAGCCACCATAACTATCAGCGCTCCATCAATTCTGGTCAATTTTCCCCATTTGTTCCCATTAATATCCATCGGCTCACTAATCTTAGCATCCAGTACTATCTACCCAATTAATAGACAAAACTACCTCAACAAGGAATTCATTACAAAGGAATTTCCGCAGCCCCAATACTATTTTTTACTGCCAAAATATCCTGTATTTATGATATAGAAACTTACAGATCTCGCATATTTTACCAATCATTTATTACACCATAGTGCCAATTTACTATCGATATATATCAAATTTATATATTCTTTAGTAATATATTACCGCGTAATATTTCTTACAACTTGACAACGAAACTTATCGTGGTTGTTGTCTACCTCCACACCATGACACCCGTTTGTATTATTATTAAAGTATGTCTCCTATCAACACGCACACCTTATACATAGGTCTATCCATACTCATCACCTGGCTCTGGAGCTCCAATCCTAGCCTTAATATCTACAATCTCCAATTAACCGGAGTCCTCACCTTGCTCTACTTCGGCTTCAAATTTTTCTTTCGACCATCTAACCAAAAAGCTCTCAACCTACCGTCTACGATCATCCTGAACACCATCTGTCTGTTATTGATCTTTTCTACCGGGGGTCTCACCTCGCCATTATTTTTTCTCCTAGATTTACTTTTCTTCGCCCTAGCCCTGCTCTTTGAACCTATTCAGGCCATTGTAGCCTCCTCTTTAATAGTGATTATCTTTATCGTTCAGAACTATACTGCTCTAGACACCAACAAAATCATCAACCTCGTCTCCTTGATCCTTATGACACCAATCGCTGTTATTTTCTCTCGGAACTTTATCGAAGTTCTTGAGAGCAAAGGCAAGATCAAGGTGTTACAAACAGCTCTTCTGGAGACCGAAACCGAAAGTCTTCTTTGGATTTCCAGACAAGCCAAACCTTCACTAGCTTCAGTCCTAAACTCTACTACCGACTTAGTCATGTACTTCAACTCCAAAGGTAGAGATCTTCTCCTCCCGCCAGCCATTGTTGAAAAACTTAAGTCCATCCAAACCGACATGATCACCCTTTACTCTTCCGCCAGCTCACTGGAAAAGACCATCGAAAAGGAGTCCGATAAGAACAAGTTATAAACTTAATATACCAATATAATGTTCGGGTTTCCTCAGTCCCTTCCAGCACAAAACATCACCATATCATTTCGCTTTTTGTTGTTTGTTCATACTATATCAAAAGCTTACTCCTCAAGCCTGAAAATATCCCAGTTACTAGAAAAACCCACCTCAAAATCATCGAGTTTCAACTTACTCAGACCCATATTGTATGTTTTGATGTTGTCTTTTTTCATATTTTGTTTTCACCCATTTGTTTACGCCGACAATCTGTTTTCTCCCTCTTTCGAAGTTGACATGGGAACAATAAACATCACCGGCGGCAACAAGACTTCCACCACTTACCGTCTTTCTGATACGGTGGGGCAAACCGCCCAAGGACAGTTCAACTCCTCCGGTTATATCGTCAAGGCCGGTTTCCAATACGTCCGCGAACTGACGCCATTTACATTTACCGTGTCAAACCTGGACCTCAATTACGGCAGTCTGGTACCTGGCACCCCCAGTCTCCTCACCAATATTCTGACCGTCACCACCGGTAGCGCCTACGGCTACACCGTCAAAGCTCTTGAGGATCACCCACTCCGAATCTCGAACGGTAGTACTACCATACCGGACACTTCCTGCGACCTGGCCTCCACTTGTACCCAAACCGATGCTACCCCCTGGACGGTAAATACCCGTTATGGATTCGGCTACAACATTCAGGGCACGGATGTCGATACCGCAGACTTCATAAACAACACGTATTTCCGCCCCTTCCCGATTCAGGACATCGATCCTCCGGCTACGGTCATGAGCCGATCAGGCATCGCGACCGCCTCCGCGGCTACCGTTACGTACAAAGTAAACATTGATGGCGCTCAAGCAGCGGGCACTTACCAAAACAATATCCAATATATTGCCATTCCTTCTTTCTAATAAATGACCAACCTCAACCGCTATCTCCTCACAATAATAGTATTCATTTGTATTTCTCTAATACTCCCCACGGCTACCCACGCCGTCGGCTATGGAGTTTCACTGAATCCTCCCCTGCTTCGCGTCAACATCAAACCGGGCAAGACCATTACTCAAGTCTTCACCATCACGAACCTAAATAATGAAGAAAAGCTGTTGGTGGCCAGAATAGTTCCTTTTACTCAGTCGGATGACAGAGGCAATCCGAGTATTGATATGAAATCCAGCCCCTCCTGGCTTAATTATTTTAGTTTGGCCAACACTAATATTAGACTCGGTTCTCCGTTCACGGTCAAAGCCAAATCCTCCGAACAGCTTATACTTACCCTCTCGATACCGGCCAACGCCATTCTTAGAGATCTCTATAGTACTTTGTTGATCACCACCTATTCCAACGTCGCCGGTATTGTTTACCAAGGCAGTCAAGTCAGTGCCACCATCGGAGCCAATCTTCTCGTGACCATACACTCTGACATCAATCCACCCACTATCCTAAAGATAACTAGTGTCCTTCCTCAAACCGGGGCTTTTTTCAAAATTGGGAATTTCTACTTCGCCGACAACATCACCCCTCTCACTTTTTCCGCCTCCGTCAAAAACGAGGGTAGCTTCACCTCCGAGACAAAAGGTATCTTTAAGGTTACCGGCCACGACGACACCCCTATATACCTTGAGGGAGTTTTGCCGGTTTATGTTATATCGAACACCCAAAGAGTTCTTCTCAACACCAAAGGGGAGAACTTTTATTTCAGTCCCAACTTAACCCAGATCGGTTTTTTCAAAGCTGTCGTCCAAATCAACTCCGAAAACTCCCACACCGGAAACTCAGTTGATATTTTTTTCTTTCCTTTTAAGATCATTGCCGGTGTAATTTTTGCTACAATGTTCTTAGCGATCATCCTCCGCACCACCAGAACAATAGAGGAGATTGACAGACCAATAAAAAAGTGGAATATTTAAGATATATATGAAACTTACACGTATCATTGTCGCCCTATCGGCTTTTGCAATTCTTATTTTCTCCTCCTTACGTCACGCTACACAGACCAACTCAGCTAACCTAGGTGTCGTCAAAGATACTTTGCAAACTTCCAGGCTTTCTTTTGCCGGTAGAGTTAAGGCTCCTACTATCGCCGGAAGTTCGCATGTTTGGATATATACAGCCAGTGCCGCCGAGTTCTACTCCGTCTCCACCGCCGGTCTTAAGGTTGGCGACGCCCTCACCATTGGCACCGGTTCCTACACCATTGACTCTATCGTAGATGCCGACGAGTTCACCCTTACCGCCAATCTCTCTTCCGGGGACGCCGATGACACCGACGTTATTTATCTCAAGTCCAAGCCCCAGCACGTCATCACTTTCACCACCGCCTCCTCCATCGCCAGCGGTTTCTTCCGGGTCTTGATTCCTGCCGCTACTTCTAATTTCAACGATGTAGCTCCCGACTCCACCGGTTTCGATTTCAATACCGCCGTCTCGGCTACTGCTTCAAACGTTTCCGGCTATACCTTTGTTACTCCTGTTGCCACCGTCTCTGGAGGTACCAACTGTCCTTCCGGTTGGCACTGTTTCGAGTTCCACTATACCGGTACTGGCGGAGTGGGCACTGCGGTCACCCTTAATATCGGAGCCACTGATGGTACCAACACTCCTATTGCTCCGGCTCC
>Ga0209212_1001114_pt1 | contig 45913 bp, 28 predicted proteins | sample RifGroC2_FD_183996 | JGI IMG/M metagenome (GOLD analysis project Ga0209212, IMG submission 183996) | Groundwater microbial communities from Rifle, Colorado, USA - Groundwater C2 (SPAdes) (version 2) | ecosystem: Environmental > Aquatic > Deep subsurface > Groundwater | place: Rifle, Colorado... | reverse complement strand
GGTAGCGTGGGACTGCGCGGTAACCGCGAAATTAAACGGCGCGAAGAAGATCGAAATGTATTCGCTCGAAAACCTTTCCGAAATGCCCCTTACGGCGAATGAAATGCACGAACTCACAACCAGCGGTGTCGATGTCAACGGCCGCATAAAAGTTTCCGAAATTATCGTTAAAGGTAAAAAAATGGCCGGCATCAAAACGATGAAGGTCGAGCTCGCGGGCAAAAAATTCAGCCTTAAAGATATCAAAGAAATCAAAGGCAGCGAGCAGCTCCGCGATTACGTGGATATGGTCGTTATCGCCGTCGGCAACCGCGCCGGCATCACGAAAATCGAAAACCCGAAAATATTCTACGCGGGCGACTGCGTCAACGGCCCCACGACGGTCGTCGAAGCGGTAGCTGCCGGCAAGAACGTCGCGCTTCAGATCGAAGCCGAAATAAACAAAAAGAAACCCGTTAAATTCGAAAAGATGGTAAAGAGCAATATTCCCGTCGACGGATGGAACCCGGTCCCCGTCTCTCTCGAAATCGATTTCTTCGGCCGCAAGATCGAATCTCCGTTCATTTTATCGGCCGCGCCCCCGTCCGACGGCTACGAACAGATGGTCAAGGCTTATAAAGCGGGCTGGGCCGGCGGCGTTATGAAAACCGCTTTCGACGGCCTCGACATCCACATTCCCTCCGAGTATATGTTCCAGATCACTCCCCAGACCTACGCCAACTGCGATAACGTTTCGGGCCATCCGCTCGACAGGGTCTGCGCCGAGATCAAAAAACTCATAAAAGAATTCCCGACCAAACTCACGATGGCCTCCACCGGCGGCCCCGTCACCGGAAACGACAAGAACGACAAGCACGGCTGGCAGTCCAATACGCTCAAACTTGAAAAATCGGGCGTTATGGGCATCGAATACAGCCTTTCCTGCCCGCAGGGCGGCGACGGCACCGAAGGCGACATCGTTTCGCAGAACGCCGCGCTCACCGCGAAGATAATCGACTGGGTAATGGAAGTATCTAACCCCGAGATCCCGAAACTCTTTAAACTCACGGCGGCCGTCACTTCAATAGTTCCCATAATAAACGCGATCAAAAAAGTTTTCGCTAAATATCCTAAAAAGAAAGCCGGCATAACCCTCGCGAATACCTTCCCGACCCTGGCGTTCAGAAAAGGCGCGAAAAAACAGTGGGAAGAAGCGGTCGTAGTGGGCATGAGCGGCGAAGGCGTAACCCCCATATCGAACCTGACGCTGGCATCCGTTTCGAACCTGGGCGTAACCATATCCGGCAACGGCGGACCGATGAACTATAAAGCGGCTGCCGATTTCCTCGCGCTCGGCGTAAAGACCGTCCAGTTCTGCACCATTGCCATGAAACACGGCGTGGGCGTCTACGGCGAACTCGCCTCCGGCGTATCGCACCTGATGCAGGCGCGCGGAATCAAATCGATGAAAGAGCTCGTAGGCCGCGCTCTTCCGAATCCCGTGACAGGCTTCATGGAACTCACCCCCGTTAAAAAGATATCCGATTCCAATAAAGACCTCTGCATGCAGTGCGGCAACTGCAAACGCTGCCCGTACCTTGCGATTTCCTACGCAAAAGACGGCTTCCCCGTCACCGATCCCGAAAAATGCGTTGGCTGCAGCATCTGCTCTCAGAAGTGCTTTGCGGGTGCGATCACGATGAGAACCCGCACGAAAAAAGAACTCGCTGCCCTCAAAGAATGCTAGCCGGAACGGCAGAAAATAAAAAAAGACCAGGATTGAAAACAGATAGATAGAAGGAGAAATAATAAATGTCAAGCATACTGATCAAAAACGGCATTATAATTACACTGGGAGACCACAATAAAATACTGCACGGCCACGCGCTTTTAATCGAAGGCGATAAAATAAAGAAAATAGCCCCCGAGGCCGAATTCAACGGCAAATACGACACCGTCGTAGACGCCCGCGGTAAAGTGGTAATGCCGGGCTTCATAAACGCGCACATGCACTTTTACTCGACGCTCGTGTGCGGCCTAGGCAAGGCCGATCCCTCGAAAGACTTCAACGAAGTGCTCAAAAACCTCTGGTGGCGCCTCGATAAAAAGCTCGTCCTCGACGACTGCTATTACAGCGCGCTGCTTCCGATGATAGCCGCTATAAAACGCGGAACTACGACGCTTATAGATCATCACGCGAGCCCGTTCGCGATAACCGGCTCACTCGATGTGATCGCGAAAGCCGTAAAAGAAACCGGGCTTCGCGCCTCTCTCTGCTACGAGCTTTCAGACCGCGACGGCGAAAAGATAGCTCAGGAAGGCATCGAAGAAAACGTCAATTTCATAAAACGCTGCAATAAAGAAAAAGACCCTCAGCTGAGCGCCCTTTTCGGACTGCATGCATCGTTTACCATAAACGATAAGACGATGCATAACGCGGTCAAGGCCGCCGAAGGCCTGAACTGCGGATATCACGTCCACACGGCCGAAGCGAAATCCGACCAGGACTACAACATAAAGCATTTCGGCACCCGCGTCGTTCAAAGATTCCAGAAATTCGGCATACTCGGCCCGAAAACGATCTGCGCGCACTGTGTCCACATAAACGAGCACGAAATGGATATTTTAAAGGAAACCGACACGGTCGTCGTCCACAACCCGCAGTCGAACATGAATAACGCGGTGGGCGTCGCCGACCTTATAGCTATGCGCAAAAAAGGCATACTGGTGGGCCTCGGCACCGATGCGATGACGGTGAACATGCTCGAAGAGATGAGATCGGCCATGTGGATACGCCACCTCGCCGACAAAGATCCGTCCTGCGGCTTTATGGAAGTCACCACGCTTCTTCCGTTCAATAATCCGAAGATCGCCAACCGCCATTTCAACGGCCTCGGCCTCGGCGAACTCAAGGCCGGAAACGCGGCCGACGTCGTCTGCATCGACTATAACCCGTTCACGCCGCTCGACGAAAACAATTTCCTGGGGCATCTGTGCTTCGGCATCGGGGCCTCCAGCGTCGACACGACCATCGCGAGCGGAAAAGTTCTCATGCAGAACAAAATTTTAAAACTCGATATCGACGAGGAAAAAATAGCGCACGAAGCCCAGAAACTGGCTAAAGCCCTCTGGGACCGCTTCTAATAATAGTTGAGAGTTGAGAACGGAGAGTGGAGAACTAAAGGAATTTTGATAATTGTAATAAAATATTGCTTTTAAAAGTGTTTTATTTTATTTGTCAAAAGTCCACAACTCTCCACTCTCCACTCTGCACTATACACTCCAAAGGGCGTGCCGCTGATTCACTTCGCGGCGCGCCGTTTTTATAAAACAAGAGGTGTTTATGCTTAAAGCGTTTTCGATCAAAACATCCAGAAGAGTAGAATTCATAAACATTACCGGCCACCTGAAAAAAACTCTCGCCGAAAGCAGGACGGCCGCCGGCACCATGACCATATTCGTTCCGCACACGACCGCGGGCGTCACTATCAACGAAAACGCCGATCCCGACGTCGTGAGCGATATGATAGGCCACATAAACAAGTCGGTGCCTTTTAACGACAATTACGCGCACGGCGAAGGCAACTCCGCCGCGCATATAAAATCAACTCTTTTCGGCCCCTCGCTTACCATTATAATCGATCAGGGCGAGCTGCTGCTCGGAACATGGCAGGGCGTTTATTTCTGCGAATTCGACGGGCCGCGCATGCGCGAATTTTACGTCAAGATCGTCGAGGGCTGATTTAAAAATCATTAATCGTCTAATTAAATCTAATTAAAATTATTTTTTTGACGAATTAATTAGATGAGCCGTTATATTTTTGAGCTGAATTCGCGATAATAACCGCAAAATAACGGAAGATTTTTCACAAAGAACATGGAGCGTGGGCCCGATGAAAATAGACGAACTGCACATAAATAAAACCTTACTTGCGTTGATGATCGCGCTGGCATTGCTTGCCGGCGGACCGCTTGCCGCTACGGCATCGCAGCCGAAAGCCGGTTTTGAAACCGATTATGAAAGCTGGGTCCACAACGCCCACATGCACATGGAAAAGGGCCAGCACGCTAACGCGCTGCTTTGCTACTTCAAGGCGCGCCGCCTCAAACCGGGCGCGGAGATAGACTCGATGATCGCGAACGCCAAGACGGCTCTTAATAAACCGTCTAACGAATCCATTTCATTCGGTCCCATACCGCTTTCCGACGAACGCATAGTCGCTCCGGCGCGCAATTCGAAATTTTCCGCCGGAAAAAAAGGCGTTAAAAGGGTGCGCTTCTTCCGCAGGGATTACGGTTTTTTCACATTCCCGAAAGAGACCGTGGGGCTTCGCGAAGGCGAATATTTCGACCTGGTTTCCGAGCCGAAGGGCGAAAGCGTTCAGGCGGTCAAAACCGCCGAAGGCAAAAATCAGGGCGAGGCGGGCGGCAGGGACGCGGCCGAAAGCGAATACGGCGAAGACGACGAAAAATGGGGAGATGCCGGCGAACTAAAAGAGCCCGCCGAGATCAAGGAATATTTCGTTGACATAGAGTCCGGCGACGAAACCTATTCTTTCGAAGGCCAGACCATTCTCAGGCGCGGCAAGCGCCAGGGAAAGATGATCGCCCTCACATTCGACGACGGCCCGCATCCCACGCACACGCCGAAACTTCTTAAAATACTTAAAGACAATGACGTCAAAGCCGCTTTTTTCATGCTCGGCAGCAGGATAAAAGAATATTCGAAAATAGCCGCCAGAGTGCATGCGGAAGGCCATGAAATCGGAAACCACAGTTACACCCATCCTTTTTACAGTAAATCCAAGCAGGAAAAGATAGATAGAGAAATATCGCGGACCGACGAAGCGATAAAAAAATTAACTAAATACAGGGAAGTGAAACTTCTGAGGCCGCCTTACGGCGCCCTTCCCAAATACGTTATCAAAAAAGCCGAGGAAGACGGGTTTCATATCGTCATGTGGTCGTACGATTCAAAGGATTACCAGGGCCATTCCGTCGATTATATGCTCGACAAGGCGCTCAAGCGCGTCAAAAGCGGCGACGTCATGCTTTTTCACGACATACACGCCAACACCGTGAAACTCATCGCGGAGCTGGTACCCTTGCTCAAAAAGGCGGGTTATAAATTCGTCAGCCTCAACGAAATATACGACCTCGGCTACGAGCCGCGAAAGCAGGACGCCGTCACCGCCGCCGCCTTAAAAACCGGCGAGATCGGCCTCGCCTCCTCGAAAAGGACCACGCTGGAAGTCAATATCAGCGCAAAAACCAGGAACGCGTTGAAATCGGTGAAGTGAAAAAAGACGAAGGATATAAAGAAATTAAAAACCAAAAGAAACTGGAAATGAGACGAAATTTATGAACGATCTTAAAAGCATTAAGGATGAAAACTCTAAAACCAGGGTGCTGCTGGCTTCCAAGTCGCCCCGGCGGCAGGAACTTTTAAAGAACATCGGCCTTAAATTCGAGGTGCTCGTGTCGAACTTCGACGAAAAAAGCGTCGCGTGCGAAGGCATTCCGCCGCATCAGTATGCGGAAGAACTTGCCTGTCGCAAGGCTGAAGCCGTGGCCTCCGCCGTCAGCGCTGAAGACGGCGTCGAGTATCTTATCATCGGCGCCGACACTATAGTCGTTGCCGACGGCGGGATTATGGGACAGCCCGAGGACGAGGCCGACGCGCGCCGCATGCTCAATATGCTCTCGGGTGCGGCAAATCAGGTCATAACCGGGGTCGCGCTCATAAGTATGAAGGACGGCATGAAGACGGTCCGCAGCGCTTTCGAAAGCACTCTGGTTTATTTCAAGCCGCTCAGCGCGTACGAAATAGACAGATATATCGCGACGAAAGAGCCGCTCGACAAGGCCGGAGCTTACGGCATCCAGGGCGCCGCTTCGCTTTTCGTCGAGGAGATCGAAGGCTGCTACTTCAACGTGGTCGGGCTTCCGATCAGGCGGCTCTCGAAACTTTTCGCGCAGCAGGGATATTCGCTTATCTGATAGAGATAATTTTTATATTAAAAATAAAAAAACTCTTGTAAATTTTCAAGATTTAATATATCCTTATTTTTCTAACGAAATAACGGGGGTATATTATATGCTGAAATATGCGAGAGTTTTTTTCATCGATAAATTGCTTATAGCCTCTGCCGCGGCGGTCGTTTTGTCGGCCTTCGCTCCGGCCGGTTATGCTTTTGCGCAAAACGACGTCCCGGACGCCACTGCGGAAGCGGCGTCGCCGAAAATATACACCGAACAGGAAATTTCCTCGTTCGATATTGTAAAACTCAAAGATATAGCCGCCGCCGATTCGATAGACCAGAAATCGCCGCTCGCGCTTTACTGCCTTGCGCAGAAATATAAAAATTCAGGCGAAGCAAGAAACTCCGAGGAATCTTTTAAAAAGCTCATTCAGGCCTACCCGAAACACTATCTGGCCCCAAAAGCCTGCCTGGAGCTGGCGTCGATCTATTCGCAGGAGAAAAGGGAATCCGACGAGATCGAGATATTGAATTCGCTGTCTTCGGGGTATCCGGAATATAGCGAAAATATAACGGCGCTTTATAAGAGCGCGCAGATCATGAAAAAGCGCAAAAACATAGATGAAATGTATAAAAAACTGGCCGAGGCCGAGATACTTTTCGCCGGAAAACCTGAAATAATACCGGTTTTATTCATGAGCGCCAACGAGTATCTGAGAAACTACAACACGAAAAAAGCCCTGGAAAAATTCGAAAACCTTCTAAAAATAAAAGAACTGACGATCTCCCAGCGCGCGCAGGCTATGCTCGGCAAAGCCGCATCGTACGAATACAACGCCGAGCCGGAAAAAGCCATGATGATATACGACGAAATACTCAAGACGCGCGAGCTCGATAAAAGCATACTCGAGATGGCCGATAAAAGCAAAGTGAATCTGGCGAAAGCTCCGAAATCGCCGCTGGTAAATATTGACGAACTTCGTTCCACGGACGCCGCGGGTACGACCGAAACCAGTCTGCGAATATCGCCTGCCGCGGCCACCTCCGAATCTGAATTGCGTCAGACACCGACCTCCACGGGCGAAGTCAAAGTCAGAATAACCGACTGACGCGGACCGAAAAAAAAACATAAATAATATAAAAATATCTTGACTTTTTCCACGAAATGTTATAGAATATAATCACCATAGGCACGTAGCTCAGTTGGCTAGAGCACTACCTCGACACGGTAGGGGTCAGCGGTTCAAATCCGCTCGTGCCTATTTTTAAATTAAGACACTTTTTTCGGGTACATAATTTATGACAATATTTCAGCAAAACGAAGGCCGGCGCAGTGAAAGATATTGTGTTAGGCCTTCTATCATAATAGGCCTCGGCGGCACGGGCACTGAAATATGCCTCAAACTCAAAAAACTGCTCGCCGAAAAAGCCGGAAACGATTTTCCGCTCGTTAAATTCCTGATCTTCGACACCGACGTGATGGACATTATGGGCGTTAAGACTAACGCCGCCAGCGAAACCGTCGCCCACAACCAGATCAAATCCACCTTCACTCCCAACGAATTTTACCATCTTACCGTCCGCGACGTCGAAGGCATCATCAAAAACGCAGAAAAACATCCTCACATATTTTCGTGGTTCCCTAAAAACCTCGAACTCAAAGATATATCCAACGGCGCGAACCAGGTTCGCATAATAGGCCGTCTGGCGCTTTACTGGAACATATCCCAGGTGATAGACGCCATAGGCCGCGTAAAGAAAGAGGTCTCGTCGATCAAAAACAAGACGGCCGCCAGCGAACGCGGATATGACGTGCAGGAAGGTCTTTCGGTGTATATTATGAGCTCGCTCTGCGGCGGCTCCGGCTCCGGAATGTTTTTAGACATGGGATATATCGTGCAGAACCTGATCGAAAACTGCGAAATAAATTCGTATTCGGTAATGCCTTCAATATTTCAGATCGAGCAGCAGTCGAGCATCGATGCGAACGCCTACGCCGCGCTGAAGGAACTCGATTACCTTATGAGTGAACAGAATTTCACGCTCGATATGGGTCCGCAGTACGAGCCGAGAACTTTTAAAACGCGTCCGTTCGACAGGTGTTACCTGATAGATTCGTGGACGGAATCGTCGCTTCACATCGAAGGCGTCGACTGCCTGAGCGAGATCGCCGCGAATGTCGCCTTCTACGACTTCATGACCGTGGCCGGAAAGCGTCACAGAAGCGTTATCGATAACGTTAAATATAAACTCGGCAATAAAATATGCGAGCGCTCCTCGGCTTATTCGAGTTTCGGGCTTTCGAGCGTCTTTTTCGACGGCGCGAAGGTCAAAAAATCATGCGCCGCGATACTCGCCGAGGAATTCAGCTCGAAATTCATAAAAATATGCGATAAAAAGAGCGTGAAAAACAGCGTCAACGAGTTCGTCAGGCTGAATAAACTCAACGAAGAAGTCACCGACGACGTTATCACCTATATGCGCTCCGACGGAAGGGCGCCCGTAAAAATATTTAAAAATCCATCCGAATTCGACGTATTTTCGATGGACCAGATGCTCGCCGAGATACAAAAATGGTATTCCGAGATCAAAAACATTTATATGCCTGAAAAATACAAGCTGATGGACCAGAACCTCGAAAAACTTTCGGCGGCGGTCGTTAAAAATATCGAAAAAGAAATAGAGAATATACTTTCCGGGCGCGAGCTCGGCATCAATTACGCGGAGCAGTTCTTGAGCTCGCTCGATATCTCCCTGCGAGCGTTTTCCGATATGCTCGCCGCGGAAGCACAGAAGATCCGCGACCAGAAAAAACAACTTATGATCGCCATAAAGGTCAACAAGGTCACCGAACTTCTCGGATCTTTCCTGTCCTACATCATTTACCGCTCGAAGATCACCGAGGCCCGCGACGAGCTGATCTATGAAATGGTCAAGGACGTGAATTTCGATATCGAAATTTACATCCGCGAGCTAGCCATATCTTTTTATAACCGCGTCTGCGCGCGCATCTCGGAGATCTCGGCCGCCCAGGTGGGTTCGCTCAAGAATTTCATCGGGGCCTGCGAAAAAGAATTCGAGAAAAAAGCCCGGGAACTTTTAAATCCTCGTTCCAACGCCGAAATACTCACCGAAAAACGCATCAAAGGCTCCGCGGCAGACGTGCAGAAGATCTATGAAAAATATTGCCCCGAAAATATCGACGAGGTCATAAATAAATTTTTAAGTACGGTTTCGGGCCCGGTGAACATGTGGAACATCTCGAAAAAAGAAGAAATGTCGTCTAAAATTTTCGAGTACTGCCAGTCTTTTTTCGCGCCGATCGACGACGTGTCCCTGCTGCGCCTTATAGTCGATGACGGAAGCGCGCCTGACGTCATAGACGATCTCATGCGTTCCGCCGCGCCCATGTGGTCTTATTCGACCGTGGAAATGCCCTCCGGAACACAGATAGACGAGATCGCCATCGTTTCGATCATCGAGGAGTGCCGGGCGGAGTTCACGAAATATCTCAGGGACCAGAACAAAGCCGTGTTCAATCCTTCGATCGACAACCATAAAATAAGCGTGATGCGGTTCAGGCACGGCCTGCCGCTGTTTGCGCTGCCTTCGCTCAAGCGCGATCTCAAGCCCGCATATGAAATGTTTAAAACGGGCGCGTCGCCCAACACGCCGGTAAAACCCCTTCACATCGATGAAAAGTATGCCGACTTGCCCGAGATCGTACTATCGTGACGGCGCCTTATTGCAAAATGATCCCTGACAGACCATTTTCTAAAAAAAAGGCGATCGCCCCCGCCTTAATAACTTTATTTATCGCCGCCGCGTGCCTCTGTGCTTTCGAACCTTTCTGGCGCCTGGATAACGCGGCCGGTTTCGCCGCGAAAAAGAAGACGAAACGTTCCGCCGGAAAGGCCGCGTCGAACCATTTGGCCGGCGCCGAGGTCATAGCCGACGACGTTTTTATATATAAAAAAGGGCTTTCATTTTACGAAAATTCCGAATACGCAAGGGCCTTTGAGTATTTCAAATATATCAAGGAAAAGAGGCCTTCCTCGCTGTATTACGATATGGCGGTATACCTCTGCGGCGAGGCGAACGTAAAAATGGGCAAGCCTGACGAATCCATCGAATATTATCTTTATCTTCTCGAAAAATGCCCGTCATCGAGCCTATGCGCCGACGCCGTCCATACCGTCGCCGGCATCTACAAAAAAAAAGGAATGTCCGGCGAAGCGATAAAATATTATAAAAAACTGCTCGGCTCATACCCGGATTCTTTCTGGGCCGAAGAGGCGCGAGCGTTTTTGAAATATAACACCGCCGGCGCCGGCGAAAGCGCCCCCGCGTATTCATCGAGAAAGATCGAGGAGGACGCCGTCGAATTAAGTCCCGGCGCTAAAAAAGCAGCGTCTCCTTCCGCCGTCGCCGGGCCCGAAGAAATAATCGACTTCGGCCGTCTCGGAATCGACTCATATATAAGCGGGCGGCGCGAATACGAACCCGTCGATTACGGCGGCGAAGACCTCAAATTGTACCGCGACGGCCTGAAATTTCACGAAATAAAAAATTACGGCAAGGCCAGATGGTGCTATCAGAAACTCATTATAAAATATAAAAACTCGGCGTGGTATCCCAACGCTTTTTACATGCTCGCGGGGTGCTATCTGTCCGAAAACGACGTCAAGGCCGCCATAAGGTTCGATTCGGCCGCGCTTATATATGCTAAAGATCCTGTGCTTATCAACGAAATAAAAAGCGTGCTTGCCGACCTTCTTTTTGGAGACGCGCAGTACCTGCTCGCTCTCAGATATTACGAGTCGCTCGCGAAAACGGAGTCAAGCCAGGAGAGGCTAATGCAGCTTTTTTTTATGATAGGCGAATGCCATACTAAGAACGGCGACCATGAAAGGGCGGCGAAAGCCTACGCCCGCGTTGCTCTTAGCGGAACCGAGCCCCCGGAAAATTCCGCCGGTCCGGTTTCAGCTTCCGGAGCGGCCGCGCCTGAAAAACCGTCCGTCAGATATTCTAAAACGGCTACGCCGCAGATGAAGACGGACATAACAGAAGGCGTTCGGGAGTTCGAAGCGAAAAATTATCTCAAAAGCATATCTTTTTTTGAAAGGCTGCTCGTCGAAAACCCCGACGAGGCGATATGCTACTGGTATATGGCGCTTTGCTTCAACCAGATAGAAAAGCCCGAGCGCGCGTCGGGTTCCCTTCAGAAATATATTTCGCTGATTTCTTCCGATAAAAGCGGCGGGAACGCCGGCGCACTGAAACAGGCATACACGACGCTGGCCTACATTTATTTAAAGCAGGGCAGATATGAACAAGCGCGCGCGCAGTACCTGAAAATAATAGGACTCGATTCGTCATCGGCCGCGGCGGCCTCCGCGCGCGAGGCGATGAAAAGGATCGAAGTGATCAAAAAAAGATCGGAGAGCGAAAATTGAGCGATCATTGTTTACGTGAAAAAAAAATTTTTCGTGCGGCCGCGGCCGCGCTGTTTATAACCGCTTTATGCTGTGCCTGGCTCCTGCCGGCCGCTTCAGGAGCGGCTATCGACCTGAAAAAACCCGGCAATTATTTTTTCGACAGGTACCATCCCGATCCCGCAGCCGCCCCGAAAGTGATAGAAAATTACGACCTGGCGGTCAGGGCGTTCGAAAAAAAAGATATAATAAAAGCTTTATTTTATTTAAACAATGTGTTAAAATATTCTCAGTTTTCCAAAGAGGCGTTGAATTTATACGGCGCCGTCCTGATGTACGAAGGCGATTTCGATAACGCGCGAGAACTGTTCAGAAGCGCCATTAATCAGGACCCGAAATATAAATGGCCGTATATAAACCTCGGAGTCATTTGTTATAAACTCGAAAAGTGGCGCGAACTCGAAGGCGCGTGCTCTAAATATCTGAATTTCGATTCCGGCGATTTCGAGGCCAACCTCGGAATGGGGCTCGCGGCTTTTCATCTGTTCTGCTACGCCGATGCCGACGCCTACTTGAAAAAAGCCTTTGATTCATCGAAAAATGCTGTCAGCCAGGAATTTGTCAAACTCATGAACGATTACAGAGCCAGGGTGCGCGCCAAACTGAGGCGGCTTTATTGAAAAGCCCCGTCAAATCTTAGAATCGATGTTTCGAATTTGAATATATGTATGTTGGCATAAAAAAATATATAAACTTAAAAAATAAAATTAAAAATCCAGGGAGGAAAAAAATGTCTATATTTGCAACTATGCTGGGATTATCGGCCGGAGAGTATCTGAAACAGGGTGACGTTTATTTTAGCGAAGGCCGTTTCGGAGAAGCCAAGATAGAATACGACAAGGCCGACGAACTGACGCCCGAATCGGACAAAGATAAAAAAGAAGCGATCGATCAGAAGATAAGCGAGTGCAAGAAAAAACTGGCGTTGATCCATCTGGATATGTCGAAGAACTATCAGCAGGCGGAAAACTTTGAAAAAGCCGTCGAAGTGCTTGAAACCGCGGCCGAGCTGAGCTCGAAGACCGACGAAAAATACGCCGAGATACAGCGCGAACTCGACCACTCCAGGATCAAAATGTTCCAGAAGATGTCGGACACTCAGGCCGAGCCTTTAGTAAAACGCGGCGACGAATTCTTCGCCGAAGGCTCGTTCAACGAAGCTATGGTCGAATACCGCGAGGCGCTCAAGTTATTGAAATATTATCAGGAGTCTGAAGACGAGCTGAAAAAGCACGCCCATCAGAAACTTTCGGATTGCGAAACCAAGATAGTCGAGCCTTACATTGAAAGGGCGAAAAATTTCATCGAGACGGAAATGTTCGAAGAGGCCCTTATCGAACTCGACGAGGCCCGCGAAATACTCGACGATGACAACAAGACCAGGCAGCAGATCGATAAGCTGATATATGAGGCGCACAAGAAAAAAGGCGCGGTCGAGCCGTCGTCCGAAGAAGATTTCATGTCGAAACAGGAATGGGACGAAGCCATGGAAGATTATAAAGAACTTCTGAACCTGTATTTCAACTATTCATACACCGACACCGACCCGTTCTATCCCGTACACCAGAACAAATACGAAGACGGTTTCAAAGAGGCCAAAAGACGCCTTGGCGATCTGTATATCAAGCGCGCCGAAGGCCATTTCAACAAGAACAAATTCGCGGTCGCGCTGAAATACTTCGTGGAAGCCGAAAAGTTTTTTGACGACGAAACGCCCGAATGCGTTTACATAAGCGAAAAAATAGAACAGTGCAAGAACAGCATTAAATAATCGCGCAGCCGCCGGCGGCCGGCGAATCTTCAAGTATTGCATTTAATGCTATAACGGTGCGATACTTATATTGGTGAATGTTATGCCCGTATCAGAAAAGTTACTTCAAAAAATAGAGACGCTGCCCACATTACCGATAGTCGTAACGAGGATAATGCAGCTCGTCGAAAATCCGAAGACCGCCGCGGTCGAGATAAGCAAGGTAGTATCGCTCGACCCGGCGCTTACTGTCAAGATACTCAAGATAGTCAATTCCGCGTACTACGGATTTCCGAAGCAGATCACCACTATCACTCACGCGATAATGATACTCGGTTTCGAAGACGTCAAGAATATCGCCATGGGCATTTCGGTGTTCGATATTTTCAAAAGTAAGGGCGTCAAAGACGTCGTCGAGTTCGACAGAATCGGCTTCTGGCTGCATTCGATCGCGGTCGGCTCCTGCACGAAGCTGCTGGCGAAAAAGCTCAGGTACAAGAATCCCGAAGAGGCCTTTATCTGCGGGCTGCTCCACGACATCGGCAAGATCATCCTGGATCAGTATTTTCACGACGAGTTCAACGCGGTCATGAAACTCGCGCAGGATGAGAATCTGCTGTTCATCAATGCCGAAAAGCGGCTCAACGATATGGATCACGCCGAGATAGGCCGTGTGGTGGCTAAAAAATGGGGACTGCCCTCGACCATTATCGACAGCATAGCCGGGCATCACAACCCCGCGGGATGCGAGACGAACCAGCTGGTGGTAGCACTCGTGCACGCCTCCGACGTTTTCTGTAAAATCCAGAAAATAGGCAACAGCGGCGATATGCTCGTGCCCCAGCTGCAGAAGACTGCCTGGGACCAGCTCAAGCTCCAGCCGACGGACCTGACGAAACTTTACGAAGAACTTCACGAAGAAGTCAAAAAAGCGGATACATTTATGGAATTCGCCAAAACTGCCTGATAGACAGGCTTATAATATAGAGACGGCGGTATACTTAAAATGGCGGTTCAGGAAATTGGAAATCTCGACCTATCGCAGGTTAACGATACTCAGAAGATAGAGATCCTGAAAAAAATAAACACCGATCTTAAATCATCGCTCGATGATATTATTTCCATTCTCACTAAATTCTCCGAAGCCATATCGATAAAATTCGACCTGAAGAACCTGCTGGAGCTGGTTTGCGATACCCTGAAGGATATCGTCAAATACAACGCCATCGCCATAACCATTTACGACGGCGCGAAAGACAGTTTCAATTACATGGCGCTGCGCAACGTAGAGCCCGCCATCGACAGTAAAATAAAAAATATTATCGCCGACGGGCTCGCCCACTGGTCGATATCGCAGAAACGCTCGATCGTTCTTCCCGACGCCGAGAACGAGGCTGAAGCGACCGTTCTGATAGTGCCGCTCATCACGCAGATGGAAACGATCGGCGTGATCTTTATGTACTGCAATAAGACCCCGGAAAGTTTCATGCAGCAGGACCTCGAATTTTTGAACATTCTCGGCGCCCAGTCGGCCATAGCGATCAAAAACACATTTTTGTACAATGAAATGGGTTCTAAAAACCAGGACCTGGCCAACCTTAAAAATTACCTCAACGACGTCATAAACAATATGGTCACGGGTATAATCGTCATGGACATGCAGGGGGTCATAAGAACTTATAATCACGTCTCCGAAAACCTTATCTGCGTGAGCGCGGGGGCGACCATCGGCAAAAAGTACGCCAGCGTGCTTCCGGCTTCGATAAGCGAAAAGATCGGCGAAGCTCTGATCGAGATCGCAGACAGCGCGGGGCTGAAGAACAAGGCCTCCCATGAGCTCGAGGTCGATTATTGCGAGACCGGCCGCGTCATACCTTTAAGAATTTCGTATAACTGCATCAAGGACAGCGCCTCGAAGGTTTTCGCGGTGATCTTCATGCTGCGCGATATGTCGGAATCGCGCGAGATCCAGCGCCTGCGCGAAATAGACAAGATAAAGTCTGAACTCGTCGCCAACGTTTCCCACGAGCTGAGAACGCCGCTCACCTCGATAAAGGCTTATTCAGAAACTCTTATCGACATAGTAGGCACCGAAGACGTCGACACCCAGAAAGAATTTTTAAATATCATATGCCAGGAAAGCGAAAGGCTTACCAACCTGATATCCAACCTGCTCGATCTTTCGAAACTCGAAGCGGGCGATTTCAAACTCGAACTCTCCGAAGTCAATCTGGCGGAAATTGTCAAGAAATGCGCGCTGCTGGTCAAAGAAATGGCCTCGCAGAAGGGCGTTTCGATCACGGTAGAGCTTCCGCAGCAGTCCTCGGCGGTAAAATGCGACGCGTCTAAGATCGAGCAGGTCGTCATCAACCTGCTTTCGAATTCGATCAAGTACAATAAGCCGGAAGGCGGAAAGGTCGACGTCAGCCTGAAGGAAAACAGGGGCAGTTTCGAATTGATGATCAGGGATACCGGCATAGGCATACCGAAAGAGTCGTGCGATAAAATATTCGAAAAGTTTTACCGCGTCGATTCCTCTCTCACCTATCAGGTGTCTGGAACGGGCCTGGGGCTCGCCATAGTAAAGCATATTATCGACAAACACAACGGCAGGATCACGGTCGAATCGACGGTCAACGCCGGTTCGAAATTTCTGGTTACGCTGCCGAAAAGCCAGGAAAAAACCTGATCGCGTTAATCGAGGCGGCCTGAAATTATTGAACTCGCCGGCCGGTAAAAAAAATGAAAATGGAAAACACGGTAAATAATAATTTCGAAGAAATATTTTATGACGATTTTATCCGGTTCGTGAACGATGGTTTATTGAACAAACTGGATAAAAGCGTTTTTACGTTTCTGAAAGACTGCGGCTATATCGACACCATTAATCTGCAGGGCTTCAGGTATCTGTCCAAATCCGGAGAATGCGAGCTGATCGATCAATCGTGGTCCGATTTCGTGGCTGTAATAATCGAAAAAATAGACGGCGCCGAAAACGGAAGCGCCGCCGGTTCTGAAATTATTTCTTCCGCCGACTCGAAAGCGCAGATGCTCAAATTCGATTTCGACGGCCGCGACTGCATCGTCATTCCCGTCTACAGGATCGACGAAGACGCCGTTTACGCAAAAAAATTGAGCCTCGCCGATAAGAACATATTTTTAGACAAGAGCAACCACTACAAAGCCGGATACCTTTATTTTATTATAGAATCCGGCTCCGCTTCGGCCGGCCTGGCCGGTTCTAATTATTCCGGCTTTATAACGGTTTTTTTAAAAAGCGTTATAGAAATATTCGATTCCCTGCTTACTGTTCGCAGCCAGCTCGATTATAAAACGCGCGAGTCGAACGACTATCAGCTGCTGTTGAACGTTTCCGGCAGCATTATATCCACGCTCAACCTGAACGAAGTGCTTCAGGGCATCGTCGACGGCGCGACCGAATCGCTCAACAGCGCGCGCGGCTCGCTGATGCTCATCGACGATTCCAGCGGCGAGCTGGTCCTTCGTTACGGCAAAGGCATGAAGCCCGAGCTCATCAATAACGTGCGCGTGAAGATAGGCGAGGGCATCGCGGGCTCCGTCGCCAAAAGCGGAGAACCTCTGCTGATAAGGGATATCGAAAACGCCGATCGGTTCAAGAAGAAAAGCGCGAAGGAATTCAATAACAAATCCCTTCTTTCCGTGCCACTCAAAGCCAACGACAAGGTTATCGGCGTATTCAACATAAATAACAAAATAACCGGCGAGGTCTATGACGAATTCGACCTTAAGATATTGAAGGCGCTGTCGAACCAGGCCGCGATATCCATCCAGAACGCTAAGCACTACCAGAAGGCCATTGAAACTCAGGCCGAACTCGAAGAACAGATAGAGGCATCCTCGAACCTTTATGAAGAGGTCCATACGCTCTACGAAATAGTCAGGGCGACCACCGCCCTGAACGACCCAAAGAGCGATCCGCGCGACCGCATCCTCGAACTCGCCACCGAAACGCTCGGGGCGACCACCGGCTTTCTTTTCCTGCCGCAGGAAAACAATTCGATCAAAGCGACATACGTAAAAGGCCAGTTTAACGACGCTTTCCAGTTTTCGACCATTTTCCAGACCGACGAAAACCTGATCACGCGCGTCATACAATCCCTGCAGTCGGTTCTCATAACCACTGGCGCCGACCAGAGCGTTAAGATCGAGCCTGAAGTGCTCAGCGCCAGGCAGTATAGAGAGGACAGCATCGTTTCCGAAATTTCGCAGTTCATCAACCACCCTGTGCGTTCGATTCTGATCGTGCCGCTTTTTGACGAAAACTCGGTTTCTATAGGCGTTATTCTTCTGGTGAATAAAAACGGGACCGGCAATTTCACCGAACCGAACCGCAACCTCCTGCAGATACTCGGCCAGCAGATATCTTCGATCATAAGGGACAAGAACCTTCTGAAAGAATATCTTCTAAAGCAGACCATCGAAAAAGAGATCGATGTCGCTCACAGCATACAGCAGAAGCTGATCCCTAAACAGCCGCCGGTCATCCCGGGCATCGACATATTCGCGATCAACAGGCCGGCGAAGACCGTTTCCGGCGACTATTACGATTTTTTAAGGCACGACTCCGAAGGAAAAAAGATAGGCTTTGTAATAGCCGACGTTTCGGGCAAGGGCATACCCGCGGCGATGATAATGTCGATGACGCGAGCCATATTAAAAACCCAGGTGGCGGATAATTTTTCGCCCGCGAGCATCCTGCAGCGCTCGAACAGTTTCATAATATCCGACATGGAAAACAACCGCTACGTGACCATGTTTTACGGAATGCTCGACACCGAGAATTTCGATTTCACGTATTCGAAGGCCGGCCATAATCCGCCTTACTGGATGCACGGTGAAACGCTCGAGATCGAGGAGCTCGACGCGAACGGCTTCTTCGTGGGCATGTTCGATATCGTCAACTATGAAGAAAAGAAAATAAGGCTTCTTCCGAAAGATAAGGTTATTCTGTTCACCGACGGCATAGTCGAAGCCATGAACGACAAGAACGAAGAATACGGCCAGGAACGCTTTATAGAAATTATCAAAAAATACCATTACTTTGACGCCAGAAGCCTCGTTGACAAGATATTGATGGATGTCGAGGCCTTCGTCGCCGGCGCTCCGCAGTCGGACGATCTCACGCTGATGATACTTAACGCGGCGGATTTCGAATACAGCCGCATGACGATCGAAAGCGATGCCCAAAGCACCGTTTCGACGGCCGAATTTTTCGGCGCGCTCGCCGAAAAAAATCCTGATTCGCACCTGAATCCGTTCGAAGTGATGATGATAATCGATGAAATGGTAATGAACGCCATCGAGCACGGAAACAAATTCGATCCCGAGAAAAAAGTTCATCTGATCTATGTTTTTAATGAATACAAATTTGAGCTGACCGTGTTGGACGAAGGCGAAGGGTTCAAGGTAAATAACGTTTTCGCGACGCACGAAAAACTTTCTTTATACGACAAGCGCGGCCGCGGTATCCTCATCATAAAGAACCTGGTCGACCGCATCGAATACAACAAAGAAGGCAACGAAGTCAGAATAGTTAAATACTTTAAATGATCCGTCAATTTATTTTATATCGAAGGAGATGCCATGGGCAAGAAAATACTGGTAGTCGATGACGAAGTGCATATTGTCAATATCCTGAAATTCAACCTTAAAAAATCGGGATATGACGTGATCACCGCGGCTGACGGCGAAGAGGCCCTCAAAGTTATCGCCTCGGAAATGCCTGATTTGATACTGTGCGACGTCATGATGCCCAAACTGACCGGATTCGAAGTGTGCCAGAAGGTCAAAAACGACGATAAATTAAAGGCGATACCGTTCATACTGCTTACGGCCAAAGGCCAGGAGGTCGACAAGGATATAGGCCTCAAGTTCGGCGCGAACCTCTATCTTACAAAGCCTTTTTCGCCCAAGAACATAGTCGACAAAGTTGCCGAAATACTGGAGGGCAAATAACAATTATCAAGGCCCGGCGGGGCCGAATAAAGAAAAAATTTATGGGGGAATTAATTTGAAATTAAGTTCGAAAGACCTGTTGGAACTGATCCGGGAGGCCGCCGAAGAAAAAAAGGCCTATGACATTAAAGCGATCGATGTGAGTTCCGTCACGGTGATCACCGATTATTTCCTTATTTGCACTTCCGATTCCAACGTGCAGAGCCGCGCGATAGCCGACAGCATAGAGGACAAACTCAAAGAGAACGGTTTGAAGGTCAATTCACGCGAGGGATACCGAAACGGCGAATGGGTCGTAATGGACACGCGCAAGGTCATTATTCATATCTTTACGCCCGAGGTCCGGGAGCATTATAATCTGGAACATTTCTGGGAGGAAGAGATCGGCCCGATCCAGAAAGGCTCGAGCGATAATCTCAGCAGCATGATAAAAGCCAGAAAAAAGGCGCCGGTTAAAAAACCGGGAAAGGCCGCCGCGGCTAAAAAAGACGCCCGCAAGGCCGCAACCTCTAAATCCGTGAAGAAGCCCGTCGTTAGCGAAAAGAAAAAGCCCATCGTTAGCGAAAAGAAAAAATCCATTACTAAAAAAGAAGAGATAGAACGCGAAATAATGAAAAAGGCCGTCGCGGCTAAAAAGAACGTTCTGGCGAAGGAAAAGCCCGCGGATAAGAGCCGCAAGCAACAAATCGAAGAAGAGATCTTCAGGCAGAAACAGAAAAAAGAGGCTAACCGCGCGAGGCAGAAAGCCGAAACCAGCAAGAAAAAGGCTTCGGAGGCCGTAAAGACTTTCGGCAAGAACGACGCTAAAAAAATGCGCGAAAAGGCTTCTTTCGCTTCAAAGGCCAAGGCCGCCGCCGGCACCATGTCGGCGCTCAAGATCAAAAAGGGAGGGAAGAAATGAAAATAAAGTTCATCGGCGCCATTAAATCCGTTACGGGCTCCTGTTCTTTATTGACCTTTAACTCGGGCGGCTCCGAAAAACGCGCGCTTATCGACTGCGGAATGTATCAGGGCGCTAAAGAAGACGAAATGCTCAACTATGGCGAGTTCCCATTCGACGCCGCCTCCATCGACCTTGTTTTTCTTACCCACGTCCACATAGACCATTCGGGCCTTATCCCGAAGCTGGTCAAGAACGGCTTTAATGGAAAAATCATATGCACCGGGGCGACATTCGACCTTTGCGGCATAATGTTTCTGGACTCCGCCCGCATTCAGCAGGCCGAAACCGAAAGGTACAACCGCAGGCGGCTTAAGCTCGGAAAAGAGCCGAAGGAAACACTTTACACGGAAGACGACGCCAAGGCCGCGCTCAAACTTTTCGAACCTGTCGGCTACGGAAAGCAGTTCAGCCCGTTCCCCGGCGTAAACGTGACCTTTCACGACGCCGGCCATGTCCTCGGTTCCGCTTTCGTTAAATTAGACGTCAGCGAGAACGGCGAAAATTATAAGGTCGTTTTTTCCGGCGACGTAGGAAATATGCCGGTACCGATCTTAAAAGACCCCGAAGCCATAAAAGACGCCGATTACGTTATCATGGAATCTACTTACGGCGACAGGGTAAGGGGCAATGATAAGGACCGCTCGGCCGAACTCGCCCGCATAGTGCGGGAAACCATCGCGGCCGGCGGCAAGGTCATCATTCCGTCTTTCGCCGTCGGGCGCACGCAGGAATTGATTTATGAAATGCATAAGCTGCGCGACGATAAACAGGTACCCGCGGTCCCGGTTTACGTCGATTCTCCGCTCGCGTGCAACGCCACGGAGATTTTCAGAAAGCACATCGAATGTTTCGATGAGGAAATGGTCGCTTATCTTAACAAGTCGGACGATCCGTTCAATTTTTCGAATTTATTTTATTCGCGCGAAGCCGAGGAAAGCCGCGCAATCAATGCGTTAGATTCGCCGCAGATAATAATTTCGAGCTCCGGCATGGCCAATAACGGCCGCATCCTGCACCACCTGAAATACAATATATTCAAAAAGAACTGCACAATATTATTCGTGGGTTATCAGGCGTTCGGCACCATCGGCCGCCGGATCACCGACGGCGAAAAGATCATCAGCATAATGGGCGACAAATACTCCGTGAACGCGCGGGTCGAATCCATCCACGGCTACTCGGCGCATGCCGATCAGAACGGCCTTCTGAAGTGGATCTCGACGGCGTCGGAAAAGCCGCGCAACGTTTTTCTGGTGCACGGCGAAGCGGATTCAAAGCAGGCCCTGCAGATGAAGCTTTCCGAGAACGGTTTTTCGTCTGTGATCCCGTCGGCCATGGACGAATTTGAAATAAAAAGCGCCCGTTCGTTCGCGCGCATCGGAGCCGGAGCGCTTCCGCAGATGAAAGTCTCCGATTTCGCGCCTGAAAAGCGCGCAGGGGCGCCTGCTGCGGGCGGCTATGAATTCATGAAAAAGCCGCTCAATAAAGTGGCGGCCGTTCCGTCCATGCCGCAGCTTCCGTCTGACGACGTCCTTGAAAAAATATCGAAAAAAGAGCTGGTCAAGCTCTTTAAGGAGTTCCGGGCCCAGCTGCAGTCGATGGAAAGCCGCATAGACAATTTTATAGCGAAACTGAACAAAAGATAATAAAACTAATCAGGCCGCCGGAGAATATTAAAAAATCGTAATATATTTTCCGGCGGCGCTGTTTTAAACCGGCTTTATTGCCGGGTATTGCGATTATGAATAATTCAAACGTAAATACCGCAAAGATCCTGCATATAATAAGTTCGGGCACGGTCGGCGGCGCCGAAAGGTGCTTTCTTGAAATGCTCGAAGCGTCTAAAACTCTCGGATATGATACCGCAGCGGTCTGCGCGGGCGGAGGGGAACTGCAAAAACTCGCATCCGATGTCTGCGGCCGCGTATATACGGCTCCCATGGCTGATAATGCCGATCTTATTTCGCTTTATAAACTTTACCGTATAATAACGGAATATAAACCCGATCTCTGCCACCTGCACATGAACCGTGCGACGCTGCTCGGAGCGCTGGCGGCGCGGTTCGCCGGCGTGAAATCGCTGGGATCGATCCAGGGCGAGGTGCGCCCCCTATACGCTTACTTTCCGGATTATCTTACTTTCTGTTCAAAAAGCGTCGCGGAACACGTCAGAACGAAATCGTCCGTGGTGGCCGCCAGGCCTTCGTTCTATCTTTACAACTGCGTCGACGGCGCCGCTCTGGCGAAAGACGCGGCTGACGCTGGCGGCCGGGCTTTTTTGACGAAAGAGTTCGGCGTTCCCGAAAAGGCTTTCGTAATATGCCAGGTGGCGCGCCTTCATCCGAACAAGGGACATATCTTTCTCATCGACGCCGTGCGCGAAAACATCGAAAGAATACCCAGTCTATATTGCCTGATCGTCGGCGGCGGTGATAAAAAATACGAGGACGGCCTCAGAAAGGCTGCCGCGGATCGCAGGATCAGCGATCGTGTGATCTTCACCGGCACCCGTCTCGATGTGGCAAAAATTTTGGGCGCGGCCGATCTTTTCGTTCTGCCGTCCCTGCAGGAAGGCATTCCAATGACCATAATGGAGGCGCTGAGTTTGAAAGTGCCGGTCGCGGTCTTTGACGTGGGAGGTATCCGCGAACTTTGCGAGGGCTGCGGCGATGCGCAATCCCGAATAGAATTCGTCGCGCCGCGCGACACTAAAGCTCTGGCCGCTAAAATATACGATATGTATCTTAACTATCCGCGCTATAAGGCCGCCGCCGAAAAAGCGTGCGAACACATCGGTAACCGCTATGGTAAAAATTCTTATTTCAGAGACATAGGCGCGATTTATAAGGATGTCATGCGGTCTAAATACCGATAACACCATTGCCCGCAGAATTTTATTGCCAAAACCGAATTATTGTAGTATAATAAATTCATAAATGTAAAATCAATACAAAACTAAAAAAGTTGACAATCATAAAATAAATTAACGAAGAGGTGTAAAGTGAAAGAAAAAGTGCAGAAAATAATCGAAAAGATAAGACCCCATCTCAACGCTGACGGCGGCGACATTGAACTTATCGACGTGGTCGACGGCGTGGTTACGGTAAAACTTAAAGGCGCCTGCCACGGTTGCCCCTGCGCCGCGATGACCCTTCAGAACGGCGTGGAACGCGCCATCAAGCAGGAACTTCCCGAGATAAAAAGGGTTGAAAACGTAGCATAATACGGCGAATTACAAATACAAGCATATAAAGAAACCGGCGGGCCAGGAGGCTGCGCCGGTTTCTTTACACATGACGTTAAATTGTTTTGAAATTAAATTATAGAATGACTTTTTTCGTCTTTTTATTTATTTGTCCTTCTGGGCTTTAAGCTCGCGTTTGATCTTTTCTTCGAGAACGCGAAGCTCGTTTGTGACCTCGCTGACCTTGAAATGGATCGCCAGATGGCGTTTATGGCCGCAGCGGTCGGTGGCGGCTATTTTCATATATCTGTTACCTACGCTGTTGTCCGCCGAAACCGAGTGGAAGACATGTTCGAACGTGGGCACTTCTTTCGGGATCGGAGTGCCGGCGGGCGTGGGTATGCTGGGGTCTTCGGGCCCGAGGTACCATAATTTGCCTTCATTGGCGGAGGTCACGGCAGCGCTCTGGCCGTCCCTGAATTCCATATTGACCGCTGCGAGCGTCGGCGCCGTGTCGTCTTTTAACTCGAATGACACTTTCGTACGCTCCGGGCGCGGTATCATCGTAACTACGCCGTTGTTGGCTAGTCCTTCAATGTTGTCGAAAGCGTCGACGGTGAAAATATATTTAACGTCTTCAAAAACGACCGCACAGCCGCCGTCCTTCAATCCCCCGACGCCTGCGGCGCCAAAGCCGGCCTGGTATTTGAAGAAATTATAGGAAGAATCTTCGATCTGGAATTTTAAATTCTGCGCGATCGGTATTTTTTTAGCCGCGGGAAATAAAACTGAGTTCGGGAAGATCAAAGCGCCCGGAATTTGAGAGCCGGCCGAATTCGGGCCCAAGATCGCCGCGGCGGCCGGAACGTTGCCAGGTGCCGTGTCGGCGGGGATCTTCGCCTTGAATTCGCCCGCCGGGCCGGACGGGTCGATTATGTTGGAAGGATTGGTCATATCGTAATAAAAATCTTCTGTGAAGTAATCTTCGGCCGCTTCGAATTCGCCAACCAGATAGATTCCTGCGCGGTCGACCTTCCACATTTTAACGTTGATATTGGGCCGGTCGTTGTCGTATATCGAAAGCGTTCCGGTGTTGGCGGGGCTTGGAGCTACGTTAGGCGTGTTCGGGCCGACGCCGTCGTACTGGAAATTGCCGTGATTTAAATTGCCGAAAGCGGGAGCGCCGTTAAAATGCTGGGTCTGTTCGAACTTTGCGCCGTCGAAAGCGTCGACGAACCAGCGCAGGGCCTTCGAGCCCTTTATGTTATGCGGCGCGGGAACCAGGGCCTGGAAATATCCCCAGTTGCCGCCTGAAAATGGCCGCGGTGCAGTATTATCGGGGACGCCGGCGCAGGGCTCCATCATAAGGGGCACTGCCGACCACGGCGCGCCCGCGGGATTGTTGCCGGAAGGCGCCGTTTCGTAAGTGAGATAGGGCGTTCTAAGCGCGCAATATCTGTTGTTGTCGGTTACTTTGACTCTCACGTTGATAAGATCGCCTGATGAGCATATGATATCGCCGCTCCCGGCCAGATTCGCCATTCCGCCTATCGACTGAGGAGCGAATTCTATTCTGGGTGCCGTCGTGTCTAAAACCAGTTCGTGTACTATCGACTCGTCGGTGAATTTATCTGGGTCGTCGTCGTGCTTGACTTTTCCCGCGGGAAAAGATTTTCCTATCGATCTGGTTTTGGGACCTCGCCATTCCATGATGTCTTCTTCGTGTTCTTCGCCGTTTGCGTCGGTGACGGTCTGGGTGCCGACTTTTTCATATTCCATGTAGGTTATCGAGCCGGTGACCGTGACTGAAACGCCGCATGGGCCTGCTGTGCAGACGCCGCCCGAGGCGCTGACGCCGCCGGCGGTGGTCGTTATGTCTTTATATTTATTGCCCGGTACGATCGTGCCTGTCGGATCGGTGTTGCTTTTCAATGCAGTATAGAATTGAATTGCCGCCTGAAGCTGGCTGCCGGATTTGTCGTAATTGAAATCGCGCCAGGTGTGCTTGACTTTCATCGCTACCAACGCTTTGAACGGTTCGCACGGCTCCGGCATGGAATATGTAAAGTTATCTCCCTGAGCGGTTGTTTTGGTAAGATTATGTGCCACGTTCCAGCCGCCCGAGCCGTTAGGAGCAACGGAAGGATAACGGACCTCCCACTTAGGGTTGAGAGAGTCGGGAAGTGGGCCGTCGCCATCTATGTCTATGCCGCGTTTTCTATAGTAAGTGCCGCCGAATTCAATATAATTAGCCCTTTCATTTTCGGACAAAGCCGAATGCGCGTTGCCGTCTATTCCGGTTTCTTCGTCTGTTTCGATCTCGGAGCCGCGTTTTATGTTGTTGATGATGTAGGCATAGGCTTTACCGGGAATGGAAGTGGGGGGCTGCAGCTGGGCATGCGGCCACGACCAGGTGTAACTTTCGCGCTCCTTGATCTCCGGCGGTCCGCCGGCGCGGGCGAAATTGATGGGTATTTGCTGAGAAATCGTTCCCGGCAGGGTATTCTGACCCGGAGGCGGCGGCACGAATGCGCCAGGGGGCGCGCCGGGATTGACGCCCGGGTTGGCGCCGCCGGCGACGAACACCATGTTTTCGGGAGGACTCGCGGCGTTATGCACGGTGCTGTCGCCGAAAACTTTATAGGCGATCTCGAAGCGGACGTTCTGAGGCCCGGCCGTGGCCGGCCTGAATTCGTAAAACGCGCCGTTGAAATTGGTTACCATGCCGCCCTGGACGGGAAGATGGAGAGGCTGTGACGCCGTTCCGTCGCCCGTTATCCATTTTAATGTTGCGCTTCTTATATTGCCGTTGCCGAAGTTCAATCCGGGTTTCACCCTGACCTTGACGCCGGTGCCTAACAGCGGCTGAGCGCCGGCCGCGAGGTCGGTCACTATGGCGTTGCCGGGTATCTGATTGCCGGCGCCGGGGTTGACGGCTCCCGGATTAGCTCCGGGGTTGGCTCCCGTGTTGTTTTTTATCTTGTCGAACTTCTGGCCGGCGTTCGAAGCGGCTTTGATAAGCCGGTCTATGTCGATATCTTCGTGACCCGCGTATGAGTTGAATTCGAAGAAAAATGAAAAAATGAAAAGGAATATAAAGACGGAAAAAAATAAGATGAAATACCTCGACCTGAGACGGGTTTTCATAAATAACCCCCCTTTTGTTTATTTGTTCTGGTTTAATACATAAAACACATTCCCTATTCTAATTATACAATTCGTCATATGTAAAGTCAAGGAGGCTGAAACATTTAAATATTCCAGCCTCCTGATTTCAGGGAATTGAGGATTATTTGATCTCGAGCATAACGCTGTCGGAATGGCTGTTGAACTCGGGAGCGTACATGCATTCTATATGCGCCATGCCGTTCTGGTATTTTCCGCGGTGCTGGACGCGCAGCTGGTATTCGAATACGTATGTGCCCTTGGGCAGATAATCGATATAAAAGTGCGTCGCGGTGTCCTTGGTGGATTCGTAGTAGCGCAGGCCGTCCTGGTACTTATACTGCGAAAGCACGTTGACCGGCTCCAGGCCGCTTCCACGCTGGTCCTTCATGTGAACATACTCCATGTCGCGGTCGGTGCGAAGCTCTACTCTTATCGTGAGAAGGTCGCCGACCTCAAGGATGCCCTTCATGGGTTCTATAACGGGGCCGGCCTTGGTTTCGCGTTTTACGAACACGGTCTTTTTGAGCGTCAGCGGGTTCTGCGTGTGAGGCGTTATCTTCGACATATCTTCCATATACTGCCAGTGTGCGCCGCCCCAGGCCACGCCCGGATCGGTCTTTTTAACCGTTATATCGCCGAATTCGGGTTTCACTGCCGAGCCTTCGTAGCGTTTTTCATAAAATCCGGTTCCGGCCTCGACCTTCTCCGGTTCCACTTTCTGACCGCCCACGCTCACTTCGACGAGCGCGTCGGAGGCGAGAAGATTGTCGCCGCGGCATATGAGCGCGTAGATCGAATCGGCCGTCGCCGTGGTCGTTTTCCAGTCCTGCGTCTGCTTCTGTTTTAGCAGCCATACTTTGCAGTCTTCGACCGCCGCTTTATCGTCCATGATTTCGGCGAACGCCTCTACCATGAGCGCCTGCGTTTCGATCGGCGCTCTCTGCCACCACCATGAAATTTCAAGTTCGCTCCAGAACATGCCCATCTCTTCGTTCGACTGGCTTCGCTCTTTTATAGACGCCATTATTTTTTTAGCGGTTTCCTTGTCGCCGAAACGGTTCAGAGCGAGGGCGAGGTGGCCCTGGCTCATGCGGCTGTCGAGTTTGAGCCAGTACTTTTTAGCCTGGTCCAGGAAGTACTCGAGCGCTTCTTTAGCCTCGCCGGCCACCGCCTGGTCTTTTAAGAAAAAGCTCCTGCCATAGAGATAAAGCGCTATGGTGCTTGACAGGTTGTTGTCGTTTTTATGCCCGTATTTTAAAATGTCGCGGTAGATCTTGTCGAGCCACATATCGAGGTGGCGGAGGGCCTTAATAGCGAGGTCGAATGAAACCAGATTCACTTCCAGGTTTTTCAGCCTGCCGAAGCCGGTCACGATATAAAGTGTTATGTAGCTGTTGGAGTAGCCGCCCGGGAACCACGGCCACGAGCCGTCGGCGAGCTGCATGTTCTTGAGTTTTTCGTAGGTCGATCTCAACTCGTTTTTGAGGCGGTTGTCGTCGAAGAGTATGCCCACGTTCTTTTTAGCCTGCGTTTCGTTCTGCGCCTGAAGCACCCAGGGCGATTCGAGAAGCATAACGCTTTTGAGCTGCTCGTTTTTCTCGAGGTTCGATTTGAGCGCGTCGGTTCCCTTCCACAGGTCGAAAACGCGTCGGATCTTCTGGTCGGAATCGGCTATGTGCTTGGCCAGCGCGTTAGCGTAGAGCCGGTTGAAGGTCTGCTCGGAGCATTCGTGCGGAAAATTCATCAGGAAAGGAAGTGCCTGTATCGCGTACCACGAAGGGTTCGATGTCATCTGGATCGTGAAGCCTTTGTGCTGTAGAGTGTCGGATTTTCCCGAGTTGAGAAGTTTTTCGAATTTGAACTTCTTTTCGCCGGCGTTTCTTATTGGAAGCGGTATGGCTTCCTGGACGTATATGCGGCGCGAAAGTATCGGCAGCAGGCCTTCTTCGCCGTCAGACTGGTCGCCGGCCGCGGCCACTGCCTTGAATTTGACCATGTCGAGCTTATCAGGCGCGGTTATGCGCCAGTAGAAAGACTTCGACTGTTTCGCGGGTATTTCGACCGCCTGGTCGGTAGTTTTATTCAGAAACATTTCGTCGAGCGGTTTTTCGGAAACCGGGTCGAGCAGAGTGAAACGCACGCTGCCTTTAACGTCTTTATCGACCATGTTCGTCACTTTGACGCTGAATTCGAGGATATCGCCCTCGCGCAGGAAGCGCGGCGGGTTGGGCTGTACCATGAGGTCTTTTTGCGTCACGGCGTGCTCTTCGACCATGCCGCTTTCAAGGGTTTTGCCGTGGGCGAAGCCCATGAAATGCCATTTGGTAAGGGCTTCAGGCATCGTGAAGGTTATTTTGACCGCGCCTTCCGCGTCGGTGGTGAGATGCGGATAGAAAAACGCGGTTTCATTAAGGTTGCTTCTGGCAGCCACTTTAGAAAGATCCGGTCCGGCCTGCTGCTCTTCCGGCGAAGACTCCGCCGCGCCCGCGCCGCCCACGGCCTTTTCCTTTGAAATGCCTTTCATTTCAGCCATGTCGGCCGCCTGCATCTTCATGGCCGGCATCGCTGACGGAGCCGGAACCGCGCTGTCAAAGCTATCGCCGAGCGATTTCGATCTCGATTCGCTTTTCTTCAGCATGCGGCCGCCGCTTGAAAATCCTTCTTCTTCGCCGTAATAGTCGTAACCGAAGAAGTTCTGCGTTATTTCATTTAAAAACGCGTCGTATGTCCTGGACGGAACGCTCACGTGGCCTCCGTCGAAACCGCTGTACTGGTTGAACTGAGCGAGAACGTTAGAAAAGCGGTGATGGATGCCGGTGCGGTCGCTTCTGAAAAGGCCGGTGAATGAAGGCCAGCAGTGTTTGACGAAAGCGTCCAGCGATTCGTCGTACAGCGCGGCGACGAATTCGGCGGCTTTGAGTTCGGCGCCCGGTCCCTTGATCTTGACCGACCAGGTTTCGTTCTGGCCGGGAAGCAGCTTCGAGCGGAAAGTTTCGAATGTGACGTCGTATTTTTTATTCGACCAGGGCACATCGACTTTTACCATCTCGGAATAAAGCCTGTTTTCGCGGACGAAAGTCAGCGATACGGTAAAGCCGCCGCGGTTTTCTTCCAGCGCGGGTATTTCGATCAGATGCGCGGTCTGCCCGGCGGGCGACCAGTATTTTTTAATGATTTTGTTGTCGGAAAGCATTTCAACGAAGACGCGGCCGGTGTCGTAACCTGTGCCCCACAGCGCCTGGTATTTGTCTCCGACCTCGACGCTCCGGGAGCGGTTTGCGAAGTAGTGAGGCACGCGCACGCCGAATTTTTCGGCTTTAATGTCGTTGACCATGATCGGAACGAACGCGGTTATTTTATTACCCGCGCTGTCGTTTGTGGTTAAAATCGCTTTGTATGCGCCCGGCTTGAGATTGAAATCGACGTTCAGTGTCTGTCCGGCTTTCTTGTTGAAGGCCTTTTTCTCGACCATCGAATCTATCGGCCACAGCGCCCAGTTGGATGTGTTTTCGTCGCCGGCCATAGCGGGACCCTTGTCGCTTTTCTTCTGGAACTCGAAGAACCAGTAGTAGAAGTAATCCGGATTCAGTTCCGCTTTGACGGGTTTGGCGGGCTGCCTGAGAGAATAAACCTCTATCGCGCCCTCGGCGTCGAGCTCGACGCCGTCGAGCGTCGCCGTCTGAACTTCGACCGCGACGGCTTTATCGGCGGTCTGCCATTCGCCGGCGCTTAAAACCGCTTCCATTGTTTTATAGCCTATTCTGAGGTTAGTGGAGCCGCTTCTGGTTTCGCCCGCGCTGTCGGTGACGTCCGCGTAAACCTTGAAATTGAATGTCGGGTCTTCTTTCTGAGAGATCTTTTCGTCGGCCTTCGCGTTGAATGTTATCTTGAATTTTCCATCGACGCCCGTCTTCACTGCGCCGTTAGCGATCTGGCGCGATTCGGATCTCGAGCGCGGCGAATAGCCCCTGAAGTAAAAGTCGAACCAGTAAGGCATTTTGACCTCGCGCACCACGCGGTACTTAACGGCGGCCGAGTCTATCGGAGCGCCGGTATAAGCCATGGCTGAACCTTCTATCGTTACTTCGCCGTTGAGTTTGAAGCCCTGTTCCGGTTTTTTGATCTCGACCATGAATTTCGGGCGTTTGTATTCTTCGACCTTTACAGTGGCCTGGCCCGAAACTCCCGTGGCGTAAAGGTGCATGTCGCCGGTGCCGCGGTCGGCGGGCGCCGTGAACGAACCCGAAAACGAGCCGTAGTCGTTGGTCACGAGGTCGAGTTTTTCTACCTGCTGATGGTTTTTATCTTTCAGCGATACGCTGATACGCCTGTTGGGGATGACCGCGTAGTTATTGCCGTCCCTGTCGCAGCTGACGGCGATGCCCTTGAAATTTATCGTCTGGCCCGGGCGGTAGATCGCGCGGTCGGTGAAGATGAAAGAACGCTGTGACGTTCCGGCCATGCCCGTCGCGTAGGACGACAATCCGTTCGGATCGAAGATCTCGGAGCCCTTGCCGTCGGCGGCGTAGACCATAAAGCCGGAACGGTAGCTCTGCGTGCGGCTGAATATGAACGAAAACTGGCCGTTCTCGTCTGAGAAGCCTTTTTCGAGTATGTCGTGTTCGCGGACGTACTGGTTGTTGATATATTCTTCGCGTACAGCGAAGCATCTGACCTTCGCGCCGGAAACCGGCTCGCCGCTGACGCTGTCGAGGACGAAGCCTTCGATGAACCCGTCGCGCGCTCTGGTGACCACGGAAATGTCGCTGACCCATATAAGGCAGTACTGAATGCAGTTATCCGAGCTCGAAAAATCTTTTTTAGCGCTGGCGACGACCATATAAAAGCCCGGCTTGAGCGCCGGCGATTTGATCTTGGCGTCGACGGCCTTATAATCGGCCGTGGGAGAAAGAGGCGAGCTCCATTCCGCGTCAGGCGCCGATGAAAGGATGGCGCGGATCTCTTCGTGATCGATCCAGTTGAAGTTCCTGCGGCCGCGGTCCTTTATGTAGTCCTTCCAGTTCTGTTTGTAGGCGCGGAAAGCGACCGAGTCGATATTTTTGTAGTTGAGGTCGATGTCGAATTCTCTGCCCGACGGCACTGATTTTTCGGCCTTTATGGAGATCGATTTAGCCTTTATGGACGCGATGAGATTCGCGCAAAGCGCGCCGCCGTAAGTCGATTGCGAAGAAGCGCCTTCGGCGATCTTTATGGCGCCGGCGTGGTCGCCCGACGAGTTGATCTCGTTAGCCCAGTAGTAACGGGCCAGATCGGCCGGCTCGAGGCTTTTATATTCTTCGGCGATCTCTTTCATACGTTTAATATAGATCTCCGTTTTTACGTCGCCGGTCGAGATATTTTTGATATAGTTGAGGCGCTGTATGTCGGCGTCTAAATAAGCGTTCTTGTCGCTATCGTTCTGATGGAAAGAAAGGAGCGCCTGGAATATCTTTACGGCGGAGAGTTTCGCCGAAGAAGTGTCGGTGGTTTCAGGCGAATAAGAGATGAATTTGACCGAATCGGCGAAAGCGTCCGAGTCGGCGCGGATCTCGAAAGCGTCCTCGGGCTGGGCTCCGGCCTGCTCGCCCGAAGTGTAGAACACGAGGGCGCGCTGCATTATAAAATCGTAAAGCGTGGGCCTTAAATTTTCCGGAACGGAGCCCTTTTCGATCACTTCTGAAAACTCTGAAATTTTGATGGTTTTGAACCGCTCTGAATCGGCGATGAGTTTTTGATGGATGTCTGAAATGTGATTGAAAAGTTTTGGGAGATCCCATGTGGTGAAGTCTTTTTCATCGAGACCGGCCGTGCGCGCGCGGTTCACGAAACGGTAGCGGTTGCGCGAAAAATAATGCCAGTACCACTGCGCGAGGATCGCGCGCATGAGCGGTTTCATTTCATCGGCTGCGGTGAGTATCTCCGCTTCGAGCCTTTTGATCTTTTCCTCGGGTTTGTTGCCGGCGATATTGCACTCGCTGACGACCTGCTTTGATATGGCTTTGAGAGCTTCGCCGTATTTCTTTTCGGCCAGTGCAATTTTGTATATTTCCTTCAGGTGCTCAGCCGCGGTTTTGGGAAGGCCGTTGTTGTCTGCTTCGCTGACTTTCTTCCACAACTCGGCAGTCGACGCGGCGCGCGCGACTCCGTGAAAACCATTGCAGGCCAGCAGCGTCAGGACCGACGCGACTAGAAACAAACTGAAACGGAGGCCGGGGAAATACTTCTTCGACATTTTTCAATCACCGCTTTCATAAAAATAATATGTGGTTTTATATTTCTTTTTCTGCTTGTATCATAGTTTATCACAACTGTTTTAATGTGTCAATTTTATTATAACCTTTATTATAACCTTTTGTTCGGCGTTTTATTGCCGACCATATTAAAAAGTCCCGCCGGTTTGATCGGCGGGACTTTTTGTCCGTTTATCGTGATATTGAGTTAAAAATCCATCGGCGGCGGCGGCGGCAGGTCCGGACCGGGATCCGCCGGCGGCGGTTCAGGAGTGTCCGGCGGCGGCGGCAGGTCGGGCGGATTGTTATCGCCGTTATTAGGATTGTTGCCGTTATTATCGCCTCCCGCATTAGGGTTGGTGTCGGGCGGTCGGGTCGTCGTCGAGAACTGAAGGCTGTCGGGGCTTAAATTGGCGTCGGGTTTGGCCTCGCCCTGAGTCTGCGTTTCGGCTGGCGGCAGCGGGTCGAGTTTCGACAGATACTGGGGTTTATACTTGCCTTTCTGGTCGTTGAGGGTAAGGTGGATAACGGTGCTTCCGATATCGTTGGTTTCTACCTTGATGACCTTGACCTCGCCGTCGGTGAAACTGAGTTTATTCGACAGTTTGCTGAGCAGGTCGCGGTCTTTCATGCTCACGTTGAACATTCTGAGTTCTTTGGTGTAGTTGTCGAACACTTTGAGAAGGTCTAAAATATCGGCGCGGGTCACGCCGAGACGCGCGAGTTGGTCGGGCGCCGCTTTGAGAGCGGTTTTGACGACCGATGCCAGCGTGCGGCCCATTTCGTAGTTGTTCGCCACGAAGTTCTTTTTGACTGAAATGGCCGAAATATCTTCTACTATGCCTTTGTTTACGAATCGCTTCAGCACGTCGACCTCTTCGGCGTTGACCATGTTCGGGAACGGATTCAGGTCGAAATACTTTGTAAAATTATTCTTTTTAGGCTTGTCTTCGGGTTTCTGGGTCACCGGCTGGTATGTTTTTTCAAGCGACGTCGGCACGGTTATCGTCAGCACGAGGTTTTTACTTTCGTTGGTGACCGTGTCCGGCACCGGTATGGTTACCGTGGAATCGGCGAAAGCGAAGCCGGCGAAAACGGCGGTCAGCGCAAGCGACGAGGCTAGCGCAGCCGGTATTATAAAGTTTTTTCGGCGGCCGAACGGCCATAATTGTATCATAACGCACCTCCTAATTATATTATATCATAAAAGCGATGATTTTACTCAATTATTATTATTTCTTTGGGGCTTTTCGTAAGTATTCTGCAGCCGGTCTTTTCCATGACGACTATGTCTTCGATGCGCACGCCGCCGAAGCCCGGTATGTAAACTCCGGGTTCTATCGTAAATACCATGTTTTCGGTTACCTTGATCTCGCTGAGCGAAGATACCGTCGGGCCTTCGTGGATCTCGAGGCCGACGCCGTGGCCTAAACCGTGGCCGAAATTATCCTTATAGCCGTGTTTCGTAATGACGTCGCGGGCGATCTTGTCTATCTCCCGGCCGCTCATTCCGGGCTTCGCCCTGTTGATCGCCGTGAGCTGAGCTTCGAGCACGATCTTATAAATGTCAAGATGCTTCTGTGTGGGTTTTCCTATGAAGATGGTCCTTGTCATATCTGAGCAGTAGCCGTTAAGCTTCGCGCCGAAGTCGAGTTTCAAAAACGTTCCGTCACCGGCCTTTTTGCCTTTAGGTTTCACCGTGACGCCGGGCGAAGGCTTATAATGCGGATAGGCGCTGTTAGGCCCGAAGGCGACTATCGATTCGAATGAGGGGCTTTGCGCTCCGCCGCATTTCATATAATATTCGATTTTTGCGGCGACTTCGCTCTCGCTCTTACCGATGAAGTTTTCCTTTCCTTTCGATATCATCTCGTAAAAAGTGACGTCGACGAGTTCTACCGCTTTTTTAATGAGCGTTATTTCTTCCTTCGACTTCACCATTCGACCGGCCTCGATAAGCGAAGCTGTCGGTACGAGTTTTTGAGATTTGCTCAGCAGATCCTCGAAGGATCTCAAGCCGTTCACGCTTAAATGCCCGCCTTCGACCGCGACCTTTTTATATTTTTTCTTTTTGATGAATTCACACACCTCGCCAATCTGCGAACGGCTGGTTTGTATTATCTCTATTTTAGAGGTTTCTTTTTTTACCTGCTCGATATATCTGAAATCCACGAAGATGTAAGCGCTTTTTCCGTCGACCATCATATAGCCGGTCGATCCGGAAAATCCTGACAGATATCGGATGTTTTCCATTTTGGAAATTAAAACCGCGTCCAGTTTTTCGGACTGCAATTTTTCGCGAAGCGCGCTTACCCTTAATTGATTGATTTTCATTGAACTCTCCTTTTATAACTGATTGATCATAGTTTAATAACCCTTTTATTAATTATTAATTTACTTAATTATTAAATAATAATATAATTTTTCAAGGCACAAGTTCGAGCGAGCGGGCGAGTTTTTTTTCGCCGTCTTCGGGGCCGATTATAGAAAAGGCGATCTTACCCTTTTTAAAAAGTCTTCCGGCCATGTATGAAACGTCTTCCTCGCAAACCTTATCGATGTTGTCGAGCACTTCGTCGATAGCGATCTGGCGGTTGAAGTATATTTCGTTGCGGCCCATCCGGTTCATGCGCGAATTGATGCTTTCGAGCGAGAGTATTATATTACCTTTAAGCTGTTCCCTGGCCCGGTTCAGCTCGGTTTTCGTGATATCTTTCTTTTTGATCTTTTCGATCTCGTCGAGAATAAGGCCCGTGACCGTTTCGCATTCCTTATACCCGCACCCGGCGTAGATCGCGAAAAGTCCCGTCATTTTATACAACGTTGCGTACGAAAATATGGAATAGGCCAGGCCCCTGTTTTCGCGTATTTCCTGAAAAAGCCTCGAACTCATAGAGCCGCCGAATATCGAATTGAGAACGTAAAGTTTGTAGCGGTCTTCATCGGATTCGTTGATGCCCGGCGCGCCGATCACAAGATGCACCTGCTCCACTTTTTTCTCGCGCACCTGTTTTTCGATGGTGAATTTAGGCACGGCGACCTTTTGGGGGACGAAAGTATCCGCCGCGCCGAATTTGAAATATTTTTTTATCAGCGAGGTGAATTGCGATATTTTAAAATTACCCACCGCCGTTATAAGCATATTGGAAGGCTGGTAGTTCTTCGAATAGTAATCTAATATTTTTTCGCGTCCGACCGAGCTTACGCTTTCTGCCGTGCCCAGGATCGGCTGGCCTATCGGATGCGTCTTCCACAGTGACTGCGAAAAGATGTCGTGGATCAGCTCGTCCGGCGCGTCCTCGTACATTTTTATCTCTTCGATCACCACGTTTTTTTCGCGTTCTATTTCGCCGGCGTCGAAAAGCGAATTGTTGAGCATGTCCGCCAGAAGAGATATGACCATTTCCATATGCTGGTCGCGGACCTTGGCGAAAAAGCAGGTGAATTCCTTGGCTGAAAAGGCGTTTATCTGGCCGCCGATCGAATCCATCGCTTCCGCGATCTGCCGCGCGGTATGCTTTTTAGTGCCCTTGAAAAGCATATGCTCTATGAAATGCGAAATGCCGCCCTGTTCCGGCGCTTCGTAGACCGCGCCCGCCTTGACCCACACGCCCAGGCAGATGGAACGCACGGTCGAAGTGTTCTCCAGCACCAGTGTCATTCCGTTGTCTAATACTATTCTTTTTTGCATTGCATCATTCCTTACTGAATTTAATTTTACGTCCGGATCATTAAAATTCTATGACTGAGCTTTTTCGTAGCCGGTCAGTTTCTTTAATTCCACTAATTCCGGCGGCGTTACCTTTCTGTAAGAACCTTCCGCGATGCCGCTCACCGAAAGGTTGGCGATCGACACCCTGAAAAGATCGTTAACGCGCGCGCCGACGGCTTTGATCATCTGCCTTATCTCCCTTTTTTTCCCCTCGTTTAAAATTATTTCGTAAACGGCGCCGCCGTTTTTAAGTTCTTTATCCAGCGCTATCCTTCGCGCCCTGTAGCGTTCGCCTTCGAATTCTATTCCGGCCCTGATTTTTTTCAGGTCGGACTCCTCGAGGCGCGGACTCACGCTAACCATATATTTTTTTTCGACCATGTTGCGCGGGTGAGTTATCAGGCCGCATAAAAGGCCGTCATTGGTTATCAGTACGAGGCCGCGCGAATTGAGGTCGAGCCTTCCTGCCGGAAAATAATGGCCGGCCAGTTCGATAAGGTCGAATATGGTCTTGCGCCCGAACGGATCGTCGCAGGTGGTCAAATAACCGCAGGGCTTATTAAGTAAATAATAGCCGTAATTTTCGCGGTCTTCGATTAAATTCAAAACTACGCCGTCCAGCGCTATCTTATCGCTCGCGATGACCGCTTTCGTGCCTGGTTCGGTGACCGTTTCGCCGTTGAGGGCTATACGGCCTTCGGATATAAGCCGCTCCGCCTCGCGTCTGGAGCAGATCGAACACGAGGAAAGTATCTTCGATATCCTTTCCGGCTTTTCGGGATACAATATCATAATTATTATTATCGGAAGTTAAATTAAATTATTTATTGTTTTGGGATTTTTGGCCGCGCGCGTCTTTGATCAGTGCCGTGGTCTGCCTGTAAAGACGGTCGTTTTCAAGCGCGTCGCCGGAAAGTTTTTTTTCTATGGCGCTCCTTGCCTCGTTAAGAACGACGAGCGCGTCGGAAAAACGCTTTTCGTTATAATATAAGCCGCCAAGATTGTAAGCGATCAGTTCGTTGAAGCCGCCTTTTAAAAAATCGCCGAATACCAGTTCGGCTTCGGCGGTTTTATGCGAAAATATCAGCGCGAGGCCGAGATTGAGAGCGTAATCGGGATTTCTTACATTGAGCGCGCGGGCGCGTTTGAAGTTTTCTGCGGCGCTTTCGTACTTTTTTAAGTCGGTTTGCGCGAGACCTGTCAGGTAATATATCCTCTCTGCATAATGCGGCTTTCCGCCATACCTTGCGAGCGCGTCGGCGAGCGTGGTTTCGGCTTTATCGCAGATGCCCATCAGATAATACGCGTGGCCGAGATTTATCAGGGCCTCGGGCGTGGAGGCGAATGCGAGCGCGCGCTGGAAATAGTCGACGGCCGTCCGGAAATCTCCCTTTTTCTGATAGGCGCATCCGGCGTTGAGAAGATAATAAACGTTGTGCGGCGAAAGCTCGAGAGCTTTGTTCATATATTGCGCGGCGTGATCGTACATGCCGATTTTGTAAAATGCCAGGCCGATGTTGGAATATATATTGGGGTCGGATTCGCTCTGAAGCGAACGAAGGAATTCCATGACCGCGTCGTCGTATTCCTTTTTCTGCATGAGGCATATTCCCATATAGTAGCGCGCTTCGCCGTTGAAGGGGTTTGCTTCGATCGATCTTTTCAGATAGAAGCCCGCCCTGCCGTGCCTGTCGAGCTTGAGAAGATCGAGGCCTGCTTTCATGTCTATATTGGCCTTAAGATACGAAGGGGCCAGCGAGAAGAGCATTATGAAAACCGCCGCCGCCGAGATAAGGACGGCTATAACGTTCGGCCGGCGGGGGTCGAAGGCGTACTCCGCCGAAAAAAAGCCGCCGCGAAGGCCGGTTCCGGGGTCGCGTGAAAGTTTGTCGATGACGGCGACGCAGGTCAGAAACACGAGCGCGCTCGGAAGTATGTGAAGCGGAAAGCCGAAGAGCGAGTTGATGAAAACGCTTATCAGCGAAGCCGAAACTGAGACCGCCGCGAAGAGTTTTACCCGTGATGCGGCGCCGCCCGGGCGCGTGATCCTGCGCGAAACGTATGCCAGGACCATAACCAGAGAAGCGGCGAATAAAAAGCCGAAAACGCCCAGCTCGCAGAATATCTGCAGAAGCTCGTTGTGCGCCTGGTTCGCCTTCGCGAAGAACTGGTCCTCGTAGAATAAATTGGAATTTTCCTTAAACAGCAGGCCCTGGTAGCTCAGGTAATTCATCTTGAAATAGCCGAGCCCGCAGCCGAACCAGAAATTGTCCCTTATCATTTTGGCGGTGGCGTGCCAGATATCAAGCCGGATGGCGATATTGCGCTCGTCGGCCGCGCCGAAGATGGAAGACAGGCGGCTGAAAATGTCGGTTCTGTCGACCGTAAGCGGGGTGGCTGATGAAAAAACGGCGGCAGCGAGTATAAGCGCCGCGGCGGCGAGGGCGAACCCCCTGCGGGCGGAAAAAAGCACCGGCCGCAGGCGGGCGTTACCGTATATCGTGAATAATAAATATATACCGCCGGCCGCCAGCGCCAGGAACGAGGCGCGCGACTGGATGATGAAGATCATCGTGAAATACGCCGCGAGTGAAATATAATAAAATGCGAGCCTTGCGCGGATGTTTTTGACGAGGCCGCGGCCCGCGCCGGCGGCCGACAAAATGAGGATTTTGCCTATTATAATAAATATTACCGCTGTCAAAAATTCGCTGAAATAATTTTTGTTGCCGAAAAACGAGAATAGGCGCATTTTATCGGCCGGCGCAGCGTAGCCGAAGAGAAAATCCAGCCTGTAATATTGTATGAAGGCGTAAATAACGCCGGCGAGCCCTGAAATGATAAAACAGTCGGTAAAAATGAAGAAGACGGAGTTGAATTTATTGAAAAGTTTGAGTTCGTAGTAGAAAAAGGCTGATGCGATGACTATTACAAAGGGGTGCAGCGCGGGATAAAAATCGGCGCGTCCCGCTATCGAAAGCGCGCCGGTCAGAAGAAGCGCAAGCAGCAGGCCGTCGATTAAATTAAAGGAGAAAGTATGTTTATTTTTTTCCCTGTAGAGGATGAAAAGTCTGTAAAAAAAGGCGGCGCCCGTTACCGCGGCGAAAAAAATCTCTTTGGGGAATAAAAACGAGTCCTGCGTCATTCGCGAGAAAAGAACCGGAACGAAAAGGGGTATCAAAAGAAACAGGCCGCGGTCTATCATCTTGTTTCGGCCGTCCGGGCGGCGTAATACGCGGCTATCTCGCCGGCAAGGGCGTCTATGGTGTATTGCGCGGGTTTTATGGCGGCTTCGACGCCGTATTTGGCGCATGTCGAAGCGGTTATCGGGCCTATGGCGGCTATTTTAAGGCCATTATTTCTGACGGCGTCGGTGACGGCGCCGGCGCCGGCCGCGATCATGAAATTATCTACGGTGGAGGAGCTGGCGAATGTCAGCACGTCGATTTCGCCGGATGCGAGCATTTCTTTAATGTCGAAAGGACCGGCCGCGTCATGGACCGTTTTATAGACGTGCGCCACGCTCACGCGGTGGCCTGCTTCGCGGAGCGCTTCTACCAGCGTATCGCGCGCGTTCTGGGCGCGGGCGACGAGTATGTCGAGTTTTTTCGATTTGTGCGTTTCGATGATCTTTTCGGCGAGATTTTCAGCCTTATACTCGCCGGGAACGATATCGACATTTAAATAGCGCGCCCGCAGCGCGTCGGCGGTTTTTTCGCCTATGGCCGCTATCGAAAGGCCCGATAATATTCTTATGTCATGGCCGAATTCGGCCGCGCGCTCGAAAAAGCGCGATACGCCGTTGACGCTGGTGAAAACTATCATTTGATATCTGGAAATTTCAGCCATGGCGGTTTTTAACGATTCATAACCGTCGTCGGGAGGAACGAGCCTTATCATCGGAGTTTCGTAGACCATCGCGCCGAGCCGCTCGAGCTGCGCGCTCAGCTCAGACGCCTGTTCGCGCGCGCGCGTCACGATGATCTTTCTGCCCGATAGCGGGCGGTTTTCAAACCAGTTGAGACGGCCGCCCAATTCGGCGGTCTTGCCGACCACTAGTATCGAGGGCGGCTTTATGTTTTTTTCGGCGGCCGCGGCCGCTATATTTTTAAGGTCGGATATAAGGGATTTTTGAAGCGGCGTCGTGCCGCGTTCGATCAGGGCAGCAGGCGTGGTTTCGGGCATGCCGGCGGCGACGAGGTTTTCGCTTATCTTAGCAAGGTTTTTAACGCCCATGAAAAATACGAGCGTTCCGATGCCGGCGAGCGCTCGCCAGTTAATGTCGCTGGTCTCCTTCGCCGGGTCTTCGTGCCCGGTTATGACCGCGGCGGTCGAAGCGTAGCCGCGGTGCGTGACGGGTATTCCTGCGTAGGCCGGGACGGCCGAGAAAGCCGAAACGCCCGGCACGACCTCGAAAGGTATGCCGCGCTCGCGAAGCAGCAGCGCTTCTTCGCCGCCGCGGCCGAATATATACGGATCGCCGCCCTTGAGACGCGTTACGATCCTGCCCTCCGCGGCTTTATCGGCGATAAGTTCGTTGAGCCGGTCCTGCGGTATTGCATGATCCGACGACTGCTTTCCCGCGTAGATCAGCTCGCAGCCGTCTTTAGCCAGGCCGAGATATTTTTCGTTGACCAGCCTGTCGTAGATGAGCACGTCCGCGGCTTTTATACATTCGAGGCCTTTCAACGTGATCAGGCCGTAATCGCCCGGGCCTGCGCCGACAATATATACCAGACCGATTTTTTCAGGCATTTAATCTCTCCGGGTATTTTGTTTTATCTGACGTTCGATTCGACGACCGGGATCTCGCTTGCATAATGATATTCGACCGGGAATTCATTGATTATGAAGCTGATTTTCATAAGTATTTTCTTGACGGGGCGGGGCCTCAATAAAATAGCCCTTACCCTGAAGGTCTGCGTGTCGGTGGAGTCGGCCGCCGTGAAGAACTTGTAGAAAAAGCCGCTGCCCGTCTGGGCCGACATTACCGACTTGCGCGATGCGCGGTAGTCGTAAACAAAATCGGCTTCGCCGCTTTTAGCAGCCTGGCCGGCTTCGCCGTCGGCGACAAACTCGAAGCCCTTGCCGCCTGTAACGACAACCTTGCCGAATACCGTTTCGGATTTTTTGAACACGTCGGCCGTCGGAAAGAGCGAAATTACTCGGGGCCTGAGCGACGGCAGGGCGAAATCGTTGAAGGTCGCGTTGACCGCCACTGAATTCAGTTTGAGGTTATATTTGGGCCTGACGTCGAAATAAAGATTGAGAAGATGGAAGTCGAAATCCTCGACATATTGTTTTTCAACGCTGTCCACTACGCCCGTGTTTATAAGGTTTTCGCATTCGATGGGTTCGTGAACCGATATCAGCTCGCGCATTTCGATCGCGGGATGATCGCATATGTATTTTTGAAGATCTTCGATATCCGCGGGCGGCTTTAAGAACGACAGGTAATCCGAAAAGTCGATATTTTTAGACGAGATAACGGCGAAAGCGTTCATGTGCGACGCTTTTTGATTTGCCAGGTACTGCTCTTTCACGAAAGTTTCGATTGAAAAATTCTGATACATTTTTTCCTCCGCGATTTTATTTGATTACTTAAAAAAGGTCTGAAATAGAGGCTTTAAATTAAAATAAAGGTTTTAAAAATCCGAGCGCCTTGAGTTTTTTCAGAAGCCCTATCTTTTTGGCGTCGGTATGGCTTTCAGGACCGAAATTCGCCGTGATTTTGCCGTTGCTCCCTTTGACGATCTTATACTCGACGCTGTATTTATTTATGTCGTCGAGGATCCGAAGCGATGCGCGCTTCGCGAATTCTTTAGATTTAATGACGACCGCGATCTCTGAATTGATCTGCTCGCTGAGGTAGTCCATGTTGTAGGAACCCACTATGCTCAGTTCGCCGTCGAAGACGAATATCTTCGAATGCAGCTGCCGGTCGTCGTCGTAAGCGAAAAGGCGCGAGCCTGTGAGCGTCGAAAGTATCATTTTCCAATCCTCGAGAAAGAAAGCCTGTGATAATACGTTCTCGGCGCTTTTCGGGCTGTTGGTGAGTATGGTCAGCGCGATGCCGCGGTCGGTGGCGGCTTTCAGATCGCTAAGCGCCTCCGGTGAGAGTATTATGCAGAAATTCTGTATTATAACTTCTTTTACGGCCGTTTTTAAAAGCGCCGCGATGCCGGGGGTGATGTCGTTTCTGGTGCCGCGCCTCGAGTGCTTGTCGAGGACCACGACCGGATAGGGATGCAGGCCCGACATCGGCCGATAGCTCTGGTAGGAGCGCATGTGCTTATATTTCGAAAGCGTCCGGGCGAATTCTTTCGCGTGCAGGTTCGTCGAGGCCGAATAGGCCGAAAGGTCCATTCCGCTGATGTGCGCGAGCATGGCGCGGCGCGCGATCTCGAGCTCTTCCGCGCGCGGCACGATATTTCCGAAAAGTTCGCGTTTGACCTTGAATGCCTGGTGCGAGTTGAATTCTTCGTCGAAAGCTTGCTTCATGCGGCCGGCCACGGCCTTGCCTTTCATGAATACGTCCGCGTCGCGGTATACTTTTTCACAGTCGCGGGGATCGGCGAAGTATATCTGCGATATATTGCGGCCGCCGGTCATCGCCAGCTCGCCGTCGATGAGAAGTATTTTGTCGTGGTTCGAAAGGACGATATTGCGGATGTCGCCGAAGATCCTTCTGAGCGAAACGCTCATCGGATTGTAAACTTTTATTTCGACTCCGGGCGTTTCAAGCAGCTCCTGCAGATAGTCGATGCCGGCGAAAATTTTAGTCAGCTCGCCCGAGCCGCGCGCGTCCATCATGAGCCTTATCTTAACGCCTTCGCGGGCTTTTCGAAGCAGAAGGCCCAGCATGGATTTGCCGAAAACGTCGTCTTTTATTATGAAATAAGTGACGTCTATGGTCCTTTGCGCGCTCGATATCATGTGCCAGCGGGCGTACCAGGCCTCGTTGTTGTCGGTGATCAGCCTGGCGTAGGCTGTCTGGTTGCCGCTCTGACGGGCCAGCTCATCGAAAACGTCCACGGCCCGCATCGATTTTTCGGCGCCGTTGGCCGGTAACGAAAAAAGAAATATTAAAATTATGAACGCTATTGAAAAAATTGAAGTTTTTTTGAAACTTTTAAGCATTTCGCCTCCGTAAATTCAAAAACCGCTGAAAATCGGCTGTTTATTTTAACGATCAGGTGATATTATGTTTTATATTGTATCAGATTAGACATAAATATTCAACAAAATTTCGCAATTAATTTAAACGGCGGGTAGTTGATAATTTACGCTTAATTTGTTAAACTGATTTTCAACCCGTTACGTTCCTTTAAAAATAAACGGAGGATGCAATGAAATTAAAAAATGCTTCACCGGGTCTTCGGAACCCCTTTTTTCTCTTTATTCTTACGGTCTTTTTCGCCTGGGGCTTTCAGCTTTCCCCGGCCGCCGCGGGCGACGACGATCCGGCCTACAACCAGCAGCGCAAGCCCTACTCATGCTTTATGAAGTCTCTTGGAAATATGACTCAGGGCGATCTTAAGGATATCAACGCAATTTCGGCGCTGCTTCCTAAAAAATCTCTCGCCGATGATGAGACTGCCAAACTCAACGGCTATGGCGCAATGATTTACGAAAAGTATAAAGCGGAAATTGACGCGCTTATTAAAGACTATGACAACATAGCCGGCTCGAAAAATCCGGTGCCGTCCGAAGCGCAATTCGCGGCGGCCAGGATCGGCGATAAAATTATAGACTTCAGTTATACGCGTTCGCTGGCGCGCGCCATGATAGCCGTCGCGCGCTATCTTCAGTCTGAAAAACGCCATGAAGAGGCTCTTAAGCTTACCTTTATCGTCTGGCGGTTCGGGCAGATAATAACCAACGGCGACGGCGGAGTGCCGTCACTGATAATGTCCATGATCGGGATGGCGGTCAAAAATATCGCCGCTGAAGGCAATTTTACGCGCAGCCTTACCGGCGGATCGTTCGAAACTAAATTTTATGACGATTTTTCCGCCGCCCTTCTCAAAACTAACGATGACGAAATGGATATGAAGGCGATCATGAACTGCGAAAGGCGGACCATGATAAATGTTTTCGAATATGAGGTTTTTATAAAGAACAATACAAAATCCGAGTATTCGAACCTTTTGGGCAGGCTGTCCGATTCCACGCTCATCGAATCAAAAAAGTACACCATCGGCATCTTTAACGACTGCTACGACAGCGTCGCGGTATGGCTCACCGACCACGCCGCCGAGCCATACATAGTCAAAGGCCTCATCGAAAAACAGGCCGCCGAAATTTCGAAGAACGGCCAGCCGACGGTCTGGAACTTCTTCAATCCCTCCAAGGCCGTTGGAAATATTCTGCTTGCTATCGCCATTCCTAATTCCTCGCGCGCATACGACCATTTCCTCAGGGCTAAACTTTATCCCTACGGCGCCGCCGTTGTTAGCAAAATATTATCAGGCGTCAAAAAAGGCGAGGTCGTTCCCAGAACTATCAATGAGATCGAGGAGATCTGCGGTTTCAAACTGCCGCCCGATTGTTTCAACGATAAAAAAGGCGCACTGGTCTATAAACCGGCCGGCGATAATTTCGTGCTTTACTCTTACGGGCTCAACTACGCCGACGATAACGCCAGCGAAAAAGACGATATTATACTTTTTTCAATACCTAAAAATTATAAATAACATAAACATAAAATTTAATTTAAAGTTAAGAATTGAAAGGAGATTCAAAATGAATTCACGGAGTCCGTTCAAGTCGAAAAAATATCTGGCGGTAATTATTATAGCCGCTTTTACCCTATTTATCTATGGAGGTGTTTCAATGGCAAGAAAATCCGGCGCCGAACCCGCAGAAGCCGGCACGAAAAAAACCGCGCTGTTCGAATACGATAATCAGAAAAAAGAGGTCATAGCCCCGCTAGCCTCGGCCAAAGATTATTTCAAGATGAAATTCGTTTCGGCGACCATGGACCAGCCGCTTTACTGGCCTGACGAAGACGCCTTTCTGAAAGTCGTTTTCCCGTTTTACGCCGGAAGCGAGGTTGCCGTCAAGGTGCAGAAGAAAGATTCGACGCCCAAAGAAATAGGCAAATTCAAACTCGACGAGGCCGGAATTCTTGTGCATAAAGTGCTCAGCGGCAAAGAAAAAAAACTCGAGGCCGGCGAATACAGCGTATCGGTCGAAACCGCCGATAAGAAGATATTCGAATACACCACGTTTACCGTTGTCGAAGGACATCTCGGAGCCGTTTCATTCGCGTTCGAATTCGAACAGCTCACTAACGCCGAGGCGCTGCGCGAAATCAACGGCGGATGGTTCCTCGGTAACGCAAGCGGCGTCGGCAACCGCTGGGGCAACGGACTTAACGTTAAAAACCAGGTGCGCGTCCTCAATCAGCCATACAGCGGAAAAGCCGCCGTCAAATCCCGCTGCCACCTGCCCGGCTGCAACGGCTGCGAG
>Ga0209212_1001110_pt1 | contig 46010 bp, 42 predicted proteins | sample RifGroC2_FD_183996 | JGI IMG/M metagenome (GOLD analysis project Ga0209212, IMG submission 183996) | Groundwater microbial communities from Rifle, Colorado, USA - Groundwater C2 (SPAdes) (version 2) | ecosystem: Environmental > Aquatic > Deep subsurface > Groundwater | place: Rifle, Colorado... | reverse complement strand
CCCTAACCCCCTCCCGCAAGGGGAGGGGGGACTTATCGAGCTGTTGGTGCTCTTAAGTTAGCGCGCGAGCCCCTCTGGGGGGAGGGGAGCTTGACAACGTGAGGGGAAAGGCTGGCTGGCATACCGGTCACCTCTATACAGAAAGGGGGCGGCAGATGCCACCCCCAAGCAAAACCCGCTGCGCTCTCCTGCCGCGCTGCTACAGCAGGGAGAAAGGCTCGGCGCGCTTGGTCCAGTCGCTTTCGGGATACCCTTGCAAAAGCTGCTGGTAGCACTCCTTGAGTGTGCCGGGGGAATGGCTCGACTTGAAACGGGCCACGCCGCGCAGGTATACCGCTTCCGGGGCACAGCTGGCGTTGGGGTAGCCGTTCAACAGGGTGTTGAACTGCAGCACCGCCTCGTTGAACTGGTCATTGCCCAAGCCGACCTTGCCGATGCCCAGAAGGAGGGTGGCGACCATCTCGTCCGGGGGAAGGAATCCCAAGGTGCGCTGGTGCTCCTTGCCGTAGTAGTCCAGTACGATCAGGGTCGGCGTCCAGAGTACCCTGAAATCCGCGGCGAGGGTCTTGGAACTGGCCGGCGCGCGCAGCGCGATCATCTTGTCGATGATGAAGTTCTCCACGGCCCGGTCCGGAAAGGTGACTGCGTCCAACTGCTTGCAACCGATGCACTCCGGGCTGTAGAAATCAACCAGAATCGCCTTCTGCTCAGCCGCCCCCCTTGCCAATGCCTTGCTGATGTCCGTTTCCCAACCAATCATGGAAGCACCTCCTGCCCCTCGTTGGTACAACTTGACGCCGTTTGGCCGCTCGGAAAGAACAAGCTAAAGGGTAGCCCCGCATTTAACTATGTCAAGTCCCGTAACAGCTTGCAGTTTTTGACAAAATGCTTATAATGAACGCACTTTGCCCTATCCCCACAGCCGAGAGGAAGTACCTTTGTCCAGCAAAAATCCACGCCGTGCCGCCTTCGACATCCTGCTCAGAATTGAGAAGGAACGTTCCTTCGCAGATATCCTGATCGACCATGAACTCTCCAAGGGAATCATCAAGGGGGCGGACCGCGGCCTTTTGACGGAACTGGTCTATGGCGTGCTGCGCAGGCAGGGGACCCTGGACCACATCATCGGCCAGTTCTCCAAACAGAGACCGGAGAAGCTGGAGCTCTTCGTGCTCCTGCTGCTGCGCCTGGGCATATACCAGTCCTTCTTCCTGGACCGTGTGCCGGTCTCCGCCGCGGTCAACGAGACGGTGAACCTCGCCAAGGAGCTGGCGCCGCGGGCGGGGGGCTTTATCAACGCCATCCTGCGTAACGCCGACCGCGGCCGGGACACCATAACCTATCCCGATCCGGTCGCCAGCCCGATCCAGTACCTGGCGACGCGTTACTCGCACCCCGCCTGGCTGGCCGCGCAGTGGTACGAACAGCTGGGGGCGGAGGGGGCCGAGCATCTGGCCGCCGCCATGGCGGAGCCGCCTCCCTTCACCGTCAGGGCCAACACCCTCAGGATCTCGCGCGAGGCGCTGATGGAGCGCCTGGCCCAGGAGGGTGTCACCTGCACCCCGACCGACTGGTCACCCGAAGGGATCCGGCTGAACCAGTCCGGCGCCATCACCAGGCTTCCCTCCTTCCGGGATGGCTTGTTCACGGTGCAGGACGAGTCCTCCCAGCTGGCGCCGCTCTTCCTGGCGCCGCAGAAAGGGGAGCGGGTGCTGGACGCCTGCGCCGCGCCGGGGGGGAAGACCACCCAGATAGCGCAGCTCATGGCAAACAGCGGCGAGATCTTCGCCTGCGACGTGAACCACAAGAAGCTGCGCCTGATCAAGGATACCTGCGAACGCCTCGGCATCGACTCGGTCCGGACCTTCACCATGGACGCCACCGCCCCCTCCAACGCCATCAAGGACGCCACCTTCCACCGCATCCTGGTGGACGCCCCCTGCTCCGGGCTGGGAGTGATCAGGCGCAACCCGGAAGGGAAATGGTGGAAGAGCCCCGCGGACCTGGAGCAGTTGGCGCTGACCCAGCGCGCCATCCTGGAGAACCTCTGCCAGTACCTGGAGCCGGCCGGAACGCTGCTCTACGCCACCTGCTCCACCAGTGTCCAGGAGAACGAGGAGGTCGTCGACCAGTTCCTGGGGCGGCACCCCGAGTTCGCGCTCGAGGACCTGCGCCCGCTGTTCCCCGCCTTCGCCCCCCTGTTCACCGAGCGCGGCTTCTTCAGAAGCTGGCCCCACAAGCACGGGATGGACGGCTTCTTCGCGGCCCGTCTCAAGAAAATCCAGTAGGAGAACCTATGAAAAAGATCGCACCATCCATCCTGTCCGCAGACTTCGCCCGCCTGGGCGAGGAAATAGCAGCCATCGAGGCTGGCGGCGCCGATTACGTCCATGTCGACGTCATGGACGGCATATTCGTCCCCAACATCACCATCGGGCCGCTCATCGTGGAGGCGGCGCGCCGCGTCACCAAGCTGCCGCTCGACGTGCACCTAATGATCACCGATCCGGACCGTTACATCCCCTCCTTTGCCGAGGCCGGAGCCGACATCATCGTGGTCCACGCCGAGGCGACCAACCACCTGCACCGGACCGTGCAGCTCATCAAGTCGCTGGGGAAGAAGGCGGGCGTGTCGCTCAATCCGGCCACTTCCCTGAACGTGCTGGACTACGTTCTGGAGGAGCTCGACCTGGTGCTGCTGATGACCGTGAACCCGGGGTTCGGCGGGCAGTCCTTCATCGAGGCCTGCATCCCGAAGATCCAGTCGCTGCGCGCCACCATGGACCGGCGCGGCATCGAGGCGGAACTGGAGGTGGACGGCGGGGTGAAGATCGACAACATCGCCCGGATCGCGCACGCGGGAGCCGACGTCTTCGTGGCCGGCAGCGCGGTCTTCAACAGCCCGGACTATGCCGCGACCATCGCTGAGCTGAAGAGGCGGGCCAAGGAGCCGGTACTCTGACAGAGGCGACTGACAGCCAACTTTCCCCTGAAACGGATGCGATGCGATTGAAGGAGAGGCTCAAGGCGGCGCTCGCCTCGCGCAAGCGGGTGCCGATGGAGGCCGGCCCGGTGCCGGCCGCGGTGCTCCTGCCGCTTTTCCTGAAGGACGGCGAGTTCCACATCCTCTTCACCAAGAGGACCTCGCATCTCACCCACCACAGCGGCGAGATCTCCTTCCCCGGCGGGGTCTGCGATCCCGGCGACCGCGACAGCGCCGACACCGCGCTGCGCGAGGCCTGGGAGGAAGTGGGGATCGCCCCTCAGGACGTGGAGATTTTGGGGGAGCTGGACGACACCCGATCAATCCACAACTACGTGGTGACGCCGGTGGTGGGGGTCTTCCCGTCGGGTTACCTGCTGACGGTGAACGACACGGAGATCGAGCGCATCATCGAGGTGCCGCTGTCCCATTTCGTCCGGCCCGGGGTATTCCGGGTCGAGCAGTGGCAATGGGAGGGGAGGACGCGGCCGGTCTATTTCTACCGGCACGGCGATGACGAGATCTGGGGACTGACGGGGAGGATACTGAAGCAGTTTCTGGACGTCCTGAACGGCACCGAGACGCGACTGGAAGACGAGGTGATACCCCTGTAGGGTGGGCCATGCCCACCGGCTAGCGGATCGGTGGGCATGGCCCACCCTACGCTACGTTCCACTTCCGGGATTATCTGGAGGGGCGGGTGCAGAGCCCCTGCAGGGGACAGCCCTGGCAAAGCGGCTTCTTGCGGCAGTGGCGCTTGCACTGCTCCACGATCAGCGCATGGTATTCGTTGAAAAGGTCGCTGTCGTGAGGCAGCGAATCCATGAACAGGGAGCGGACCTCCTCGTAGCTGTCCGTCTCCCGCACCAGACCCAGCCTGGAAAGAAGCCGCCTGGTATAGGCGTCGACCACGAAAGAAGGCTTCCCCCCCGCATAGAGCAGCATGGAGTCGCAGGTTTCCCTCCCGATGCCGCGCACCGCGAGCAGTTCTTCCCGCACCAGGCGCCAGTCCTCCGCGAACATGGCGTCCAGGGTGCCGTATCTCTCCAAAAGCCAGCCGATGAAATGCTTGAGCCGGGCGCTCTTGATGTTGAAGAACCCGGAGGGGCGGATCAATTCGGCGAGCCTCTCCTGGTCGATCTCCCAGAGCGCCTCCAGCGAGAGGAGCCCCTCCCGCTTCAGGTTCGCTATCGCCTTCTCCACGTTGAGCCAGTTGGTGTTTTGGGTGAGGATGGCGCCGACGCAGACCTCGAAGGGTGTGTCGGCGGGCCACCAGTGCAGCGGGCCGTAGCGCTCCAGGAGGAGATCGAAGAGCTGCATCAGGCGGGCGCGCAGCTCGGCTTGTGTTGGGGAGTTCATAAGGGGAGAGAGGTTGCTGGAAATGGGGGCTGACCGCTTCAGCCCGGGCCGACCTCGCCCTCTTTGGCCAGCCAGGACGGGTCGTAGGCGTCTTCCAGGTACTCCCTGGAGTATCTCACGTAGTTGCCGGCCGAACGGCTCAGCCAGGCCACTTCCTCGGCGGTGAGGTCGCGCTTGAACTTGGCCGGGGAGCCGACCCAAAGCGTCGCCGGCGGGATGATGGTCCCTTCCGTCACCAGTGCCCTGGCGCCAACCAGTGCCCCCTTGCCCACCACGACCTTGTCCATGATGATCGCCTGCATGCCGACGAAGGCGCCGTCCTCGATGGTGCAGCCGTGCAGGGTGACGCTGTGCCCCACGGTGACGTCGTTACCGATCACCAGCGGCGCGCCCGGATCCTGGGGATTCTTCTTGTGGGTGACGTGCAGCATGGAGAGATCCTGGATGTTGGTCCGGTCTCCGATGCGGATGAAGTTAACGTCCCCGCGCACCACGCAGTTGTACCAGATGCTCGATTCCTTGCCGATGCTGACATCGCCTATGATCACGCTGCTCTCGGCGATGAAGGCGGACGGGTCGATCTTCGGGGCAATCCCCTTGAACGGTCGGATCATGGCTGTGCTCCTGTTGGCGTAATTATTAGTCCCTCGGGATGGCGAGCATCCGGTCCAGGGCGCGCTTGGCCGGGATGCGGATCTCTTCGGGCACCTTGACCACCGGTTGCATGGTCTTAAGCGACTCCAGGACGTCCTCGAGGGAGGTGAGCTTCATGTTGGGGCAGATCAGCGCCGGGGAGGCGAGGATGAATTCCTTCTCCGGATTCTCGAGCCTGAGCCGCCACAGGATGCCGGCCTCGGTGCCGATGATGAAGCGCTGGGCGCTGCTCTTCTTGCAGTAATCGTACATCCCGGTCGTGGAGCAGACGTGGTCGGCGAGCGCCACCACGGCGGGGTTGCACTCCGGGTGGCAGATGAACGGGGCGTCCGGGTTACTTTCCTTGAGACCCTGCACCACTTCCGGCCTCAGCCTCTCGTGGGTCGGGCAGTACCCCTCCCAGAGATGGAAGCGCTTGTTGGTGAACCCCTGCACGTAGCGGCCGAGGTTGCGGTCCGGCGCGAAAATGATCTCCTGCTCGTCGAGCGACTGCACCACCTTCACCGCGTTCGCCGAGGTGCAGCAGATGTCGCTTTCCGCCTTGACCGCGGCGGAGGAGTTCACGTAGGTCACCACCGGCACGCCGGGGAGCGACGCCTTGAGCTCCTTGAGCGAGTCTGCCGACACCATGTCGGCCATGGGGCAGCCGGCATCGAGCCTGGGCAGGAGCACGTTCTTTTGCGGTGCCAGTATCGAGGCCGATTCCGCCATGAAGTGCACGCCGCAGAACACGATCACGTCCGCGTCGGTCTTGGCGGCCTCCATGGAAAGAGCCAGCGAGTCGCCGGTGATGTCGGCGATTTCCTGAACCTCGTCTCGCATGTAGTTATGTGCAAGGAGCACTGCATTACGCTCCCTGAGAAGCGTTTTGATTTCCGATTTGATAGCCTGCTGCGTCATGTCTGTCACCACCAGAGAACGATTTTGTCAATCTGTATACAGAGTTAAACAGGACGATAGTAGACAATGTTAAGGTTCATGTCAAACCCTTTGAGCCGGAAGATATGCGAGCTTGACACCGATGGCCAAAACCTCTATTATTTTTTTTGATTTTTGAGCCCGGATTGCGGGGTTAACGCATAGATAAGAGAGGTAGATAGTATGTTTGGAATCGGGATGCCCGAACTGGTGATTATCTTGGTGATCGCGCTTATCGTCATCGGCCCTCAGAAACTCCCGGATCTCGCCAAGTCGCTGGGCAAGGGGCTTGCCGAGTTCAAGAAGGCGACCGACGACTTCAAGCAGACCATCGACCTGGAAAGCAAGAGCGCCGAGGAGAAGGAGCGCCTGGCCAAGCTGGCCGAAGCGAAGCAGCAGGCCGAGGCGGAGAAGGCGAAGCAGGCCGAGGAGCTCAAGGCGAAGGTGGAAGGTCAGGGTGCGGCAGAGCCCACGGCGCAGGCGGCGCAGGCCGCGCAGGCCGCGCAGGCCGCGTCCGAGCCTGAGAAGAAGAGCGTTTAGCGCGCTTGCCACAGTGAAGAGTGCAAAAGGCGGGGGAAATTTCTCCGCCTTTTTTTGCGCCTGATTCCCGCGCGGCGCTGCCGGCAAAAGCTGGTATAGTTTACCATCTTCGTGCAGGGGTGGCCCCATGTTCAACTGGTTCTGGAAAAGGGAAAGAAAGGCCCTGGAGTTTGCCGACAGCGGCAGTGCCTTCGCACACGCCTGCGCCGTGGGCTACACCCCGCTCATCGGCGCGCTGATTCCGGCGCTGGTGCTAGAGGAAGGGGAGCGCGGGCGCGACGGCGAGCGTACCTTCCTGATCAGGCTGGCGGGGGACAAGAGCGAGAGCGAATTCTGGACCTGCACCCTGAAGGAGACGCTGGGCCAGCCCAAGCCGGGGGACTTCGTCGGCTTTCGCGTCTTCATGATCGCGGACGACATGCCCGAGCCTATCAACCTGATCGGCTTCATAGCCTGCCGCCTGGAGCGGGTGTTCGTGGAAGGGAAGGGGTGGGTGGTGGCCCAGAACTACACCCCGAAGAACATCAAGCAGGCGATCCGGCTTTAGGTTTTCATACCTCGTTCCCAAGCTGGAGCTTGGGAACGAGGGCAAAGGCGGGCGAACACAAGGTTCGCCCCCACCATTTCACCCGCCCATATGCTGCGGTCTGACTCTCCTCAAGAGAGGCTGACCGGCTTGCGGGCAAAAAGAAGGGGCGAATCATCATTCGCCCCTTCTTTTTGCCAGATCTGTTGTGTCGCTGCCCGCCATCACCCCTTTTGAGGTAGGGCCTGGACGCTGAGTTCCGCCGGGACCGGCTCGCTGTCCCAGGTGATCTCGGGATAGAGCGACTTGTCCAGACGCAGATAGGTGCCGTCGACCCCGGTCTCGGCCCACCAGCACTCGGCTCCCTTGATGGGGAGCTTGTCGAACAGGTAGAGGTCGTTGTTTTTATCTCTGGCTAGGAACATGGCAGAACTCCTTTTGATGGCTGCGCTACTTGACGCGCAGCTTTTCCTTGGCTACCTTCGCCTCTTCGGTCTTCGGGAACTCGTCCACCAGCTTCTTGTAGATGTAGGCCGCACTCTTGGGATCGCCCAGTTCCGTGAAAGCCATCCCCTGCTTCAGCATGGCCGCCGGGACCTTCCCGGTGTCGGGGAAGTTCTTGATCACTTCCTGGAATTCCAGGATGGCCTGCTCGAAGTTCTTCTCGCTATAGTAGGTCTCGCCCATCCAGTAGTGGGCGTTGGCGGCCAGGGTGTGCTTGGGATGCAGTTCCAGGAACTTGGCGAAAAGCTCGCGCGCCTTGGCGTTATCCCCCGCCTTCATGGTATCGTAGGCCTGCTGGTACTGGAATTCTGGAGTCTGCTGCTGTTGGGCCGCCTTCTTCTGCAGCTCCGCCATCCCCTTCTCCAGCTTGGCCAGGCGCTCATCCAGGGCTGCCAGCCGCTTGGCCAGGTCCTGCTTCAAAAGCTCCACATCGTCGGCAGGCTTCTGCGCCAGGATCCGGACGTCGTCGACCTTGCCGGTCAAGAGCTGCATGTCGACCCTGGCGCTGTCCAGGGTGGCCTGCAGATCGGCGCCACCCTTGCGGATGCCCGCCATGTCGCGCTGGTAGCCGGCCATGTCCTTTTGCAGCGCCTCAAGCGCCTGCCGGTAGCCTGCCAGGGACTTGTCCACCCCCTCCTTCACCTCGCCCCTGACCTCGGTCAGTCCCTTGTCGATGCTGAAGATGCGGCTCTTCATCTCATCGTTGTCGCGGCGCACCGCCTCCAGGTCGCTCTGGTAGGCGCAGCCGGTAAAGGCGAGCATTGCAAGTGAGGTCAATACCACCCTCGTTCCACGCATGACAACCCTCCTCTGTTTGGTCCTTACCGCCCCATGAAAAAGGGAGCCCTGAGGCTCCCCTTTGTGCGGCGCGGGTCTATCCTACTTCACAATCACGAATTCGGCCCGTCTGTTCTTGGCCCAGGCGGCCTCGTCGTGCCCCGGGTCGACCGGCTTCTCCTCGCCGTAGCTCAGGGTGGAGAGGCGGTCCGGCTGCACGCCCAGGTTCACCAGGTAGTCCATGGCGGCCTTGGCGCGCCTTTCGCCCAGCGCCATGTTGTACTCGTCGGAGCCGCGCTCGTCGCAGTTCCCCTCGATCCTGACCTTCACCGAGGCGTTCTTGCCCAAAAGGTCGGCGTTCTTGGAGAGGGAGCTGCGTGCCTCGTCGGATAGGGCGGCGGAGTCGAAGTTGAAGTAAACCTTCTGCAGCTCGCCCTGGAGATCGCCCTGCTTCCCTGCCTCGCCGATCTGCGCGGGGGCGGTCTCCGGTCGCACCGCGGACTCCTGCGTCGCGGATTCGGTCATCGGCGCCTCGGTGGGGGCCGGCTTGGCCTCTCCGGGCGCGCGCTGCACCGGCTCGGACGCTGCGGGGGGGGCGGTCTCGGCCATCGGGGCCGTCTCCTCGGGTTTCACCATGTCCTTCTTGGCGCAGCCGCCCGCCACCACTGCTGCGAGGCTCAGAACGACCAGGTAACCAACTATCTTCTTGTGCATTCTCCCACTCCTTTATTGAAATAGAATATGGGCGCCGGTGCGGCGTGGGGCGCCTCAAACAAACGGGTCAAAGTATACCTGCGTTTTTCCACTTTATCAATGGCTCATCCGAGGCCCGGGCTCACCAGTTGGGCGACCAGGTGGGGTGGGAATCGGAAACCTTGCTGCGCGAGATCCGGGTCTGGGCGCTGCCGTCGGCGCGCATCAGGTAGACCGCTTCGGCGCCGTCGCGGGTGGAACCGAAGACGATGAAGCGGCCGTCCGGGGACCAGCGCGGATGCTCGTTGCTCCCCGCCGTGGTGAGCTGGGTGTCGTTGGATCCGTCCACGTCGATGGCGTGGATCTGGAAGCCGCCCCCCCCCTGGCGCGCGTAGACGATGCGGTCCCCACGGGGCGACCAGCGCGGCGTCACGTTGTAGGCGCCGGTGGTGGTGAGCCGGCGCACGTTGCCGCCGTCGGCGTCCATGACGAAGAGCTGGGGCTTGCCGAAGCGGTCCGAGACGAAGACGATCTTGGAGCCGTCCGGCGACCAGGCCGGCGACACCTCGATGGCGGCGTTCCTGGTGAGCCGCGCCAGTTCCTTCCCCTCCTTGGAGATCAGGTAGATCTCGGAGTTGCCGTCCTTGGTCATCACCAGCGCGATCCGGTTGCCGTCCGGGGCGAAGGCCGCCATGGCGTTCAGGCCGGAGCGCGAGGAGATGCGCGCCTCCAGTCCGGTGAAAAGCTCGCGCCGGTACAGGTCCGGGTTCCCCTTCTTGTAGGAGGTGTAGATGATCTCCTTGCCCGAGGGGGCGAAGTCCGGCTTCAGGTTGATGGAGCCGTTGTTGGTCACCCGCTGCGGATTCTGGCCGTCGCAGTCCATGACGTAGATTTCCTTGTTGCCTGAGCGCTTGGTCACATAGGCGATCTTGCCGGTGAAGGGGCCCTTGCGTCCGGTGACGGCGCGCAGCACCTCGTCGGCAAAGGCGTGCCCCATGCGGCGCAGGTCCTTGAGGCCGCCGGTGTAGCGCTTGGCGCTCAGCTCGCGGTTCAGGACCTGGTCCACCAGCCGGCATTCCAGGGTGAGGGCGTTGCCGTTCATGGCGTAGGAGCTTTTCAGCACCAGGTCGGCCCCGGCGCTCCCCGCGGAGGGGGGGGAGACCTCGAACTCGGCGGCCATGCCGAGGTCGAAGGCGAACAGTTCCCCGAGCTCGCGCGCCAGTTCCGGCGCGGCAGGGCCTGAGAGCGCCGTGCTGGGCGCAATGGCGAACTGCAGCTTGCGGCCGGAGGCGGCGGTGACGTCGAGCACTCCCTCCTCGACCGACCCGGAGGGGCCGGGGGCCGCCAGCAAAAGGGAACACAATAAAAGCACTAGCAGAAACTGGATTCTCATCGCACTCCAACCCCTTCCGGTCTGAAGCGAAACACCCGCTTGAACTGCCCCCCGCCGGGAGGGGGGACAAGGGACCTGCCGGCTATGGTTACCGCCCTGGCAACGGCGTCGTCAAAAAGGGGATCCCCCGACTGCTTCTCCACCTTGTACTCGGAGATGCGGCCGTCGGGCCCGACGGTGATGCTGGCGATGACCTGGGGGGACTTGGTCTGGGAGACCATGACCTGGCCGAAGGCGTCCTTGAGCCGGGAATGGAGGTAGGAGGAGTAGTCGCTCCCCGCCTCGCTCCCCTTGGCCCCGGGCATGCCGACCCGCCCTCCCTTGCTCTTGAGCCGCTCCAGCACCTCGGCCTGGCGCCTCTCCTCGGCCTGGCGCTCCAGCTTGGCCATGCGCTCGCTGAACTCGCGCCCTTCGTCGAGCGCCGGCTTAGCCGGCTTTTCCGGCGCCTGCTCCTGGGTCTTTCCTTTGGGCTGCGCTTTCTTTAGCGGCAGGGTCAGGGGTGCGGGGGGCGCCGGCGCAGGGGGGCTCGCCGCGGCCTGCGGCTCGGAGTCGCCTTTTTCCGCCGGGGCCGGGGTGCCGCTTTGCGGCGAGGCTACCGGCAGGGTGACCATGTCGACATAGGTGACCGGGGTCTCGTCCGGGCGAAAGGCAGTCAGCGCCTGGCTCCATGCGATGAAAAAGAAGATTGCCAGGTGGATCAGGAAGGAGAGCGCGAACATCCCTCCCGGCCCGGGGTATCGGCTCTTGCCGCGCTGTCTCATCGCCGCTGGGGTGACTCCGTGACCATGCCGAGCCTCTCGACCCCCGCCCCTTTGATCTGGGCCATCACCTTGACCACCTCGCCGTAGGGCACCGAGCTGTCGGCCTTGAGGAACACCTCACGCTTCGCCCTGCCGGCCAGAAGGGAGTTGAGCTTGTCGGTCAGTTGGTCCGCCGGTATTTCGGAGGCGTTGACCGTGGTGCGCCCCGACTTCTCGATGGAGACCACCAGGGTCTCCTCCTTGGCCGTCAGCGCCTTGGCCTCCGCCTTGGGGAGGTTCACCTCGACCCCCTGCTGCATCATCGGTGCGGTCACCATGAAGATCACCAGAAGCACCAGCATGACGTCCACCAGCGGGGTCACGTTAATCTGCGACATGGTGCCGCGGTCGCCGTTTTCCCTGTTGCCGAACTCCATGGTCTATCTCCCGAAGTTGCGCTGCACGATGTTGAGGAACTCGGTGGAGAAGCTGTCCATCTCGGAGATCAGCACTTTGATCCGGTTCTGGAAGTGGTTGTACCCCATGACGGCCGGGATGGCGGCGACCAGGCCGATGGCGGTCGCGATCAGCGCCTCGGCGATGCCGGGGGCGACCACGGCCAGCGAGGCGGAACCGGTCTGGCCGATCTTCTGGAAGGCGTTCATGATGCCCCAGACCGTGCCGAACAGCCCGATGAAGGGGGCGGTCGCTCCGGTGGTGGCCAGGAAGGTCAGGTACTTCTCCAGGCGGGTGATCTCGGAGGTGGTGGCGCGGCGCAGGGCGCGGGCGATGTTGTCCACACCCCCCAGGTCGGTGCTGATCATGTTGGGATCCGCCTTCTCCTCGACCTTGGCCTGCAGCTTTCTCATCTCGCCGTACCCTTCCTGAAACAGCACGATGAGGGGTGAGTTCTGGAAGCGGTCCAGCTGGCTGCCGATGGAGTCGAAGCTCTTGGCCTTCCAGAAGAACTCCAGGAAGCGCTCGGAGGCGCCGTTGGCGCGGTAGATCTGCAGAAGCTTGTAGAAGATGATGCCCCAGGAGACTACGGAGAAGTAGAGCAGGACTATCAGTACGAGTTTTACGACCAGGCCGGTCGCAGCGAACATGCCCACGAAGGTTACCTCCGGAAATTTGTGATTAAGCGGAAAAAATATGCTTTACTGGGCGCGAAGTCAACAGGAAAGCTGAGAAGTATCAGTAGCAGTCGGGCCTTCTGTCCTTGAAGCAGGTGATGCTCTCGCGCCAGCGCTCCATTTCGACCGGATCGATCAGGGCGCTGGGCTCGGAGCTTTCGTAGCCGGCCTGGGCCAGGATCTCCCCCTTGGGGCCGATGATCATGCTCAGTCCGAAGAAGTCCAGCTTACCCACCGGGCCGCAGCAGTTGGCGGCGATGACGAAGAGCTGGTTCTCGATGGCGCGCGCCTTCAACAGGGTGCACCAGTGCTCCTGGCGGGGCTTGGGCCACTCGCCCGGGACCACGATGATGTCGGCCCCCTCCAGGGTGAGTTTGCGCGCCAGTTCGGGGAAGCGCAGGTCGTAGCAGATCATCACCCCGATCTTGCCGACGCTGGTCTGCGCCACCAGGGTGGAGTCGCCGCTGTCCAGCGAGCGGTCCTCGCCCATCAGGGAGAACAGGTGCAGCTTGCGGTAGCTCCCGGCCAGGGTGCCGCGGTCCAGGACGTAGGCGGTGTTGTAGACCTTGTCGCCGTGCGGCTCCGGCAGGCTCCCCACGATGACCATGGAGAGCTCGCGGGACAGCGCCCCCAGCTGCTCAACCAGTTCCGGGGTGCGCTGGGCCAGGGCGTTCAGCTCGCGGTAGGCGAAGCCGCAGCTCCACATCTCGGGGAGTACCGCAAGTTCCACACCCTCCTGCGCCAGGCGGCGCAGCGTCTTGGTCACGTGGGCCAGGTTGGCGTCGACATCGCCCAGGGCGATGGTGAACTGCAGCGCGGCCGCCTTGATACTTTTTTCCATGATCCCTCCTTCAGCAAGCAATCAAATAGAGACAGTAAAGACAATAAACGTAGGTCGTGGTCAGGGAAACGACGCAAACGACGCAAACGACGTGGAAGTTTAATCCGAAACGCTCTGGATCTCAAGGGGTTTGCGACGGGTTGCGCTTTTGCGTTACAATCCGGGCCGGATCTGGTAATAACTAGCTGAGCCGGCAAATCCGGCACATCCGGCAAGAATCAAAGCGAGTGGATCCCGATGCGCGCTGGCCTTTACATACATTTCCCCTTCTGTCTCAGGAAGTGCCTCTACTGCGACTTCAACTCGACTGCCGACGCCGGGGTGAGCCACGAGGAGTACGTGGGGCTTCTCTTGAGGGAGATGGAGCTGCGGCGCCCTGCGCTCCCGGAAGCGGCGCAGGCCCCCACCCTCTACTTCGGCGGCGGCACCCCGTCGCTTATGGCGCCCGAGCTGGTTGGGCGCCTGGTGCAGAGCGCCGCGAGGCTTTTCGCCCTTGAGGCGGACGCGGAAGTGACCCTGGAGGCGAACCCGGGGACCCTGACTGCGGAGAAACTGGCGGGGTACCGCGCCGCAGGGGTGAACCGGCTCTCCCTCGGGATCCAGTCTTTCGAGGACCGGCTTTTAGCGACGCTTGGGAGGGTGCACACGGCAGGGGAAGCGCTGGCCGCCTTCGAAGAGTCGCGCCGGGCGGGATTCGACAACATCAGCATCGACCTGATGCACTCCCTGCCGGGGCAGTCCCTGGCGCAGTGGCGCGAGGCGCTGGAGCGGGCCATCGAGCTCGCGCCGGAGCACGTTTCGGCCTACGCGCTCTCGGTCGAGGAGGGGACCCCCTTCGCCGGGCTTTACGGCTCGGGAAAGCTGGCGCTGCCGGCCGAGGAGGATGCGGCCCGCATGTTCGAGAGCACCTCGGAGCTTCTTTGCGGCGCGGGCTACCGGCATTACGAGATCTCCAATTTCGCCCGACCGGGGCGGCTGGCGCGGCACAACAGCGCCTACTGGAGCCGCCAGAGCTACCTCGGGTTCGGCGCCGGCGCCCACTCGCTGCTCAACCCGGACGGGGTGGGGCGGCGCTGGCACAATGCCGCCGGGCTGGACGAGTACGGCGCGGCGCTGGGGCGCGGCGTCATCCCGGAGCGGGAGGTGGAGCTGCTCACCCTGGAAGAGGCGCTCTCCGAGCATTTCTTCCTGGGTCTCAGGATGCTGGACGGGCTCGACCTGGAGCCTCTCCGGGCCCGCTACGGCGGGGAGGCACTCGCCGCGCATCTGGCGGAGGTGGCGCGCCTTGAGGCGAGCGGGGCGCTGATCCGTGCCGGCAGCCGGGTCCGCCTGGCGCCCGGTTCCGTGATCGTTGCCAACAGCATCTTCTCCCGCTTTCTCTGACCCGCGGCAGGCGCCCACGCTCCCTCCACCCCCCCTCTGAGAAAGTTGCAGTTCCGAAATCCGACGCTTCAGGTCCGGGGCTAAACAAAACTCTCTCCAGAGAACCCCTTGACAAAGGATAGGTGCGTTGCTAACTTAAGCTCGTTAGCACTCGAACTTTTTGAGTGCTAATCTGCATTTGAAGGGGTTGTATTATGGCAGAGCAGCTTTCAGATCGGGCCAAGCGCATACTCGAAGCGGTGATTGAGGACTATATCGCCACCGCCGAGCCTGTCGGAAGCCGGAGCATTACACGCAGCCACGAGATCGCACTCTCCCCCGCGACGGTCAGAAACGTGATGTCCGACCTGGAGGAGATGGGGCTTCTGGTCTCGCCCCACACCTCGGCCGGCAGGGTCCCCACGGACAAGGCCTACCGCCTTTACGTGAACTCGATCCTCGAGGTGAAGAACCTGACCCGGGACAGCAGGGAGGAGATCCAGCGCCGCTGCCGCCTGGCCGGCATGGACATGGCCCAGGTGCTCAAGGAGACCAGCAGGCTCCTTTCCACCACCTCGAGCTACATGGGTGTGGTGATGGCGCCGCGCCTGGCCGCCAGCCTGTTCCACCAGATCGAGTTCGTCAAGCTGGGGAGCCGCAGGGTCCTGGCCATCATGGTGTCCCAAAACGGCACCGTGCAGAACCGGTTGATCCAGACCGCCGAGGAGATGCCCCAGGAAGAGCTGGTGCGCATGGCGAACTACCTGAACGACCTCTTGCAGGGGCTGACCATAGCCCAGGTGCGGGAGCGCCTGATGCACGAGATGCAAAGCGAGAAGGTGCGCTACGATGTGCTGATGGCCAAGGCGCTCGCCCTCTCGGAGCAGGCGATATCGGGCGACGCTCCCGAGCTCTTCCTGGAAGGGCAGGCCAACATACTGGATCAGCCCGAATTCGCCGACGCGGCCAAGATGCGCGAGATCTTCCGCGCCTTCGAGCAGAAGAGCCAGCTCCTGGAGCTGCTGGACCGCTCCATGCAGGCCGACGGGGTGCAGATCTTCATCGGGTCGGAATCCCACCTGCTCAACATGGAGGGGATGAGCCTGATCACCTCCACCTACATGACCGGAAAAGACACCGTGGGCGTACTCGGCGTCATCGGACCTACCCGCATGGGGTACGGCCGGGTGATACCGATCGTCGACTATACTGCTAAGCTGATAAGCCGCCTGCTCGAATCGGAGTAGTGCGCAAAAGGAGAGAGAAAAGGGATGGACAAGAAAAAGCACGGTTCGCATCACCATGAGCACAAACCGGCCGAACAGGCGCCGCAGGAAGCGACGGAACTGGCGGCACCGGAAGTGACCGAGGCAAAGATCCAGGAGCTCGAGGAGGCGCTGGCCGCCAAGGGGCAGGAAGCGGCCACCAACTGGGACAAGTATCTGCGCGAGCGGGCGGACCTGGAGAACTACCGCAAGAGGGTGCAAAGGGAGAAGGAGGAGATCCTGAAGTACGGCAACGAGCAGTTCATCGTGGAGCTCCTGCCGGCCCTGGACAACCTGGAGCGCGCCGTGGCGCACGCCAGCGAGGAAAGTCTCACCGCCGTGATCGAGGGGGTCAAGCTCACCGCGAACATGCTCCTCTCCACCCTGAAGAAATTCGGCGTGACGCCGGTGGAGACCCTCCCGGGCACCCCGTTCGATCCCAATTTTCACCAGGCCATGGCCCAGGTGGAGAGCGCAGAGCAGCAGCCCAACACGGTGGTTTCCGAGTTCCAGAAGGGATACCTGCTGAACGAGCGCCTGATCCGTCCGGCCATGGTCACGGTAGCGGTGGCACCTAAGGCTTGAAGGCGGAAGCTTAAGGCAATGCTTGAGCTGGTGGTAGGACGAAGGGAAGCCTCAAGCAGGCCGGATGCTGAAGGCGAGCCAGGGCAAGCCAAAAGGCGCAGCGATCCTGGATCAGATGGCCCTGACGGCCCATGAAAATGTAAACAAACTGGAAAACTATTTTTGGTTGGCCCCCTTGTTTTTTCCAACGGGGATGACTAGCTTTCAGACACAGTTACCATACAGGAGGCATTAACAATGAGTAGAGTAATAGGAATCGACCTCGGGACCACCAACTCATGCGTTGCAGTCATGGAAGGTGGGGAGCCGGTTGTCATAGCCAACGCGGAAGGAAGCCGCACCACCCCTTCCATGATCGCGTTCACCGAAAGCGGCGAGCGGCTGGTCGGGCAGCAGGCCAAGCGCCAGGCGGTTACCAACCCGGAAAACACCCTGTACGCCATCAAAAGGCTGATCGGGCGCAAATACGACACCGACGCGGTGAAAAAAGACATCGCCATCTCCCCCTTCAAGATCGTGAAGGCGGACAACGCCGATGCCTGGGTCGAGGTGCGCGGCCAGAAATACTCGCCGCCCGAAATCTCCGCCATGGTGCTGCAGAAGATGAAGAAGACCGCCGAGGACTACCTGGGCGAGACCGTGACCGACGCGGTGATCACCGTTCCGGCCTACTTCGACGACTCGCAGCGCCAGGCCACCAAGGACGCGGGCAAGATCGCGGGCCTGAACGTGCTGCGCATCATCAACGAGCCGACCGCGGCCGCCCTGGCCTACGGCCTGGACAAGAAGAAGGACGAGAAGATCGCCGTCTTCGACCTCGGCGGGGGAACCTTCGACATCTCCATCCTGGAACTGGGCGAGGGGGTCTTCGAGGTGAAGTCCACCAACGGCGACACCTTCCTGGGGGGCGAGGACTTCGACCAGAAGATCATCGACTGGATCGCCGACGAGTTCAAGAAGGACCAGGGGATCGACCTCAGGGGCGACAAGATGGCGCTGCAGAGGCTCAAGGAAGCCGGCGAGAAGGCGAAGTGCGAGCTTTCCACCTCGCTTGAGACCGACATCAACCTCCCCTTCATCACCGCCGACGCCTCGGGTCCCAAGCATCTGACCATGAAGCTGACCCGCGCCAAGCTGGAGTCGATCTGCGCCGAGCTGATCGCCAGCCTGGAAGGCCCCTGCCGCACCGCCCTGAAGGACGCCGGGCTCTCCCCCTCCGACATCGACGAGGTGATCCTGGTGGGGGGCATGACCCGCATGCCGGCCGTGCAGAAGAAGGTGCAGGACATCTTCGGCAAGACCCCGAACCGCGGCGTCAACCCGGACGAGGTGGTCGCCATCGGCGCCGCCATTCAGGGTGGCGTTCTGCGCGGCGACGTGAAGGACGTCCTCCTGCTCGACGTCACCCCGCTCTCCCTGGGGATCGAGACCCTGGGCGGCGTGATGACCAAGCTGATCGACAAGAACTCCACCATCCCGTGCCGCAAGTCGCAGGTCTTCTCGACCGCGGCCGACAACCAGCCCGCGGTCAGCATCCACGTGCTGCAGGGTGAACGCGAGATGGCCTCGGACAACAAGACCCTGGGCAACTTCGAGCTCTCCGGCATCCCGTCCGCTCCGCGCGGCGTGCCGCAGATCGAGGTGACCTTCGACATCGACGCCAACGGCATCGTGCACGTCTCCGCCAAGGATCTGGGGACCGGCAAGGAGCAGTCGATCCGGATCACCGCATCCTCCGGCCTCTCCAAGGAAGAGGTGGAGAAGATGGTGCGCGAGGCCGAGGCGCACGCCGCCGAGGACAAGAAGAAGCGCGAGCTGATCGAGGCCAAGAACCAGGGCGACAACCTGATCTACTCCACCGAGAAGTCCCTCAAGGAGTTCGGCGACAAGATCGATGCCGCCGAGAAGCAGAAGATCGAGGAGGGGATCGCGGCCCTCAAGAAGGCGCTGGAGGGAAGCGACGCCGAGGAGATCAAGAAGGCGAGCGAGACCCTGATGCAGGCTTCCCACAAGCTGGCCGAGGCGGTGTACGCCAAGGCGCAGGGTGGCGCCGAGCAGGGAGGCGGCGAGCCCCAGGGCCAGGAATCGGAGGGCGCAGGCGCCGCCAAGGGTGAGAAGGTGGTCGACGCCGACTTCGAAGAGGTCAAGGACGACAAGAAGTAAAAAGGGTTGCAAACCAAGGCAGCTTCATAGAAAATGGCGACGCAATAAAAAATAACATCGCGCGACGGGCAGCGTCTCCATGTGGAGACGCTGCTCTTTGTGTTACGAGGACCTATTTTGGCAAACGGCGACAAACAGGATTACTACGAACTCCTGGAGGTGAACAAGAACGCCTCCGAGACCGAGATCAAGAAGGCGTACCGCCGTCTTGCGGTCAAGCACCACCCGGACAAGAACCAGGGGGACAAGGCGAGCGAGGACAAGTTCAAGGAGATCTCGGAAGCCTACGAGGTCCTGTCCGACGCGGAGAAGAGGGCGCGCTACGACCAGTTCGGCCACGCCGGGGTGAGCGGGGCCGGCTTCAACTCGGGCGGCTTCGGCGGTTTCGGCGCCGGTTCCCCGTTCGGCGACATCTTCGGCGACATCTTCGGCGAGGTGTTCGGCGGCGCACGGCAGAGGACCTCGCGCGGCAGACGCGGCGACGACCTGCAGTACAACCTGGAGGTGAGCTTCGAGGAGGCCGCCTTCGGCGTGGAGAAGAAGATCGACATCCCCTACGCCAAGCGCTGCGACGCCTGCAGCGGTTCGGGTGCCAAGCCGGGCACCAGCCCCAAGACCTGCCCGACCTGCCAGGGGGCCGGCCAGATGCGCTTCCAGCAGGGATTCTTCAGCGTCAGCAAGACCTGCTCGCACTGCAACGGCGAGGGGCGCGTCGTCGATCACCCCTGCCAGAGCTGCCGGGGCACCGGCACGGTGCGCGACAAGAAGACCATATCGGTCAAGGTCCCGGCCGGGGTCGAGACCGGCATCCGCCTCAAGCTTTCCGGCGAGGGTGGGCAGGGGGCCAAGGGTGGACCCAACGGCGACCTGTACGTGGCGCTCAAGGTGAAGGAGCACTCCATCTTCCGGCGCGAGGACAACGACGTCATCTGCGAGATCCCGATCAGCTTCACCCAGGCGGCTCTGGGGTGCGAGATCGAGGTGCCGACCCTGGACGGCAAGGTAGCCATGAAGATCCCGGAAGGGACCCAGTCCGGCGCCACCTTCAGGATGCGCGGCAAGGGTGTTCCGGCGCTGCAGGGGTACGGCAGGGGCGACCACCTGGTGGTGGCCAAGGTCGAGACCCCGACCAACCTGAACCGGCAGCAGCGCGAGCTTTTGGAGGAGTTGGCCCGCATCAGCGGCGAAGACGTGAACCCGATGCGCAAGAACTTCTTCTCCAAGGTCATGGATATCCTCAGTTGAGAAACTCCCTGGGCAGGGGGGTGGTCTGGTGCTTTCTGGCGCTGCTTCTTCTGGGCGCCCACCCCGTCCCTGCCCAAACCGTACCGGCCCGGGCGTCGCTTCTCGAAGACGGCGCCTACGGCCGCGAACTCATCACCCGGATAGGCCAAGCGAAAAGGCGCATCATCTGCGCCTTTTACCTTTTCAAGGTAGGGGAGAGGCGCGGCAACCTTCCCGCGGCCGTGGCGCGCGAGCTGGTCCGGGCCAGGCAGCGCGGCGTCGAGGTGACGGTGATCCTGGAGGGTGAAAAGCCCGTGGGGGATGACAACCGGGCCGCGGCCTCGCTGCTGGCGCGGGGCGGGGTGCGGGTGCTCCTGGCCCGGGGAAAAAAGGCCACCCATGTCAAGGCGATCGCCATCGACGACCGCTACGTCCTTCTGGGCAGCCACAACCTGAGCCACTCCGCCCTGTCGCGCAACGACGAACTCTCGGTCCTGCTCGACGCGCCGGAACTGGCGGCGCAGGTCGGGCGCTACCTGGAAAGGATACGGTAACCCGGCCCGGTTTCTCTTCCGCTTGCCTAACTCTCCTCCGGAGGGGTATAGGCGCTAACCTAACAAGATCTGCTTGTAACTATGAGCTGACAATTGCCTCGTAGGGTGGGCCGTGCCCACCGACCGGCGGTGTGATTGGTGGGCACGGCCCACCCTACGGGAGACTAAGAGGGGCGAACCTTGTGTTCGCCCAGTCCTTGCACCACCGTGCAGTTTCACTTCGGTCCTCCCTGTCAAGGGAGGGCATGGCGCTCTGGTAGTGCCCTCGGCCCCTGTGCTTGCAGAGGGAGCCGGGAAGAAGCAGGAGGAAAAAATTTTGCTTTCCGATTCAAACTCACGATTCACCAAGATGCTCCGCAGCGCCTCGCTTTGTCTCCTCCTGCTTCTTCTCCTGGCCTCGGCGGCCCCCGCCCAGGAGAACTTCGCCACCTACCCCCCGCTGCCGCAGGGCTTCAGCTCGATAAAGGTGTTCGACAACCAGGGACGCTTCGTGGGGAGGATCCTTCCCACCCAGCGCTACTGGGTCACCATCGACCGCATTCCCGACTTCCTGAAGAAGGCGCTGGTCGCCGTCGAAGATGCCCGCTTCTACGACCACGGCGGCATCGACGTCCGCGGCATCGCCCGAGCCCTGGTGAAGGACGTGGTCAAGGGGAGGCTGGCCGAGGGTGGATCGACCATCACCCAGCAGCTCATCAAGAACAAGTACCTGAGCGGCGAGAAGACCATTGACCGGAAGGTCAAAGAGGGGCTTCTGGCCATGGAGTACGAGAAGAAGTACAGCAAGGACCAGATCCTGGAGATGTACTTCAACCAGATCTATTTCGGCAACGGCGCCTGGGGCATCGCGCAGGCCGCCCGTCTCTACTTCGACAAGAACCCGGAAGATCTCACCGAGGCGGAATGCTCGCTCCTGGCCGGGGTGCCCAAGAATCCCAGGCGCTACAACCCCCTCGGGGACGTAGCCCGGGTCAGCGCCCGCAGAAACATCGTCCTGAACCGGATGGTCGCCGTCGGGATGATCACCCCCCAGTACAAGCAGAAAGTGGCGTCCCACCCGGCCACGGTGATCAAGCAGGGGCAGGCCCCCTCCTACCTGGCCCACATCCGCAACAAGCTGGTGCAGCGCTACGGCGCCAGGATCATCGAGGAGGGTGGGCTGGACGTGATCTCGGCGATGGATCTGAAGCTGCAGATAGCGGCGGAAAAGGCGCTGCGCGAGGGGGTCAAGAAGGTTTCCCCGCAGTTGCAGGGGGGGCTTTTGAGCCTCGATCCGGCCACCGGCAACGTGCTGGCTGCCGTGGGAGGGGTGGACAAGGAGAGTGCCTACAACCGCGCCTTCGCGGCCAAGCGCCAGCCGGGCTCGGCCATCAAGCCGCTCATCTTCGCCGCCGCCCTGGAAAACGGTGTGACGGCGGCCAGCATCTGGAACGACAGCCCGGTCTCCTACAACCGGGGGAACGGCGCGCTCTGGAAGCCGATGAACTACGAGAGGAAGCTCTATGGCGAGTTGAGCCTCAGGCAGGCGCTGGCCTACTCCAACAACGTCATCACGGTGAAGCTTCTGGACAATATCGGCGTGGCCAATTTCACCGACTTCGCCGGGAAGCTCGGGCTCCCCTTGCGGGGCAGGGACCTTTCCCTGGCCCTGGGGACCGAGGAGGTGACCCTGAACGAACTGGTCGCGGCCTACACCCCGCTGGCCAACGGCGGCCTCAGGGCCGAGCCCAGGACCATCATCCGCATCTACGAGCGGAAAAAGGCGGCCTGGAGCGAAACCGCCCCGGCGCTCACGCCGGTGATCTCCCCGGCCACGGCCTATGTAGCCACCCAGATGATGAAGGACGTCATGGTGTACGGCACCGCCAAGGGGCTGAAGAAGTTCAGCCAGCAGCATCCCTCGGCCGGCAAGACCGGTACCACCGACGACTATCGCGATGCCTGGTTCGTCGGCTACACCCCGCAACTGATCACCGGGGTCTGGGTCGGCTACGACAAACCCAAGCCCGGGGGGAAAGGTTTCACCGGAGGGGTGGTCTCGGCGCCGATCTGGGAGAACTTCATGCGCCAGGCGGTGGCGGGCAAGCCGGCAGTCGATTTCGCCAGACCGGACAGCGTGGTATCCGCCAGCATCGACCCCGGCACCGGCTACCTGGCCGCCCCCGACTGCCCGTCCACGCGCGAGGAGTACTTCGTGCTGGGGACCGAGCCTACGCAGTACTGCCCGGCCCATGGCGGCGATGCCCTGCCGCCGGTGACTCCGGCAGTTCCGGCAGCTCCGGCAGTTCCGGCAGTTCCGGCAGTTCCGGCAGTTCCGGCAGTTCCGGCAGTTCCGGATGGCGCGATGCCGGATGCCGGGCAGGAGCCTGCCGGGGAGATCGGGCCGGCGCCGGCGCAGGAGGAAGGTTCGGACACGGGTGGGGCCGCTGCCCCGTCCCCGCTGTGACCCTCACGGCCTCAAGTCAAGGTCGCTCCAGTCCCCCCTCCCCTTGCGGGAGGGGGTTAGGGGGTGGGGGCAGGCGCCATATCTTGCGCAGTTGGTAGCTTCACCCACCCCCCAGCCCCCTCCAGTCAAGGGAGGGGGGGCAACAACCTGGCGGATAAAAGGGGACAGGCACCTGCGGATAAAGGGGACAGGCACCTGCGGAGCCAGACCCCTCTGCGGATTTTGATGGGCGGATCGGATCGGCAGGAGATTGTTGCAGACAGGGAGAAAGCTGGCAGAGGCCGGGGCGAATAATCATTCGCCCTTTGCCTTTTCAGAGGTAGTAGTGCCTGATCGGCTTCAATTCCTGGTCCAGCACGTAGACCAGAGGCTTCCCGGTGGGGATCTCCAGACCGACGACGACGTCGTCGGAGACCCGGTCCAGGTACTTCACCAGGCCGCGCAGGCTGTTGCCGTGAGCCACGATCAGCGGCCGCTGCCCGTTTTGCAGGGCCGGCACCAGCTGCTGCCGCCAGAACGGGAGGACCCGCTCCACGGTGTCCTTCAGGCACTCCGCCGCCGGGAGCAGGCGCGGGTCCAAAGCGGCGTAGCGCGGGTCGAGCCGCGGGTGGCGCCGGTCACCCTCCTCCAGCGCCGGCGGGCGCACCTCGTAACTGCGCCGCCAGAGCTGCACCTGCTCGACCCCGTATTTCTCGGCCGTCTCCGCCTTGTTTAGCCCCTGCAGCGCCCCGTAATGCCTCTCGTTCAGGCGCCAGTCCTTCCTCTCCGGGATCCACATCAGATCCATCTGCTCCAGCAGCAGCCACATGGTGCGGATGGCGCGCTTGAGCACCGAGGTGAAGGCGACATCGAAGCCGACGCCGTGATTCTTCAGCGCGAGCCCGGCCTCCCTACTCTCCTGCTGGCCGCGCTCGGAGAGATCGACGTCGGTCCAGCCGGTAAAGAGGTTCTCCTTGTTCCAGACGCTCTCCCCGTGCCGCACAAGAACCAGTTGATGCATGATCACCTCCCGACCGCGGGCGCCGGTTTCTGGGCCGCTTCCAGCTTGCCGGTCACGTTGTTCTTGATCCAGATCGGATCCCACCACTCGATCGGGTTCACCTCTTCCCCGGAAACCACCACCCCGTAATGCAGATGGTCGCCGCCGGCCAGCCCGGTGTCGCCGGTGTTCCCTATGATCTGCCCCTTCTGGACCTCGTCACCGGCCTTTACCGCGATCCGGCTCAGGTGGCCGTACAGGGTCTGCAGCCCCAGCCCGTGGTCGATGATGACGCACTGGCCGTAGATCCCCAGGTCGTCGGCGTAGACCACCTTGCCCCGGTTGGCGGCAGGCACCTCGGCGTGGGCCAGCGACGCCAGATCGACCCCCAGGTGGGTCTGCTGATCGACCCGCTGCCCTTGGTACATGTAGGTGCGCAACTGGGCATAACTGCCGCGCGGCGCCGAGTTGGGCATGCGCAGGAAATCCCCCTCCCAAAGCGGCACCGGAGAGGTCTTGCGCCCGCATTCCTGCAGGATCTTGCTGTCCTGCTTGCGCAACTCGCCGTTGGCCTTCAGGAATATCTCCAGCGGGGTGGCCGCCTCGGGGAAGCGGTCCTTGAATTCGGCCGCCACCTTCTCCAGGAAACGGTCAGTCAGTTCGATCCGGTCGGCCGGGAAGTTTTTGGGGAGCAGGTGGTAATAGATGCCGGTTAGCCGCTCGTTGCCGGCGCGGTCCACTGCCAGTATCTTGGGGACGAAGCGCTCCTCGGGCAGGTTGTGAGGGAACGGGAACAGGGAGGCGTAGATGTCGGCGGACTGACGGTAGCCCGGGTAGAAGCGGTCGCCGAACACGACGCCGGTTTTCTCCAGTTCCCGGTTCGCGCTATAGACCACCAGCCCCGCTCCGCCCCGGGAGATGTTGTGCGCGCTGCTCAGGGGGGTAACGGCGGGAGGCTTGTTCAGGAACTCGAAGTCGAGCGTTTGTTCGCTTTTGTTGCCGGCGCCGAAGCGGAACACGGAGTCGTCGGTCGCGCTGATCTGCAGTTTGAAGGGACCCTCCTTCAGCCCCGGTTGCTGCGCCACCTTGAAGGTCTCCTTGGCCTCCTCGGGGGGAGATGGGTACTTCTTGGAAAGGAGCGTGACCTTCTTGTCGCCTTGCAGTGCGGCGACGGTGACATCCTTGACCCCGGCACGGTCCCGCAGGGTCAGGACCAGCTCCAGCTTGGCGGAAACCGGGCCCGGCGGCTGGCGCGAAAGGGAAGCCTCCGGCCCGCTCGTGTCGCGGAAGTAGAAGATGCCCAGCACCAGCAGCATGACGGATATGATCGCTGCGACTATTGCAGAAGATTTCATGGAGGTACTCCCGCGCTGGCCTTCCCGGTTGCCGATGCCCAATCTCCCTGCCCCTGCACCGGCGCTCGGTCATTTGGGCGCTCTAGTTGGGAAATGCACCCTCGGATTTTAACATCACCCCAATTAAAGTCCAGCGGCCGGGGATTGGGTGGAACGGATGCTACCGGCATGATTTTGCGGCAAAAAAGTGACGAATTCGGCTGAAATCTTCAGGATGCGGTTGACCTGCCGCTCTGGTAAGTGTTACAAGGGGGCTCGGCTGTTTACAGAATGAGATCCAGAAGGGGGGAGTGAAACATGAGAAAACAGATTCTGGTGCTATTGGCACTGTCACTTGTTGCAGTTTCCAGTTCCGCACTGGCAGAAGCGCCCAAGGAAAAAGGCCCGGAGGTGATCAGGTTCAAGATGAAGGACCTTGAACTGCCGTTCAGCCACTGGAAGCACCAGAAAGCCCTGAATGACGAATGTTATCACTGTCACAGCACCACCCTGGGCAAGATCGACAACTGGGGCAAGGATACTGCGCACAAGCTCTGCATATCCTGTCACGAGCTTGAGGACAAGGGGCCCGTTTACTGCCGTCAGTGCCACACCAAGAAAAAGAAGAAGAAATAGCTCTCTGCGCGGGTTGGGTGAATTATTTTTTTGTAATTTTTGCACATTCCTTTTGTAAGTGCTATAGTTACACCAGCTAGCTAGCGAGAAACAGAATCTCGGACAAAGGAGGTAGTCAGCATCGAGGATACTCCACCGAACAGGATTCTAAAGGCATGACAGCAGTAAAAGCTCCGGTGTTTCAATAACGCCGGTCCCGCCCTTGCTAAGGGCACTACGCAGCACAAAACTAAGAGGCCCGCCGAATGAGGCGGGCCTTTCCTCGTTTATGCGCAGCCTCCTGCTGTACCTGAGACATTCCATTCTCGAAAAACTCCCTCTTAATGCCAGTAATTCCTTTGTCTATGCCTACTCCAATCCGGCTTTATGGCAGTTGGCTGTGCATCTTTGCCAGTAAGTTCCCCCGAAGAAGTGCCTTAAATCAGCTGCTTGGAGTATAATCTGTCATAGAGTGGCCTAGTATGACAGGAGGAGTTATGAAAAGGCTCATTTCAGCGGTACTTGCCATGGCCGTCGCCATGGTCTCATTGCAGGGGTGCTACGGGAAAATGGCGCTGACCAAGAAGGTCTATAAGATAAACGGCGAAGTCAGCGACAAATACCTGCGCAGCCTGGTAACCTGGGTGCTCGTTATCGTCCCGGTCTATGAAGTTTCGGCACTGGCCGACTTCGTACTGTTCAACACCATCGAATTCTGGAGCGGCAAAAACCCGATAGCCTCGGCCGACAAGGAGTTCCAGTATTCCGAGAACGGACAGACCTACAAGGTGCACGCCCGCAAGAGCGGCGACACGATCACCTATCGCATCAAGCACTACAGCGGAGATACCTACCTGGACACCCTGGCCATCGTCTGGGATACCAGGAGCGGCAACTCCAAGGCCACGCTGCATCAGGCCGGCAAGGTGACGGAATACCTGGCGGTAATGGATAAAGGGGGAGTGCGGGTAACGAGCTCTGCCGACGGCCATATGAGCAGGATGCCGGCAACCGCCATGCTGCACAGGTAACAGCGGGTCAGCAGGAATCGGGTGAAGGAGGCGCATCTATCTGGTGCGCCTCTTTTTTGCGACTGCTGCATTTGACGCAAGCCGGCAATCAAGCGCGCTCAGGCCTCAACTGGTTGACCGGGGGAATGACAAAGCGGAAGTCGGCGCAGTGGTGGCGCTTTCAGGTTGTGGTTCGGGTTGGCCAGACTGTGGAGAATCGGGTGCAGGGGAGGGGGTGAAAACGTCATTTGGCGGAAACAACTTCCGGAGTATATACCGAAAAAAATTTTTCCGACAGACTGTTATTGCACCGAAAGCGATGTTATATTTCCTACCAAGCTAGCTAGCGAAAAGAATCTCACTAAAAGGAGGAAGTGATAGTTAAAGAAACTCCACCGATTACTCCACCGTTTAGGATTCTAACCACATGACAGCAGAAACAGTGCTGGTGTCAAACACGCACCGGAACCGCCCTTGAAACGGGCGTAACGTAACGAGAACAGAAGGCCCGCCACACCGGCGGGCCTTTCATTTTGTCCAGGTAGTGAAACAGTCCCACAGCCCCTTTCCCATTCACTCTTAAAACTTTGCAATGCAAGTCTCTCTGCCAGTGGCCACTTCGGTAAGAGAAAGAAAAATGGCTCAACCTTTCGGTTGAGCCATGTAATGTCTGGAGCCATCTATCGGAATCGAACCGACGACCTATTGATTACGAATGCGCAAAATCTAATAAAAAAGCCATTTCACGGGTTATCACCGCAGGTCAAAAAATCGTGCATGTGCTTGACCTTTAAATGGTTTTCGTCTATTCTCTGGTTCAGGGCAGATCACACTTTTTCACCCCTAGCCAGCATGTTGGAGACCACACGAGAGACCACACGACCATACGGGCCAGATCATGAAATTCACCGACAAGTACATTTTGAACCTCAAGCCGCAAGGTAAGATCGTAGACATCAGGGAAGGGGACGGCTTCGGTGTCAGGATTCTTCCCAGCGGGACCAAGACCTTTTTCTTCACTTACCGTGTCGACGGGAAAAGGCGTTTTCTAAATCTGGGACCTTACCAGCCGGGTACGACGCAGGGGGAAAAGGGGACGCTGGCCTACGCACGGAAACTATTCAACGAGGCTAAGAAGGAGGTGAATAACGGAAAGGACCCGCTTTACCAGCAGGAACAGGTGGAGCGGGAGCGAGTTCTGGCCCCGACCATGGCTGAGTTAGGCGTGGAATATATGGAAAAGTGGGCCAAGCCGAGAAAACGGTCCTGGAAAGGGGACCAATGGATACTGGATAAGAAGGTCATTCCCAAGTGGGGCAAGCGCAAGGCGAACGAGATCAGGCGCCGGGACGTGGTCCTGTTCCTGGAAGAGATTGCTGAAACCGCGCCTGTCATGGCGAACGGGGTACGCTCCCTGCTCCACAAGATGTTCAACTTCGCACTGGAGCGGGAGGTCGTTGAATTCAACCCCTGCTTCGGAGTGAAGAAGGCGGCGGTCTCTCCCCCCAGGGAGCGATGCCTATCGGACGGCGAGATCAAAACCGTCTGGACAGCACTGGACACCCCTGGCGGCTTCTCGGTTGCGCAGGAAATTCCACGGGCGCTGAAACTTGTTCTGTTGACAGGACAGCGACCAGGTGAGGTGATCGGCATGCACTCCTCGGAGATCAGCGGCGACTGGTGGACCATTCCAGCCGAGCGGTCTAAGAACAAGAGGGAGCACCGGGTGTTCCTCACCGGCACGGCGAAAAGAATCATCGGCGAAAAGGTGGGATACATCTTCGAATCGCCGCGCGGGGGGAAGGCAATCGAGGTGAACGCACTGGCCCACGCGGTACGGCGTACTATTGAGGGCACGAATCCTAGGCAGGTGGCGAAGGAGGAGGGGAGCGCCGTAGGGTCAATGATCCAAATGGTGAAATGGACTCCCCACGATCTAAGAAGAACTGTGGCGACCAAGCTTTCGGAACTCGGATTTATGGACGAGGTGATCGACTCGGTGCTGAATCACAAGAAAAGAGGGATCGTCGCCACCTACAACCGCAACAGGTACGACAGGGAGAAGCAGATGGCGCTTGAGGCATGGGAGCGCAAGCTGCTAGCGATCACGAGCGGCAAAGGGGTGGGCAGGATACTCTCTCTCGTTTCGGCTAAACGTTAAGCTATCGGGGTAATGCAGAGGAGTCACAAAGAAAAGGCAATGACGGTGGACGGATCATTCCTTTCCTATGGCCGGGAAATGACCCGCCCGCCCGGTTTCTTCGGGCGGACGGTGTCCATTTTCCTGGTTGAAAATTCCCGTATCTTGTCAATTTCTAGACATGACACCCTCCGCTGTTCCCGTCTATTGCGCCAGGTAGCCGCCGTCGATCACCAGTTCGGCGCCAGTAACGTAGCTCGACTCGTCGGAGGCCAGGAAAAGACAGCCGTAGGCGACCTCGATCGGCTTGCCGCCACGCTTCATCGGCGTGGAAGCGATGACCACTTCGTTGAGCACCGGCGCTTGCGCCTGCGTGAGTGGCGTGTCGATGAAGCCGGGATGCACCGAGTTGACGCGGATACCGTCGGCGACATACGTCATAGCCGCGTTCTTGGTCATGTTGCGAACGGCCCCCTTGGCGGCGTGGTAGGCATGGGCACCAGCGACTGCGGCGCTGCCCCAGATCGACGAGATGTTCACAATCGAGCCCGACTTCTGATTCCGCATCACGCGGACCGCCTCGCGCATGCCGAGAAAGACGCCGGTCTGATCGACCGCGATCATCTTGTTCCACTCCTTGATGTCGAGTTCGTGTAGTGGCTCGTAGGCGATGATGCCGGCATTATTGATCAGCACGTCGAGGCGTCCGCTCTTTTGAACGATAGTATCAACCGCCGTCGCCCAGTCGGCCTCGCTGGTGACGTCGAGCTTGATGGCCTCGATGCCGGCGGAATAGGCGGGTTCGGGCGCCTTAATGTCGCCGGCGAAGACGGTTGCGCCTTCCTTCATGAACAATTCCGCAACGGCCTGGCCGATGCCACTGGCGGCCCCGGTGACCAACGCCACTTTTCCCTGTAGCCTCATTGTGCAGCTCCTCTCTTGGACAAGAATGCATAGCCGAACTCGTTAATCACTTATCCAATGTATCACCATATATATGCTTTTCAAGGGCTATCCCAACATATCGAGTTGACTCAAGTTAAATGTAAAAGAGAACTCGGATACACACATCAAGGCCAGTCTTTATGGCTCGTCGGTGCAGGTAATCATTCGGAATGGCACGTTGTGGCTGGGAACCTGGCAGGAAATATATTTTTGCGAGTTTGATGCTCCGCGTGAACGGAAGGTGTATGTGGCGATTACGAACTGAAGGCAGATCTGTTTAGCTTGGAAGTGGCTCACTGAGGTTGAATGATGTCGTGAAGTCTTGCCATTCACCAGCTTTTTCCAATTTTTGCAGCTTGCGATCGTGCAGGTCTATTCGGCGACGTTGCATCCGGGAAAAACGGCGCGGAGGCACTCCAACATCAGGGAGCGCTACTAGAGTTAAAACAAAAGTCATAGGTTTCCTGTTGAAGCTTGTCGTAGAGGTGATAATCCCAGTCAGTACTGGTACAAAACTTTTCCAGCATCGTGCCATCCTGCCAGTGCAAGGTGAGGTCATTTGTAACAGGGCTAATTTCTATTCGTGTGGCCTTCTGAGCTTGCAACTCCTGTGTCGATTCACAAAACTTCTTGAAAGCACGTCTAAACTCCTTCTTGGACTCATAGCTCTTCTCTGACGGGTATAGCGACGACGAATTGACCAAAGTTCCGTCTTTGACAATACGCCACGGTGCATACAGGTAGAGCATATATGCCGTCAGATTAGAGGGGTTCTGGAAACGAATCTTGAGGCAGCTCATGTCGTAATGAATAGACGTCGTTGCGTACTGGCCGCTGTCCAGAAAATCATTAATTTTTGTAGTTATCATGACTAGTTCTCAGCTTCGCCCTGCGCCAACGGCTCGGCCGTTGACCCGCCGGGCGCTCTTTTTAGCCCGGTCGGTGTCCAACGGTCTGGTTGGCATCTTCACTTTTAATCACATTCCCAAGTGCACACTTGCTTGCCCTGACAAAGATTTTGGATAGTTTCAAGGTCACTTATCCATAACTCCAAGTGATCTTGCGTAAAAGGGCCATCAAACTGCTTCGGCACTGATTTAAGCACGTGCTGACGATTTTCCTTTATCAGCTGTAAAACATCTTTGGTAACTTTTTGAATATTCTCTGCTGCGTCAGTTCTGTATCGACCTCTGCAAATAGTGAAGCGCCATAGCCATAATGCTGCTTCGTCAGAGATTCCTGGCAGATTCTAGTGCATTCCGAGATGATCAATAACGATAGCCAGTGGTGATAACTCCACACCTTCAAATGTAATTGGTATTGCCCATTCTTTGAATTTCATCGACATATGTTTCCAACGATGTAGATCACCTGATCTGCTCATCCTGCCAAATTGGTTGTTATTCCGTTTCTAATTTGCTTCTGAATTTACGTATCCGGCAGAATTCATAACTTTACCAGGGTGCATAAATGTTCCATTTGGGTGGATATGCCCGTTTCTGGATAACACTCCATTTTGGGTGGATATACCTCGTCCCGGACAATATAAAATTTGGACCGATATCCAGGCGCCTAAATCGCGGCTATTCCCTCGGGGCAGCTTGAAGGCATGGTGCCATCATGTAAAATTTCACCAATAAGTTCGCACTATATTACGTCTCTTGAACCAAGTCAAAGGGGAATAGCCAGGCCCCTGCAGGCGAACGTGTCTATTCTGTCGCCTTCACCCCGGTGATTCACTCTGGATTCAGTTACACCCTCCGTAATTGGCCGTCTGCAGGACCGTTTCTCCACTGACTGAGCAGTGTCCAGGTCTGCGCGGTTCCTGTCCAGACCAAACTTATGGGCCGAACTGGAGGCAGGAGGATTCTGGCATGATGTCGATATCGCCGCCGATGAAGGCGGAACAGGCCGGCGGCTACTTCACCAGGGAGGACTATTACCTGGGTGGGGCCGAGGAGGAGAACTCCCGGTGGTGCGGGCGGGGGGCGCAGACGCTGGGACTCAAGGGGCCGGTCCGGGAGGAGGAGTTCCGGCCCCTGTGCCGGGGTGAGGACCCTGCGGGGAAGCGGATCGTCAAACACAAGCGGTCCCGGGAGAAGGGGGTGCTGATCGAGGAGCACCGGGCCGGCATCGACTGCACCTTTTCCGCGCCCAAACCGGTGTCCGTCGCCTATGCCGCCGGGGTGGAGGGGATCAAGGAGGCGCACGACGCGGCCGTGCTCTCGGTGCTGGAGCACATGGAGGAGCACTACTGCCATTACCGGGTCCCCGGGGGCGTTCTGAATGGCAGGATGGTCTGTGCCAAGTTCGACCATGCTACTTCGCGCAACTTCGATCCCCAGCTGCACTCGCATGTCTTTATACTAAACGTGGTGCAGACCCGGGAAGGCGGCTGGAAGGCGAGCGAGCCTAAGGCGATCTTCCAGGATCAGAAGTCGCTGAGCCTCCTGTACCGGCAGGCGCTTGCCCGACAACTCACGGAGCGAGGCTTCGGGATCGCCATCACGAACCGGGACCTGATGCACTTCGAGCTTGCCGGAATCGACCCCCGGCTGGTGGACTACTTCAGTTCGCGGCGCCGGGAAATCGAGGAGCAGGTCGAGCTCTGGAAGTCGGCAGGGAAATTCCCGGGTGTTCCCGAGGCACGGCTCTACGAGATGGCCACCCTGGAGACCCGGGACGCCAAACGCCGGATGAGCCGGGAGGACCTGGTCCGGGTCTTCGAGCGCGGCTTCGAGTCCTGCGGAAGTTCCCTGGAGCGGGTGCGGCGGGAGCTGGAGGAAGCGCGCGTCCCGATCCTCTCGGTGACCCAAGAGCCGGCGGCGCGCGTGGTGGAGCTTGCGGCCCGCAATCTTACCGACCGGGAGGCGGTCCTGGACCGGGCGCGGCTCCTGGACCAGGCGGTGCGGATCTCGGGAGGCCGCCACGAGGTCCGGGAGTTGGACGCGGCCCTTGACGGAGGGGCCGCTGGGGTGCTGCGGCTTGGCCGGAACCCCAGGGGGCGGGAGTTCTACACGACCCACCAGATGCGGGAGCTGGAGGCCCGGAACCTGGAGAGGGTGCGGGGTCTGGCTCCCTTTCAGAGTGCGGCCGGCGAGAAGGAGGTCGAGAGATTCCTGGAGCGGGTCGCACTTGAGGACGTCCGGCTTACGGCCGGACAAAAAACGGAGGTGGTCAACGAACTCGCCGGCGGGGGTGGCCTGGCCCTCACGCTGGGGGACCCGGGAACCGCCAAGACGTCCACCCTGAAGATCATCGAGCGTTTCAACAAGGAGGTGCTGCTGCCCGAGGGGAGGGAGCACTTCAGCATCAATACCGCCTACACCGGGAAGGCGGCCCGTGAGATGAGCCTAGCCACGGGACGGCCGGCTTTCACCGTCGACAGCCTCCTGCATGCCTGGACGGCTTCCAAATTTGACCTACAGAGGGAGAACTCGGGGCCGGTAAGGCTAGTGGTCGCGGGTGAGGAATTTCTCATCCCAGAGGGGTGCCAGGTGGTTTTGCGAGTGGACGAGGCGAGTTTCCTGGGGGCCAGGCAGGCGGAGGGGCTGATCCGGGTGGTCGAGGAGCTGCAGGAGGGCGGGATCCAGGCGAAGCTGCACCTTTTGGGGGACGTAAAGCAGATGCAGGCTATCTCCGCCGGGGACCTGCTGCGCCAGGTGCGGGAACTCGGGGAGCGCGCACAGGTTGATTATGCCCACCTGACCGACATCCTCCGGCAGAAGGAACTCTCGCTCCTGGAGGTCGCCCGGTGCCTGAACCGCGAGGACCGGCCCCTGGGGGAGAACGCGCGGGAGGCCGTGAACACCCTGGAGAAGCAGGGGCATGTCATTGAGGTGGCAGACCGCCCGGAACTGAAAAGGGCCGTCGTGGACCGGTACCTGGAGGAGAGCGGCAGGCTCTCCAATTTTCCGGATCGCGCAAGAGCGGGGGAGCGCCAGTCGGTGCTCCTGGTGGTAGCCACCAACGAGGAGCGGCGGGAACTGAACCAGGCGATAAGGAGCGCCAGGGTCGCGGCCGGGGAGATCGAGCAGGGGGTCAGCTATCCGGTGCTGGCGCCGGCGCGCCAGGGGATCACGGTCGAGGGGTATCAGGTGGGGGACAGGGCCATCTTCTGGGGGGAGCGGGATGCAAGGGGGAGGCTCAAGGTCGGGGAGGTGCCTCCCAATACGATGGGAAGGGTGACCGGCATCAACCGGGAGCAGAACCTGGTCACGGTGAGCTACACCTTTAAGAAGGGAAGGGGCGAACGCGAGATCGAGCGGACGGTGACCAGGGACTATGCACCGGCGGAGCTCGCGGAGAAAGCGGCGCTGTACCGGGAGGAGGAGCGATCTTTCGCCGTCGGGGACCGGATCGTCACGCTGAAAAATGACCGGGGCCTCAAGGTGCAAAACGGCTCGCTCGGGGTGATCCGTGAGCTGGGCGGGGATGGGCTGGCCCGGGTGGATCTGGGCGACAGGGAGGCGGTGCTGGACCTGAACCGGTACCGGCAGCTTGACTATGCCTACGCCGTGACCATTCACAAGAGCCAGGGAGCGACCCTGGAGCACTCGATTCTGTTCGCGCAGGCGCAGCCCGAGCGAGAACTGCCGCAGGGAAGAAACCTGGAGCTGGCGGCGAAAGAGGAGCGCTTTGAGCGGACCAGCTACAACGCGCTCAACGTTGCGGTCACCCGCGCCCAATTCGGCACCACGATCTTCACCAATTCGGTGGCCGGCCTCACCCGCTCCGTCGAGCTGGTCGACTGCAAGACCTCAACCCTGAATAAGATCACGGGGCTTGAGAAGGGGCTCAGCCTTGAGGTGGCAGGGAGGGAATTTTCCGGAGCCGGCGGGATCAGCGAGCAGACCAGGAAAATAAAAAACATTTCGCGGGAGCTGGGGTGCAGGTCGGGCGGGTTGCAGCTGGCGGTGGAGTCGCTCGGCAAGTTGAGGGTCAGGGAAATTCAGAGGTCGGTCCGGGAGATTCCAGTTCTCCAGAAGAATCTGGTGCGGCAGCTGGAGTTGGCATTGCCAGGCAAGGGTAGCGGGATGGGCCTGGAAAGGTGAGCTGGGGCCGACGAGGGCGCCGCGAGAGTGAGCAGGCGGTGGAAATCCTGGCGGGTGACGGTCGCGGCGCTGAGGTTGAATCCGATCGGCTCGGGCTCTCATGCAGTTACATGGTAGCTCCTCTATTCCCTGCGCTTGAAAGTCGACGGAGAATGTGCCTGCGGATGCAAGGCGGGGCCTCGCTTCGCTCGGCTCGTTTTTCCGTTCACACGTCACGCAGCCCCGCTGGCGGTGGAACTAGAGGCGAGTTTGGGTAGACTTGAGTGGTTCCGCGTCTGACACCCGCCTTACTAAAAAGGCCAGGTGGCCGCAAAACCGGCCGGAATTACAGCTGGAACTGCGTAATACGGCATATGACAGTAACGGGGGAGGCCACCATGGAGAACACGAGTGTACGTCTGGCGCCTGAAGTCTGTAGAAAGCTGGCATCGGAAGCGCGCAAGCTGGCCCAGGAAACCGGGGAAAACATCACGGTTTCGGACCTGATCCGCGCCTGCATTGCAGAAAAATTTCCCCAGGTTGCCACCAGGGTCAGGAGGGAAGCTGCGGCTTTGGCCGCGCTCCGGGAGGAGGTGGCAACGCTCGCGGAGCGCAACGCCAGTCTCGAGCGGGAGATCGAAAGCCTGGCCCGGACCTTGGCGGAACTCTTCCCGACCCTTGCCACCAGGGCGCAGGTCAAGGAGCTGACCGACGTCCTGGAGAAGATTTTTATAGCTCAAAAAGGGGCCTGAACATGGCAGAGGAATCATCTTCGGAGAGGTTGCTGGTAGCAAGCGGTGTGCAGAAAGAAAAGACGCCTCTTGAGGAGTTGCTGGAGGTCAGGGAGCAGATAAACAGCAGCGTCGAAAAGCTGATGACCAGATCGGACAGGGCCGTGCTCTCGGCGCAGGAAACGCAGCGGACCACCGAGGAGATGTTCCAGCGGCTCCAGAAATATTGCAACGAAAAGGTGCCGGCCCAGATGGTTAAGGCGCTGGACGACATAGCCCGTGACGGGTTTCAAAAAAGCCTCATGCCGTTGCACGAAAGCGTGGCGAAGGCGGCGCACGACATCGACAGGTGCCGGCAAACCCTCACCCGCTGGTCCTGGGATTGGCGTTTGGTGCTGGGGGCGGGGGCCACGATGCTTGCCACCCTTGTGATCGGGGGAGGGCTGATCTACTACCTCTTTTTCAGTGAAAGGATCGCCGAAATGAAACGGCTCGCCATGTGGGGGCAGAAGCTCGAAGCGAGATACCAGGCGTCTTCGCCCAAGGAAAGGGAGAGGCTGGACCAATGGTTCAAGGGCGGCAAGTTGTGAATGGTTCTTCGGGCCTGCTCTTTTGTGCGGCAAGGGTAAAGACGATGAGAGTACAGTTTGGCGGCTGGCTGTTGCGGTGCAAATTCATGCCCCGATACCATAGCCCTTATGGTATATCTGTCACCTGAGTCCTGCGGCAGGGCAGCGAACGAGCAGGATGAATTGCCCATGCCGGGGGTGGTTCTGCCGCCCTGGGAGTTGAGCGCAGGATGGCATTCGTGGTGGAAAATCCGGCCGCAGACTCGGCGAAATCGAGCGGTGAACGGACGGCCCCGGGTGGCAACGGAGAGTGAATTGGCCCTTGATCTTGTCGATTATCAGCGCAAGGCCGGCGACGCCGTGATGGCCTTTTGGGGCAACCGGGACGCCAGCGAGGAAAAGCAAGTCGGGTCCGGCAAGACCGACCGGAGTGAGCGCGCGAGCGTCGCCAGCGCTGACAACCTGGATGGTTTCAGCGCCCTGATTCTCGATCTGGTGCGGGCCAATGGGCTGGTCCGTGCCGAGATCCATCAGAAGGGGGTGGCGCCGGCCCTGCCGGGCTACTTCCGCCCCACCAAGCTCTGGGACCTCCTAGTGACCCACAAGGGCGACCTGGTCGCGGCGGTCCAACTGAAAGGACTGGCCGGCCCTTTGATCGGCGACCACTTCAGCAGACGTTCCGAGGAGGCCATCGGAACGGCGCACGATTTCTGGGGCGCCTACCGCAAGGACGCCTTCGGCAAGCGGTCGCGTCCCTTCGTGGGCTGGCTGATGCTGGTGGAGGATGCCTCTGCATCGAGCTCTCCCGTGAAGAACGCGTCTCCTCGTTTCCCGGTTTTCCCCGAATTCGAGACCTCCTCCTATATCAAGCGTTGTGATCTGCTCTGCCAGAGGCTGGTGAAGGAGCGGCTTTACACCAGTGCCGCTCTCATCACCTGCAAGCGAAGCGCTGTATCTACCGGTGAGTATGCCGAGATTTCGGCGATGACCGGGCTTAAGGCCTTCGTTTCCGCTTTGGCCGGACATGTCGCCGCCGAGGCGTCGCGGCTGGAGTGACGACCAACTCGCCGTTTGTCCGCGCTCCGTTCCGCACCGGCTTGGTAGCCGGCGTCTTCATCCCAGCTTCCCTGCGCTTCAGCCGTCAGGGTGCGCAGTGCCCCGCCGTTTCTCCCCCCTTCTTTGCTGCTTGACAATACGCGTGCCATCCACTAAAAAGATAATCTAGAGTATGTTACTTTAGATTATCTTTTGAGGCGCCCTATGGAATTCATCAACCGTGAATACGAACTCGATTACCTGCGCAGAAGTTACCGGGAGGAGAAATCCCAGTTCATCGTCCTCTACGGCAAGAGGCGGGTCGGCAAGACCTCGCTGATGAAGGAGTTCGCCAAGGCGGTGCCGCACATCTACTTCCTGGCGGACAAGGCGACCGAGAAGGACCAGTTGCTCGCGCTCTCGGAGCGGGTGGGGCTCCTCTACGGGGACGAGTTCCTGCTCTCCAGGGGGTTCGGCACCTGGTACGAGTTTTTCCGCTACCTGAAGGGAAAGGGGCGGGTGGTGGTCATCATCGACGAATTCCCCTTCCTGATCGAATCGAACCGGGCGGTCCCTTCCATATTCCAGAAGGGGTGGGACGAGGAGCTGAAGGACTCGGGCGCTTTCCTGGTGCTGCTCGGTTCCAGCATCGGGATGATGGAGTCGGAGGTGCTCGATTACAAGTCCCCGCTTTTCGGCAGGAGGACCGGGCAGATGCTCGTGACCCCGCTCGACTACTGGCACGCCAGGAAGTTCTTCCCGGGGGTGCCGGCGGACCAGTTCATGTACACCTACGCCATGCTGGGGGGGACCCCCGCCTACCTGCTCCAGTTCGACCCCAAGGAGGGGCTCTGGGACAACATCGTGAACCGGATGCTGGTGCCGGAGGCGTATCTCTTCAGCGAGCCGGAATTCATCCTGCGGGAGGAACTGCGCGAGCCGCGCAACTACTTCGCCATCCTGCGCGCCATCTCCATGGGGAAGACCCGCTCCGGGGAGATCATCAACGAGACCGGCTTCGAGAAGAACGTGGTGGGCAAGTATCTCTCGGTACTGGTCGAGCTGAGGATCATCCGCCGGGAGGTGCCGGTCACCGAGAAGTCGTTCGAGAAGAGCAAGAAGGGGATCTACGTCATGGACGACAACTTCTTCCGCTTCTGGTTCAGCTTCGTCTTCCCCAACAAGAGCTTCATCGAGGAGCGCGAGCTCGACTACCTGGTGGAGAAGAAGATCAAGCCGAGGCTCGACATCTTCACCTCGCTCACCTTCGAGGACGTCTGCCGCTCCTTCGTCAAGAAGGGTTTCCTGGACGGGCGCAGGTTCCAGCAGGTGGGGCGCTGGTGGACCAAGGACGCCGAGATCGACCTGGTGGGGCTCAACGAGGAGGAGAACGAGATCCTCTTCGGGGAGGTGAAGTGGAGCGTCAACCAGGTCGGCACCGATATCCTGGCCGAACTCAAGAGGAAGGCTCCCCTGGTCCAGTGGGGCAGAGAGGGGCGAAGAGAGAGCTTCGCGCTCTTCAGCCGCTCCGGGTTCACCGAGGAGCTGGTGCGGGTCGCGGAGGAGGAGGGGGTGTACCTGTGTTCCCTGGAGCAGATCGCGGCGTGAGGTCGAGGGGGGAGGTCTCCCCCACGCTGCGAGCGCCGGGGCTGACAAGCGCCGCCCCGGCGTTCTCCGCTACCCCCTCAAGCGGGGGGGGGCACCCCCCGCAACGCCCCCCGGATAGGGCGAACGGTTTGGGCCAAAGCAGCCGGCTGGGAGACGCCGGCAGCTTTACCGGCCTAAAGCCCGTTCGCGGGCTGCCGGCTCCGCTGGCGCTCCACCGGCATCCCCCGAACCGGCTTCCTCTCTCACAGCGGGGGAGCATCCCCCGCACCCCCAGGTCGGCACTATGAGCGCCAGCGCCAGTCTTTACCATAGTCGCCCCTTCCCGCCTTCCCTAACATCCCCTTTTTTGCTGCGGCTACCGATGTTGTGCAATTGCTGACCTTTTGGCCGACGATTTTGCATCTCCCCGAAAACAGCGGAGATTTCGGAGCGATGGGCTAAGGCTGTTCAATTTCCCGGTTGATGGCACCTGCACGCCGGCGGGGCGGATGGTCGGCGATAAGCCTGTATTTAAAAGAACTTAAGCTTTTATTTGTACTTTCTAATTTTAGGCATCCAAGTTGCTTTGCTTCTTGTCAACCAGACTTAGGATGGCATCTCAGATCAAGCACGGAGGTTCGCATGGATACCGACAGGCTTATCAGGCGCAAGCAGTTACTGGGACTTATCGGCCTTAGCTGTTCCACCCAATGGAGGTTGGAGAAGGCGGGCCTGTTTCCGGCACGGGTTAAACTGGGGGCGGGCTCGGTGGGGTGGCACCTTGTGGAGGTCGAGGAGTGGGTCAGGGGGCGAGAGAGGGTGGCGAAACGAGCTTTCGGAGAGGGGTCTTGAAATGCTGCTCTAGCCTTCACCACCTGATTTGAGTCGGGAGGTGACTTCGGGGCGGGAGGCTGCCGTAGAGTCCATTCGAAAAGATTTTCCCGCCCGGTACGAACATTATTACGGCACGAGAGACCACACAAAAGACCACACGAGAGGATTTTGACGAAGAAAAGGGTTGCGTAAATCTCGCAACCCTCTGTTTTTACTGGAGCCATCTATCGGAATCGAACCGACGACCTATTGATTACGAATCAATTGCTCTACCAACTGAGCTAAGATGGCCAATCATTTCTCTGCTGTGCCCAATGCAGACCCTACCTTCTACCGCAAAATATTGGCTCCGTCAATGGCATTCTTCCCGGATCATTGCCTGGAAGTGGAGGAGACCTAGACTCCTGCTCCGTCTCCACTCACCGGCTGCTACACCGGACCGCAGGCCGGGTGGGGGAACTGCAGCCAGCACAACAGCACTACCAAATCGTACACCAGGAGCGTCGCCAGGCCGCTCAGCTACCAGGAGGCAGGCGCTAATGCAGTAACTTGAGGGCCACGCGAATGGCCCTCTTTTTTTGGGGACTCTGCGGTTATCTGACAGGAAATGAGCTTTCTGGATGCAGTTGGCGTCAAGTTCTGCTAAGGTAAGTCGCCGCAAGTACAGGCGAGTATTCAAAACAGGCCGAAGATCATGACAAATGCCAAAACCGCCCCAATGATACGACTGCTCCGCTCACCGCTCCCCTTTCTGCTGTTCCTGATCATCCCCCTGGCGGTGGTCCTGCTCAGGAGCGCGGGGCGCAACGAGCACACCCTCGACCTGCTCTTGGTGAACAACGCCCTGTTGCTGGTCTACGCCGCGGCACGGCTCTATCTCCTGGCCAGGAGCTGGTCCGCCCCTATGCGCTACGGAACAAGCGCTCTCTTCCCGCGCAGCTCCGTACAGACGACGCTCGCCGTCCCGCAACTCAGGGAGCGACTGGAGCGGGGAGGATTCGTTTTCGACGCAGCCGGGGAGTACGCCGAGAAGCGGGACCGCGGCTACGCCGGTACCGTGCTCGCCCACCTCGCGCTCATCCTTTTGCTCGCCTTCGGGACGTATGACAATCTGCGCCAGTTGGACGGCACCATCCTGTTCGGCGTGGGGGAGCCGCTCAAGCTGTACGAAAAGGGTTCCTACGGCCTGCTGACCGAGGGGCTTCTGGCCTCGGTTTCCGAGGCGGATCTGAAGCTGCAGATCAAGAGGCAGATGCTCCCGGACGCGCAGTGGCCGGAGGGGGCCTCCGAGGTGGTGCTCTTGTCGCAGCAGGACCGGGAGCTGCAGCGGGGCCTGCTCGCTCCGGGACTCCCGATGCGCCAGGGGCCGTTCATCCTGCACATGAACCGGCTGGTCTACGACGCCTGGGTGGTGGTCAGCACCTCGAAAGAGCTCCTGGTGTTCACCAACTTCGTCAAGCTCCTGCCGCGCTCCGGCGGCCCGGCCGGCTTCAGCCACTACGGCGAGTTCGGCGACCCGTTCCTCAAGGTGACCGGATCGGTCTGGCTGGACCCGGAGCGCAGGGCGATCAGGGTCCAGACCACCCGGCAGGGGAAAAAGATCGTCGACACCGAGCTTTTGCTCTGGGGCGGCAACCGGAAGGAGCTTGACGGCTACATCACGAAATTCCAGGGGCTCGGGCAGTGGTCCGAGATCCACGTGACCCGCAAAAGGCACAAGGGAATGTTGGCAGCGGGGGCCTGCCTGGTTCTGGCCGGCCTGATCTGGCGCCTGGCTTACCGGCCTCTGCGGGTCTGGGTAAACGGGGATGGCGCTGGTTCGGCGGTAAGGTCGACCAATGGCAAGGTGCTGGCAGAGATCGAAGGGTGGTCCACGATGCACACGAATGAACCGGCGAAGACATGAGATATCGCACAATCTTCATATTGCTCCTGCTCTCTGCCGGCTGATCTCCTGCCAGCGGGAGAACAAGGTGGCGCCGATCGCGGCGGCTTTCGACGATGCGCTCCCTACGTCTGGGACGCTTCAGCACCATCTACAAGCTGGCAAAAGAAAAGCCGCCGCCCCATAAGGAGCGGCGGCTTTATTGTCTGCAGCGGCCGAAAGTGGCGGAAAGGGTCCCGTTACGCCGCGGCGTTGGCCCTCTCGCGCTCGGTGGCGTCGTCCATCACCTTGTAGGCGCAGAACTCGCCGCACATGGTGCAGGCGCCGTGGTCGGCGACGCCGGATTCGGCACGCAGGCGCCGGGCCTTCTCCGGATCGATGGCCAGGGCGAACTGCCCCTCCCAGTCCAGCTTCTTGCGGCAGCGCGCCATCTCGTTGTCCTTCTCGATGGCTCCCTTGACTCCCTTGACGATGTCGGCGGCGTGCGCCGCGATGCGGCACGCCATGACCCCTTCCCTGACGTCCTCGACGCTCGGGAGCTTGAGGTGCTCGGAGGGGGTGACGTAGCAGAGGAAGTCGGCGCCGGCGGCGGCGGCGATGGTGCCGCCGATGGCCGAGGTGATGTGGTCGTAGCCGGGGGCGATATCGGTCACCAGCGGACCAAGCACGTAGAACGGGGCGCCGTGGCACAGCCTCTTCTGCAGGAGGATGTTGGCTTCGATCTGGTTCAGCGGCATGTGCCCCGGCCCCTCGATCATCACCTGGACCCCGTACTCCTGCGCCCTCTGGGTCAGTTCGCCCAAAAGGATCAGCTCGTGGATCTGGGCCCGATCGGTGGCGTCGGCCAGGCAGCCGGGCCGGAAACCGTCACCCAGGGAGAGGGTCATGTCGTAAGCCTTGGTGATCTCCAGCAGGCGGTCGAAGTGCTCGAAAAGCGGGTTCTCCATGTTGTTGTGCGCCATCCACTCGATGGTGAAGGCGCCGCCGCGCGACACCACGTCCATGATGCGCCCTTCGCGCCGCATCCTCTCCACGGTGGAGCGGGTCACGCCGCAGTGCACGGTGATGAAGTCGACGCCGTCCTCGGCGTGCTTGATCACCCCCTCGAAGATGTCCTCCACCGTCATCTCGACGATGGCCTTCTTCTTGTTCCGGACCGCGTCCAGGGCGGCCTGGTACAGGGGGACCGTGCCGATGCAGGCCGAGGTCTCGGCGATGATGGCGCGGCGGATCTCGTCGACCGGCCCGCCGGTGGAGAGGTCCATGATGGCGTCGGCGCCGCTGGCCACCGCCACGCGCGCCTTCTCCAGCTCCTTCTGGATATCCAGGTCGTCGGCTGAGCTGCCGATGTTGGCGTTCACCTTGGTTCTCAGCCCCTTGCCCACGGCCAGCGGCTTGCCGTTCAGGTGCTTGTTGTTGTGGCAGATGATGATGTTGCCTGCGGCGATACCGGCGCGGATGAACTCGGGCGCGACCCCCTCGGCGAGGGCGGCGGCTTCCATCTTCTCCGTGACGATCCCCTTGCGGGCATATTCGAGCTGGGTCATGACTTCTCCTATCGTTGAAATGCCGGGCTCAAGGCTCGGCCTGGTCCTTTGCTGCCAGAAAATGGTTCACCGGTCCATGCCCCTTCCCCAGGGGCTGGGCGAACTTGATGGCCCGGGTGATGAAGAGCTTCGCCTTTAACACCGCGGCGGGAAGCGGCTCGCCCTGGGCCAGGAAGGTCGCGATGGCGGAGGCCAGCGTGCAGCCGGTGCCGTGGGTGTTGCGGGACAGGATGCGCGGGGCGGAGAAGCGGGTGAAGCCGGCGCCGTCGAACAGGATGTCCGTCACCACCCCTTCGGTGAGATGCCCCCCCTTGACCAGCACGTTGCGCGCCCCCATGAGATGCAGGGCACGGGCCGCGAGCTCCATGCCGGCCGGGTCGGTTATGGTCAGCCCGGTCAGACGCTCGGCCTCGGGGATGTTCGGGGTGAGCAGGTAGCAAAGCGGGATCAGCCGCTTCTTGAGCACGCGCAGCGCCTCCTCCTCGATCAGCGCCATCCCTCCCTTGGCGCTCATCACCGGGTCGAGCACCACCATCCTCATGCCGTAGGCCGTGAGCTTGTCGGAAAGGATCTGGGTGTTCTCCGGCGAGAAGAGCATGCCGACCTTGACCACGTCGATCGGGATGTCGGAGAGGACCGCGTCGATCTGGTCCGCGAGAAAGGCCGGGGGGACCGGATGGATCGAGGAGACCCCCCTGGTGTTCTGGGCGGTGAGCGCGGAGATGGCAGAGGCGCCGTAGCTTCCCAGTACCGTGATGGTCTTCAGGTCTCCCTGGATGCCGGCTCCCCCTCCGGAGTCGCTGCCGGCCACGGTGAGGACGGAGCCGCGCGGCTGGCTCCCCAGGCGGTTGAACAGAAGTCCGAGCTCGGCCGCGGCGAGCGCGGGGGAGCGGGCCGAAAGGACGGCGGAGATCACGGCGCAGGCCTCGGCCCCGGCATCTATCACGGCGCAGGCGTTGTCCCTGGCGATGCCGCCGATGGCCACGATGGGAATCTGCAGCTTCCCCTTCAGAAGCGCGAGTCCCTCGGGTCCCGGGGTCACCTCGACCTCCTTGCTGCCGGTGGGGTAGATGGCGCCAAAGCCCACGTAGTCGGCCCCGGCTTCCTGGGCCGCGAGCGCCTCCGCGAGGGAGTGGGTCGAAACTCCGATGATCTTCTTGGGGCCCAGGGCCTCGCGGGCGGCGAGCGGATCTCCGTCCCCCTGCCCCAGGTGCAGGCCGTCGGCGTCAATGGCCAGCGCGAGTTCCAGGTCGTCGTTCACGAGGAACTTCACCTGGTGCTGCAGGCAGAGATGCTTGAGCTCCAGCGCGAGGTCCAGGCGCTGCTGCTTGCCGCGCACCTTGTCGCGGTACTGCAGCACGCTCACCCCGCCCGAGGAGAAGGCGTCGCGCACCCGTTCAATCAGGCGCTCGCCGTGGTCGGTGATCAGGTAGAGCCCGGCGATGCGCCGCACCTTTCCGCTATGGTCAACAACAAGCTTTAGCACGGTTTGGTTCCTTTTATGCGGGTAACCGCAAGCCCCTTGATCGCTCGGGAGAAACGAAAAAAGCCGCGACGGCAAGGTCACGGCTCCGGTGAAGGCACGGGTCGGAGTGCGCGCCGCTTCCCTACGCCGGTCTTACCCGGATCAGGTTCAAAGGGTCTCAGGCTTGCCTGTCTCAGTTCTCGCGAACTCCCCCAGCTGGCTGTAGCTAGGGCGTAAACTTAATGTAATCCTCTTGCAAAGTCAACTGTTTTCAGGATTTTGCCTTTACAGAGCAGAGCAGAAGTGGTAGAAAAATCGGATGGCTGGGATGGCACCTGTCAGTGTAAACGGGGGCTTTCCAGCCTAATTCTATTGTTACCCTCAGGAATGGAAATCTTTTATGGATAGCCGTCCGACTGTTGTTGAGATCGACCTCGCCGCCCTGCGCCACAACTTCGCCCTGGTGAAGCAGTCGGTCCCCCCGGGGTGCGGCATACTGGCGGTGGTGAAGGCGGATGCCTACGGCCACGGCTTTCAGTACGTCTCCGAGGAGCTGGAAAAGCTGGGGGTGGATGCCTTCGCCGTCGCCTTCCTGGCCGAGGGGGTGCAACTGCGCATGAGCGGCATCTACCGTCCGGTACTGATCCTGGGAGGGCTGTACCCGGGCGAGGAGAAGCGCTGCATCGGGCTGAACATCTCCACGGCCCTGTTCTCGCTGGAGCAGGCCGAGGCTCTGGATCAGGCCGCGTTGACCATAAAGTGTTACCGCAAGGCCAAGGTGCACCTGGAGGTGGACACCGGGATGGGGCGGCTGGGAGTTCCCTGGGACCAGGCGCCGGCCTTTCTCGCCAAGCTCAGGCAGTTCAAGAACCTGGAACTGGAGGGGATCTTCTCCCACTTCGCCAGCGCGGACGAGTTGGACGAGGAGGGGCGGGCCTACACCAAGCTGCAGGCCGACCGGCTGGAGAGCGTGGTGAACGAGGCCAGAAGGCTGGGATTCGCGCCGCGCTACGTGCACGTGGCCAACAGCGCCGGCATCCTGTCCATGAACCTCTCCTTCTGCAACCTGGTGCGTCCCGGCATCATCCTTTACGGCGGCCTCCCCTCCGGGGACTTCCGGGGACAGGTGGCATCCAGGCCGGTGATGCGGCTCAAGAGCAAGGTCGCCATGCTCAAGTGGGTCGAGCCGGGCACCAGCATAAGCTACGGCCGGCGCTACATCGCGGAGAAACGGGCGCTCATCGCCAGCGTTCCGGTAGGCTACGCCGACGGCTACTCCAGGAGCCTCACCAACCGTGGCGAGGCGCTGATCCGCGGCCAGCGGGCGCGGGTGGCCGGCACCGTCTGCATGGACTGGATCATGCTGGACGTGACCCGGATCGAGGGGGTGTCCGTAGGGGACGAAGTGACCCTTCTGGGCCCCGACCCCATGGGAGACTGCATCACCGCGGAGGAGATCGCCGAGAAGGCCGGCACCATCCCGTACGAGATCTTCTGCGGCATCAGCACCCGGCGCATCCGGCGGGTGTACATCGGGTGAAAACAAGGGGCTAGGGGCTGTGATAGTCCCCCCTCCCCCTGCGGGAGGGGGCTAGGGGGTGGGGGTAGGTGCCACATTGGGTGAAGTTGGCTGCTTCACCC
>Ga0209212_1001108_pt1 | contig 46072 bp, 34 predicted proteins | sample RifGroC2_FD_183996 | JGI IMG/M metagenome (GOLD analysis project Ga0209212, IMG submission 183996) | Groundwater microbial communities from Rifle, Colorado, USA - Groundwater C2 (SPAdes) (version 2) | ecosystem: Environmental > Aquatic > Deep subsurface > Groundwater | place: Rifle, Colorado... | reverse complement strand
GTGGATAATGACATGACCCTGGAATTCCTCGTAAAAGAGGCGGTTTCACACGCAAGAGCAGGTGCGGATATTATAGCGCCTAGCGACATGATGGACGGACGTGTGGGCGCAATCAGGCAGGGATTAGACGAGAATGGCTTTGAACATATCCCCATCATGGCATACTCTGCTAAATATTCGTCGGGTTTCTATGGGCCATTCCGTGAGGCAGCCGAGTCTACTCCAGGATTTGGAGATCGCTCCTCATACCAGATGGACCCGCACAATGCTAATGAAGCGCTGCGTGAGGTGGCGCTGGATATAGAAGAGGGGGCTGATATCGTGATGGTAAAACCTGCGTTGGCATATCTCGATATTATCAGGATGATAAAGGATAAATTCAATCATCCTATTGCAGCCTATAACGTAAGCGGTGAGTTTTCAGTTGTGAAGGCTGCTGCTGAGAAGGGCTGGATTGATGAAAAGCGCGTTGCCCTGGAAATTCTGACGGGCATCAAGCGCGCCGGCGCTGACATGATCCTCACCTACTGGGCAAAGGACGCCGCACAGTGGCTGAAAAAATAAATATTTTAGAAGATAACCCTGTTTTTTAGACAGTATTCGTGAGAGGAAGTATTCTGCATGGTAAGGCTATTCCTTACTTGTGAACCTTCTTCAATACCTCAGGTCTATTATCTCAACTTGTCTTAAATAGTTTCTATCATTCATTGGTAATTCCTCTTTTGTTGATCCTCTTCTAATTTTTGTAAGCAATGTCTATTTATTGAATGAGAAAACCCTTGATAACTTTTATGCTAATTGATAACATTTGTTAACAAGTAAAAATTAGAGTGAGCAGTGGGCTGGGTGAGAAACTGGAGGATTAGACGCAAACCGCTGAATTTCAGTCCCCTGTGAATTATAATGTTACCTAAATTCTGCAATAGGATGCAGATGAACGCTGATAAACGCAGATAAAACGGATACTTAGACTTTATTAAGATTCACCTGAAAGGTGATGTAACATCAGAGGCTAACTATCTGAAAAATCAGTGCAAATCTGCGTAAATCAGCGTCCAAATGCATTTTTTAGGTATTATTAGTTCTAAAATAATTTGAAAAGGAATCTAATTTGAACCCAGTCATAACATCAACAACAATATTGGCAGTTCGAAAGGATGGTCATGTCGCTATTGGCGGCGATGGACAGGTCACCATGAACTCCGCTGTGGTGAAACAAGACGCCAAAAAAATTAGAAGGCTATACCATGACAAGGTTATTGTAGGCTTTGCCGGTTCATCGGCAGACGCCTTTGCTCTTATGGAGAGATTTGATGCAAAACTTGAACAATATCAGGGAAATGTCCTGCGCAGCGCTCATGAATTGGCCAAGGAGTGGCGAACGGATAAAGTGCTGAGGAGGTTGGAATCACTGCTTGTTGTAGTGGATAAACAATATTCCTTTTTGATCTCTGGCGGTGGCGATGTTATTGAGCCGGACGATGGCATTATTGGTATCGGCTCTGGTGGTTCGTATGCAATTGCGGCTGCAAGAGCGTTAGTGAAACATACCTCTTTGAATGCAAAGGAAATTGTGGAAGAAGCCCTAAATATTGCGGCAGACATTTGCGTATACACTAATAAGAATATCAAGGTGGAGGAAATCAAGTAGTGAAGGAATTGACACCTCGTAAGATTGTAGAAGAGCTTGACAAATACATTATTGGACAAAAAAATGCCAAACGAGCGGTGGCTATTGCCATTAGAAACCGATGGCGCAGACACCAGCTTTCCGATGAACTTCGGGAAGAAGTACTGCCAAAGAACATCATTATGATAGGTCCTACAGGCGTTGGTAAAACAGAGATTGCGAGACGTATGGCGGCTCTCGTCAAAGCACCTTTTCTTAAGGTTGAGGCGTCAAAATATACCGAAGTTGGTTATCACGGACGCGATGTGGAATCCATGATACGCGATATTACAGAGATCGGTGTAAACATGGTCAAGGCCGAAATGATACAAGGAGTTCAAGAAAAGGCAGCGAAGATGGGCGAAGAACGCCTCCTGGATTTATTACTCCCACCCGTGCCAAAAAGCACAGAACCGACCAATGTGGAAGCCGAAGAACAGCGTTTAAGCACACGAGAGAAGTTCCGAATAAAATTAAATGACGGAGAACTTAATAATCGCATAGTTGAACTTACGATCCAGGAAAAACCTTATGTGCTACAAGGTTTTGTGGCAGGAGTTGAAGAAATAGGCATGGATTTCCATAATATGCTGGAAAAGGTGATCCCTCCGCGTGCACATGTGCGGAAAGTCTCAGTGGCTGAAGCAAAGAGGATTTTGACGCAGGAAGAGGCTGAAAAGCTCATTGACAAGGAAAAAGTCATGCAGGAAGCGATTCGCAGAACTGAATTGTTCGGGATTATATTTATTGATGAAATTGATAAGATCGCAGGGCGTGAGTCCACCCACGGTCCTGACGTTTCGCGGGAGGGCGTGCAAAGAGACCTATTGCCGATTGTGGACGGTACCACAGTAAATACAAGATACGGAATGGTTAAGACTGACCGCATCCTTTTTATTGCAGCAGGCGCTTTTCACGTATCCAAACCCTCAGATTTGATTCCTGAGCTTCAAGGGCGATTTCCCATCCGTGTAGAATTAGAGGCTCTCGGAAAGGAGGAATTTTTACGCATCCTGACCGAACCCAAAAACGCCCTGATTAAACAATACAAGGCGCTTCTTGAAACCGAGGGGATTAAGGTGCGATTTGAAAATGATTCCATTGAAGCTATTGCGGAGATTGCTGTGCAGGTTAACAAACGCACACAGAACATTGGCGCGCGAAGATTGCACACAGTTATGGAAAAACTTGTGGAAGACGCTTCATTTGATGCGCCTGATATGAATGGCGCAAATGTCATTATAGATGCAAAATATGTGGAGGATAAATTACAAGCTATAGCAAAAGACGAGGATTTGAGCAGGTATATTCTATAAAAATTCTAAACTCTAAACAATATCAAATGACAAAAATGTAAAATTCAAGATGCAATTGAATAATTTTTATGTCATTTGAATTTTGGTAATTTGAATTTGTTTAGGATTTCGAATTTAAAATTTGAAAGTCTGTGTAATCTGCGATCTCTGCGGCGAAAAGGTATTTTTATAGTGAAACCAACAATTGACCATACCACCCATAACTATATTGGACTATCTGAAACCTTCATATATTCATACCTCAAGAATTTAAAAAGACATAATTCAATTGTTTTGACAGCAAAAGCAATCAATTTAGAACAATTCCCTTTTAGTCTAATATACGACAGTTCTTAAGTAGGACGTTTCTCGTGGTGGTGGTTTAGAGACAAATTGGGATATTACCTGTATCTGAATAAAAACGAATGGGCTCGTCTCATACATGTACACTTCAGACCGCAAGGCTTTTTGAGTAATGTGATTTGTTTCTTGTTGAAGGTAACAATATGAAACCAATTATTGGTATCAATTGTGATTACGAAGAGGAAGATAAACAGCCATACTCTTTTTTGTATAGAGATTATAGTGAAGCAATTATTGCAGCGGGTGGTATTCCATTGTTATTGCCTATTATTAAAGACAAAACCGATGTGAAACTTCTTTTGGATAAAATAGATGGTATACTCCTTACCGGTGGAAACGATGTTCCACCCCGTCGTTACCGAGAAGAAAAACATAAAAATACCATATGTGTCCATCCCGATAAGGATGTCTCTGACTTTACTTTATTAGAAACAGCTATAAAGATGAAAAAGCCCATTCTGGCTATATGTTATGGTACCCAGCTAGTGAATGTTGCATTAGGCGGGTCGTTGATACAGGACATCCCGTCTGAAGTTGAAACACCAATAATTCATAAAGATTCAAATAATAAGCAATATACACATTCCGTGACCGTTAATAAAGACACACTTCTTTATAAGATTGTTGGGACTGACAGAATAGAAGCTAACAGCACGCATCATCAGGCAATTAAAAAGGTGGGAAAGGGCTTAACAGACACGGCGCATACTGCCGATGGTATTATAGAAGCTATTGAATTGAATGATTACCAATTTCTTTTAGGTGTGCAATGGCATCCTGAACGCATGATAGATTCACAACACCATTTAGCCTTGTTCAATGCACTTATAAATGCCTCAAAACAAGCATAGCCCTGACAAACAAAGACAAAATCACAAATCCCAAATAAATTCCAAACAACAATCTCCAATGGTCAAAATTCTTTCCCTTGGATTTTGCCCAATTAGAATTTGTTTGTTATTTGGTGCTTGTTGTTTGGTGTTTATCTGATGTTCGAACAGTTTTAGTAAATTTCTTGCAGAATGCAAAATTTAACTCAAAACTATTAATTGCAGTCCTTACAGATGCCGTGGAAGGATATCTGGAATCCTGAGACGGTATAATCCTTTTTGAGTGTGTCGGGCAGTTTGACATGTTGTGAGAAATCTTCAAAGACATCGAGTATCTTCTTGCAGTTGGAACAGATGACGTGATGATGAGTGTCCGTGTTAGGGTCGTAGTGCTTACGATCTTCGTCAATAATAAGCTCCTGAACCTCTCCAAGATCCCTTAAGGTTTCTAAGGTTTTGTAAATAGTAGTAAATGATACAGTAGGATATATCTTTTTTACCCTTTTAAAGACTTGTTCTGCAGATGGATGAGAGGTGTTATTCTCTAAAATCTTGAAGATCATCAAACGTTGAGGCGTGATCTTCATACCATGATTTCTAAGTGTTTTAGTTAATTTTTCTACGGTTTCCATATTTATTTTTAAATTTAAATAATAATGATTGTTAGATAATGTAAGATGTTATTTAAATTTTATAAAATTGTCAATAGAAAAATAATATTATGTTTGTAATGAAATGCTTTATAATAAAATACTTTTGGTATCTTTTATATTAAGTTCAAGTGATTTCTGATAAGAAAATTATTAACACCGGTTATACTAACGTGATTGGAAACATATCTATCTGTACAAAAAAACAGCTTTCTGCGTTTATTATAATCTTAATATCATTATTTTCCGTTTTACTTTATTTGAACACTATCTACGGAAAATTTGATTGTGGTGATTTTAAGATTATCGGGGAGAATGGCTTTATAAGTGAATGGAAGTACTTCTCAAAAATCTTTACTAAGGAATATTTTACTATTTCAGGAGAGGCGTCCTATCGCCCTATTGTTACAATCTCATACTTCACTGACTACGCTATCTGGCATACAAATCCCTTTGGATTTCACCTCACCAATGTCATATTGCATACAATAAACACGGTGCTTTTTTACCTTTTCATCAACGCCACTTTGCAAAATAAAAAGATCATTTTCTTTTCGACTCTGTTTTTTGTTACGCACCCGCTTCTGGTCGAAACCATAAATGCCGTTGGATATCGGGAAGACCTTCTATCTGCAACTTTCCTGATGGTTTCTCTTATTTATTTTATAAAATCCGATACGATTCTTTATGGGAAAAGTGGACAACAAAAGCGATTTATACTTTTCTATGCTATTTCCCTTATTGCATATTTGTGCGCCCTTTTTTCAAAAGAAATGGCAATAACCCTGCCAGCCATTTTGCTACTATTTGTTGTATTTTCAGACCAGAAGATATGGTCGGGTATATTAAAAAGACTTAAGGGAATATATATAGGGTATATTGCAATAACCCTGTTTTACCTCATAATTCGATTTGTTGTACTTAGTAATCCCACATTAAAGATTAACTACCAACCCGGAGGTTTTGGGGTCAACGTCCTTACCATGATTAAGATACTGGCATCATATATCAGATTGTCATTTTTCCCTTTAAAACTTAATGCCGATTATGTTGTACCTCTTGTAAAAACGCCGTTAGAAGGGTCGTTCATTTTATCCATAGCCTTTTTAATCTCAATTTTCATCATCTTTGCCAAACTATGCAAATCAAGAAATATATTTGCCTTCTGGATGGCGTGGTTCTTTATCATGGCTTTACCTGTAATGAACATCATCCCTATAGGTAAAATCATGGCAGAAAGGTATCTTTATATCCCTGTAATGGGGTTTTGTGTGGCGAAGGGGATTCTAATTTATCGGATTACAGACCCGACTTTGTCAACACATAAAATGAGGCTCAGGAAGGTTGTTCAACTGGTTTTGATAATATTAATGATAGGCGGCTACGGGGCTTCTATTATCAAGAGCAATAGAGCTTGGGAAAAACATGATAACACCCGTACAAAAAACATTCCACATTCTTCAGACGGTTATCATACCAATTGTAATTTGGATTTGTATGCAGGGAGGAAATGACCCTATGAATATGGCACAAGAAAAGAATGCTAAACAGATATTGGAATACTTAAGACTATCATAAAATACCCTTTTAACTTTATGACGGAACTAGAAAAGGCTTTGATGAAGCGGATTTGCCGGATGCGGTTAAACATTATCTTCAAATAGTTTCATCTGTTCAGATGTCTTTTCAAAGTGTTGACCCCAGTTATTGCCGCACAAGGGTTCTTCCGTAATATCTGGATTTTTACAGCCGCACACATAGGCATTAATTCCAAAAGCCCTTGCCCACTGTGAAATTTGTTCGTAAGCCTGTTTCCTGTATTGCACATCCAGGGCAAGTACTTGCGATTGCCCTGCCAGTAAATTAATAGACTTGCCGTTTTGATAATGTCCCATGATTTTTGACAGGAAAGACGTCTTGTCAAGCGCCTTATAAAGATTTTTCTTTATCTGAGGTCTCAGGAACAGATAATTAATACTTGCGGAATTTACACTAAATCCCTGAAGCATCTTAAACAAAGCCAGTAAATTTGCCTTAGTATCAGTTATGCCTGGAATCAAGGGGTCTAACTTTACTTCAGGCAAAATACCTGCAGTACATAACCGTTTGATATTCTGCACCCTCTCCTGAGGCGTTGAGGCATAAGGCTCTATATTTCTTTGTATATCTTTATTCAATGTAGTGATACCAATTTGAACATGCACTAATTCTTTATATCTTTGGAACAACTGTAGAAATTTTACAGGAACTCTGCCCTTTGTAAGCAGATTTACACCAACACCGTACTCAAGTAAGATATGCATCAACTCATACGTTAAATTTAGTATCTGCGGTATTGGCTGTAAAACATCGCAGGTTGGACTAAAAAACACATAGGCAGGCAGCTTTCGGCGCATTGCTAATTCCTTTTTTAACTTTTCCACCATATTTGCATAAACAAATATCTTGCCGTCGCCCGGATACATCGAGTAACCCCTCGCATAGCAATAAGCGCATTGATGAATACATCCAAGGGTTGGATTAATTGAGGCTACTTGACTAAGGCATTTTAGAGTAGATCTGGTAAGGACGTGTCCTTTACGTTCAATAAATCCTATCTGCATAATTTTTTAAAAGTTTATCTCATAGCAAAAGCGCAGAGAACTCAGAGATTGATTTATGATTTACGATTGACGCATTTACTAAGTTGGCATGTGAAATTAAATCGCACATTCAATAATAAAGTGCGAATCCAAAATCGTAAATTCACTTATCATTTCCTTTGCGCTCTTTGCGTCTCTGCGGTAATTATTGTTATTTATTTAATATGAGACCACCATTAGGCCTATATAATAGCAAATTTTCTTTTAGCATATTTCGAAAGGTGTCGTTGTTTCCCTGATTATCAATTAATATTCCAATGCCAATAACTTCTTCGGTTTTTGATGGATATGAAAATCCCTGGCTATCACCATTTGCACTATAGCCGTCATTACCGTAAAAATCTGCTAAAACCCCAATGCCCTTTTCCAGACCCACGCCCTGCGAAATGGTTTCACAGCGATAATTATCGTTACCACCATTATCTACTAGGAACCCAATGCCGGTATCATGTCCACACCCCTGTGAAACGCCAAAATAGCATTCGTAAACATCGTCTCCTGATTTATCTTCTAATAACCCGATGGCAGAATGAATACCGGCGCCCTGTGCATAGCGACCAGCGTAGTATTTGTCATTTCCCTCTTTGTCATACAGAAATCCCAAAGAGAAATAATATCCGCTGCCCTGTGAAAAATAATCCCCGTAATACTGGTCGGCTCCCTTTTGGTCAATTAAAATGCCGATTCCACCTGATGCGCCGACAATTGTCGCTTCTGGTCTGATGCCCATACCGATTCCCTGCGACATTGACTGAAAAGATTTTCCCGGGTCTCTAAAATCCGGATATTTTCCGCTACCAAAGTAAAAATCATTCCCATTAAAATCTATTAATGCACCAACCCCTTTTGTAAAGCCTACACCCTGAGCAAGCATTCCGCTAAAATATACATCGTTACCACTAAGGTCGTTAAGTATGCCCGTCCCAAAGAAGCCAACCCCTTGATTTGATGATAGACCACTATAAAAGTCATCACCGTCATTATCCGTTAATACACCTACCCCAAATACGCATGTTCCCTGAGAAAATTCCTGGCATAAATATTTATCATTTCCACCTAAATCTGCCAGAAGACCTATTCCAAACCTTCCTGTACCCTGTGTAAACTGGTTATCTGAGCTGTAAACATCGCTTCCTAAAAAATCAACGCATACAGACACAGGCACACCCTTATTGGATGATCCCGCATTATTAAAATAATAATCGTTACCTCCCAGGTCTATAATTATTGCCGCATCAGAATAATAATAAGACGTACCAGTCCCGCCTATAACAATCTTCCCAACGTTTGTATCCTGAACAAATAAAATATCTCCTGCAAAATTACCGGCATCTTCAATCTTTGTATTAGAATTGTATTGAATGGATTCTGGTATGTGGAATGGCAATATATTAGTTTGTGTTGCATCGCAATTAATCTTTTTAGCAGTACCTGTTCCTTGTCCAGAATATATCTGGGTAAGTTTACTCAACAGTAACGACTCTGCCTCAAATAATTTTGGAAGATCAACCTTTTGAGATAACGCCAGTACCTTTGCAAGGTCTTGTGATTCAACCTTTTCATTAGGGAGCCAAATTTTATGGGCATTTTGATATAGGAATTCAAACTCTTCTCTGGATAAGTTACGAAAAGCTCCTTTTACAAGGGAAACACACGAATCCAAACTATCAATAACGGACTGTAATTGCCCTTGTAGTGAGTCTGCAACATCATTTCTTTCTACTGCAGGCAGGAAATTAATATCTAACATTTCTGCTGCGAACGTTATTTGCCCAAAAGTATCTTTATCAAAAATTCTATCATGGATTGCCTGCCCAATCTTATTGGTATCCAGAGGGTGCAACATTAAATAGTTTATGATAGATAAACGAAATGGATTTACCTCGTTTTCCGATTGAAAACCTTCTCTAACGTATATCTCTTCACCAATTCGTTGTAATGTCGCACCAAGCATGTCCTTGTATTTTTTGTTTTTAATGGCAAAATCAATGAAACTAGTTCCTGTATGTTTTGAACAAGAAGACGGTTCTTCATTTTCTCTTGAAAATACGCCTGAATCATCGTCTCGAATCCTTTGTTTGTCGTCATTTTGGGCTGAATGAAGAATCTCTTTATCTGAAGAATTTTGCTCCTTTGCAGGCACAGTAAGTGCTTCTGCGATTAACGAAGTAGCCGGTTGAGTTACATTTTTTAGCAGTTTTGCGACAAGTTTTGGCTTAAAAATCATCTCAGCGCCATCTCTGAAAACGGTAAGCACAGGTATCCCCCCTGCGCCTATTGTTTCTATTATTTTTTTGAATTTAATCAGATTAAGATCGTCCTTGCCCATGGTGGATTCATTGTTAATCTTAGTAATAATATCGCCGACCTTTAAACCTGCCTCAGCGGCTGGGGATCCATTCGTAAGCTCTTTTACCAGAATACCTTTTCCCTCGGCATTTTCCATAAAGATACCTAACCAACCCTTATTGAAATTTACTTTATCCTTACTAAAGCCTATTTCTTTAAGATCAAAGAAATTTTCAGCATCAAAACACTGATTCTCAACAGTTACTTTTGTGCCTTCATCCGCAAGAATATTCGTACACACAATGAATGCCGCAAAGAGACAAAAACAAGAAAATACGCTGTAGTAAATTTGGAGTATTTTAGTCATTTCTTATTGTTCAGAACTTATAATTTCGTATTTAGAATTTCTATGTGACTTCTTCAGTTTATATTTTAAAATTGGTTTTTTTGAGTTTCCTGACGTATAGTTCCCTTGCTTTTAGAAGAAAGTTATGATAATCGGAACTCTTGTAGTCAGGAAACGTCCAGGGAAATGTTTCGTATCTTCCGCCGCGATAATTGAGGGTTACTTCGGCATATATGCCGTCCCGTAAATAAATACGATGGGAAAAATCCTTAGTAGAAGCAAGTATTAGTCTGCTTTCATTGATATAACCAGGATCAATATTAATGGGACGCATTACGGTATATTTTTTTGAAGAGGCAATTAATTCTTCGATTTCGTTGGTTCTCAATTTGATAGGGGTAATTTCGTCAGGCATGATCAGCTTTTCAAAACTATAAAATTGCCTTTGAATATCTTTACCCATTTCATCATTGTAATAATCGGTAAAGTTAAATGGTATTACATCACTTCGGAAGTCTATGGGTCCAAAATTTTTTTCAAGGGTTTTATCAATTTGCCCAAGAAGTTCGGAAATGCCTGTCAATATGCCGATAATTAAATTTACGGGTTTTGGCCTGGAAATTTGTCCCACAATAGTCTCAACCTAACAATTAAATAACCACTGAGGCACTGAGACACAGAAATCAGAAACTAAGATTGAGAATAAAAAGTTTTATTAATTTCTCTGTGCTTCAGTGTCTCTGTAGTTAAGCCTTAATAATTAATATTTTGATAGTGTTTCAAACAGTTCTTTGATCTTTGATTTTATGTTTTCATGCCGTGCCAGAAAAATCTCGCCGCTTTTTCTTAGTTTTATCTCAAGCTCTTTTGTTTCCGTGAATTTTCTGCCAATGATAATTTTTATGGGAATACCTATCAAGTCGGCATCTTTGAATTTTACACCGGGCCTCAGGTCTCTATCGTCAAGCAACACTTCAATACCTGGATTGTTAGAGAGATCTTCGTAAATGCTATTTGCCATCTGCATGCTGTTGGTATCGCTGACATTGACTGGAATTATAATAACCTTGTAAGGTGCTAGTAAAAGTGGCCATATAATGCCATTTTCATCGTGTGACCTTTCAATGAGAGAGGCAATAATACGGTTGACTCCTATTCCGTAACATCCCATAATCATAGATTTTTCCTTGCCACTGGTATCCAGAAATTTTGCCTTGAGGGCATCGCTGTACTTAGTGCCCAGCTTGAAGACGTGTCCAATTTCAATACCTTGTGAAATATCGAGATCATGGTTACATTTTGGGCATTTATCACCCTTTGTTACGTAACGAACATTGGCGATCTGATCAATCTTAAAATCCCTTTCGGTGTTTACGTTTAATAAGTGGAAATCTGATTTGTTAGCACCAGTAACAAAATTACTTAAAACAGATACGGCCTGGTCAGCAATTATTCTCGTTTTTAGTCCTACAGGGCCTGCAAATCCCAAACGAGCGCCCGTGACGTGTTCGATGGTGGTATGGTCTGCAAGTGCAACTGCTTCCTGCCCAAGAACCTTGGTCAGCTTAGTTTCATTGACCTCATGGTCACCCCGCAGGAGAACAGCAATAGGTTCTCCATTTGAGATATAAATCATTGTTTTAACCATTTTGCTTGGGCTTACCTTCAAAAAAGTACTGACTTCCTGAATGGTGTGTTTATTTGGGGTAAGAACTTCCTTAACTGTTTGAAGAGTTACGTGATTTTCCTTAGGAATTGGGGCAAATTCAGCACGTTCACGATTGGCGCTGTAACCGCATTTCAAGCATCGAATCAGAACATCTTCACCCACGGAACTTGGTACCATAAACTCATGGGATACATCGCCGCCCATGGCACCCGAGTCTGCTTCTACGACTATATAATCAAGGTCACATCGGTCAAAAATACGGCAGTAGGCGTCGTACATTAATTTATAGCTCTTGTTAAGTCCTTCATAATCAATGTCAAAACTGTAAGCATCCTTCATAATAAACTCTTTGCTGCGCAGGACTCCGAACCGGGGCCTTGTTTCATCACGGAATTTCGTCTGGATTTGATATAATGTAATTGGGAGTTGTCTGTAAGAATTAATCTCATTTCCTACTATATCCGTAATAATTTCCTCGTGGGTAGGACCTAATGCGGTTGTTTTGCCGTGTCTGTCCTCAAAAGTGATTAAGTCATCACCAAATACATTTAAACGTCCGCTCTCTTCCAGGAGATTCAAAGGTTGGAGCGCTGGAAGGAATACCTCAATCGCCCCCGCCCGATTCATTTCTTCACGCACAATATTAATGACTTTGTTCAAAACAAGTGTTCCGAGCGGTAAATAAGCGTAAGCGCCTGCCGTGATTCTTCGAATAAGACCGGCACGGATCATGAGCTTATGACTATCAATTTCTGCCTCTGACGGATTTTCCTTCAGAGTGGGGATAAGTGATTGTGACCATTTCATCTGTTATCTATTCCTCAAAAGTATTGTATATGAAAAAATAATACGAACGAAAAAACATTATAGTTTTTTATCTTTCTCTTTCAAGGATTAAAACAATCTATTGATAAATAATCATATTACAAATCTTAAATTGTTAAGAGCGATTTAAGATTTTGAATTTGAAGCCATAGAACATTTCCATTCTCAGTTCGCCCAGTTTAGTAATATTTTATACCACTAGTTGTTATGTATTTTCACTCTGACTCACTAGCTCAATTCTCATTGAAGTTTACTCGAATTAAATATTTGACATGCAGTATTTTTTATTTATAATAATTCGTTTATTGTTTTGTTATTGCATAATAACTCTGGTACATCTTTTAATCGTGTGGTTAATATAAACCGATTTTTTAGTAAATTGTCATAACAGATTTTAATAGAATTGCAGTAAGTCTTTGATATTAAACGTCTTATTTCTTTTGTTGCTTTGGTACGCTATGTGCTCGTTTCTATCTGATACCTAGAATTAAAACCGTTGTTAAAATTTACATTAAAGTGAGATTGATTTCATTAAATTGATGGAGGTGAAAGACGTTGGTAAGAAGTACTTTTTTGGCAGGCTTGATCGTTGGTATGTTTAGCATGATGATAACTACTGGATTTGCTGAAGAGGCACCTAAAAGTGAAAAAGAAAAGAGTGAGCTAGCCAAGATTATGAGTGAAATAGATAAGAATTACAAGGCAGTTGAAGTAATATCAGGGTATTATAAATACACCAATAATGATTGGAGGGTCATAACCGAGGCAAGCGCTAATATGGTACAACTCACAAAGACCGTCATTAGTAAGTTTTCTCGACCAGATGACCAGAAATACCAGGATCTTAATAAGACAATGTTGAAAGAAGCGGAGAAAATGAATGAAGTCACTAGCCGTAAAGACGAAATAGGCGCTTTAGAAGATGCCCAATGGCAAGTACGTCGGCTAAGACAAGCTTGTGCCTTGTGTCACAAGCACTTAGGAATTCATCTTTACCCCCAGTTATATCCAGGGAAAAAGGACGAATTGCATCCTGGGGCAGAAGAAATTCCTGCGCCAAAGGAAGCTGATATTCCGAAAGACTGGTAACATATTTTACCATGGACTCAAGTTCATACTAAGGAAAAAGGAGAGGGTGAAGCTTTTTGCTAAATATGTCAATAAATTTTTGCTTGACTCATTTTATTTTCAATGATATATTGTCAAAGATTTGGTTTTCAAAAAGTATTCTAAAATATTCTCAAAAAATCCAATCTCCGTTTAGTTAGAAGTTTCATAGGGTTTGCCCCAAAAATAACTACGATACGCCAACACTCTATGGCAAGGTGTGGGAAAAGGGAGAAGTCTTCATGCCATTTTGTAAATTGAAGGCTTAAGTTAATCGCTGGGGAGATTTTATCTCTTTATGTTTTTGATGATTTTAATCGTAGTATGCAACGAACGCTACTATATTTTGGTATGAAGGGAGGTGAAGTAAAGAGTCTGAGGTTGGGGGCAGATTTTTAAATTTCAGAGATACTAATTGAAAAATTGGTGCCCTCTTTGATTTATATATTATTTATAATCAATGGTTTTATTGCGGAAATAATTGTGTAAGTTTTATAAGTAAATTTTAAAAATGAAAGTGAGGAGGGGAAAATGAGGTTAAAAAAATGTATTTTCGCCGGCACATTTACTTTGTTCATTGCTGCGATATCGTCAGTTAGTTATGGACAAGCAAGCCAGGGCGATTTATGCAAAAAAATGTGGGATTCTTTCCAAGGAATGAGGGCAATGACTGGTCTTGCAGCAGCTGATGCCAGCCAATTTGGTAAGTTCTCAGATTGTTCAAAAACAATCATTTCAGAGACAAAGACATCATCAGAGAAATTCGCAGCCGATAAGAACTACAAAGTTTTGAATGAGGAAGTTCTTTATCATTCAACAGAACTCGACAAGGCAGCTACAAACAAAGACCTTGAAGAAATCCAGGTACAATTCAGAAGGCTTACCATTGCTTGCAGAAATTGCCATAAGATTTATAAATCAGAGTTAAAGCTCGTTCCGTAATATAATTAGATAAACTTACATAATCATAAATGAGGAGGGATTAAATTATGAAAATATTCCGTTTGTCATATATACTACCCATCGTGGCTGGTTTGGGCTTATCATTAGGTAGTTCTGCATGGGCTTTAACACATCATGAGCCAGGTGATACTACAAAGAGTCCATATACGATTTTCGCTGGTCTTGGCTTTGCTGTTCAGGAGAGCTGTTATTATTGCCATGGAAATGGCGGAAAAGGCACCGCAAAGGGACACGAATACGGCGTTCCTGATTTTACCGATGCTGCTTTCCAATCTTCAAAAACAGATGATCAACTCGTAAAGCATATTAATGCGGGAAAGGGAAAATGCCCTGGCTATCAAGGTAAGATGTCACCAGAGATGATTGAGAAGATGGTGGAGATTGTAAGAAATTTTGCAGGAAAATAGTTTGTTTGCAAGTTGAAAAACAAAAGGGTATATGAAATTTATATTTCATATACCCTTTTTTATTGTGCAAAATTTTGAGATTTACACTATCTCAACCCTGAAGACACGTTTCATTTGTTGCAAAGCAAATTGGTGTTCAATCCTTGTAAGTGCAGCAACACAATTTTTCGGCACGGTAAGCTTATAACCCCTCATGTAAGCATCCACTGCTGTATATAAAACACAGATATTAGTTACTACACCTGTAATTATTAAATGCGTTCTGCCCAATTTTTTTAATAATTTATCCAGAGATGTTTTATAAAAGCAGGAATAACTAGTTTTCGCTACTATGTAATCCTCTGGGCGTGGTTTGAGTTGCTTAATAATTAGCGCTCCTTCCGTTCCTTTCACGGCGTGCCTGGGCCACAAGTTAAATTCCGGATCGTTATTTTTATGTGTATCGCAACAGTAGATAATGGGAATGCCATGCTTTCTTGCCCGAAATATCTCCTTTTTAATATTATTAATGATTGTCCTTGCCTTTGGAACTTCAAGAGGCGCTCCTTTATTGACAAAATCATTTAACATGTCGGTAACAATAAAGGCATACGCCTCATTGTTATGGCACTTTGATTTTCTCATAATTCAACTCATTTCAAAATTATGTATCATTTTTAAAAGAGTGCCTGGATACGCCCTTGTTCCAGACGGTATTCCCGTGCCTGAACCAATAATAGTTAATTCCATTTCACAAATTTCACGCCATCCATATCGTCAGGTATTGGAATATCCAATGAATCTAAGATGGTAGCAGTAACATCAATAATTTCTAAAGGGTGCTTTATAATGTTTTTATTATTAACATACACAAAAGCATCGTCATAGGTGTGCATGCCGCTAAAAATGCCTTTACTAAAAAGTGACTCTTTATTGATTGCCCCTTTTAAATCATAACCATGTTTAGGTTCTATAACAAGGTCAGGCGCAATATCGAAATATTTTCCTTTATAAATTCCTTCCCGTTTGTGTATTTTATCAATTATGTTTATTTTTGTTTCAGGGTCTTTGAGTTCCGTTAGTTTGGATATCAGCGTGTCCCTCAATTGTTCATATTCATTACCTAATTCTACACACCCATTTGGCTCACGACCTATTAGGTTTATATAGATTCTTCCAGGATCCAGACAATATGCCCTCGACCCTTCGCCTATGTCGGATAAAGATTTAGGCTGGTTTGTTTTGAATTTCAAAAAACCCTCTTCTTTTAACCAGTAATTTATGTATACCTCTTGTTTTAGCCCACAAAATCCATGGTCAGACAAAAGAATAAGAGTGGTCTTGCCATCTATATTTTCCATAATCTTACCGATAGAGGCATCTATTCTTTTATAATACTCTAAAAACAAAGGACTGTATTTCTGGTCGTTTCTTTCCAAGGATTCCCAAAAGAAGTGATGTAATCTATCTGTTTCTGTAAATATTCCAATAAAAAGATCCCAAACTTCATTCTTCATAAAGTGGAGGATTGCTTGGGTTCTCTTTTCCAGTGTTAGAAATAAGTCGTCAAACAGTTTGTCCTTTGATTCATGAATGAGTTGTGTTTCAACATCGATTTTGTACCCCATTTCCTTCAAAGTGGGTACAATTGAACTTGGAAACGATGCGCGGGCAAGGTCTATCGCTACGAATCCGGCTATGAGGATGCCATTCATTTCTGAGGCTGGATACGTTGACGGCATATTAATTACAATAGACCGCTTGTTATAATCGCGAAGGATATCCCAAAGAGGCATTCCCATTATGTGCCTGGAATTAGGAAAGTATACGTCATATTTATTGGGAACTCTTTCCATGAAACCAAAAATACCGTGTTTGGCTGGATTCATCCCGGTAATAAAGGAGGCCCACGCTACTGAGGATACAGCGGGGTGGGTTGACTTCATCTCAAGAAGAGAACCTGTGGGTATTAATTTTGATAAATTTGGACATATGCCTTGCTGAGTTAACTTGAGGATGAGACTATACGGAGTACCATCCAACCCAATGACAACTGTTTTCTTCATTGTCTAGTTTCAGTTTCCCTATATTTTCATTCCGATCTCAACACCTTCAGCAATAGCTTCTAGCGCCGTACGGCCTTCTACAGCATCACCAGCAATATAAACCTCTGGGACAATGGTTCGAATAGATTCGGCAAGGGCAGTGTTGGATTTATGGAGTGTGGGTATAACGATATTATCAAAACCTTCCAGTTCCTGGTCTGGCTCTCTTCGGCGACTGACAACCAGGTAATTATGCCCAATCTCTGTGACCTTTGTATTGATATGTAGTTTAGCGCCCATCTTATTAAGACGTTCACGAACATGATAACGAGGGTGTGCAACCAATCCTAACCCAAGAACACGCATCATCTCTATAACGGTTATCTTCTTGCCTCTGGAGGCAAGGAAGTCTGCAAGCTCACAACCCTCCGGACCTCCTCCAACAATTGCTATATTATTTCCAAGTGAATCAGCAGATAAGAAGGCATTTTTAACATTGAGAACGTCATTGCGTTGCGTACCATTTATTTCAACCGGAACATGTTTAGCGCCATGCGCAAGAACGACCACCTCGGCTGCAAACTGTTTAATAGCCTCCGTTGTTGCCTCTTTATTTAGTTGAATTTTGGTATTTGTATTTTTTACCTGTCTTATTAAATAATCGAGAAACTTCCTCATCGGTTCTTTTTTGGGCGCCATAGAGGCAAAACGGAAGCTGCCTCCAAGCTGAGATTCCTTCTCCCATAAACTAACGTTATGACCACGGCTGGACAATATATGCGCAGCAGATAATCCTGCTGGTCCACCCCCAATAATCAGTATTTTCTTTGGTTTTATGGTTTTTTTCAAACCGGAGGTGCCTTCTTTTCCAATATATGGATTGACTGTACATACGAGCTTTTTATCAGAAATGCTTTCGATACACCGGTTACAGCTCAGGCAGGTTCTTATGTCGTCAAGTCGGCCATCTTTTACCTTGTTTGGAAAATACGGATCAGCAATAAGTATGCGTCCAAACACAACGAGATCTGCCTTGTTATCTTTTAAAATATTTTCAGCCATAGCAGGATTCATAATTCTGCCCACAGCCAACACCGGTATTTTTACAGCAGACTTAATACCCTCCGCAAGATGAATAAAACATCCTTCTTCTAAATAATAGCACGGTATGTTAAAAAATGCGGACGCATAGTTGCATGCCGAAACGTGAATTGCACTGGCACCTGCCTTTTCAAGAATCTTTGCTATTTCTTTGCTTTCTTCAGGCTTTAGTCCAGTATCGGTGTATTCGTCCGCGCTTATTCGGCAAATTACAGGATAGTCCTTAGGCGATTGCTTCCTGATATTTTCTACAATTTCCCTCGCAAATCGTGAACGCCGTATAGTGTCACCACCGTAGTCGTCTGTTCTTATATTGGATTCTGGAGAAAGAAACTGATTAACCAGATAGCCATGCGCCATATGGATTTCAACGCCATCAAACCCAGCTTTTACGGCACGTTCAGCGCCATCGGTAAACTTATTGACTATGGATTTAATTTCTTCAATGGTTAATTCCTTTGGCATTTCCTTGGTTAAAGGGCTTGGAATTGCAGAAGGGGACACTGTTTTCAATCCTGTATAATATGGCAATGCCTCCTTTCCTGCATGGCTCAGTTGTAAAACAACTTTCCCACCCACTACATGGATGCAGTCTGTTAACATTTTTAATCCCGCTATAAATTTATCGTCGTGAATACATAACATGCCATCGTTAACCCTGCCAGCGGGATCTACACTAGTATTTTCTAAAGTAATATAACCTACCCCACCCAAAGCACGTTCTTTGTAATAGGCAATAATCTCTTCTGTAACAAAACCTTCTTTATCGCATAAATGTGTTTCCATAGGGGACATCACCATGCGATTTTTTATGTTTAAAGAACCAATTTTAAATGAACTGAAAAGTTTTGGAAATGCAGTCATTGATTATAAAGACTCCTATTTATCAAAATGTTAGTCTATGCTTTTTGAAGTATAAAATTTTGTTGTATTCTTTTTACCGCGTTATACAGCGTATCCCGTTCCACAGGCTCACGACCAGCTTCTTTAATCAGCTTAATGATTTCGTGAACAGACAGTGCCTCCGGTGTTTCAGCGCCAGCGGCGTGGGTAATTTTTTCTTCCTGTACCGTTCCGTCAATATCATCCACACCAAAACTAAGAGAAACCTGAGATAGTTTAATTCCCAGCATTATCCAAAACGCCTTGATGTGATCAAAGTTATCGAGCATTAATCGGCTGATTGAGATCACTTTCAAATCCAGCATGGCTGTGGTACCGGAATGGTTTGATAGTTCAGTATTTTTAGGATGAAACGCAAGCGGGATGAAGGACATGAATCCACCTGTTTCATCCTGAAGTTCCCTAAGCTTGATAAGATGATTAATCCTATCCTCAGGTGTCTCTACATGACCGTAAAGCATCGTTGCATTGCTTCGTAATCCCAGTTTATGCGCCTCACGCATTACCCGCAACCACCCTTCACCGCTGAGTTTTTCAGGGCACAATTGCTCGCGGATTCTAGGGGAAAACACCTCAGCTCCACCTCCGGGCAAGGAACCAAGCCCAGCCTCCTTGAGTATTTTTAACGTTTGACGAACCGGAAGTTTTGCCATCTGAGATAGATGTTCAACTTCTACAGCAGTAAATGCCTGGATGTGTACGTCAGGACATCTTTCGTGTATCTCGCCAATCATCTTTACATAAAAATCGAATGGAAGGTCTGGGTGTAATCCTCCAACGATATGTAACTCCGTTGCGCCTTCTTCTGCGGCAGCTATGGCTTTTTCCAGAATTTCTTCCATATCCATCTCGTATGAACCAGCCTCTTCCTTGTCTCTGCTAAATGCACAGAATTTGCACCGATTCTTGCAAATATTGGAGTAGTTTATGTGACGATTGATAATATAATAAGCCTTGTTGCCATTTTTTTTCTCACGGATAATATTTGCAATATGGCCTATATGGAGGATGTCGTTGGACTTAAAAAGACGTACACCGTTTTCAAAGCTCAATCGCTCGCCATGCTCCGCTTTTTTTAGGATATCATATATGGATGACAGTTTTAGTAATTTTTCCATTTTTATATTTTATGTGAATTTTGGACGCAGATGAACGCAGATTATCAGGATACTAAGTATTAAAGGAACTCAAAGTTATCTGTATATATCCGCGAAAATCTATGTCCTGGTTAAATCAGTTTTTATGAAAATATCAGAATACGATGTCAAAATCAAGGAATATGTCCCTTCCCTTTCTTACATATATCATAGAAAGAAAGGTTTGTTTCTACTCTTTAAATACTCAAAATTGCTTGCATACAAAGGCGGATTTCGATTATTATAATATTTTAGACCGTTATTACAATACTATCTGACAAAGTATTTATAGACGATACATAAATATTTAGGGAGGTTGCTACTTGGAAGAAGTTAAACAACGACATTCAACATCCACATCCGTCCATGAAAATTATAGTGAAAATAAACATCCTGATATAAAAAAACCTGGTAGAAGTAAGAAAAACAACCTTAACTCACAGAGACTGCGTTGGTCTATACAAATAGCATTCTTTATTGTAGTGCTCGTTATTGGCTGGCAGTTTTATACCTTCGTCAAATACTGTGAAGCAGGTGGAAAAGGATTTTACATGCTGAGACCACCCGGAGTCGAATCCTTCCTGCCGATTAGCGCCCTCATGGGCACAAAATATTTTTTCGGAACGGGTAAAATAAATCCCATACACCCGGCAGGCTTTGTTATCTTTGGAACGTTACTTCTGACTGCTATCTTTTTCAGGAGAGGCTTTTGCAGTTGGATTTGTCCTGTTGGCACTATTTCTGAATGGGAGTGGAAACTAGGGGATTGGTTTTTGAAAAGACTGCCGCAGCGGGCTGCTTACTTGATGCGGAATATTCCCACCCGATTCATAGCAGGTTTAAGTATTGTTTTCACGCCTGTTGTCGCCTTGCTGGTCACGGATGTATTAACCATGGAATCGTTTAAATCACCGGTTTTTATGTACCTTACCCCTGCTTACATTTTAGCAATGGTATTGCCATTTGTTGTTCCGGGAAAAATCTGGTCTGATATGGTCAACGACAGGATAGCGCGGGCATGGAAATACTCAATCCTTGCATTTTTTATACAGATTATTGTGATCAAGATGCCAATTGCGCAATTAGAGGTTATGTATACCAGAGTACCTTTTGTCCGTGTGGCAGACGTCAAGATGTTGAAATTTTTCACGAACATGTCGGGAATGGCGCTTTCTGTTATTCTATTCATTTTAATTATTTCACTTGTTAATAAAAACTTTTGGTGTCGTTTTTTTTGTCCTTACGGGGCTATGTTGGGCATTCTTGCTTATATAAGTCCACTAAGAATTACAAGAGACACTGAAAAGTGCATTGATTGCGGGAAATGTACGAGGGCATGTCCTTCATACATCCTTGTAGAGAAAAAGAAACACGTCCTGACACACGAGTGTCTGGCATGTTACGATTGCGTGAATGCATGCCCAGTAAATGGAGCGCTGGATATGAAACTGGTTGGAGACCGTAAAAAGATTCATTATGGGCTTTATGCCATCATGCTAATCGGTTTTTACGTCGCCCTGACAAACACAGCCCGTGCAACCGGACACTGGTACACCAAGATATCTGATGCTGAATATATACTAAGGATATCAGAACTCAACCAGCCGAAATACCTCCACAAGGCTGGGCAATTTGAGACGGAATAAGTAAGTAAAAATATTTATAACAACTTAGAACACAGAGTTTCTGCGACTTGTTTTTCCCCTCCTGCGATTTTTGTATCTGACTTGAATAAAACTATTACTGCCTTGTTTCCAATAAAGACGTTACATTCTTAACTCCTTCTACGCTCAGGGCAAGATTGATTGCCTCTACGATCTCATCTTTACAATGTACATTGCCTGTCAGTGTAACCTGATCTTTCACCGTTGTTACATTTATATGAAGCGCAGAGACTTTTGGACTCATAGCGTATTTTGCTTTGATCTTTGTTGTAATTGATACCTCAGAAAATTCTTCTTTGGTTCTGCCAACTAACTCTTCACCCTTTTTTGAGACAAAGATACCTCCATCTTTAATCTCTTCAACCATAACATCAGTACCCTTTTTTATCTCTTCTATGATATAGCCGGTTTCCTCAGAAACCCCACGTCCAAGGTCTTTAACTGCTTCACCTGTCTTTACTGATGATTCCTTAAACGTTTCCCCTGCCTTTTTAATACTGGGATTCTCACAACCAAAAAGAGAGAGGATAATACCTGTAGTCAATAAACATACTGATAAAACTTTACACTTCGATGTTTTTTCCATTTCAGTAAATTTGAAATTCTTCATTGTTGAATGCCCCATACAATTCTGCGTTGTTGTAATTGAGTCTGGGATAAAAAAGGAGGGCTAACTCAGATGCACAGATGGTAAATTATTTTCGTGGCTTTGATATTTTCTGACAATAGTCCTTTTCTCAATTTCCTTCATTAAATCATCAATGTTTTCATTTTTTGGCTCGGTAAACGACTCACCTGCTTGATAATGAAATATCGTGTTGACGCTTTCATTAAACATATTTTCTGTTAACTTAGTCATATCTAACAACCTTACATCAATATTGCTTAATAAATATGTTATCTGGTCAAAAAGGACGCTGGTAGCCACGCCTGAATGAATGAAGGAATGACGCTGTAGATTGCTTTCTATATCGTGCACAAATCCGTCCATCTGTGTAATTTGATTTTGTAAAAGTAAAATTGCCTTTTCCAGATTTTTTCTGGTCAACTGGGAACTTTTTAAATAATTAATATGAACATCTGGTTCCTTTGATACCCTTTTATCTTTATTTCTGGTATAAAATGAAATGTTAGAATCAATTGCCTTCACTTCATCAATCAAACGATCAAATTCTTTTTCTACGGTTTCAAATTCCGAGATATTTTTATAATAACAAACATCTTTTAATTTCTCATGGAACTTTATAATGTATGCTAAAAATTCATCCAATTCCTTAGCACTATAAGAAGAAAACTCTGTTTCGTTCTTAAATGTATTAATCTTTTGGTTTTGGGCTTCCTTCTCAACGATATTTTCAATACCCATTCTAATATCAATAATAGTCTTAAAAACAGGATTTTGATACAGTTTCAGCATAACTGTATGAGTAGTTTTATCCCTTTCAAAGTTTGGCTTACTTCTGCTGGTAATAAAATCTTCCAAGGATTTTATCCTGTCTAAAATTTCCTTATAAGTATTTTCCTTTAGCGGTCTATTAAATAGGTATTTTTGTAAATCAGCTAATATTACACGGATTAATTCTTGATCCTGTGTAGTCTTCGATATACCAAGATTATTTAACTCTCTACAAAGAATTTCAAATTTATTGGATTTAGCAAAAATGATCTTAAAGGGGTCTATTATCTCCCGTTTAATTTCTATAGCCTTAATTAATTCTTTAAGTTGATCAAGTGTATCAGATAAATTTGTTAATTGTGGCACGTGCCTTCTTGCTTCCAAAAAAGCATCTTCATTCTTAATAGTCTTTAACTTAGACAGCTTTTCCAGATTTTCATTAAATTTAGTTATGAGTTTTTGAACGTCTTCTTCCTGCTCTGTCTTTAAAATTGGATCCTTGCGAAACACTGGTTTAGCAGAGATGCCAATTGTTACAGAAAATACTGACTCAATACATTTCTTAATAATAGTTACAAATCTATTCGAGGATTCTACAGGAATATTAACAACGTCACGAGCACTGTCTGTACCTTCACCACTAGTACCGCGTATTGTTAAAAAATCCAGATATGCCAGTAATTTACTAAAGGAATTCAATAGTTCCTGGTAATCACTTTGTAATAGTGGATGATTCATAACCATATTCAATTTCTTCAGTTCATTGTAGTTTGCCAATAAGTTATGCTGTTCGCTGTGAAAATCTAATTTGTGCTTAATTAATTTCTTAGATAATTTTACAATAAACTTTTCAATACAATTAGCATACGTTAAAAAAAGGTTATACTCCTCCAGAAGTTTAAATTGACCGTTGAGTTTATTAGCCGCAGAATAAATATAACCTGCATACGCTGGGATAGCCTTCCAGTTGTTATTCTCTACGATGGGTTCAAGTCTAATCAAATCTAAAAATAGATATTCATTAAACAATAATGGATTGTCTGTTGTGGCTATGTGATTAAAAATATCGGCGAAGAAACCAAGGTCGTCAATCTTTTCTTCAACCATTTTAAGGTCTTCTTCCTGAGAATTAAAAACTCTCAGCTTCAAATAATGCTGTTCCAGATCCAACTTAAGAATCAAAGAAATTAAATGGAGGTTTAAATTAATCTCTTTTAAGCCCGTAGTTGTGAAAACCCTGTTCTTGGTTTCGATTTTATTGAATCGGAGTTCCCGTCCTATTTTTTCTGTTGTTAATGGTAATCCGTTAAAAACCAGATAATCACCAAGTCTTCCTGTATATTTTTCATAAGATTCAGCATGGGTAACATAATTACGGTGAGTATAATCCGGAGTAAAATTATTAAGCTGGTCTTGTTCTGTTTCATCTATTATCAATAAATTGCTTGCGCCCTTGGCAATCCCTTTTTTACAATGCAACACAATATGCGGTTTCATAAGATATTGAACAAGCGCCTCTACCTCTATTAACGTGGCGGTTATATTTGCTTCTACCAGACCATATTCTTTGAAGGTGTGGAAACTATCAACTTTTCCTTTATTAAATAGGCGCTTTGAAATGATTTTAAGGGTCTTTTCAAAGGAACTATCAATTACCTGACCTCTAAACTTGATATTGAATGACTTAAGAGGCTCTCTGGTCACAGCCTCTTTCGTTTTTTCCTTAATATCAGCTATCTTAGCACGCACAACTTCAGAGGTGTGGTACTTCTTTTTCAGGAGCTCATATAAATAATTTTCGGAAGTAAAAATTTGTACCTTCATATACACAATTTAATAAAACTTCACCAATCTGTCAAAAAAATTTCTATTTATTTTTTGAAAAACTATTTGTTTACGATTTGTCCCTCAGATTCAATCAATCTCTGCGCAAGTTTAAAGACAATCTTTTCTATAGAATCTTCCACAGCAGGCCCATATTTTGGGCCTGAAGTCTTCCACCAACCACCTTCTGTTTCATAATCAATTAAATCTAAATTTTTCCCCTCCACGGCCAGCTCATCCTCAAATATCTTATTTAAGTTTTTATCTAAGAAAGAAACTTGAATTGATAGATAATGTTTTCCAATTGCCCGCCAAACTGATTCTTCGACAATCAATTCTAACTTTGATGTATTTAACTTTAATATCAATACCTTTTCTATCCCTGATTTTTCAATTGTTTCAGGGCATGGCATTTCTTTTAGAATAGTAACCTTGCTAAACACCTTTGTTGCCATTTCCTCAACGCTTTTAGCCAGCGGTTCACCTATTTGGAATACATAGTGATGTATCCCTGCAATCGTATCTGCCTGCCATTCTTCCTGACTAAAATTACGCAATGATGGTTCTATAAATAGTCCTGCATGAAGAGACATTGGCTGTACCTCTTTTAAACGCCTATCCAACGTGGGTTTGATAGTAACCCTCATTCCCCGACCATTAGTACAACCAAGAACAAACGAGAGCACTAAAACAAATAAAAATATTTTCCTCATAATTTAAACCTCCTTTAAAAATCATACGGACAAAGGTTGCAAGTATTCAGATAACTTTGTTATTATATTAATGGATAAATATGATTTTGCTACAAACAAATCACACGAAATATCGTAAATCCGCTTGTCCAAAATCTGATATTTATAAAGATAAATTATCTATAAAGATTTTTAAAGATAAAAATGCCAGAACCTATTGATACCATTACAAGAAACATTGCAGTAACAGAACAGGACATAAATATTGTTGTGACGGCTGGCGCCGGAACAGGCAAGACCACGCTTCTGGTAAATCGAATGTTGCACCTACTTTTGGGACACAAAAGGTTTCAAAAAGAAGAAAGTCCCATCCTTAGAATAGTGGCAATGACCTTTACAGATAAAGCTGCAAGCGAAATGAAGATCAGACTGGCAGGAGAACTGGAAAAGATTGTAGCCGTCATCAAAGGGAATGCATCGCAAGAAGAGAAAGAAACAGTAGAAGGATTTCTTGCGTATATTCGTGACACTTACCATACAACATACAGTGAGATTGAACACCGCGCAAGAAAATCACTTGAGGATATGGACAAAGCGCTTATAGGAACTATTCACAGTTTTGCCGCATATATACTGCGTCTATATCCAATTGAATCAGGTGTTGTGCCTGGATTCATAGTGGACGAAGGTGACGTTTTTGACGAACTATTTGATAAGGAATGGGCACATTGGATTGAGTCAGAGCTTGTCCTTACCTCGCCTAACGCAAACATCTGGAAGATCGTACTCAGGCGATTAGACCTCGAATCACTCAAGGGATTCGCTAAACGGCTGTCAGGATTTACCATCCCATTAGATTCACTTACATTAGCGGACAATAATAAATCAAACGTCCAATCTTTAACAGATCTCTTACTTAGTAAAATCCTCAAAATTATTTCTCACTGTGAAAAGCCAAACAACAACCTTCTCTTACAATTAAATGAACTATCTAAGGTCTTTGATGCAATAAAAAAACAAGGCATCGGTTATTTGAATAATTTAGAGTATGATCTTGACAAGAATCCGTCTGAGGCGAAAACAGGCTGGACAGATGACAGCTTTGGAAACGCACAAGAACTTGTAAAAGACAGCCACGCCCTACTTAAGAAATTGAAAACTGTGGATGAGACATTAGTAAAGAACACAATAAACCTCATCCTCCATTTTGCAAAGGGTTTTAAGCAAACATATTTGTCGCAGGGATACGTCTCTTTTGACGGGTTACTCACACTTACAAGGAATTTACTACAAAACAAAGAATATCGCTATGTTCGTGACAAGCTCAAAAACGAATTTAGAGCCATACTCGTGGACGAATTCCAGGACACAGACCCTATCCAGTATGAAATTGTTCTTTTCCTTTCCGAGTCATTGGAACATTACAGCAAAGATGCCCGGAAGGTAACCCTTGAGCCTGGAAAGCTTTTTATCGTGGGAGACCCCAAGCAGTCTATTTACGCTTTTCGCAGGGCGGATATCGAGGCTTATGAGCACGTGGTAAAACTGGTTAGTGGAGGACAGGAAGAAACTCTGAAATTACAGGAAAATTTCAGAAGCCATTCAGGCATTATTGATGTTATAAACCAGTTATTTAATAGAAGAATCATGGTGGAACAGCCAGGCCTACAACCTAGTTACATTCCTATTCATGCAAATAGACCTAAAAAATACCCCTCACAAAATGTTGAGATTGTACTCGTCTTTGGAAAAGAGGGAGAAGAACTCAAGGCAGATAAGGCAAGGGAAGCCGAAGCCGAGTGGATTGCAAGGTGGATTACAAAACACGTGAATAACGAAATCATCGAAGATAAATTGTCTGAAAATGGCCTTCGCAAACTTAAATATAAGGACATAGCATTGCTTCTGCGGGCATTTACCCAGGTAAGGCCTTATGTTGAAGCTTTTAAGAGATACGGTATCCCCTATATCGTAGAAGGTGAAAAATACTTCTATAGTACGCAGGAAATCCTCGACTTTATTAACATCCTGCGCATCATAGAAAATCCTCATGATACAATCGCCCTTGTAGGGGTTCTGCGATCCCCTTTTGTAGGTTTAACGGATCGTGAAATATACGAACTCAAGATAAATCAACTTTTAGACTATCGTAAGTCAATATCCGATAAAATCAGTTTTAAAAATATTGTAGAAAATTTCTACGATTTTTTAAGAAATACCCATGCACGTGCTGGCACAATCCCCGTCTCCCAACTCATTACGGAAATTATTGACAGTACTCATATCGCCGAGATTACGGCCTGCGCCTGGCATGGAGAACAGAAGCTGGCCAACATCTGGAAGCTTTACCAGATGGCATGCGACATGGAACAATCCGAGGGTGTTTCACTAAAAACATTCATAGAGCGCATCAAGAGGCGTATAAAAGAAGCAAAAGAAGAGGGAGAGAGTCCCCTTTCTGATGAAACACTGGACGTCGTAAAAATCCTGTCTATACATAAGTCGAAGGGACTTGAATTCCCCGTGGTAATCCTAAGCAACCTGCATGGTGAAGTGAAAAAAGACAATGAGATACTGGAGTCGGCGGTATTTGATTGGACTACATCCACAACGGGCATTGTAATTGGCAAAGGAGGCCAACAGGTGAGGAATCTTCAAAGTATTTTTATTGAAAAAAAATTAAACGACCGTTCGTGGGAGGAGGAAAAGCGCGTCCTGTACGTAGCCATGACCAGGGCAAAGGAACGATTAATTCTTACCGGCGCATTGAAGGATGACGATAAATCCTATATGGGACTAATTACACAATCGGTAAGAGATGTTACGGGTATTGAGCTTGGCGACGAAACATTTATGAGCCTTTTGTCCACAAAGGAAGAAGAAAATTTACCACCCTCCCCTAGCCCCTCCCATCAAGGGAGGGGAAATGCAGGAAACCTTCCATCGGGTGAGGAGAAATCTCCTCTCCCCTTGCGGGAGAGGGAAGGGGTGAGGGATGTTTCAAAAGGAAAATTTCCACTAGGAAATGCAGAAGTATTTGTTGAACATTTCAGGTTTGATGGGACACACCGTCCCTTAAAAACCCCAACAGAGAAAAAAATAGATATCGACTGGACAGCTTTTGTCGAAATATGGAAGAAAAGAGAGGCTGCAATGATTGAGGCGACCAGGAAGTCTCTCTTTGTCTCTCCATCGACTATTACCGATGAAGAAACGATTGCGCACGATATGCTTCCTGTCCCGAGTAGCGTTGAAAGAGCTTCGGAAACCCATCCAAACCACGCTGCGTTGATTGGTTCCATCTGCCACCGTGTATTGGAGGGATGGGATTTCCATGGATCCCCCCAAGAGCTTCAAAGGTCCGTCGAGTCTGTCGTAAAATGGGCTATTACCTTTGGAAAAGGTGAAGTAGAATCACCTGCTCAATTTCAAGGAGAAAGTATTTCCGTATCCCCTCCTTACGAAGGAGGGGAAAAAGGGGTGGTTATGAAATCGAAAGAAATTCCCCCTGATACAATCCAAACTCAGGACGTAGAATTTGTAAAAGCAGAGGTAATAAAGATATTGTCTGACTTCATTGACTCAGAGGCATATAAGGAATTACAAAATGCACAAATACTTGGACGGGAAGTACCCATCCTGCTCAAGTGGAACGGACAAATCATGAGAGGTACAATTGATATCCTTTATAAAACAGACAATCGTCTTATCATCGCCGATTATAAGACAGATCACATCAAGATAAACGAACTTCCAGCGAAGACAGCTAAATACAATTATCAGAAAGAAGTTTATATTGAAGCAGTCAAACGCAGCCTTAAAATAGACAACCCTGAATTTAAACTCATCTTCCTCAGGTTAGGCAAGGCTGTGTCTATTTGATACCTTAATAAGGAGATACTTCTTGTATTTCCCGACAATTTCAAAATGTTTGTTAAGGAAGCTATAGATCCTGATTACGGGCTTGAATTAAGACCTGAGGTAAAAAAAGAATTGATGGAATCCTTACAATCAAAAGAAAGGATTCTTGTTGAAGATGTTGCAGAAAAATTAGGTTTAAAGTGGTGATGCATAAACTTAATTTCAGCCATAAATATCACACCTACAACCTTCCTTAATTTTATTATAGAGAAGCTATTGTAAAGGGATTGACAGATGAATAACTTATCAGATACAGTTCAATGGCTTTTAGATTTTGCAAACTTAGGTAGTAATCCTGGAGAACTAAACCCACAAAAACAAGACAAAATACTAACGCCTGAAGTCAGCGGTGCTGGCTGTATCACGTCCGCTGGAGTGATTCGTTAGGCAATTAGTTCGCTTACCCTTATACCGAATTCCTTCTCAATGAACTTGACAGTTTCCGGTTGCCCGTCAAGGGAAGCCCGAACGTGTGTCGTTGTATAAAGTTTTGGCGATGTTTGCCATTTTGCCGCCTTTCTTGATACTGTCTTGACCCAGTCAACAAGACATACATATTCGGAAAGGGCGGTATCGTTGCTGTTGTCATTCATATTCTGGCAACGGAGCGATAATGAAAGCAGCGGTTTTCCAGCAACTTTAACATCGCGGATCATCATTGCTCGGGTCTCGATCTTTCCAACACCAACAAAGCCGTGTCGTTTCAGATAAGCCACAACAGAGTCGCCGGGGTTGAATCCAAGCATTGCGTCACGCCATCTCATTCCTTGCCCTGCGGAGATGAATCCAAATTGAACGTAATCATCCCAGTTTCTATGAGGTCCTTCTCCAATATTGTAATAGTAAATCCCGTTCTGGTAATCGAAGCCAGATAGTTCTTTATGTAGAGTATTATGAGGTCTAAATTTGTCAGCAAAATGCCCTGTGGCAATATTGGTTGTCCATTTCCCCAGCTTCCACAGAAGCGTTTTCTCGATCAGGAGCGCCTCTTCTTCGCTTAAGCTTCGCGCAATCACTCGAATAATAGGTGTCATGCCCTCACGTTTGATCTCCAAAATACGTTTTGACTTAGCTGAGTCCGATGTATCGTTCAAATGCGTATCCTTGCGGGAGCCTTTACCCTTTCCGTAGTAGAATTCCTCGTAATTACGGGGATCGATATACACGTAAACGTAGTAGTCTTTCATTTCTTTTCTTGCCTAACGGGCGCGGCGGCTTTTTGCCGCGTCCCTCTTGCGCGCCTTATTAGTGCCCTCATTTCCGCGACCTATTCTGTGCCATGCCTCACGAAAAGCATCAGTGTCATAGGAATTGGGTTGAAGCCAATATGATACGCGTTCATCTTTTTCTCCTCGATGCGCTCTTTCCCTTATTTCTTCTGGCAGCAGGATAAACGCTTTCGGCTCACTTGGTACGTTGTTGACGATAACCCAGAAATCGCCCATGACTTTGTCAATGCTTGTTCCTAATGGCACGGGATTACGCTTGCTTAGTGCCTTAACTTGTACCCCAATGAATCGACTGCCGTCTTGGTTGTAAGCGATTATATCAACTCCGCGAGCATTTCTTGCCGTGGGCATTACATTCCATCCCATGCAGGAAAGTTTGAAGCATGTGTAGTAGAGTCCAATGTTGCCCGTAATCTGATTATCTGTCTTCATATATTTATTGACTTAACAATAGAATTAAGCCGCCGGGGTACAAACCTTTGAATTTTAAATAGAGGCTATTCCCGGTCGGCTTGAATGGCTGGTTGGGCACTTTTTATTCAATAGAAATCTCAATCGATTCTCCTTCAATATCAGGATATTTCTCTATAAGATTATCAATAATCCCCGCGTCAAGAATTTCCTTCTTGAGTATTCCTTTTGCGATTTCTCTCATAATTTTTCGTGATTTGCCTGATGATATTCCTGCGCATTTATTTGATATACATTTATAGTGTCTTACACCGTATATGGACATGGCCTTTTTTAACGAAACAAGGCTTGTTAAAACAATATCGTAAATAGCATCGTTTTTTAATTGAAGAATTTTGCCATCAGCATTACCAAAGCATGATTCTGGGTTAACACGCTTCCATACGTCACCTTTGAAACTGTAAATTGGAATCATTGCGTCGTATTGAACGAAAAAGTATCTTTTTCGTTCGGATTGCCCGCCTCTTCGGAAAGCCATAAATTGTTTGCCTTGTAGCACTGATAAGGGAAATTTAATTACGAATGGACCGTAGCGGTTGCCGTTAAAGAAATAATTTAGCCCACTCCAAACTCCCGGCACTTCGCAAAGTCCATGTTCAGGAAGATTTATTGACCAATTACTTCTGAGGGTAAGTTCACTTCTATCAAGTATCTCTTTTAATTCTTTTTCGTGACAGGCATGATATAAGAAATTCTTTTTGAGCTTTCCTGACAATGCCTCTGTCCATTTAAAGTACCCGCGAAAATCTTCAGGTTCAAACGGTCTTTTGTAATTTGGTAGTGTCATATCTTTTTATGCCCAACATTCATTTTTATCTTTATTCTATAAATGTCAGCATATTATATCATGCCATATCAGTTGTCAAAGTTGAAATCGATAGAATTGTCAACAAATAAAATCCTTGAAATATTAAAAGCATTATAAGATAATCCAGCCATCATAAGCAAAATTTAAAAGGAGTATCGATATGTTTCCTACGAAGTCAACATTGTACATTCTGCCTTTATTGTGTATTTTAGCAATCACAACTGTATCTAACATATGTGCTAATGAGTCTGGTAAAAGCAATATTCTGAACCACAATATTGAGATTGAACTTTTCTTGAAAGAGCACAAGTTAAAGGCAGTTGACCATTTGCTTGTACCTTACGAGAATTCGGAAAAGGTTTCATTTTTTATTAATAAATCATTTCAAGTCTTATCAGTTAGTTCTTCAAATAAGAAGTTAGATTTTAAGGCTATATCGAATGGAGATGGACAGCGTTTGGAGATTACAATACCATCGGATTTGAGACAATCCGATAGCGTAATTTTAGATATTGCATACGAAGGATGCCTTTTTGAAAAGCCCATTTCGCAAGAGAAGGAGGACATTGGCGAAACTACCGGCGTTATTGGCGAGGAAGGGGTTTATTTAAGCCCTGCATGCGCCTGGTATCCGGATATACCTGGCTCTCTGGCAGTTTTCAAGATAGCTATTACTACGCCTGCTGGATATGAGGCCGTGACGCAGGGTACTCTTGTGAGCAAAAAATCTGACACCGACAAGATTTATACAACATGGGAAGAAAAAAACGTGTCTGAGGATTGCCATCTGGTAGCAGGGAGGTATAAAGTAACGAGTATCAAGCATAATGGAATTGATATTTATGCCTATTTCTTCCCTGAAGAACAGGGTCTGGTAGAAACATACATAAACGCCACAAAACGCTATCTGGATATGTATCAAAAACTCATGGGAGACTATCCATACGGAAAGTTCGCTATCGTCGAAAATTTTTTCCAGACGGGATATGGTATGCCTTCATTCACCCTGTTGGGAAACACCGTTGTAAAATTACCCTTTATCGTTGAAACCTCGCTGGGTCATGAGATTTTACACAACTGGTGGGGCAACTCGGTCTTTGTGGATGAATCTCAGGGAAACTGGTGTGAAGGGCTGACCACCTACATGGCAGATTACTATTATAAAGAGCTCAAGGATAGCACATCAGCCAATGATTATCGCAAGGATATTTGCAGAAAATATACCAATTACGTAACTGAGCAAAACGACCTGCCTTTAAAAAGATTTATCGGCAGGAAAGATCAGGCAACCCAGGCAATCGGTTATGGAAAGACGGCGATGGTATTCCACATGCTGAGGCAAATGGTCGGAGATGACCTGTTTTATCAATCACTCAGAAGGTTTTACAAAGATAAAATCTGGCAGCAGGCCAGTTGGAAAGATATTCAGCACATATTTGAAGATACCTGCAAAACGGACTTGTCCTGGTTCTTCGAGCAGTGGATCAACCGAACAGGAGCGCCCTTTATCGAATTGGGTAAAACAGAAGTTGTGAAGGCCAGCAATGGTTGGTTGACGAGGGTAGAGATAATACAAAAAAGTACACCGTATCGTTTTTTTGTGCCAATTGAAATAGAGCTGGACGGAGGAAATTTTTCCACAGTAACAGAATTAAAAGAATCGTCGAGCACTGTTATCATACAAACTGAGTCACAACCAATACATATTGCCGTAGACCCTCAATGCAATGTGTTTCGGCGTTTGCATAGAGAAGAAATTCCACCAACGATAGATTTCATATTGGGTGATAATGAAAAAGTCATCGTGTACCCGACTGGCGGCGAAGGCGCTTTACAGGCAGCCTACAAAAAACTAGCAGAACTTTTAGGAGAAAAAGGTGGGGGCATAAAGGCCGACACCGAGGTTACGGAAACAGAAATGACACGAAAAAGCCTGTTCATTCTGGGTGGACCGGCAGAGAACAAGATTGCGAAATTATTTCACGATAATTTACACGAAAATTTCACAATTGAGGAAGGCTCGTTTATGGTTAATAAAGTTCCATACCGTGATACAGGTAACGCCCTTCTCGTAACATCCAGAAACCCTAAGAACAGAGATAAAGGCATTGCCTTATTCTTAGGTCTCAGTTCGGATACGATTAAAAATGTGGGATTCAAGCTTCCACATTACGGGAAATACAGTTACCTCATCTTTGCCGATGGAAAGAATGTTGATAAAGGTACCTTTGCCGTAACCGATAGCCCACTACAACGATCCCTTCGAAAATAAGTCTATCTTTTCATGAGCATGAAACTTATGTTTCGGCAAATGAAATCAAAAATTACAAATGAAAACACTATTTCATTTGTGAAATTACATATGTCCCAATTAAGTTATTTATACACAAAGAGAAAAGTATTATTAATTTTTAAGTATTACTTAAATGTACCACTTAGAAGATATTTTAAGTTTTTTTGTTTTTTGCTGCTAAGTGGGAACGGTTTTTGTCGTTTATACGAGGTTGTTAATGTATGAGTTACAGGAAATGTACTAAAATTTAATTTATGAATTTCAACCCGGAGATTCTCTAACTGCATCGCTCATTCAAAAAGCGGAACACTATCCACTCTTTGAGAAGCGAAGAGTCTGATTTATAAATGAAACAACTACTTTTTCTTTGTGTCTTATTCGGATTTTTAAGCTGGAATGTTATATCTTCAGAAGATACCTTAGCAGAAAAAAACTATTCCGAAGTAGAAGTTAAAGACGGTGGTATTGTTGTTGGAAATGTGAAATACATGAGTGATTTAACAACATTATCATTAAACCTTTATGCCGACTGGGAGTTACCAGAAACCGCTAAAACTGCTACCGAAAAACTTATCGTCAGTACGATTAACAACGGACTTAAATACGCTATTGTTTCGATTACGGATATTACACATGGTAAGAAAAAGGCAATACCAACGATCCACCCGATTATAGACCAACAGAGAAACACCTTCATCCCTCATGTTACTGCAATTCTGGCAGGAACCACGATCGACATCTTAAATGGAGACGGAGAGTTGCATACTGTCCATACCAGGACGATTAAAAACCAGCCATTTAATCTTGGCACAACCTACAAACAGAGAATATCGAAAATATTTGAGTACCCGGAAACTATTAAGCTGACCTGTGATCTTCATAAAAAATCGTATGCGTGGATTGTCGTTCTGGATAATCCATACTTTGACATAACCGACAAGAATGGATATTTTGAAATTTGTGATATTCCACCCGGTACGTATAAATTCCAGGTATGGCATGAAGAGTTAGGTAAACTAGAAAAGGAGGTAAAAATAAATCCAAAAGAAATTTCAAATATAGAATTTATTTATTCTCAATATTAGAATATGAACGAGTAATTGTATTGGTTAAAACAATCGGTTAGGTTTATAAAATCGCAATCAGAAAGGAGGATGGGCATAATATGAAACATACGGCTTTGTTAAATAAGGTTGGCTTATGGAGCGCTACTGCAGCAGCAAGCGCAGCACTGGTAATAGGTATTGCGCCTATAACTGCGAAGGCACTTAATATACCAACGGCGGTTACAGAGGAGGGGAAAAATACCTACAAGAAATATTGTAGCCCCTGTCATGGTGAGGAAGGAAAGGGAGACGGACCTCTTGCAAGGTCGATGCTTCCAAAACCACGTGATTTTACAAGGGGTGCTTATAAGTTTAGAACGACCCCAAGCGGCTCACTCCCCACAGATGAAGATATGTACAGAACTATTTCCTATGGGGTACCAAATTCAACGATGATCCCATGGGACATCCTGACGGAAGAACAGCGTACTTCAGTAATCCCTGTCCTCAAAAGTTTCTCTGAGGCATTTGAAGTAAGGAAGCCAGAGGCACCTGTTGACGTTGGATTGGAAATCAGACCAACAGAAAAGACCGTTGCAGATGGAAAGAAAATTTACGAGGAAAAACTGGAATGCTGGAAGTGTCACGGTGTTGAAGGGCGTGGAGATGGCCCCAGTGCAGCAGAGCAGGAAGACGATTTTGGATTCCCCATAAAACCCTTCGATTTTACTACAGGGAAATTTAAGGGTGGAAATTCATCCAGAGACGTCTACCTGAGATTTACTACAGGATTGAATGGCGCTCCCATGCCGTCTTTTGCCAAAGAGCTTACAGACGAACAAAGGTGGTGTTTAACCCATTACGTAATGTCGCTCATTAAACCAGAAGAAACGTGCAAATAAAATAAATAACATCTAATATGTGACCATACGGAGGTTAATGAAATGAAAAAATTAGGGTTAGGTTTGTGTTTATCTGCGGTGATGGCGCTCACTTCTATGGCATGGGCTGCTGAACAACCACAAAAGAAGGAGACGCCGCCAGATTTATACGAAGGGACGCCCGATTGGTATCGGGCCGTTTATAAAGATAACGTCGGTTTGAAAGAGGGTTCAGGTCCTTTTAAGGACTATTTCAAACCACAGATGCTGGATATGTACTGGCAGCCCAACAGACATTATGAACCCATGAAGAACCTGGACCATTCTCTCTTTATTGAAAAAGAAAGAAGAGACCTGTGTGTAACATGCCATGAGGAAGCAACCCCTGGCGTTGTGAGCGACTGGAGAAGTTCGGGACATAAAAATCCCAAGAGCACTCCATATCTATCTGCCAGAACGGCCGAAATTGAGAAACGCACCAACAGGGTTTTAAACGAAGTTCATTGTTTTGACTGTCATGCTGATACAAAGACAAAACAGATCAGAATGCCAACAGGAGAGGTGTGCGGCGAATGTCACAGACCGCAATTCGATGATTTCTTAAGGGAACGTGAGGTAGGCCGTCCCAACCACATCCAGTCATGGGAGGCTAATACAATCGTGCCTTGGTATGCTGAGGCAGCACGAAGGGGTTATCTATATGGACAACATGGATGTGACCAATGTCATTCTGGCGCCGAAAAATGCGACGTATGCCATACCCGTCATAAGTTTAGTGCTGCAGAGGGAAGGCAACCGGAGGCCTGTATTAGCTGTCACATGGGGCCTGACCATCCAGACTCAGAATCCTATGGAGAATCAAAGCATGGTGTCATTTATGAAAAAGAAGAAGACCATTTTGATTTCAACAGACCATTATCAGAAGTAAGGCCAGGCAAGGATTATCGTACTCCAACATGTCAATACTGCCACATGTATGAGAAACATGGTCGGTTTATCCACAACCCGGTAATGAAGGGTATCTGGCGTATGGGAACGGTACCACCAAAGAACTTGGAGTACACCTCTTCTCTGAAGGGTTATCCTTATGGGATCAAGATCATCTCCGATAAGATTGATATTTACTCGGAAGAAAACATAGCGAAGAGGTCATATTGGTTAGAAGTCTGCGCCAAGTGCCATAGTGATCGATTTGCCGATACCTATTTGAAGTCATTGGATGAATTTATGTTCCAGGCACACACCCTGGCAGACAGGGCACAGAAGATCGTCGAGGATTTGATTGCAGATGGCTTTTTATATCCTGGCGCTGCCGATAGGGATCCCTACCCCTTAAGCGATGGGATTGAGAAGCAACTCAGTCCGGCATTCCTCGGTGAACCTATTTACAATGCCTTTAAGACTTTAAAGGGTAAGTTCCCGGTAGTAGGTCCGATCCTTGGTGTTTACGGTATGTTCTTGCAGCAGCAGGACAATCCATCGAACATCGAGAATATGTATAACAGATTGTGGTTCTGGTACAAACTGCAAGGTTATAAAGGAACTGCGCATGCACAGCCAGACGTCTCATGGTGGTGGGGTCAGGCTCCTATGATGATGGAATTTACCAAAATCCAGTCTGAAGCAGTCAGGTTACGCAGAGAAGGACGTATCGAGAAAGTCTCTCTATCAAAATAGTGGATTTAAAGCTTTTATAAAAATTTAAGCTGAATTCATAACAAAAAAGCCCATGATGATTAACTATCATGGGCTTTTTATTTTCATAAAATACGTCGCAATAAAATTTGCGGATTTGGAATAATGTAAATTCTGAGTCGTTTATATATGGTCAATACGCCCTTGAAATTCCTGGCGAATCTCATGCAAAATTCTCTTGCCGCCGTTTTCTAACAGCCGCTGGGCGAGCTCCTCTCCTATCTTCACTGCTTGTTTTACAGGGCCACTATGTTTATCTCTTATAGCATGGTCGCCGTCCAATGTACATATAATCGCCTCAAGGCATATTTCCTTTCCTTGCGTCTGTGCATATGCCCCAATGGGTGTCTGACATCCACCTTGAAGTTTTGCCAATAGAGACCGTTCTGCCTCGACGGCAACCCTTGTTTGTGAATCATTAATACCTGAAACAATTTTTTCGATTCGAGCATCATCTTTGCGTATTTCGATACAAAGCGAACCTTGACCAACTGCGGGCAACATAATATCAAAAGGTATTATTTGGCTGATTTGGCCTGTATAATTCATTCTGAGTAATCCAGCATGAGCAACGACAATGGCATCCATATCATCTGTCTCAAGTTTTTTTAATCGAGTATCCAGATTGCCGCGCAGATCTAATATTTTGAAATCTGACCTAAAGGCAAGCAATTGTGCCTTTCTGCGAAGGCTGCTCGTGCCAATACGCGCATTATCGGGGAGTTTTTCCAGGGAGGCATTGTTGCTACTAATAAGAACATCGTGGGGGTCCTCCCTTTTGGGTGTGGCACCAATGATCAACCCTTCATGTATCTCCGTCGGCACATCTTTGGCGCTGTGAACGGCAATATCAATCTTTCCCTTGATTAAAGCCACCTCAAGCTCTTTTGTAAACAGACCGACTCCCCCCAAACGTGACAAGGGCGCATCTGTAATCTTATCGCCTTTTGTAGATATTTTTTCGATCTGAAATTCAACCTTTGGGTTTAATCGTTTGAGTTCTGATATAACCCAATTTGTCTGGATTAAAGCAAGTTTACTGCCTCTGGAACCTATGATAACTTTTTTTTCCTTAGTCAACGATCATCTTCTCCATTATCTTATTAAGCACTTAAATAAATTTGAATCTTTTAACAAATAATATTGTTATTTTGCAAACAGATAATATCATAATATGCTATGTGTGTCAAACTAGTTTGTCAGCTAAGAAATTAGTTATCCGGAAAAATCTTATTGATAAAATTCAAATTTCTGAAAAGATTATACAAACACAGAATTATCATGTAAGATATTTTGTCCGGTCACAGGATAAATTTTATGATGAAATTTTCTATATTATTAATAATATTCATTATATCTTTTTCTACAGTCTATGGCCAAACACAAGGAAACGTAGAAATATTTCAATATAAAGCGCCTCAATTTCTATATGAAGAAAAATGTTCAAAATGCCATACACTTGAGCGAGTATTTGCAGAGCATAAGACTGAGAATGAATGGCGGATTTGTATCGCAAAGATGATACAAAAAAATCCCTTGTGGATTACGGAAACGGAAGAAGTTCAGATAACTGACGAGATATTAGGCAGAAGAAATGATATTGTAATTCCTTACCCTCAAAAGAAAAAATATGCCGATACTCAATTACTCTTCATTGACAGGTGTACAAAATGCCATACTGCAAGCAGGATACTTAAAGAAAACAAAACAGAAGAAGAGTGGAAAGAGACTGTATTAAGAATGCGCGATAATGCACCTGAGTTGTTTTACGAAGAAGACATCGCCGTCCTGACTGAGTATCTTACCGAAAGAGGGAAATTGATGCGTGATGATATAGCATCTCAAATAATGGTAGAAAAGTGTCTTGTATGCCACGAAGCGGGTAGGATACTTTTAGAACGAAAATCCAGAAATGATTGGGAAAAGTGCGTTACAGATATGCGTGTGCTGGCAAAACAAAAATTTAAGAAGGATTGGTTTACAAGTGATGAATTTAGGCTCATAATTGACTTGCTTGTGAAAACTCAGGGTCTTAAAGATGGCTGATGCGTCTTACCCCGAAAACACAGACAAGTAATCAAGTAAAACATACGAGATCCGAATTTAATGTTCAGTAATTTCAATTAACAGCTAGACTACGAACAGGTACGGACAATTAAAATTTTGGGTTTTGAGTTTATAGTTCAGAGGCACTTGTTAGTAGTTGTCGAAACCTAAAAACACAAAAACCCAGCAAACGCAACAAACTCAAAACTTAATAATCTGCGATATCAGGGGTTATAGTCTCTCAATCTTGATTTACCATTTTTAAGTCTTTGATGTTTAAGAATTCTCTGTATTTTTCTGCTGCTAGGTTTTGGTAGTTCACAAATTTAACATGGGAGAGTAGGTTATGAAAACAGGTTTCTTTATGAAGGGTTTATTAGTTATTGCTTTCATATTGCTCTTATTTCCCTTCAAAACATTTGGAGAAACTTCTCCATTTAAAGTAAACACGACTCTCTTGAAGGATCACGTTTCTGCCGGTGATCTTATACCAGTTACCGTTTCCATCTCAATCGCCCCGAGCCACCATATTTACAAGGATCAAATCAAGATAGAAAGCGGAGATCCTGTCCAATTCACAATAGCATCTGTAGAGCTTCCTGCTGGAAAAATTAAGTATGATCCACTTCTTGAAAAAGAAATGGAACTTTACGAAGGACAGGCAGAGGTAAAATCGTTTATTCATGTATCAAAGAACATACTTGCTGGTCAGTACAATATAAAGCTGAAAGTTTTTTATCAGGGATGTTCTGATAAGGTCTGCTTTACCCCGAAAACTGAAGAAGTAGTACTACCAATCCATGTAGAGTCAACCAATTGGAATGTGCCTGTATCACACACAGAAGAAAAACCGCCTCACTCTACTACTTCAAAATCTGATGAGAAAGTAGAGGCTAAAGGTTTTCAAAAGACTATCGAAAGCCGCGGAATTTTTGTATCCCTAATCCTTGTATTCCTGGCAGGTGTTGGCCTTAGTTTCACCCCATGCATTTACCCTATGATACCTATCACTATAGCCGTTATCGGCGGGCAGGCTGCAGGAAACCAACCAACTTCACGTAAGCCACTGACGGCATTTTTTCTCTCACTGATTTACGTCCTGGGCATAGCAATTGTTTATGCAGCTATGGGCGTAACTGCCGCTTCTACCGGGTCGTTGTTCGGCACTGCATTACAAAGCCCATGGGTTATAGGTTTCGTAGTAGCAGTTTTTATAGGACTTGCACTGAGTATGTTTGGGGTATATTACCTGCGTGTACCATCTTTTATTTCGGAGCGTTTAGGAACAAAGACAGGAAAAGGTCTTATTGGAGTCTTTGTTATGGGATTGGTTTCGGGAATAGTGGCATCTCCATGTATTGGACCTGCTCTAGCTAGTTTGTTAGTCTATATTGCCAGCACTGGCAATAAATTCCTTGGATTCTGGATGCTCTTTATCTTCGCATGGGGATTGGGCGCACTTCTAATTGTATTAGGCACCTTTTCAGGAGCCATAAAGGCACTCCCAAAATCGGGAGTTTGGATGGAGACAGTGGAAAGGATATTTGGACTCCTTTTAATCGGAGCTGCACTTTACTATTTAAGGCTCATTATTTCAGAGAATGCCTTTATCCTTATCCTGGGGCTATTTTTGATTGTTACCTCTGTATTTTCAGGAGGTTTTGACCGACTGACACATGAAAGCACTAATTTCCAACGTGCCAAAAAGGCTTTTGGCCTCATAGCACTTATCTTTGGCGCATATTTCCTTGCAGGACACTTGATAATCAAGGGACTTATTTTACCCCCCCTCCAAACAGCGACTCACAACCAATCAATTACAACCAGGGAAAATATAGATTGGTTGCTCAGTGAGGAGGATGGTTTAAAACAGGCTAAAATCGAGGGTAAAGCGGCAATGATTGATTTTTGGGCATCATGGTGTGCGGCATGTATGGAGTTTGAAAAAATTACTTATGCCAACCCAGAAGTTATCAGCGAATTAAATAAATTTATAAATATCAAAATTGATTGTACCAATACAAATGACCCAAAGATCAAACAGTTATGGGACAAGTATGGGATTGTTGGTCTGCCAACTATAGTGTTCATTAACAAGGATGGAACTATAGCAAGCGATAAAACTATTACCGGATTTGTTAATGCTGAGAAATTTCTACATATCCTTAAAGGCATGGAATAATGTTTAATCCACCGCTAACAGTCTGCTTCACATTAAATTTGTTAAAACAAAATTTCTATTGAAAAACACCTTTACATTGTGTAGGCTTGCGTGAGATAACACTGAGCTAATGACGTAGTATTTTAAATGCAGAGGCAGACACTTATTCCCACTTCCCCTTGTTAATGAAGGAACAAAGAGGATTATTAATGCCACCCTTTAACCATCAATTAAAATATCTGAATATAAACTTACAAAACCTTTTCCTGAAATAGTCGCAAATAGAAAGGAGTAATGCTTATGAAGATTGTCAACAAATATGTGCCTTGTTTTTTATTAATTGTCGCTGTAAACAGCCTAGTCATAGTTAACCTATATGCCTGGTCTGGTGGCCCACCAGCTTACAGAACAGGCGCGCCTGATGATGATGGCACTTGCAATTCACAAAACTGCCATAATTCGTTCAGCCTTAATTCAGGAAATGCTGATTTCGCAATTACAGGACCTGCCACTTATTCATCCGGTGAGACTATTAAGTTGAAAGTTTCATTTAAAAACGATAGCGGGACGTTGCATGGGTTTGAAATGACAGCGCTTGATGCAAACAATAATAGGGTTGGAAAGTTTAAAAGCGTAGGGAATACCACCCAGGTTATTCCTGTAGGAGGTTCACAAGGACTTAAAGAGGAGGATGCAGGCAAATATATAGAGCACACTGCCGCAGGCAACAAAAAGAAAAGCTGGAAGATTAGGTGGACTGCCTCTAACAATACTAGTGGTAAAATAACCTTTTACGCCGCTGGAAATGATGCAAACGGCAACGGCAATCCTACGGGTGACCATATTTACACAACCACATTGGGAATTAATAAAGCTGCTGCAACGGCAACGCCAACAGCAACGGCAACGCCAAGACCATATTGACACTACCACATTGGGAATTAATGCTGCATCAATTACAACTAAGTAATTAGTTGTAGCATCTTATAGATTAAACTATTTAAATTTCTGCAGAAATTTGAGATTCAGGATTTGCCATTTGGTATTTAAAATTTTAGGTAAGAAGGCTGAGTTATTACCATTTATGCAGGGCAATCTTAAAAGATTAATAATTCCTTTCATATTTATCATATTGTCTTCTTCCACTCTTTTTGCACAATCGGAAAATACCAGCAATACGATAACAGGTTTAACGGAATCAAGCGGCTTTACCTATAACAATTTTGTTTCTGGTAATTTCAGGACTCAATATGAAGGCCGTTGGGCGGAAGATGAAGACGACTACGATATGTATGAATATCTGCGTTTTAAGACAAAAAACTTTTTTGATAACAAAGTATCCATCGCCGGTTCTGGAAGATTATCAGAAGACCTTGATGGACACGAGCCAAAAGACGGGGCTTTTAGAGATATCCTTGACACTTATGACAGCAGTGTCAACGGACGTCTTTATTATTTGTACGCGGACATCAAGAATCCTGTCATTGACAAGTCCAGCCTCCGCGTCGGACGGCAATATCAGTATTCCGTTGAAACCATTCTTTTTGACGGAGCAAAGTATGAACAGCAACTGGGACCCATTGATACTTATGCCTTTGGCGGTATGAGGACTTCGCAATATAGTGAAACTTATTTTGATACCGTAGCAGGAAGCGGGATAGCTATACGTCCATTTATGGATACCCGCACAAATCTGGATTATGTTCGCATTATAGATGATAATTATATAGATGAAGAGGTAGGCTTTAACCTGTGGCAAAGAATTTATGATGATTTAAATTTTTACGGAAGATACACCATCCTAAACACCCTACCCAAAGATTTTCTTGTTAAATTGTCCTGGGATAAAATTGACTGGGATGCCAGCGTACAGTTGTCTTATTTCAGATTCCTTAATTCAATAGCAGAGCAGAGCAATAATATCTCGCCATTTTATCAAATCCTCGGCACTTTTGAGCCTTTTGATCTTATCAGCCTGACAGGTTACAAGGGTTTTGGTGAAAAGTTTGGAATATCAAGCGGTATGGATTACAGGAATGTGCTTGATAAAGGCAACGAAAACACCTTTAACACTGATTATAACAGGGCTTATTTTTCATTCCTGGTAAATAACGTCCTTTTAAAGGAATCTAAAGCCTCATTCACAGTGGAATACTGGAATGCCGATGGGATGGACCAAAGCACAGATATAGGCGTTGATTATGATAAAAAAATTGGCAAATTTGATATCGGACTCGGTACAAACTACTCACTGTATAAATATAATTTTGATGGTAGTAATGGTCTGGAATCTGTTTTAGATAGCGAATATACTAGAGACATCGAACAAAAGATCAATGTCCGTACATATTATCTGAGGATTAAATATTTATTAACAAAACAGTCAGATGTAAGCATGCGATGGTCAACCGAGATAAGCGATACAGACCCGGAGACCTATAATCAATTATTACTTTCTTACAGTACGAATTTTTGATATGAAAAAACTCTACTATCTAATTTCCTTCATAACTCTTGCCTTCGCTACAATATTGGGCGGTTGCAAAGAGTCAGAAATTCATTACAGCCACGCCAAACATATTGAAAGAGGTTTAAAGGATTGCAATCTCTGTCATGTATATAAAGAGGATTTTGAACCTAAATGGCCTAAGATGGCAAAATGTCTTGTCTGCCACATGAAAAATTATGATACCAGTAATCTCAATTCATGCTTATTATGCCACACAAAACCAGGAACGGAAATAAAAGTTAAACACAATATTCCTAAAAAATATAGAGATTTAAAATTTACGCATAAAACACATCTTGAAAAGAATATAGACTGTAATCAATGCCACAAGAACATTGAAAAGAGTAATGCCATTACCTTAGACCTCATTCCCGATATGCTCGGTAACTGCATCCCATGCCATAAAGAAAGAGGCGAGGAAGGAATTGCATGCAATATTTGCCACAAGCATATTAAAAAGAATCGTATGCCTTTATATCACGAAGATCGCTGGGTCAAACACGATGATGCGCGATGGATTCAAAAACATGGGAATGAATTCTTTTACAATCAGGACTATTGCAGGCGATGCCACAACGACTTGAACTGGTGCGTTAATTGTCACCAGGAGCAAAAACCAAGGAATCACAATAACGCATGGCGCAGGAAGACACACGGGTTTGCCGCATCGTGGGAACGGAAGAAATGCAGCGTATGCCATCAAGAAGATTATTGCGTACGATGCCATACAAGCACAACGCCTTTAAGCCATAATGTATCATGGGGCGGTGAAGGTACGAGAAACCGCCACTGTTTGAATTGTCACATTCCTGTATCAACTGTTTCGTGTACAGTATGTCACCCCAATCCTATGCATCCCTCGGCTGACGATTCGCCGCATCCGCCATTTGTTGGAAATTGTGTCCAATCCGGCTGCCATCCGTTAGGCGGAGCCGGAGAACCGCCGCATCCCAAACCCATTGGTATTAGTTGTACGGCTTGTCACAATAAATAAATTTGAGGTAACAATTTAGCCTTTTGAAAATATTTTAGTACTTTTGCATAAAATGGACATACACCCCCAACCCCTCTTGATAGAGGGGAAAGGAGCATGTCTACCATAGATTGGGGTAACTATACATAACGACATAATATATTGCGCATAATACAGATTTATGGTATTATGCGTGTATGAAAAGAATTGAGATTAAAGATAGCAAAAACATGGTTTTGATACT
>Ga0209212_1001104_pt1 | contig 46098 bp, 39 predicted proteins | sample RifGroC2_FD_183996 | JGI IMG/M metagenome (GOLD analysis project Ga0209212, IMG submission 183996) | Groundwater microbial communities from Rifle, Colorado, USA - Groundwater C2 (SPAdes) (version 2) | ecosystem: Environmental > Aquatic > Deep subsurface > Groundwater | place: Rifle, Colorado... | reverse complement strand
GATAGTAGACGAAGTCGACTCCATCCTCATAGACGAGGCCAGAACGCCGCTTATAATATCCGGCCCCGCGGAGAACGCGACCTCGAAATATTACGAGATTTCGACCATCGCAAAGCAGCTCAGGCGAGAGATCGATTACCAGGTAGACGAAAAAGCCCGCACCGTAGCCATTACTGAAGACGGCGTCGCGCGCGTCGAAAAGCTGTGCAATATCCCCAACTGGTACGAATCTTCCAATATCAAAAACGTGCATCTTCTCAACCAGGCGTTAAAAGCGTATAATTTATTCAGGCTCGACCGTGACTACGTCGTAAAAGACGGCGAGGTCATTATCGTCGACGAGTTCACCGGCCGTCTCATGATAGGCCGGCGTTACTCTGAAGGCCTTCACCAGGCCATAGAAGCGAAGGAAGGCGTTAAAATACTCCGCGAGAACCAGACGCTGGCCACCATCACGCTTCAAAATTATTTCAGGATGTATAAAAAACTGGCCGGCATGACCGGCACCGCCGAAACCGAAGCGCGCGAATTCGGAGAAATATATAAGCTGCCGACGGTCGTAATACCAACTAACAGCGATTTAATAAGGCAGGACGCCGCCGACGTCATATATAAAAATGAAAAAGCCAAATATAAAGCCGTGGTTGACGAAATAGAAAGCGTCCACAAAGAACGCAAGCAGCCGATGCTCGTCGGCACCATCTCGATCGAAAATTCTGAAATGCTCGGCGATATGCTTAAAAAACGAGGCATCGCCTGCAATATATTGAACGCGAAATACCATGAAAAAGAAGCTGAAATAGTGTCCCAGGCCGGCAGAAAAGGCGCCATCACCATAGCGACTAATATGGCCGGCCGCGGAACCGATATAGTCCTCGGCGGAAATCCCGACATGCTTGTAAAAGCCGAGTCCAACAATATCGAAGACGAAGGCGAAAAGAAGAAAATGCTCGAAAAATACAGGGCCGCCTGCGCCGCGGAAAAAGAAGAAGTTTTAAAAGCGGGAGGCCTTTACATTATAGGCACCGAACGACATGAAAGCCGGCGCATAGACAATCAGCTTCGCGGCCGCGCGGGCCGCCAGGGCGACCCCGGACTAACCCGCTTTTTTCTCTCGCTCGAAGACGACCTGCTGAGGCTCTTCGGCTCCGACCGCATATCGGGGTTGATGGAAACCTTCGGTATGGAAGAAGACGTTCCCATCGAGTCCAGGCTCGTTTCAGGCGCGATCGAAAGCGCCCAGAAACGCGTCGAAGGCAGAAACTTCGACATAAGAAAGCACGTATTGAAATATGACGACGTAATGAACGGCCAGCGTGTGGCTATTTTCAAGCAGCGCCAGGAGATACTCGAAACAAAAGACGTAACCGATATAATGATTGAAATGTTCGAAGAGGTCATCGAAGTGATGATAACCGCGCATATCAACTTCGAGCACTACGAGGAAGAGCGCGATTACCTGAAACTCATCGATCAGTTCCACGCCGTTTTTGAAGTGAAACTCGACATTAATTCGATAAACGAACTCGGCCAGGTTGAGCTTTTTGAAAAGCTCCTCGAAGAGGCAAAAAAGGCTTACGACGCCAAACGCGCCGCCATCGGCGAAGAAGTGTTCGCCAACCTGCAGCAGTACATAATGCTTAAAATGATTGACGATGCATGGAAAGAGCACCTGACGGCCATGGACGACCTCGAAGAAGGCATAGGTCTGCGCGCCTACGGCCAGAAAGACCCGCTCGTCGAATACAAGATCGAGGGCACCCAGATGTTCGAGGAAATGATAAACGGCATCAAAGAAAGCGTCATAGGCATGCTCTTCAAGCTCCGGCCCGTCGAAAGGGAGGACGCGGAGGAACTCAAGCCTAAAAAACAGGTGATATACACTAACCGCGACGACAGCATAGCGCAGAAGACGATCAAGCGCGATTCCGCCAAGGTCGGCCGCAACGACCCGTGTCCCTGCGGCTCAGGTCAGAAGTACAAGAAGTGCTGCGGCAAAGATAAATAAACACTCAGAGGTGAACGTTTTGCATAAATATTTCCAAAAACTGATATTTCTTTTCGCGGCCTTCATGGCCGTGCTGTCGCTTCCGGGCGCGGCGCCCGCCGTCAACGAGGGTTTCAACCCCCGCGTGATGGAGGAAGCCAATAAAATGATTTCCGGCTACGAGGCCGAGATACTAAAGAACGGAGCGTCGGTCGACGCGCTTGAATGGATAATCAGGGGCTTGCAGATTCGCAAGGAAGCCTATTTTTCAGACGCCGGCGCAGCGAGGGAGATCGACGCGAAGATAACCGAAAAGTATAAAAAGATACTCGAGATCGATCCGTCGAACTATTCAGCTTCGTGCGAACTTATCGATTCCGAAATGAACTCCGGTTCGTTCGACGGCAAATCCGGCGTGCTCGAAGGGCTCGTCAAGAACAATCCTTTGCGCTTTCAGGCGAGGCTTCTGAAGGGCAGGGCGCTTTTTTACGCTGCCGATTTCGACGGAGCTATAATGGAAATAACGAAGGGCGTTTCGATGATACCGCCCGAAGAAAAGGTGGAAACCGGCTACTATAAGAAACTTCTTGAAAGCGCCAATAAATACGCGGCCGTCATGAAGAAAAACGCGCCGGAGAAAGAATCGGGCGGCGGCGTGATCAAAGAAGACTCGAAGTCCTCGGACGCGAAATTCCTTTACGATTCGGCCGTGGTCTATCTCGACGAGGAAATGATCAAATGCCCTTCGAATATCGACAAGGGCATAAGTCTTTTAAGATCGGCCATAGAAAAGGATCCCGGCTTCGCCGACGCCTACCTTAAACTCGGCGAGACGCTTGGCGGGCTGAAAGGCGAATATAAAGAGGCGATGAACGTTCTCACTAAAATCGACAAGGTTGCCAGAGAAAACGCGGTCCTTAAAAGGGCGCGAGTTTTAAGGCAGAAGTATTATAAACTTAACATGAGCCGGGGCAAAAAGAAGAGAAAATAAACCGGCGGTCTTTTATAAATAGCCGTTTGCGGCGGTGTTGCTATGAGAACCGACAATATCACCAAAATAAAATATACTTTGCTGTCAATGCTTTCGGCGATCCTGGCCGCGGCCGTTTTTGCCCCGCCGTTCTTGTGCGGTCTGGCTCCTATTTTATTTTCGGCCGGCGCGGCCTTCGCGGAGGTTTCGCTCGTCGACCAGCAGGATTCGTTCTACTGGTATCAGGAAGCCAAATATCTGTCGGTCAACCGTAAAGATTACGAAAAAGCCCTGCAGCACTGTGAAAAAGCCCTGAAACTGAATCCCGACAATATGCACGCCCGCGAATTGAAAGAATGGCTCACCTACAGGTTGAGCCAGCTCGCCGAGATAAAAAGGCAGAAGGAGCTCCGCGCGAAAAAACTAACGGAAGAAAAAGGACCGAAGGGGACAGGCGAGGTCGAAACCGGCCCGCCTTCCGACACGGCAGCGGAGCCCGAAACGGCGGAAGACGGCCTGATAAATAATCTCAACTATTACAAAGGATTGACGAGGCTCACCGAAGGAAAATTCGAAGAGGCTAAAAAACTTTTCAAAAGCGATATAGTCGAAAACCCCGACCGCATCGAATCGTGGTTTTATATATTCAAATATGAAAAAGACAACGGCAACGAAACCGGCGCCCTTTATTATCTGAGAAAACTCCGCGAAAAGATCGGCGCCGACCGCAAAGACGCCGTCGATCCAGAGCTTCTTGCGACGATAAAGCGCCAGTGCGCCCTGTATCAGGACGAGGCCATACTTCAGAAGGGCCTGTACCGGCATAATCTCGACATAGACGTCCGCAACGAGATAAAAGGCAATTACGACTGGAAAGCGATATCCTCGATTTCCGACACGTCGGATATCCTCGTCGATAAAAAGATCCTCGCCGTGCCCGACATCGCCAAGCTCAAGCAGTCCGGCGCCATACCGAAAAACTTCAGCACTCCGGCCGACAATTTTTCCGTGGACCTTTCCGGGCGCGTAGCCGCCACCAAACAGAGTTTCAGGAGACGTCCGAAGATCGAGATCCCCGCCCTCACGCAAAAGGCCGTCGAAAAGATACGCGACGATATCGAAAACCTTATCTCGCAGGGCGACTACTATGCTTACATTGGCATTTACGACCGCGCCCTCGCATTTTACAACGAGGCGCTCGCGCGCTCGCCCGAATCGCCCGTCGCCAACAACAATAAGGGCGTCATGCTCAAGGCCGCCGGCCATTTCGACGAAGCGGTAAAGTACTTTAAAAAAGCTATTTCCTACGACCGCTCCTACGTCGAAGCGTACAACAATCTCGCCGCCGTCTATTCGCAGCGCGGCAACGACGCCGAGGCGCTCAAATTATATCTGGCGGCCTCGAAACTCAATCCGTTCGAAGCCGGCATCCATTACAACATCGGCATGCTCTACAACAAGAACGGCGACCACGAGAAGGCCCGCGAATATATAAACCGCGCGGTCGAGCTCAACGCGGCCGATCCGTCTTATTACTACCAGCTCGGACTCATCGACCTGAAAAAGAACAACCGCAAGTCCGCCTATCTTAACTTCCAGAAAGTATCGCGGATGGTCTCTCGCGATTCTGAAGTATACAAGAAGGTCCGCGAGCTCATGCTGACGCTCGAAAACGATTAATTTCACTCAACCGCTCTGAATATCATCATTCCGCCCGCGGACCTTGATCTATCGGGTAATTGTCTTTAGTTCCCTGGTTCCCTTTATTTATTCATGGCCTGTTCCACAGCTACCGCCACCGCGACCGATGCGCCCACCATGGGATTATTTCCCATGCCGATAAGGCCCATCATTTCAACGTGCGCCGGAACGGAGGACGACCCGGCGAACTGCGCGTCGGAGTGCATTCTTCCCATGGTGTCGGTCATTCCATAAGACGCGGGCCCGGCAGCCATGTTGTCCGGATGGAGCGTGCGTCCCGTGCCGCCGCCGGATGCGACCGAAAAGTATTTTTTGCCGGCTTCGACGCACTCTTTTTTGTAAGTGCCCGCGCAGGGGTGCTGAAAACGCGTCGGGTTGGTCGAATTGCCGGTGATGGATACGTCGACTCCCTCGTGGTGCATTATCGCTACGCCTTCGCGCACGTCGTCGGTTCCGTAGCATTTTACGAGGGCTTTTTCGCCCTTCGAATAAGCCGTCTGTTTGACGATTTCGAGTTTTCCGGTGAAATAGTCGAATTTTGTCTGTACGTATGTAAAACCGTTTATTCTTGATATGATGTACGCCGCGTCCTTGCCGAGGCCGTTCAGGATGACCCTCAGAGGGTTTTTCCTGACCTTGTTGGCGGATCTGGCGAGTCCGATAGCGCCTTCGGCGGCCGCGAACGATTCGTGCCCGGCCAGAAAAGCGAAACATTTAGTCTCCTCTTTTAAAAGCATCGCGGCGAGGTTGCCATGGCCGATTCCGACCTTGCGGTCGTCGGCGACCGAACCGGGAATGCAGAAAGACTGAAGGCCTTCGCCGATTATTTCAGCCACTTCGGCGGCTTTTTTGCAGCCTTTTTTTATAGCCATCGCGGCGCCGGCGGTATAGGCCCAGCAGGCGTTGTCGAAGCATATCGGCTGGACGCTCTTCACTATAGCTGCGACGTCGACGCCCTTCGAATCGCATATCGATTTCGCTTCTTCCAGAGATTTTATTCCGTACCCGGCGAGCGCTTTTAAAACCTGGTCTATTCTTCTTTCGTAACTTTCAAATAAAGCCATTTTTATTCCTCCTGATAAATAATTATTCGTGTCTGGGGTCGATTATCTTCGCGGCTTCCTTATATCTGCCATACTCGGAGGTGGCCTTTTTCAAAGCCTCGTTGGCGTCCATGCCTTTTTTTACCATGTCCATCATTTTGCCCAGATGTACGAATTCATAACCGATGATCTCGTTGTTTTCATCGAGCGCGATATTGCGAACGTAGCCTTCCGCCATTTCAAGATAGCGAGGCCCTTTCGCCAGGGTGCCGTACATGGTCCCGACCTGGCTTCTCATGCCTTTTCCGAGGTCTTCGAGCCCGGCGCCTATCGGAAGTCCGCCTTCTGAAAACGCCGTCTGTGTGCGGCCGTAAGTTATCTGTAAAAAAAGCTCGCGCATTGCCGTGTTAATGGCGTCGCAGACCAGATCGGTATTCAGGGTTTCCAGTATGGTTTTTCCGGGCAGTATCTCGGCGGCCATCGCAGCGGAATGCGTCATGCCGGAGCAGCCAAGAGTTTCGACGAGCGCTTCCTGTATTATGCCTTCCTTGACGTTGAGAGTCAGTTTGCATGCGCCCTGCTGCGGCGCGCACCAGCCGACGCCGTGCGTCAGGCCTGAAATGTCTCTGATCTCCTTCGCCTGCGTCCATCTGCCTTCCTGAGGTATCGGCGCGGCCCCGTGGTTCGGGCCTTTCGCAACGCACGTCATTTTTTCGACTTCGGTTGAATAGATCATATGCTCACTCCTTTTATGGATTTTGGGTTACTGTTAATTTGTTTAATCTTAATTTATTAAATTTCTGATGATATTGCGCCTGGAGATCACTCCTTTAAATTCAAGGATTTCATTCGTGACCGCTATCATTTTAAGATTTTCGCCTATCATTTTATTTAAAGCGTCGCCGAGCGGCGAATCTTCGCTCAGATAATTATTTTCGACGGGTTTCATTATGTCTTCCGCGGTAAGGCTCATGTCGACTTCCAGATTGACGAACTCGGTTTCTTTTATAAACATGTTAAATATTTTGCGGAAAATATTTTTACCCGGCGCCGCAGCCGTTTTAAAAGAAAAAAGCTGGCTGTCGGTGATCACGCCCTTAAATATTTTATTTTCATCGACGACCGGAATGAAAGTGAACTCGCCCGGATCGATTATCTCGATGATCTTCACTATCTTCGTTTTCAGCGTTACCGGCTCGAATTTATAATCGATGAACTTTTTTATGCCGGCGGCTAAATGGTCCGCCTCCGCGCGTTCGACAATATCGTCTTTTGGTGATATATCGCCGCCGTTTTCTTCGGTTGAAATCCCTTCCGGCAGAGCTTTTGAAGATAACGCCCTGAAAATATCGAGTCGGGAAATTATTCCGGTGAATTTGCGTTCATCGTCGATGACCAGAATTCTTTTTAACCTGTTTTTATTCATTTTCAATATTATATCCGTTATTTTCGCTCCGGGAGCAACGGAAAAAATTTCGCCCGACTTCATTATATCGTAGGCGATTATATGATCGTATTGCCTGATGTTGTCGATCAATTCATTGAATTCGCCCGTCTTTAAATTCCGCATTCCCCAGAATCTGGTTTTAATGGGGATCAGGGAATTTTTTATGAGATCGCCTTCGGTTATTATTCCCTTCACTTCTTTTGTTTTTTGGTTCAGGACGGGAAGGAACCTGATCTTTTTATCGTAGATCAGCTTGATGATCTCCGAGAGCCTGGTGTTTTCAAAAATGTGAAAAACGTTTGCGGTCATTATCTTTTCTGCGGTCAATTTTTTTAAGGCCATTAATTTTCTTGTTTTATTTAAAAAAATGATCTCCGGTTTTTCGACGGTCATTATCCCGTCGCCGCAATTATCCGCGAGCCATTTCGAAATTTTTTCGATGTCGCGGCCTTCGCCGACAGCGGTTATAACGATATAAGAGCCGTAAGATAACACCTCAATAGCATCGGTAGTGACCGATAAATTTTCATCTATGGAAGCGTTGATCCTTTGAAGATATACGCTTAAATTGATATCTTCTCTTTTCAAAAATTTTAAAATTGACTCGAAGATCCGGTCATTATCGATGGTTTGATCTTCTTTTACGAATAATTTAAGCATCGAATGAATTTCCGCTTCCGCGTGATGCGTCATTTATATATACCTCCACGGCCAAAAAGCATTCCGGCGGCCGCCGAACCGATGAAAACCGCCGTTATGCCGGTTAAGTTGCTTAAAACTATATTGTAAACGCTTAGTTTATACTCGCCGGCGATCATAAGCTGACAGGTCTCATATTCGAAGGCCGAAAAGGTGGTGTACGCCCCCGCGAACCCCGTTACGAGAAAAAGCCTGAGTTCCGTCGAAAAGCCCGGTTTTATCGTCGCCGCGCGCATGACGAATCCGATGAGCGCGCATCCGCTGATATTGACAATGAATGTCCCGAAAGGAAATGAAGATAAGCTGAATTTTTGTATGAAAAAAGAAAGATAATAACGGGAGAGCGCGCCGAAAACTCCGCCGAGACTTATCGGTAATATAGCGTTCATTCCTACTTTCACCTCGATTATTAATTACAAAAAGTAGGAGTCATCAGCACAAAATGCGGTTATTGGCGAACTCCATCGCCATTATTTCAAAGTTTTAATTATGGGTGATTTAACTATATACCAATTCATTTATTAAGTCAAGAATAAATTTATTTGGATTTATAAATTAAGTTTTTTACCGATAAAATAATTATGCGTAAAAATATAATTTATACAAACCATTTTGTTATTTTCATTTTGTTATTTTCACTTTCAGTTATGCTGTCTGAACTTATATGCATGCCGGGCGGCGGAGCGTTCACTTTCGCCGCGACGCAGCTCGAGGAGGAGATACTCGAAGAGGCTTCGGAGACAGACGGAGAAAGCGTTTCAGGCAGCGCAGACGGCTCGCAGGCCGCTGAAGCCGGGGAAGCCGAAGGGAAAGACTATGAAATTTATGTCAACATTCCGTCGTTCACGCTCAGGCTTATAGCCGACGGCGTCTGCGAAAAAAAATATAAGGTCAGGGTCGGAAAAATGGCGAGCAAAACCATAACCGGCCTCGGCTCCATAACGAAGAAATTCAAGACCTCATATTTCAGGTATGCATCGGGCCCCCAGCAAGGCGAAGTAATAAGGTATTCCAATATCAGAAGCAGTTATAACGGAAAGATAGTCAAGCGGATAAAAATTCCTTATGACAAGATCAGGGGCCTCGAGCTCGAGATAAATGGAGAGGTCACCGGGCAGATAATACACGCCACGACGAACCCTGAAACGCTGGGCCATGCGTGCTCTTCCGGCTGCGTGGGAATGTCGATAGAGGATATGCTCGACCTTTACAGCCGAGTAAAACCCGGCACAAAGGTATTGATCGAATATAACCCGGTCGAATATCACGACGAAACTTTTTATTTTTACAGCGATATTTATAAATTAAATCCGGACTATTCAGATATCCTCGAAGAAATTTTCAACTCGTACGGAATTTCCTATACCGACGATTTCATCAAACAGATCATCAAAAAGGGCAAAAAACAAAAGAAAGTGAACATTTCAGAGGTTTACGGCGAGATGCGGGAAAAACTCGCTTTCGAAGAGGTCTCCGTTTTTTAGCCAGCCCTTCTCATATTCGACCGGGGCGTCAAAATAATTGAATTTGACTTTATTTCCTATGTTTGATATAATTTATAGTGCAATAGGAGATAAAGATGAATGCGATTTCAAACACAACTTCACTTTTCAATAATAGAAAGCACGCGGCCGCCTTCTCGATAATCGAGATGGTAATAACCATTGCCATCATAGGCATCCTGACCATTTTCACCCTCATGTATTATATGGGTACCATCGAAGATACGAAGGTCGCTAAAACCAAGATCATGCTCGAGCAGATTAAAGAAGCCTGCCGGCGCTTTTACGCTGAAAACGGATTTTATCCGACTGAGATAAGGCATCTGTATCCGAAATACCTCACCAGAATTCCGATGACGCCATGGAACACCCCGTTCCAGATCAATTTCGGCGAGGTGACCGAGGTGGTCTGCGTGATTCCGCTCGAAGTCAGCTACAAGAGAAGGATGGCAATCACAATAGACACCATAGGGTTTGCTCCCGACAATTTTTTCGATATCGGCGGCCTTCCGAAAGCCGCCTATTCGTTCGCCAAAATGACAGTGAGCGCGGCATCCACCGGCGAAACCCAGGTTTTCAACATCGATTTTCAAATACAGTATAAATCGTTCGTCACGGCCGCCACTCTCGAGCACGGCTCCGATTTCAGGTTCCAGGTGACGGGGGGCGAAATAGAAAGCGTGACCTCGCTGCAGGCCGTTCCGATCGAAATTTCCGGCCTGGGCGGCTCTGAAAGGACCGGCTTCGAGTACAGTTCTAAAAAAGAGACCGACACGATCAAAGTGAGAATACTGAACTGCAAGCGCACTTCGGGTTTCATTTTCCAGCTCTACAGGCCGCTCGACGAAGGCATACCCATGTATTACGGCCCGCGCCTGGTGCTTCAGACGGGCGCGAATACCATGCCGCCTGTCACGCTGACGCGCTCGATGGGCGAATCCACCAAAAGAAAATAAAATATTATGCCGAACATCAACTCGTTCGCCGAACGATCCGCCGATAACGACAATAACCTGCCACAGCTTAAGCCGGGCGCGGCCGATATCAGGGCCCTGTCGCACCAGCTTATAGTTTTTGAGCTGCTTAAAATTTTTTCGATTCCCATGGACGTTTTCGCGCTCAACCGCACGATACTCAATGAGGCACTCGCGGTCGCTGGCGGCGAGTTCGCCTCGATCATACATTTCGACGAGCGTTCGGGCGGAGTGAAATATATCCAGAAAAGCAACGGCGCCTTTGAAAAGAAAATAAGCGTTCCGCGCTTTTATATGAAGCAGAAAACTTCGCTTGTCGCCGAGATCAAGGCCGGTGCGCTCAAAAACGAACGTTATGAAGGCTACAGCCACGTTCTGATAGCCCCTTTCACTTTTTCGGACAGGGTGATCTGCATTCTCGAAATATTTTACAAAAACAGGCTCGACGAGAAGAAAGCTTCCGAAACGCTCCGCCTGATATCGCTTTTTGAAAAATGCGCGGTCCTTGCGATCATCAACAGCCTCATCAAAGCGCGCAATTATGAGATCGCCGGACGCAGTTACAACGATAACGCGCGCGGCGGCGAAGGGTTTCCCGAACCCGGAGTGGCGCTCACCAGACTTACTTTCGCTTCCTACGTGAGCATAATATCGGAGCTTTTATTCATTTCATGCCCCTGCGAGTTCTGTTCCATACTCTGGTTCGATAAAAAAAATGTGAATTACAGAATAGTGGCTGAAAAGACCATATATCAGAGCGGCGGAGAAAAAATACTCGCCAGGTACCGCGATAAGTCGGTCAAGCTGGTCGAGCGTGCCGTCGGCGGCATGGGCGTCATAACGCCGGCGCCGGGGGAGAAATCTGAAGCCGGCGCCGGCGCCGGATCGTTCGGAGGCTGCCTGGCGGCGCCAGTGATGAATTTCAAACAGAGTTCCGGCGGCCTCGCGCTTATCAATAAAATATCGAAAGACGCGGGTGAAACCGCCGAATTCAGTTATAACGACCAGATGACGGCGCTTATTCTGACGAACTATCTGGGCGATTTCTATAATAATTTCGTCGATACCGCGAGCCTCGAAAACAAGATCAGGAGTCTTTCTATAATATACAGCGTCGCCGGCGCAGGCAACAACCTTTTTGAAACGGCCGGTTTCGGGCGTTCGGTCCAAAAGACGCTCGAAGAGATCGCGCGGTATCTCAAGATCCATTCCTGCGCGCTCATCTATTACGATCCCGACGATAAGACGCTTAAAACATATTCTTCGCTGGAAACGGATATTTCGAAACCGGCGGAGAGCCTGTTTGCGGCCGTTAAAATGGATTTCTGGTCGTCGCCCGTGAAAGCCGGCGGCGCGTATGGCGAATCCGGCGTCGGTGACGGCGTTATAAAATTATCAGAGGTGAATATATTCAAAGCGGCGCTCGACGAGTTCAAGGCGGAATTCAACGCTGTCGCGGGGCCCCTTCCCGGCGGCGATTTCGATGTGAGTCTCAGGCCGGTCAGCTTTCACGGCCGGCTCTGCGGCTACCTTATATTCATGGACGCATGCTGCGGCAAAGAATCCGGATGCGGCTTCATACTTGATGAAAGCGGCCCCGAAACCAGCGAATTCATGGCGGCCGCCTCGAACATATTGATATCGATGATAAAGGCACGAAAAAATTACCTCAGGCTCAACGAACTTGAAAAGGTAGCGGCCCGCATGGAGCGGCTCGCCTCCATCGGCGAAGTCGCCGCCGGCGTCGCGCACGAGATAAGAAACCCGCTGGGCGGGATATCGCTTTTCGCCACATCGCTCGCTTCAGGGTTCGACGCGGACGACAGCCGCAGAAAATGGCTGAACCAGATCATCGACGCGGTCGGCCGCATAGGCAAGATAGTAGCGAACCTTCTTGATTTTTCGCGCGAGGAAATAATCTCGAAATCCGTGCAGAACGCGTTATACCTGATAAACGATTCGGTCTCTTCGGTCAGGAACTCCGCGCCGCCTCCCGGCGCCGATATTAAATGCTCGTTTTTCAGGGCGCCCGCCGGCGAGAACGGAGCGCTTATTCCCATTGGCGGCTCTGAAAAGATCGCGATTAACTGCGACGGCGAAAAAATAAAACAGGTATTTTCGAATCTTGCGCATAACTCATTGAACGCCGTTATCTCTTCAGCCGGCGATGAAAAAGCCGCGGCGGGCTGCGAGATCGATATCATATTTTCGCGCGGCGAAAATGTTTCGGAAACGCTTATCTACTTTTGCGATAACGGCCCCGGAATCCCCGCTGATATCGCCGATAAAATATTCCGCCCTTTCTTTACAAGCAGGTCGAAAGGCACCGGCCTGGGGCTCGCTATCACGCAGAAAATAATGGAGGCGCATTCGGGCGGCATAAAGCTCGTCAAATCAAATCATTTCACGGCGCGCGGCAAAAAATACGGAGCCATCTTCGAGCTCCGCTTACCGGATTAAATCGGAAAATGCTATACTGATGTAAGATATCGTTGCAGGGGTAAGTTATAATGGCTGTCAGATCTAATAATTATTCCATATTGGTCGTCGACGACGAAGATATAATGCGCAACGGGCTGTGCGAGCCTCTCGCGGCTTCCGGTTTCGACGTTTACGGCGTCTCGAGCGCCGAGGCCGCCCTGAAATACCTCGAAGAAAAAAAGGCCCACATTATAATAACCGACCTCCGCCTGCCGGGCATGTCGGGAATGCAGCTGCTGACGCGCGTTCTTGAAAAAAGGCCGCAGACCGCAGTGCTTGTGATGACGGCCTACGGAAGCGTCGAAACCGCCGTGGACGCCATGAAAAAAGGCGCCTTCGACTATATCACCAAGCCGTTTTCCTTCGACGAGGTCCAGGTCCTCATCGAAAAAATGAGCGAAAAACTCGATCTGGTGATGGAGAACGAAAAACTCAGGACCGAGCTGAAAGGCAAATACAGGCTGGATAACATCATTGGCAAGTCGAGCAAAATGCAGCAGATGTACGAACTCGTCGAAAAGGTCTCGTCGTCGTCGGCTACGGTCATTATATACGGCGAGTCGGGTACGGGCAAGGAACTCACGGCCAGCGCCATCCATTACAGCGGCCAGCGCGCGAATAAGCCCTATATCAAACTCAACTGCGCCGCGCTTCCTGAAACGCTGCTGGAGTCGGAATTGTTCGGTTATGAAAAGGGCGCCTTCACGGGTGCGCTCACTAAAAGGGCGGGCAAATTCGAAAGCGCCGAAGGCGGCACTATTTTTCTCGACGAGATCGGCGACATAGTGCCCGAGATCCAGGTTAAATTATTGAGAGTGCTTCAGGAAAAAGAATTTATGCGCGTCGGCGGTGTGACGCCGATCCGGGTCGATGTAAGAATTATCTGCGCTACCAACGCCAACCTGCTCGAAAAGGTGAAATCGGGCAAATTCCGTGAAGACCTTTACTACAGGCTCAACGTCATTCCAATTTATATTCCGGCGCTGCGTGAAAGAAAAGAAGATATCCCCTTGCTTGTAAGCCATTTTATTGCTAAATTTAATGCAGAGAATAATAAAAAGTTCAAAAAAGTGTCGGACGAGGTCCTGAAATTATTTTTTAACTATAACTGGCCCGGCAATATAAGACAACTTGAAAATACTATCGAAAGAATAATCGTTTTAAACGACGCCGAGACTATCAGCGGCGATATGATAACAGCCGATCTGATGGCCGAGTTTAACTCGGCGACGGCCGCCGGCGGAGATAAAACAAGTTCGTGGACAACCGTTTCGTCCAGGTCCGGCGGTGCCGGAAAAGGGAGCGCCGAAGCTTTCGGCGGGGCGGACACGGGTGTCAGGGAAGCGGCGGCGCCGCCGCCGGCCGCGGAAGGAGATCTGAACGCGCTGACCATAGCGCCTCTCGCGCCTCTCGAAGACGTCGAGAAGGCCCATATCGCCAGGGCGCTGAAAAAACTGGACTGGAACCTGTCGAAAACAGCCAGGGCGCTTCAGATCGACCGCAAAACCCTGTATCTGAAGATCGAAAAGTATAAGATCGAAAAAGAAGATTATTAATGATCGGCAATTGAATAAATACGCGGTTTCGCGGTCGGGAAGGAAAGATTTATGAATAACGATAATGTTATTCAGGTATCGTTTCAGCAGAACTTCATAAAAGACGAGAGCAAGCCGATGCCTGATCTGAAAACGGGAGGCGGCGAGGTCATTCAGCTCAGGGTCCCGGCCAACGCCGCCGGCAAGGGCATGCGCCCCGTTAAAAGCTTCTCTAAATTCGTGGCGGGCCGCCAGAAAGGCGCGCAGCCTGAAATGAGCTGCGAGGAGGCCATCTCCGCGTACCGCGAAAAGAACAGGCTTATACAGGGTAAGCCCTCTTACTATCACGGCATGGGCATGCTGTATATCGAATACGGTTTTTTCGAATCGGCCGTCGACTGTTTCAAAAAATCGATCGAGATAGACGCATACAGCGTCGACGCGTACGCCGGACTGGGCGTCGCCTACCTCAAGCTCAATAACGTCGATTACTCGCTTAAAATGTATCTTACGGCGCTTACGATCAATCCTAAACTCGTTTCCGTTCTCATTTCAGTTTCGAATATTTACGCTTCATTGGATAAAACGGCGTTGGCCATCGATTATCTGTGCAAGGCGAAGGTTATCGAGCCGAAGAACACCAATATACTCAATAATCTCGGCGTTTTACACGCCAAAACCAATAACTTCGAGGACGCGATCAAATGTTGGAACGAGGTCATCAAAATCAAGCCGTTCGAGCTCGACGCCTATTATAACCTGGGCATCGCCTATTCCGAAAAGGGGTTCGTCGACGCCGCCATTTTTATGTACTCGAGGGTTGTTAAAACGGGAAAGGGCTCCGCTCAGCTTTACAACAATCTGGGCGTGCTCTACGAAAAGAAAAACGAGCTGAAAAAAGCTTTGGAGTGCTATCTTAACTCATATAAAATGGACGGCAAATGCACGGAGGTCATCAATAACATAGGCCTTGTGTACGCCAAACTTAACAACTACAACAAGGCCATCGACTCTTATCTGAAAACGCTGGACATCGAGCCCGAAAATAAAAAGGCGCTGAATAACCTCGGTCTGATATATGGTCTGACCGGAAAATTTTACGATTCGATCAGCACCTGGAAGAAATTATTGAACGTTGACTCGGGCGATTACAGCACGCATTTTAATCTGGGTGTAGCCTATCTTAACGTCGGAAACAAGACGAACGCCCGCTATTACTTCGAAAGCGCGCTCAAGATCAATCCGAGGTCGGCGGAAGCGCTCATGAATTCCGGAAGCCTCTATGTTCAGGAAGCCCGCTATGACGAGGCCGTCGGGGAATTCAAAAAAGTAATAAAGGTCGATCCGTCCTTTTACAAGGCCTATTATAACCTCGGAACGATCTATTACATGCGCAGGCAGTTCCTCGACTGCGAGGCGGTAATGAAAAAGGCGGTTTCATACTGTCCTGATTTCGTCAACGCCTATTATTATCTCGGAAAACTCTATTTCGAGCTGGACGACGGCGAAAAGGGGCTCGAAATGTTCAAAAAGATAGTCGAAATATCGCCTGAGAATCCGATTGCGCTCACCGACTACGCCATAATGCTCTCGCTTCAGAAACGCCACGAGGAGGCCGTAAAACTCTTCAAAAAAGCGGTCAGGATAGATAAAAACTATCTGAAAGCCTACTTCAACCTCGGCCTTTCATATTTCGAGCTGAAAGATATGAAGAATTCGGAACGCTTCTTCAGGAAATGTATTGAAAAAGATCCGCGCAGCGAGTGGGCGCAGAAGGCAAAAACGCTCATCAAAAAAATAGAGGCGACGGTTAATTAAATTTTGCCGAACCAGCAGCGGATGCGAATTGTGAATTACCTGACGTTGCCGATCTTGTCGACTTCCTGGCCGCTTAATATGATCACGCTGTCGCCGTGGACGCCGCAGGTCACAACGCCGTTGGGGCCGAGCGAGTATTTGCCGCCTGATTTGCAGTCGTAGCCGGTCACGACGAATTTATAAGTCTTGTAAAGTTGATTTGAATAGCCGCTTTCGACCAGAGACAACATCACTTCGCGGTCCTCGCCCTCGTCGATCACCAGATATTTCTTTTCTTTAAGTTTATTGAGGTCGAAGTTCGAACGGTTCATCGGATAATAACTTTTTTGATTATACGCCAGAACCGCTGCGTTTACGATCGACGCCTTCACCGTGCAGTCAACGAAGTGGTAAATTTTCTGAATATTTTTCGAGCCGGAATACTTGGCCGATGTCAGGTTGATGGCGTTTACGAGCCGTATGAAGGTCTGCTGGGCGCTGCGCTGCTCGCCCATCTTTTTATAGAGAAGAACCAGGCTGTAAAGCGATTTGACGTCGTTGGAATCGATCTGAAGTATCTTTTCGTATATTTTTTCATATTCAAGAAGCGCCTCGTGAAGTTTGCCTCCTGCATACTTCGTGCCTGCGAGTTTCGAGTGACGGACCACGTAGCTTTTGGTCTCTTCTATCATTTTTTTGCGTTCGACGGAAGGTTTTTCGTCGTTTGCCAGCATTATTTCGCCGACCGGCATGGCGACCGGCTTGTTCGAAGGCGCGACCACGTCTTCTTCGCCGACCTTGCTTTCAACAGTGTCTATGATGAAATCTTCATCCGTGAAATCGCCGGTCACCCTTGCTTCCTTTTCGGCTTCGGGCTTCGTATTATCGGCTATAACTATCTCCGATACCGCTATCGAGCGTTTGTTCTTTTCGTCTTCGATCCTCTGAAGGCGGGCTTTTTCCATTGCCTCTTTTTCCCGGCGTTCCCGGTCTTTTTCAGCGTCGTCGTCCGCCTTTACTTTTGCCGCTATTTCAGATTTCATTTTAAGCGCCGTTTCGTTGGAATCGTAGAACAAAAGGGCTGTTTCGACGGCTATAAGCGCGTTTTTATTGTCTTTATTAACGTTGTAAACGTATCTGGCGAAGCCGAGCCACTCGCTGAATTTTTTAGGATCGTATATTTTGATACTGTTTTTCAGAAGCAGTTTCGCCGTTTTTATCGACAGATAACGGTCCCTGAAAATATCGTCTTCCGAGTTTCCGCCGATGTCTGATCCGGTTTCGGCGATTTCCACTTCCGAGCTCTTATCTTTTGCGGCCTGCTCTGCCGGCGGTTTTTCTACCGTTTCGGCGGGGGCTTCGCTTTCGCTCAGGTCATATTTATTGGGCGGTTTGACGGTAATACCGAACCGGGCTTCTATTTTTTCTCTTAATTTGGCGAGCATCATCTCGCGTTTCGAAGCGTTTATCATATATGAGATCTGATCGTTGGTAACGTCGTTCTTAGCGGCCTGCTCGAAACAAAAGAGCGCGCCCGCGAAATCGCGGCGGCCGAACGCTTCAACGCCGTTGATATGCCAGCGGCGGGCGCTGCCGGAGCTGCCCATATATTCAGGGATTTTTAAAATGAAGTTTTCGGGGACTTCGAACTTGAGCCTGGCGGCTAAAATGTACATATACGCGAACGCTTCGGCGTTGTCGAAATCCAGCTCGCACGCCTTCATTATGGCCTTTTTCGCCGCCGCGGAGTCTTTGCGCTGCTCGTAAAGGTAACGCGCCTTGAAATACCATTGCATTGAATCGTATTTCTGTTCTTCATTCGCGGCGCTAGCGGTGAAAATGCCGACGGGCATTATCTGCGAAAGGAAAATTATTGAAAGTATCAGTGTTAAATATATTATTTTTTTCATAAGTTAAACTATTTATTCGTCGGTATGGAGCATTTTGAAGTTTTACAACTTTACCGTGAGCTGAAGTGTTGATTTACGGTAATGCCATTATGCCTTCTTTTCGCAGACGCGAAGCGTATGCGGAAAGGAAATGAAAAGAGGCAATTAACAAAATTCAAGCGTCAGGCAATTCAGGGATAGATGGGGGTTTATAAGGGGGAAGAAAGGGCTTTAAGTCCTTTCTTCCCCCTTATCTATCTTTCGCAATTTACATAATTAACATATTACAGAAGTTCAGCCGCGCGCGTAGCGAGCATGCTGCGTTCACCCTTGGTCAGAGTGATATGGCCGGCGATATTTTCTTTTTTGAATTTTTCGGATACGATCGAAAGTCCGTTCGACGATTCGTCGAGGTAGTGGTTATCGATCTGGTACGGATCGCCCGTCAAAATGATCTTCGAGCCTTCGCCGGCGCGCGTTATTATCGTTTTAACTTCGTGCTGGGTGAGATTCTGCGCTTCGTCGATGATGAAATATATATTCGGCATCGAGCGTCCCCTTATGAATGTGAGCGCTTCGACCTCGATCAGGCCCTGGTCGATGAAGTATTTATAGTTGTCCTTGCCGCCTGCAGCGGAGAGGAAATCGAGATTATCGGTGATGGGGTGCATCCAGTTCTCGAGCTTGTCAATTTTGCCGCCGGGCAGAAAGCCGATATCTTTGCCCATGGGCACGATAGGCCGCGCCACGAGGAGTTTGGAGTAGATGCGCTCTTCGACTACCTTTTGCAGGCCTGCCGCGAGTGCGAGGAGAGTTTTGCCCGTGCCGGCTTTGCCGACGAGCGAGACGAGTTTGATTTCGTCCGAAAGCAGAAGTTCCAGAGCGAAGCGCTGTTCGAGGTTGCGCGCGCTAAGGCCCCAGGGTTTCGCGCCGATATGGTAGAGCGGTATGAGCTGTTCCTGCTGCTGGTAGAATTTGCATAACGCCGACTGGCCGGTGCTTTCGACCTTCAGCAGTATGCACTGGTTCGGATAGAATTTTTTTTCGGGCAGTTTAAGATGGCCTTCGCGGTAGAATGTTTCGATAGTTTCTTTGGATACGTAGACCACTTCGAAGCCTCTGAACAGTTCGTGCACGTCGACCTTGTCTGATTCGTAGTCTTCCGCTTTGATGCCGAGCGATTCGGCTTTGACTCTGACGTTGATATCTTTGCTGACCATTATAACGGGCCCGTCAGTCCCTTTGGATTGTTTAAGCCCCGAGGCGACCGACAGGATCTTGTTATCGGCCTTGGTAGGGTCGAAGGCCGCGGGCATGGTCTTACAGTCGTGGTATTTGAGTTCGATGCGAATTTTTCCGCCCTCGTCGTTGACTACGACGCCGTCGAATATTTCGCCTTTATTTTTGATCTCGTCGAGAAAGCGCATGGCTATGCGCGCGTCCTGGCCGGCGCCGTCCTGTCTTGTTTTCAGCGAGTCGAGTTCCTCTAAGACCATTATGGGAATTACGACCTCGTTGTCCCTGAATTTAAAGATAGAGCGCGGATCATGCACCAGCACGTTCGTGTCCAATACAAAAGTCTTCATTTCATACCTTCTTTCATATTTCGGTCAGTTCTTTCGCGATGCTTTCTATAATTTTTCGAGCAGTATTTCGAACGCCGATATTCCTTTTTCCACCTTGATGATGTCGTTATAAACCTCTTTTTTGTTATAGATCAAAATGATCGGATAATTGCCGGATGCGATATTTTCGAACCGGAATGTGCCTCTGTAATCGGTGACGGAAGTTTTGCCGGCGAGATACACTTTGATAGGCGGGCATTCGCCGTCCTTTTTTCCGCGTATTTTAACGCGCCCCGCTATGGCGGCGTATTTTACGATCTTGTTGAGCCGTACGACGACGTTTTGCGTTTTGATGCTTACGATTATTTCTTTTTCGAGCTTTTCGTATCCGTTTTTCTGAATTTTTATGATCTTCGGGCCGACCCCGATATTTTCGAGTTTAAAGCCGCCCTGTTCGCCTGTCTGCACGAATTTATCGCCGATGGAGACGACGGCGTCGGCAACGGGCTCGTCGGATTCGTCGCAGATGACGCTTCCGTAGAGATTGCCGGTGTTTTTTGCGAGATAGATCACTTCGGGCTCGAACGAATCGCTTTTGGTGAGGCAGATTTTAAATACGCGCCTGTCGCGGGCGGTCGATTGGAAAGTGTCCTGATACGGCAGATATCCTTCTTTCTGGACCGCTACCGAGTATATGCCTTCGGATTTGTTTATAAAGTGGAACACGCCTTTTTCGTCGGTATAGGTGATATCGGACGAGCCGCCGGTTTCGTCGCCTTCGTTGATAAGGGAGACGCGGGCGTTTTCGACGGGCCTTCCGGAAAGGTCTTTGATCTCGCCAAGCACCGGCAGCATTCGGGCGAATGCCGGCGCGGCCGCTGCCAATATTAAAGACGCGGCGGTGAAGTATATAACAATATAATAATATATTGATGTTTTTGTTCCGTTTTTAAACTTGTCGGGAGAAAATTTCCTGTTGCCTTTGAAAATCATTTATTACGCGTTTTCCTCGTTATCGATTATTTTTTTGACGACGTAGTTCGCTTCGGCCGGCATAATGTCGTCCGGAACGTTCTGGCCGTTGCTTATGTAGATGATGGGCTTTTCCGCTTCGGCGGCCAGGCATAGCAGCGGGCCCCACGTCGTGGTTTCGTCAGTTTTAGTGAAGATGAGCTTATTGAAATTCACCTTGCCGAAATTTTTGATTATATCCTGCATGTCGCGGTATTTTATGGTCGAGCTGATGACAAGGAATATTTCGATCTCGATATTATTGCCGGGATAGAGGAACTTGCGCAGCTCGAGGACCTCGAGGTTGTTTTTCTGGCTTCTGCCGGCGGTGTCGATGAGAATGACGTCGACGTCCCGGTGCCTCATTATGCAGGGCAGGAAGTCGGATTCCTTGTAGATGATCTCGTACGGCACGCCGATGATGTCGGCGTATGTGGAAATTTGATGGGTGGCGGCTACCCTGTATGTGTCGATAGTTAAAAGCATGGCTTTTTTCTTGGCCTTCAACACGAGGTTGGTTGCGATCTTGGCCAGGGTGGTGGTTTTGCCGACGCCTGTGGTGCCGACGAAAGCGACGAGTTTGGGCATTTTAGGGGCGGCCTCGCCTTCGATTTCGGGCGCGGCGTCGTTGAGCGTTATCTGCGGTGCGGTTTTGCAGAGGCCGACGAGCCTTTTCCTTAAATGCTCCTTGAGTTTTTCCCAGTCGTCCTTGCTGGCTTCAGGAATGGTCTGCAGGTCGATCATTACCTTGTTTAAAAGCGGCTCGCTGAATTCGGCGCGGTAAAGAAGTTCATAAACGCGCTGGAGATTGGGCGGGTAGATCGGCGCCCTCGAAGCGCCGGCCATTTCGGCGGGCGGGGGCGAGATGATGACCTGCTGCTGAGGATGTTTTGAGATTTTGTTGCTGAGCGTGTCGAGCTGCTGCTGCATGAGCCGCATCATGTCCATAAGTTTGTCGGTGGCGACGTCGTCGCGGACCGGCGACGGCCGGGGCTGGAATGACTGCTGCGCGGCGGCGGTTTCTACGGCCTGCGAATAACCGTTGCGCTTTATCGTTTCGATGGTCTGTTGCTGCTGTGGCTGTTTTGCGGTAGCGTACACCGAGCGCGGGTCTATGAATTCGTCGGTCTGCTTCTGCGGGGCGGCGGCCGGCGAGTTTTTCTGTTTCGCGTTCCTGCGCGGGGCGGCCTGTTCGGAGTCTACCTGCACTTCGACTTCCACCATAGTTTTTCCGCCGAAAAATCCGAAAAAAGCGTCCACTTTAACCTTACGCTGGTTGATGAGCAGAAGATCTTCGCCCAGCTCGGCCTTGGCTGCTTTCATCGCCTCGAAGTAATTTGGGGCGATATAAAACCTGGATAACGACATTAACCATCACCTATCAATTAAAAAGTTCACCGATCCTGTAAAAAAAAGACCTGACGCCGCCTTTTATTTTATCGACGGCCGAGTTCGCCCCGGTTTTATCTGTATCGATATTCAGCATTTTGCGGGCAATTGCCTCGACGCATTCGGCCGCGCTCGAACCGGGGCTCGCAAGAATATAGGGGCTCTGGGCTTTTACGGCCATGGGGACCACGCGGTCTTCGAATATATAGCCCATATTTTCGATGCTGATATTTAAAAAACGCCTTGAAACCATAGCCAGCCGGTCGTATACGTCACGCGCCTCGATCTCGCTGGAGACCCTGTTCACGATCAAATACAATTTCTGCTCCAGGCCGGGGTCTTCGGCCGCCGCCGCCTTGATGATGCCGTAAGCGTCCGCTATGGCGGTCGGTTCGGGCAGCGTAATGAATATTATTTCGGAGCACGCCTTCAAAAAACACAGAACGTTTTTATTTATGCCGGCCGAAGTGTCGACCAGTATGAAATCTACTTTATTTTCGAGCTCGCTCATTTCAGCGATGAAGTGTTTTCGCTCGCCTTCGTTAATATTGGCGAGTTCGACTATGCCCGACCCGCCGGGAGCGAGCATGACGCCCGCGGGTCCCTCGATAATTATCTCCGACAATTTTTTCTGGCCGGTTATCACGTGAAAAAGGTTGTTTCTGGGCCTTAATCCGTAGATGACGTCTATGTTGGCGAGGCCGAGATCCGCGTCGAGCACCAGGACCTTTTTACCAAGTTTAGATAACGCTATGGCGAGATTCGCCACGAAATTCGTTTTGCCGGCGCCGCCCTTGCCTGAAGTTACCGCTATGGAACGGGCCGTGGCCGTGGATTTATGTAAAGGCGGCTTTGCCTTGAGCTCGCCTCTGGCCAGGCTGACCTTCTGCTGCAAACCGCGTATCTGGCCGGGAACCTTCTGTTCCGGCGCCTCGGAAGGTTTGATGCCGGCTTCTTTTTTCAGGCCGGCCTGATAGTTTTCAATGAATAATTTTCTTAAATTGGATATCTGGTCGCGGTTAATCATAGCACTATTATTATAAACGGTTTTTTCTTATTTGTAAAGGAGTTGTGAACAAATATTCATTAAATTTTTATGCTGCGCCTTATGCGGAAATCATGCCGACGGCTCTGACTTCGACAACGATTTCGTTATACGAAAGCACGGGTATCCCGGCCGCGTATTTTTCAATAAATCGCTTGAAAAACGGTCTTATTCCAGGTGTCACGAGTATCACGGGGTTCGCCGCGCTCGACTGCGCGATCTTGATCTGGTCGATAGTGTGTTGAAGTATACTCTGGGCGACCTGCGGGTCGATGGCGAAGTTGGCGCCTCGTTCGGTGCGCTGAAGCGAATTGATCAGAAGCTCTTCGAGCTCGGGGTCGAGCGTGATGGACGGAATGTAATTGTCCATGCCGAGATACTGCTTCGAGATCTGGTGTTTAAGAGCCGTTCTCACATGCTCGGTCATGAAGTCGACGTCTTTTATATACTCCGGAACGCATTCGGCAAGGGCCTCGAGCACCAGCAGAATGTTGCGTATCGAAACGCTCTCCGAGAGCAGCCCCTGTAATATCTTCTGGAACGCCGCCGCCGTTATGGCGTTCGGCCCGATGACCTCGTTGACCAGTTCCGCGTTGGCTTCCCGCACCGTCGTTATTATGGTCTGCACTTCCTGGCGGCCGAGAAGTTCCGGCGCGCGTTTTCTGATGAGTTCCTGGATGTGGGTTATGAGCACCGACGGAACGTCCGCGACGGTGTATCCGGCCTGCTCCGCCTGCTCGCGCTGCGATTCGGTTATCCATGTGGCGGGGAGTCCGAACGCCGGTTCCATTGTCTGGATGCCGGGTATCTCGACGCCCTGGCCGCCGCCCATGGCGAGATAGTGGTCGAGCATCAATTCGTAGCTTCCGGCCTCGTTGCCTTTTATTTTGAGAAGGTAGGCGTTGGGCTGCAGCTGTATGTTGTCGCGTATCCTAATGGGCGGAACTATAAGGCCCATTTCCAGGGCGATCTGCTTGCGCGTCAGGTGGATGCGTTCCAGGAGGCCGCCTTCGCTTTTGGAAACCAGGGAGATGAGCCCGTAGCCTATTTCGAGTTCTATCGGATCGGAAATTAAAAGCGACGCCACATTCTCTGGTTTGCGCTGCTTTTCCGCATCTTCCTCTTTCTGCTTTTCCTGCTCGTCGACCTTTGTCTGCGTGCGGTTCAGGTTCATGAAGTAAGCCATTGTTCCCAGCGCCGCCGCGATGGTGAAAAAAGAGAGTTTGGGCAGTCCCGGCATCAGGCCGAGCACCGCCATTGAACCGGCTGTGATGGCCAGAATCTGCGGATCGTGGAACATCTGGGTTGCGATATTTTCGCCGAGGTTCGATTCCGACGCCGAGCGCGTTACGATGATACCGGTGGCAGAAGATATCAAAAGCGCCGGCACCTGGCTCACGAGGCCGTCGCCGACGGTCAGCAGCGTGTATACGGCGGCCGAATCGACCATAGAAAGATCGTGCTGGAAAATGCCTATCACGAAACCGCCCGTGATGTTGATTATAGTAACGATTATACCGGCGATCGCGTCGCCCTGGACGAATTTCGAGGCGCCGTCCATCGCGCCGTAAAAATCGGCTTCACGCTGAAGGTCGCGCCGCCTTCTGCGGGCGTCTTCGTCGTTGATTATTCCGGCGTTGAGGTCGGCGTCGATGCTCATCTGTTTTCCTGGCATGGCGTCTAGGGTGAAGCGAGCGGCGACCTCGGCGACGCGCCCGGCGCCCTTGGTGATAACGATGAACTGAATGACGGTGATTATAAGAAATATGATAATACCGACGACGTAGTTGCCCCCGACGACGAAGTTGCCGAACGCCTTGATGACCTGGCCGTCGAACTGCTCGCCTAAAAGCAAAATCAGCCTGGTCGAGGATATGTTGAGCGCCAGTCTGAAAAGAGTCGTGATCAGCAGCAGCGAAGGAAACACGGAAAATTCGAGCGAATTTTTCGTGTACATCGAGATGAGCAGCACGACTATCGAAATCGTTATATTCGCGGCCAGTAAAAGGTCGAGCAGCACGACCGGCAGCGGGATGATGATCATCATAACCACGGCGATGATCGCAATGGTTATGAGAAGGTCAGTCCGTTTGAGTATTTCGGCCATCGGCACGCTTAAAAAATTAGGCATTTACCTCTCCGCGGATAAAAATTAACGGTTTATCATACCTTTCTGCCTGTAAACGAACGCGAACACCTGTGCGATCGCCTCGTAAAGTTCTTCCGGTATACTTTCGCCCACTTCGACCTTTTCGTAAAGTTCGCGGGCGAGCGGCTTGTTTTCGCAAAGCGGGATATCGTTTTCTTTCGCGATCTCGCGTATCTTGAGCGCTATGAAATCGGCGCCTTTTGCGACTATCGTCGGCGCGCCGCCTTTTTCGGGCCCTTCATAGGCGATGGCGATGGAAAGGTGCGTCGGGTTGGTGACTATTACCTTCGCCTTCGGCACTTCACGTATCATCTGCCCCGTGGCTATTTTTCGAGCGCGTCTTCTCATTTCCTGCTTGAGATAGGGGTCGCCTTCCTCCTGCTTGTATTCCTGTTTTATGTCGTACTTGGACATCATGATCTTCTTTTCGAATTCGAAATACTGATAGGTGTAATCTATTATTGCCAGTATCATCAGCACCATAAGGATTTTCAGGCTCATCTCGAAAAGCATCGGCGCAGCGGTTCCGATCATCTGGCCGATCTCCATGCCCATGAATTTTGAGAACGAGCTGATGTTGCCGGTGAAGAAACTGTACGGTATATATATGACCACGAGCACTTTCAAAGTGGATTTTATCAGCTCGAAAAGCGGCTCCTTCGAAAATATTTTCGCCATGCCGTTGACCGGGTTGAAGCGCGTGATATTGAACATGAGCGGCTCGGCGGAAAAATAAAAGCCGACCTGATAAAAATTGACGACGAGCGCAGCGATGAAGGCGGTTAGCATGACGGGCGCTATGGCGAGCCACGTCGCGAGGACGAAATCGATAATGAGTCTGTTTATGGAGGGGTCGTCGAAAGTGACCGCCAGGTCGGAAAAAGCGGTTTTCATATACTCGGCGACGATCTTCATCGAGAATGATCCGCTGTAGTAGATCATGACAAAGCAGAGCGTGACGACGAACATCGCGCTCAGGTCGGCGGATTTGGCTACCTGACCTTCTTCGCGGGCCTTTTCGCGCCTGCGCGGCGTCGCGGGTTCGGTGCGCTGGCCGGTGGGCGAGTCGTCGGCGAAAAGCTGCAGGTCGAAATCGACGAACGACAGCTCGTCGAAGGTCCGCATCACGGTTTCGGGACGGCGGTTCGGGAGAAAAACATTAATAAATTCTAATATACTTGAATTGAATATTTCATTTTTCATAATTAATTTATTTTCATCTTCAATTTTTCACTTCAATACATGCAGTATCCTGATTATTTCGTCGAAGATGCTCGAGTGTATAAGATATATGAAATACCTCACCAGATCGTCCATGTAGTAGATCATTATCAAAAACGACATCAGGATGTTGATCGGAAAACTTATCAGAAATACTTCGAGACGCGGCACCGCGCGCGAAATTATGCCGAGAACGACCGACATCATTATAAGCGGGATGATGACCGGCGCCGCTATCTTAACGCCGACGGTAAAGAACTCGGGCGCCCTGTTGAATACTTCCGAGACGAAGTTCCCCGTGTAATAGACCAGACCCAGGGGCACGATGCGCAGGCTCTGGTTGAGTGCGTCTATTATAAGATGATGCCCGTTTATCAATAAAAATATCAGCGTGAATATCAGGTAGTTGAAACTGCCTATCAGCGATTCTTCCTGCTGCGATTCCGGGTCGATGACCGAAACCATGGCGAATCCTATCTGGATGCCCATTATTTCGCCGGCGAGCTTGACGCCCTCGATGACGAAGGATGCCACAAAACCGAGCAGCAGCCCGAGAAGTATCTCCTTTACGACCACCAGCGCGAAAATATAAGTTTCGGGCGGTATCTGGACAGGCCCGCGCATCGAGATCTCGGCGGGAAGCAGAAGCATCGAAAGCACGAGCGCCGCCATCACGCGGACCTGCGCGGGCATGCTTTCCGCGCCGATGACGGGCGCCGAGGTGAAGATCCCCGATACCCTTACCAGAAGAAGAAAAAAAGTCTCGATATATTCAAAAACCTGAATGTACATTTATTTTTTGCCCGCGTTATTTTATTACCAGTTTAGCGTAGTTGATGAAAATGTCGCGGCTGTAGTCGACCAGCAGCCGCAGCATCCAGTTGCCGAAAAAGACCCCCGCCAGGCTCAGAGCCACTATTTTGGGGACGAAGCTCAGGGTTTGTTCCTGTATCGAGAACGCCGTCTGAAGAATGGAAACGGCGACGCCTACTATGAGGCCCGAGAGCATCATCGGGGCCGAGGTGATAAGCGTGACGTACACCATATTGGTCATAAGTTCTATGACGACTCTTTCGTCCATTGAATTCCTGCCTTATTAAAATCGTAGCGTGCGCGCCGCGGGAAAACCCGTCTAGACGAAACTCGACACGAGTGATTTTATGATTAAATGCCATCCGTCCGCCAGCACGAAGATCAGCATCTTGAACGGCAGCGATATCATCGCCGGCGGCAGCATCATCATGCCCATCGACATAAGCACGGAAGCTACCACCATGTCTATTACCAGGAACGGAAGAAATATTATCAGCCCCATTTCGAAGGCGATTTTCATTTCCGATATTATGTACGCCGGCATTACTATATAGAAAGGCACGTCGGTTTTTTTTTCGTATTTCGGGGCCTGCGCCATTTTTATGAACAGGCTCAGATCGCTTTCGCGCGTCTGCCTGAGCATGAAGTCGCGAAGCGTTTCGGAGGCCTTCTCGAGGGCCTGCACCTGGGTTATCTGCCGGTTGAAGTACGGTTGGAGGCTCGTTTCGTTGATTTTGGCGAATGTCGGGGTCATGACGAAAAAGGTCAGTATCATTGAAAGTCCTATCAGCACCTGATTTGACGGCAGCTGCTGCGTCGCGAGCGCGCGGCGCACAAAAGACAGGACTATGACAATTCGCGTGAATGAAGTGGCCATCATAAGTATTGAAGGCGCCAGGGACAGAACGGTTAAAAGGACTATGATCTGAAGGGCGACGGAGATGTCTTCGGGAGCGTTGGAAGGAGTTATTCCGAAATTGATCTTCGGGACCTGTACGGGGGCCTCGGCCGTAGAAGGCCTGGCGGTCTGTCCGCCGGCGGCGCCGCGTGAAGGTTTAGCCGTTTCCGCCGCGCCCTGGGCTAAAGCCGCCGGGACGAGCGATAAATTGACTACTAGAAGCGCGGATAGAACTAATAACGATATTTGCGACAGGAAATAAAGCCGCATTGGCCGACCCTCCGAACGTACACAGGTTTACATAACTCGACAGAAAGATTTTACTAAATAACGGCTGATTTGTCAATCGTTTTTTTAGTTTTTAATCGGATTTTAAAGAGGTTTGTAACCGGTTTTCGGAAGGGCGGAAAGAAAGATTTAAAAAGTCATTGCTCGGAATCGGGTTTATCGGAGGGCATGAATTTCTGGAGATACTCGGAGAACATCTTGCCTTTTATGTTTTTATCGCTTTTAAGTTTAATGGCGTCTATAGTTTCCCTGTCGGTGATCTCGGAAATATTGCTGATGCCGGCGCCGCTGACGCCGAGCACGAATAACTTCGAATATATTTCGACGACGTAAATATACTTGTCGGCGGCTATCATCTGGTAGTCGAGGACCTTAATGTTCTCGCCCTGCGAAAAATGCGAGGCTGCGCCCATGTATTTTTTCATCAGAAGTATTATCATGATGCATATCGCGGTCGCCAGAATGAATTTTATTATGGTCGAGGTGAAATCGAAGTTGAAATTCGACACGGGCTCTTTGTACTGCAGTATGGTTTCATACGTCTGGCAGAGACCCGCCGAAGCGCAGCCCAGTTCGAAAACGGCCGCGGCCGCTCCCGAAACGATAAGTTTCAGGGCGGCTGCTCCGCTGACGGATATATTCATGATGTTTGATATAGATGATCTTTTTGAATGCATAAATTCGGGCCGTTCGTTTGGTTTATGTTACGGTTTCAGGCTCTGCAGACGTTCGTGCGGGCTTATGATATTGGTTATACGGATACCGAAGTTTTCGTCGATTACCACGACTTCGCCTTTTGCCACGAGCTTATTGTTGATGAGAACGTCGATCGATTCGCCGGCGATCTTGTCCAGCTCGATGATCGAACCCGCCGTCAGTTCCAGTATTTCTTTTATCAGCATTCGCGTGCGGCCGAGTTCGACCGTCAGCGTGAGAGGAACGTCTAGCAGGAGTTCTATATTCGATGTCGCACCCGCGGGAGTTCCGAAGTTGAGCGATGAAAATTTCGCCGCCTGGACGTTCTGCTGTTGCTGCGGCTGTTGCTGCGGATAACCCATCTGCTGCTGCGGGTAACCCATCTGCTGCTGCGGATAACCCATAGGCTGTTGCTGCGGATAGCCCATAGGCTGTTGCTGCTGCTGTGGGTAACCCATAGGCTGCTGCTGCTGCTGTGGGTAACCCATAGGCTGCTGCTGCTGCTGTGGGTAACCCATAGGCTGCTGCTGCTGCTGTGGGTAACCCATAGGCTGCTGAGGCTGTTGCTGCTGTGGATAACCCATAGGCTGCTGAGGCTGTTGCTGGGGCGGATAACCCATAGGCTGCTGTTGCTGCTGCTGTGCGGCAACCTGCTGCTGCGGTTGAGCGAATTGCTGCTGCTGCTGCGGTTGCTGGGGCTGAGCAAATTGTTGTTGCTGTTGGGGCTGCGCGGCCTGCGAGGTCACCTGGTTCAATATCGCGTCTATATCGTCCTGGTTGGTCATTGACAGCGACTGAGACGCGCTCGGAGATATACTGATCGCTTCGGCCTGCGGCTGCTTTGATTGAAGCATAACGGTGCCGATGAGCGAGATGATGTCCTGCGAAACGCTTACGGGCATGCAGACGAACAAACCGAAATTGAGTTTGTTCTTTTCGGCGTTGAAGGTCAGTTCGAAGTTAAGTTTGGCGTAGATCAGGTCGTTTCCGAAGCCGGGGTCGTAGCCGTCCTTGAATTCGGCGGGGCCGGCGAAAGAGATGTTGGCCTCAAAAGGAATTTCGCCGGCAAGCGCCGTAAGTTTGCCGTTCAAATAACTCTCGCCGAACCGTTTAAAAAACTCTTCTATGGCTTTATCGTAGTGGGCTTTGTTGTCGATGACGCCGGCGGTGCCGTCGCCGCCGAGTAAAATATCGCCGAAGGACAGAATGTCGGCGAGCATCATAAATATGCCGCCGCGCCCTTTGATGGCGCTGTCGAAATCCAGGTAGTACTGGTGCATTACCTGGTCTTTGTAGTGACGAGATATGCTTTCTTTTTTATCTTCGTTGACTTCGGTGAGAGTGACTTTCGTGGCGGCCGAAACTATATTCGTGAAAGCTTCGCTTCCTCCGCAGAAAACGTCTTCTATGAATTTTCTGAACACTTCCGTTTCTTCGGGGTTCAATATCTTTTTTACATCGGGCGCGGACGAGCCGCCGGTGCCGCTTTCATCCTGAGTTTTATCTGAAACCGGCTGAGTTATGCCGCCTAACAGGGCGTCTATTTCATCCTGCGTCAATAAGTTTTCAGCCATTTACAATCCCACCTCTTCTTCATTTTCACGTACGACCTGCGCTATAGCTACTGCTAACTTACTATCAACAAGGCCGGGATTGCCCTTGAACTTCAGCCTTCCGCCAGCGTGGACGTCAAGCAGGTCGCTTGTTGATTTCCTTAAAACGATAACGTCATTTACATTCAGACCTAAAAAGTCGTTGACCGATATTTCGGTCCTGCCCAGTTCTACTACCAGAGGTATTTTCGCCTTTTTCAGCGATTCTTCGAGCTTGCTGGCGTTTCCTTCGCTTTCGATCTTGTTTATCGACGAATAAAGGAACTGGACATTCAATTTCTCGAGGATGGGCTCCAGGACAATGTGAGGAAAGCAAATATTCGAAGTGCCTTCCGTGTCGTGAACCCTGACCTCGAATGTGATCAGAAGCACCATCGCCGTCGGAGGAGCGATCTGAGTGAACTGCGGGTTCGATTCCATCAGTTCTATTTTCGGCTCGATGCTCACGAACTGCTGCCAAGCTTCCGTAAGGTCGTTCAAAAGCCTTGCTATGATCTTCTTTATAACGTTTTCTTCGATCGCGGTAAGCGGCCTCGATTTTGAAAGCGCCTTTCCGGTGCCGCCGAAAAGCCTGTCTATCATAGCGAGTGCGAGGCTCGGGTTGATCTCGAACACGGCGTTGCCCTTAAGATCGCCGCCGACGTCGAATACCGATATGACCGAGGGGTTTGGCACCGAACGGATATATTCTTCATAGGTGATCTGGTCGACCGATATGACCTGGACCGAAACCATAGTGCGAAGCATCGTGGACAAACTTGTCGTTACCGTACGTGAAAAATTTTCGTGTATCTTGTTTATCGTTCTTAACTGTTCTTTGACGAATTTATCAGGCCTTCTGAAATCGTAAGGCTTGGTTTTTTTCGTGCTCTTTTCAAGTTTTGCCTTTGCCAGGACCTGAGAAGCCGTCGATGCCGCCGGTGCCTGTTCGGGCTGCGGTGCCATGAATCCGGGCTGCATGGGCATCTGGAAAAACTGGCTCTGCTGAGGCGGCGGTCCCATGAATTGGGGCGGCCCGCCGAACTGCTGGGGCATGCCGGAAAACTGCGGCATCTGCTGCTGCGGGGCGAATTGCGGCGCCTGTTGCTGCGGCTGCTGAAACTGCTGGAATTGCGGCTGTTGCGGCGTCTGCTGCTGCTGCGCCTGTGGGGACGCCTGCAGAAGCGGCGGCGGGGCCTGCTGAGTCTGAGGCGTCGGAGTTGCCGCCGGGGCGGGCGTTTCTGAGCCGCCTCCCGCGAGAGCGCTTAGCAATTCATCTATTTCGTTTTGAGACATTACGCTGTTATCCGCCATTCAACTCACCCGCCTTTCTTTTCAGATTATTCAAATGATCCCGTTCTTTATTAAGTTATGCTCATTCCATCGCTACGGCCGAGAAGTCAAAAATGTTGACCTTGACCACTAAAAATCTCTTTTTTTTCTGGCCGCCGAGAAAAGAGGCTTCCAGCTTGATATTATCGCCTATAACTAAATTGAGGTCTTTTTGTATGGATTTGTGAAGGTCTTCGTTCTGATATATTTTTTTCAGTTCCTCGATCTTGAACATCATTACCGCACGCGTTATGATATCGCGCACCGCGGGTTTTTTACTCTCGAGGTATTCCTTCACTTTCGTGTCGTTGACCTCGGCGTTGACCTTGAACTTTACCATGCCTTTTTCAGCGAGAGGATAAATAGTAAATTCTTCGAAGGTCATGTTTTCTTTCGATATTATTTCCTGATCGACGCCCGTTTCGCTCTTTTTTTCCATGATGGTCTTATAAACGAAAATCGAAACGACGGCCGAGCAAACCATAGTCGCCAGAAACGCTATGGATATGAGCAGATATTTAATTACCGTACTTGAAGGCTTGCGTTCTTCGTCTGACATTTACCAGCACCACTTTCCGTATTTTAAAAAGATTTTTGCAGCGTTGCCGCGAGGGGTCATCCGCGTCGTTAATCGATTTCGAGGGCCGAAAAATCAAAAACGCTGACCCTGACCACGAGATTATTTTGAGCGATTCCGCCGTCGGTTGTCGGCGCGCTGCCTTTTACGCCTTTATCGACTATAGCGTTCAGATCTTTCTTTATTATTTCATGGAGTTCCAGTTTAGAATATTTTAGTTTTATCTCTTCGAATTTCATTTTCATGATCGTCCTGGTGATCGTATCGCGCACCGCCGGCTTGCTCCTGTTGAGAAATTCCGAGACTTTGGTGCTGGCCACTTCGGCGTTGACCTTGAATTTCACTATCCCCTTTTTTTCGCCTTCGACTATGAAGATCGAGAATTCTTCGAAGGTGATGTTGTCCTTCACCTCGAATTGCAATGTTTCAAGATCGATCTTCTTCGCCGCCGGTTTCGAACCCCCGGACATCTTCGAATAAACGAAGTACCCGGCCGCGGACAATATCAGCAAACCTATGAGCGCGCCCGCGATCAATTTATGCATTACAGTGAATCTGCTTTCGCCTTCAGACATTTATAATTCTCTCCGGATCCGGATTTATTTTTTTATATTACAACTCATGTTAAGATATCGTCAGAAATATATAGTAATTAAACAATTTTTAACTTTTCCCTATATTATTTTTATAATCTTTTTTATAGCGCAGCAATATATCTGCCCTGAATTTCACTATTTTGTCGTAAACTTCGTCCACGCTGTCGGCCACGATATATTTAGTTTCGTCGTCGAGAGTTATCACCGTGTCCGGCCGCGCCTCCACCTGCATTATCATATCCGAATTGAGCAGGAATTCCTCGCCCCTGATCCTTCTTAATTTAATCATAATAATAAACCGCCTGTCAATCGATTATCCAATCGATTATAATTTTTAAAATTTATTAAATAAACAATACACCTTATTATAAATTCTATCAGAAATACCGCGGTCTGTCAAATTAAACGGAGTGCCCCTGGCCGTTCAGGCGTCCGAAAAACGGGCGTTTATTAAAGCAGCGGAGAGGGAAACGGTATTTAAACCATTTTCCTCTCCGTTGCGTGTTTTTCAGTTACGGGCAGATCGCCCGATAGATATTGTCATTTATTTTCCGTTATGCTCCGCCGCTTAGCGTTTTAATCCTATTATTTCCTGCAGCATCTGATCGGCGGTGTTGATGGTTTTCGCGTTCGCCTGAAAGCCTCTCTGGCTTATGATCATATCCGTAAATTCCGCCGCGAGGTCGACGTTCGACATTTCCAGGTTCTGCGATAAAAGCGTGCCGCGCCCGCTCGAGCCTGTCGCGCCTATCTGCGCTTTGCCTGAATTGCCGCCTTCTGCGTAAAGGTTGTCGGCTTTTTTAATCAGACCGCCGTTGTTGACGAACGAGGCGAGGGCCACCTGCGCTATGGCTATCTTCTGGCCGTTGGAGTAAGAGCCTTTTATGATGCCTGATTCTTCGATCAGAAGCCCGTTTATCTTGCCCATTTCGTAGCCGTTGAAATCTTTGACCGCGGTCGAAAAAGTCGAATCGTACTGGGTTACCAGGTCGAAATCGGGTTCGAATGAGACCGTATTCGCCGCTGCCGGAGTGAACGATATGGCTTTAGCGAGTTTGGGTGAAACTGTGCCGTTGGCTTCGGCGGTTTTTGCACCGTCGATCTTTCCCGCTTTATCGAATACCAGCACGCCGCTGTTCGAGGCCGCCATGATCGATGCGCTCGCCTCCTTTAACTCTCTCGTCGAAGGCTGCGAACCGGCTATGGGATGCGATTTGAAATAGTCCTGAACCAGCGGGTCGCTCGCGTCGAGCGTCGCGGTGTAGACCCATTTGTTGGTTTCGGCTTTTTCGAACTCCATATTGACCTTGTGGTTATAGCCGGCGCTGTCGTAAACGTTCATCGATATGTTATGAGTGGTGCCGCTTATCAGCTGGGTCGAAATGCCGCTTAATTCCGTGCCGCCCGAGGCCAGCTGGAAAACCGCCGTTGACGAACCGGTCTGCGGGGCGTTCACGGTTACGCTGCCCGCGTTGTGGGCCGCTTTGGTTGTTATGGTAGCGTTTCCGGGCTGAAGGCTGGCGCTGCTTATGACTATTTCGCCGTTGTTGATGGTGCCGTCGGCGCTTTTGCCTATGGTGATATCGCCGGTTATGTTTTTATATTCGATGGTATTCGATGTGCCGTTAGACGCCGTGAAGTAATCTGTTACAGTGAACGACTGGTTGACTCCAGACGCGATCGTCGAGCCGGCCCCGAAAATAGGCGTCGCCGTGGCGCCGGATAAAGTAACGCTGTACGTCGGTCCGTTAAGCGCCCTTTTAACGACAAGCCGGTCGCCCTGCATTTCGGCCGTAACGCCGCCTGCCTGGGTATTTATCGCGCTGATGAGTTCCGAGACCGTTGAGGTAGTGCTCAGGCCGCTGAGCGTTATCGGAGCGGCCGAACCGTCGATGGCGATCTGGAACGCGGATGCGTCGGTAACGCCCAGGTCCGCGAGCGTGTTGAACCTTGAAATGCCTGTTTTGTCGCTTGTTATGGAATGCGCGCTCGCGGCGACTTTGCTCACGCTGAGCGAGTGCACTCCGGATTTTATGACGTTAGTGGCCGGGGCGACGGGCGTTTTAATGACGGCGTCGGTTATGTTGGCGCTGTTGCCGGCCTGAAGGCTGATGGAGGAGGTCGTTCCCGTTGCGCCGTCCGGATCGTAGATGATGGGGCCGCCCTTCGATTCCAGTATCTTGCCGGTGTCGTCGAATTTAAGGGAACCGGTGCCGACCTGGTTGTTTTTGGTGTCGAACGCGGTCCACAGCCAGTTGTTTTTATCGATTTTGTTGAATTTAACGGTCATGGTCTGCGTGTCGCCCTGATCGTCGGTGAATGTCAGCGTGCGTTCGGCGGGAAGGCTTCTGTCTGCCGCTGAAAGCTGCAGGTTCGATGCGAACTCGACGAATGTCGTCGCGGCGGCCGGTATTTTCTGGAAATTGGTGAAATTGATCGCCGTGACAGGTTTGGTTATATCGATAGTAAGGTTCTTGCTTGTGGCGTCTTCAGTGGCGAGCCAGCCCATTCCTTTGGTGGCCGAACCGCCGTGGACGAAATTGAGCTGCGAGTCCAGGTCGAACGCTCCGGAGCGGGTGAAGTATTTGGCGCCGGTGCCGTCGGTAGTTATGAAAAAACCGTCGCCCTGAATCGCCATGTCGATGTCGCGTCCGGTGCCCTGCATCGCGCCCTGAGTGAAAATATTGTCGATGGAGCCGATGCGGGAACCGAGGCCGATCTGCATCGTGTTGGTGCCGCTGTAATTGGCGGTCGGCGACTGTCCGTTCGACATCGTATTGCTGAGAACGTCCTCGAAGAGGACCCTCGCCTTTTTATACCCGTTGGTGTTGACGTTTGCTATGTTGTTTGAAATTACATCCATTTGCGCCTGGTAGGATTGCAGCCCTAAGACGCTGGAATTAAAAGTTCTCATCATAAGAACTTACCCTCCCTTTATTTTCAAGCACTTTAAGTTGGAGTGCGTCCCGCGCGTCAGTCGATCGGCGCGGACTATCAGGCCCCCTTCTCGCTTTTTAAAGTCGGGCCGGCCTTTTTTTTACGCTATAACCGCTCCGTCGATATTTGTGAAGACGTTCTGTTTGACTTCGCTTTTATCGAGCGCGGTTATTACGGTTTTATTTTTTACCGATACCAGAAAAGCTTTGTCGTCGAGCATTACAAGCGCTTCCTTAGAGCCTTTCATGGCGAGTTTCGCCTGAGCCGATTCGAGCCTCGAATAGTCGCTCGCGTTGAGTTTTATTCCGCGGCTTGCCATCCTTTTCTGCGCGTGGGCCGAAAACGACAGCTGCGAGTCGCGCATCAGGGCTTCGGAGAAAACGTCGCCGAACGATTTTGCCGCCGATGGCGCGCCGCCTGTGAGAGCCTGCGCTCTGTCAGCCTGTGTCCCGCCGGATGATATCGGTTTCAGCTGCGCCCCGTTCAGCCGGGGCATATTAGCGTTTATATTATTGGCGTTAATGCCGGTGGTTATCATAATGCACCGTCCTATGCGGCTATCGAGGTTATGTCTTCCATTTTGAACTCATAGCCGTCTATCATGAATATAGATTCGCCGTTGAGGAATTTAACCGAACTGATCTTGCCCTTCAAAAACTCGTCGCCCGCTTCGTTTATAGGGATCGCCGTTTCGACGTTCTTTCCGATGAAGTTGACCGCGCCCATGCGCTGATTCATTCCCTGCGAATTGATGAGCGATGAGAACGAACTATTGAGATTCGTCAGCTGCTCGAGCGAGGAAAAATTCGCCTGCTGCGCAATAAATTCCTTGTTTTCAAGCGGCTTGGTAGGGTCCTGATATTTCAATTCGGCCAGAAGCAGTTTCAGGAAATCGTCCTTGCCGAGCTCGTTGGTCTTTTTCTGAGTTTCCGGGGTCGTGTATTTTCCTATAAGACTCTCGGCTATCGAAGTTGACGCGCCGTAATTAAGATTCGATACAGAAGCCATAAAAGCCTCCTTTCATTTTTATACTCTTACGTTTACTTTTTTGTCGCTTAATATGAATACGCTGGTATTTTTGCCGCCGTTTGTCTCGGCGAACTCGAAAGTTTCATTGCCTTCGGAGTTCTTCGAACCGCCGCCGTTGCGTTCGTTCCACGAATCGTTTCCGCGGCCGCTGTTTTCGCCGTTAGAACCTTCGCCGCCTCCGAAACCGCCGTCGTAATTGCCGAATTCGACGTTTACGACCTTGATGCCTTTTTCGTTGAGCATTTCCTTGAGCTGCTCCACCGATGCGTTCAGCATTTCAATGGTCGCCGGATTATCGGCCTTGAATTTCGCGCTCAGCTGGCCGTCTTTCATTACCATTTCGAGGTTGATCCGGCCGAGTTCCTCGGGGCGCAGTATCATTTTTATTGAATATGTCCCGTTGGAAGAGGAAAATTTGGATTCGTTCAGGTGGCTTTTTATCTGTTCGAGCATTTTTGCCTGGTCGAATTTCTGGGCCTGTTGAGTCAAACTTTCCTTCATTCCGGCGCCGCTTTTAACGCCGCCGTCCGCCGATAAACTCAAAAACTGAGCGTTTTCGCGGTTCGAAGACCCGCCGTTTTCGTGCTTATTGCCGTCGTTCGCGCGCCCGTCTTTTTCGAGGGCTTTCGTCATCGACATTTTAGATGCGAGAAGGCTCGTTGCGTTAGGCGAAATCGTTTCGCCTCCTGGTTTCTGGACGCCGACCGATGCCTGATGGGCGCTCACTTTGATCATCTCGATGTTGAACTGCGATAGTTTCGCCTGCGGGAACTGTTTTTTCAGCATCGCTTCGATCCTGGTGAGAAATTCCTTTACACTCGAGGCGTTCTGGCCGTCGCTGAGCCCTTTGACGCTTAATTCGCCGCCGGCCTCGCCCTTTTTAAAACTCACTTTGATGTTGAGTTTGGCGTTGAAAATGTCCTGCAGATATTTTTCGATATCCTCGGCCGTTTTTCCATCTTCTTTTTTAACGCCGTCTTCTTCGGCGTCTTTCTCATTGCCGGCTTCGTCTTTTTTTTCGACGGTTTTACCGCTGCCGGCTTCGCCGGTTTGCGTTTTCATTTCGTCGTTTTCTGTTTGTTCCGTTTTGTCTGATGATTTTAAGGCTTTTGAGCCGTTTTCAGCCGTCAGCGGGCGAAATGGTTCGTCAGCCGTTTTAAACCCATCATTTGAGCTGCTTTCGATAAATACGGCGCCGCTTTTAAAATTATCCATGGTAAAAGCGTTATCGTATTTGAACTGGTTCAGCGGAAAATTCGTTAATTTATTCGATAATAAATCTTTCGATTCGGCCGCCATATAGGTTTGATTTTTAGACAGGTCGATATGTTTATTCAATACGTCTAAAAAACTCCGCTCGTATTTTGCCGCCGTGTCCGCCATAAATGGTTCCGGCCTGGCCTGTTCCGATTTAGGCGGGGAAGCCGTTACCGTCTGAGTTAGTAGCATAAATCACCTCCGGATATATACTAACCTTCTGCGGAATAGTTTTTGCAAAATAAACTACTCCTATGAAACATATCGGATTTTAGATTTTAAAATTAACGGTTTTGCGCAGAAGAATTAAAATATAAAAATTTATACCGGCGTGAAAAATTACCACCACGGAAGATATTTATGGTATAATTACATTAGACCGGTTTGAAGACCGCTTAAAACATAAGTTGATTGCAAGTTCTTGCCGGCCGTTCACGAACAGGAAAATCGCGGCACGCATTATGCTCTTTAATAAATTTGCGCGCAAAAATAAAATCGGAGGTAAAGTTATGATAAATATAAAAAACTCCGGAATCATTATGACGGTGTTGGTTCTTTGCGGTTTAATATCTTTTGGAACTATCGCGGCAGGCGCTGAAATTGACGGTGCGGACGCGAAAATTTCATATAAATTCCGCGTTCTGAAAGATAAGATCTCAGCGCTCGCGGTCAAAAATCCCGAATCAATTGACACCGTCTCAGTATCGGTCGCTTCGAAGCTTTCAGCCGCGGCGGCCGGGGCTACGAATGAAAACGCGGTCGTCAAAACCGTAGACGGCGTCACCGTGGTCGGTAACGATATTGAAAAGGCCGGCGTTAAGGAAGAAGTGAATAAAAACGGCAATGGAAGAGTTAAGTTTTCTCTGGATGACAGGATCAGATACGAACAGAACGGATATAAAACCTCCGCCGGAAATAATTTCAGCAGGTCAGGCATCGTGAACAGGATGCGACTGAATATGAAAATGAACCTCGGTAAAAAGACGAACGCCAATTTTTCCGCTCAAAAAAGTTCCGATTTCGGCGATAAAACTCAAAACAGGGCTGAAGATATTGTAAATCAAGGCAATATCGTTGTCGATCTGGATAAATGATATTTATTGTGATCTTATTTTCACTTTAGAAAAACAAAAATCCGCTCAGATATGAGGCGGCGTTGATTATAAGTGAAGTTTTAAAATGCCGCCGGCTATCGCCGCCCAGAGCGTATAAAAGTATCCGCCATTCGGCTATGACGACCGCCGCTTCCAGAACTAAAATAAGAGGCGCGCCGGCCGTCATTTCATAAGCCGCGAGGGCTATAATGAAATTAAGCGGCGGGTTGGTGATGACGCTGGCCAGAACTACCGTAATGGTCTCGTTCCGGCTTCTGTAGCCGAGCGCCCATGCGATAGGGGTTTCAATTAAAATAGTCAATACGAGCGCTATGAACATGGTCGTCATGGTCTACCGGCCCGGCCCTTCTGATTCAGCGTTTCCCGTAAAATAAAAATATGTCGTCCTTATTTTCTTCGATATTCGCGCTGCCGCCGTCCGCTTCGTCCCTGTGAAGCCCGTCCGGTCCTTTTGAATAAACTGTTTTCCGGGCGTGGTCGTGCTCGTAGCGGTTGCCCCAGACGTCTTTAATTTCGTCGATATTACTGATATATTTTTCTTTGAGTTCGGCCATGTAGCGGTCTTTTACTTCGGTACCCTCGAGTGAGTTGTGCTTCAGTATGGCCTGAGCCAGAGTGTCGCAGTCCTGCTTCGCTTTCGTCTTTCCGTGATAGCGCATTTTTTCAGCCCTTCGTTTATGCATCTCGTCCCGGCCGACGGCGATCAGTATCGGCACGATCACGAAGGCGGCAGCGAAGATTATCTTCGAAAGCGCAATGAATCTTACGTCGTATTTGATTTCTATGAACCATAATCTGGCCGTGCGCATTTCTACGGTCCGGCTTTCGCCGCCGGTTCCGGCCGGAGTATCGGCCGACGGCGGGGCATCTGATTCTTCATTATTGTTTTTGACGACCGTAAGGAATTTAAACGCCAGCAACATCATCAATGCTATCAGGCCCAGTACGGCGACGGGGAACGCCAGGAAAAACGCTTCCGGCGGGCCCGCCATATCGGCGAAAGCGGCCGTTGGTGATATCGATATTATACATGCGGCTAAACAAATCAGATAGATCATAAATCAACTCATATCATTAAAATTTTATTCGTATTTCCAAACCATTATCTTGTTCGAATCCGCTTCGTCCCTGTAGGCAAGATATGGCACGCTCTGGTTGACGACCAGCGACAGTTCCTCAGCCATCGTCGAGGAGAAATCGCGTCTGCCGACCGCTACCCATTTGCCGCCTTCGTATTTCATGACGGTGATGCGCTTTTCTTTAGTGTGATCGCAGTATGCGATGTAGAGGGTCCCGTTATAGTCGGCGAGCGAGCACCAGGAGGCCGGACCGTCTGAAATGCCCGCTCCGTCGATAGGTTTCCATGCCGCTCCGTCGTAGGAGGAAACCCTCGCCCTTGAATTGGCCGTGCCGTCGCTGTAGGCCAGATAGAGTTTTCCGTCGACCGCCCTGAAGTTCAGGTAAGCGGCGTATTCGGGCGAAAACGCCTGGCCGCCGATGTGCTCCCATATATTGAGGGTTTTATTATACTTTAAAACGCTGATCTTATTGACGGCCGTCTTTTCGATGTAGGCGACGTACGGCGTATCATCCATGACCGCGAGTTTTATCTCTTTTACGCTCGCGCTCGATATGGCCGTTGCGCCAAGCTGCGCCCAGTCGGCCCCGTAACGCATGAAAGCGTAAGGGCGGTCGAAGTCGTCGCCGTTACAGTACGCTACGTAGAATTTATCGTTGGTGTAATCTGAAATTTTAAAGTCGAGATAATTGGCTTTTTTATGAGTGAAGCCGGGAGAGCCTATATACTGCCAGGCGCCGTTGATATAGCCGGTAACGCTGATCCTGTTCTCGCGGGTCGATTCGGTGTAGGCGGAATAAAGGGTGTTTTTATATATTATAAAAGAATGATATTCCGCCGTCGAGAAACCCGAGCCGGATTCGTCTATCTTCCGCCATAAAAAGCCGTCGAAGCGGCCTACGCTCACTTTCGAGAAGTACTGCTCGTCGATATAGGCGAGGTGGGGCACCAGATAATTGAAGTATAATAACGGGGCGCGCCCCGGCTTCATCATGAAATCTATGTCGCCGGCCATCTTCCAGTCGGGGATGGGCGCAGTGCCTCCGTCCGCCGGTTTCGTGCCGAAAAAGTGGTCGCTCGTGCCGTCGTCGCGGCAGCCGCTCATCATAAAAATCAATGGAATCAACGCGGCGGCGAATATTAATAAAATTGAATGCGCGCTCGGGGTCCGTCCTGAAATTTTTTGGCCTGTCATCTTGTTTTACAACTCGCTTTGATTTTTTTTGCTAAAGGGAAAGGAAAGACCGCCGGCCGTTCCATAATTGTTATTATATTATTATTAATTCCCATCTTTGTCAATAAATTTATCGCCGGCGTCCTTTACAATTTTGATTTTTTCGTTTATAATTATCTCAACTAAAAAAAATGGAGGTAATCTTATAATGAAAAAAATCATAATCGCTCTCGTGATCTTATCGATGTTATTCACCGTAAGCTCCGCTTTCGCCAAATCAAAAGACGTTGCGCAGCTCAATAAAGCGTCCGAACTTCAGAACCGCGCCGGCGACGCCGCGGCCGAAGACGAACCCGTTCCCGGCGATCAGCTGCCCGGCGGCGAGCCCACATCTCCTTCGGTGCCGACTCCCGACGATCCAGCGGCTCCCATCGACGAAAAAGTCAGCCAGTACTATTGCGTTATCCCGAACGACCACGTTAAAAATTTAGAGACACTCTGCGCTAAATACAACGCGCCCATGAGCGTTTACCGTTCGTTCAACCAGCTCATCGTCCTGAAAAGACTCGGCGTTTTAGTTAAAGTAAATCCTAAAGACACATATTTCATCAAAAAACTCCGCGCTAATTTTAACGCTAAACCGTTAAGAAAAGTATCTTTGAAAGTAAGCGTATCGGTCAATTCCGTTACCTACGGCGTTAAAAAAGCGGCCGAAGGCTCGGTTAAAAACGAATTCGAACCCAACGAAGAAATAATGAACGCGATGCTTAAAACCCCTTACGGCTATCACAACACCATGTTTAAAACCATAGCGAAAACATTCCCCGGCCTGCTCGATAAAGTTACCGTAAAAACCAACGACTATCTCGGCTTCGGCAAAAAACGCAAAATCCTGTTCAATCCCGTCGTAACCATCGAACTCACCGCGCTTAACATGAACGGCAAAAACAAGCACGTTACCATGTTCTTCCAGGAATTAGCCTATAAGACCATCAAACACGACGACAGCTACCAGTGGGGAAAATAATTGCTTTCTAAACCCGGCCCGGCGTAAAACCGGTTTACGATAAGAATTCAAATCAGGCAATTAAATTATAAGCCATAAATAAAGAGAAAGACGCCGTTCGGGCGCCTTTCTCTTTTTGATTTAATTTCCCTGGTTTTGTTAGGGGGGGATTGATTTTAAAAATTCTGATTATTAAATAATTGCCGCGGCTTGACGCCGGTATAAAAAATTTATTTTAATTTTTAATCTTATTTTAGTTTTATTATCCAAATACTCAAAATACTAAATTCATGTTATGAAAACGGTCCGTGATATTTAAAATCACTTCAGTCTGTCGGCTTTGATCTCGGCATTATTCCATGATTCGCGAAGTTTTGCTAAAAGTATGTCGCGCATCACTTCATGCGCCGTTTTGGGGCTGGGGCGCTCGTTCAACAACTGCAACAACTCCTTTAAAAGTTATTCGGCGGTTTTATACATTTCGCGCAAAACCGCTTTGATCAGAAGATCGACGTTATCGCTCTGAATACCCGTCATGTTAGCGTGCTTCACGTTATATAAGTTACCTAAGGCTAAAACGTAATTTGAATTTGTCATAATTACCATCCTCCATACTTTAATTCATAATACATACTCAAAATGATGGCATATTTGAAACTTCAACTTAATCAACAAGTGGTGCTACATACATTTTTTTATACAAAACATATATCGGTCGAAATTTGACCCGCTTTAATTTTATTTTGGCGGTTTATAAATATTGATAAAAACATAACTATTTGATATAATAATTGTATTCAAAATTTAAGGTAAAACACAAATTACAATATCGGAGGATGTTTATGAAGTTAATGGCCCTTGATTTTATTTTGATCGTAATGGTAATGGTATTTTTTGCGAACCCCGCTTTCGCCGCGGTCACTTCCGACGGAAGCGCTCCCGTTTATAAGCCCGAACTGCTCGAAGAAGTTTTCAAAGTCTGCGAGAAATCTGTGGGCGAAAAGCAGCAGCCCGTGGTGGTTTTCGATCTCGACTCGACGCTGTTCGATAACGCCCCTCGCAACCGCGCCATTATCGAAGAATTCGCCGAAACCGTAAAGGATAAATATCCCGATTTCTACAAGGCCGTCAAAGCCATGAAAAATGAAAACCTGGCCTACTCGCTCGACGATACGCTTAAAAATATCGGGATAAGCGACGATAAGGTTTTGAAAGAACTTAAAAAAGTATGGTATGACAAGTTTTTCACCGATAAATACGTAGTTTTGGATCAGGCCTACGACGGCGCCGTCGACTATGTCAATAAACTTCACAAAGCCGGCGCTAAAATAGTATATCTGACCGGCCGCGACACGCCCGACATGGAAAAAGGCACTCTGCAGTCGCTCAAAGACCAGAAATTTCCGATCGGCGACACCAGCACCGTCCTTTTAACCAAGCCCGAAAAGAAGATAAAAGACGACGAATACAAAAAGACCGCAGCGGCCGATATACTTAAAATGGGAAAGGTCGTCGCTTCATTCGATAACGAACCGAAAAATGTCAACCTGTTCAAAGAAGTATTCCCCGGCGCGATAATCGTTTTCATCGAAACCAACCACTCGCCGAAAGCCGTTCCCGTGACCGCCGGAATTCCGTGGGTCAAATCGTGGAAATAATGTTCGCGGGTATTTATTGATAGAATGAAAATTAATAAATAAAAAATCGCATTTATAAACAAAAAGGCCGTTCCCGAAGTATTTTCAGGGCGGCCTTTTTAAATATAAAAAATTCTTCCTTCTTATTTTTGCTGATAAAACCTGGTTGTTTAAAGTTGAGAGTTAAGAGTGGAGAACTAAAGGTTTTTTGACGATTTAAACATTGGCGGAGTTTTGAGAAATAATATTAAATATCCCCAGCATTAACTCTCCACTCTCCACTCTCCGTTCTCCACTATTAACTAATAATTCCCCGCATGAAATAAAATGAGCAGTGTTTTATGAATTCCTCAGCGACTCGATGATATCGGTATTCAGTATCTTGCGCGCGGCGGCCATCGAGCTCACCAGAAGCACGAAAAGCTCTATGGCGGATATTATTAGAATATTAATATAATTTAATTTAACGGGTATCGTCGTCACGCTGTAATAAAGAGTTATTTCGTAAGGCACTCTGAAATTCATCCATTCGATGGCAAGCCCAGCGAAGATCCCGGCCGTCACGCCGGCCGCGAGGCCGAGCACGCCGCAGATAAGGCCTTCGTAAAAGAATATCGACATGACCGAGTTTATTTTCGCGCCCAGCGCGTTCATGATGGCGATAGTTTTCGCGCGCCTGTAAACGTTCTGCGATATGACGAAGGCGACCGCCATATTCGCCAGCGCGAGCGCAAGGAAGATTATGAAAAACAGCACCATCCGCTCTACCTTGATCGCCGCGAACAGGCTTTTATTTACCTGCCGGTAGGTTTTAACCACGATCGTATCGTCTTTGATCGAGCTCTTAAGTTTTGCGGCGAATTCCTCCGCGCGCGATATGTCTTTCAGCCGAACGAGTATGGATGTGGCGACGCCCTCGTAGCCCAGCAGTTTCTGAAGGGTCTGGATCTCGCAGAAACAGTAGCTGAAATCGTAGTCGTAGATGCCTATTTCAAAAGTCGCAAGCGGCTCGAAACGCGCCTCGGAATTGATCGTCGTTATCTTCATGTGATCGCCCGGTGCCAGTTTGAACTTATCGTAGAGGACCTTTCCGATAATAAGATACGGAAAATCCGGACGATCTTCGCCGGGCGACGCTATTTTACGCTTTTCGGCGGACGCGGCTTCCGTCCGTCCCGGCTTTTTTTCAGCCATGGTGAGCAGTTTCGAATAAATTGTCCCGCGGCCCGGGAAAAAGGCCGAAACGCTCGATTCCGACGTAAAATCGGCGCCAATAAGCCTTATGCCCGTCGAGTATTCGTCCTTCGAAATGATCGCGTCAGCCGTGAAGCGCGGCGTTATGCCTGCCACGAGCCCGGCGTTCTCTTTTTTTATTTTATCGATGAAAGATTCATAATCGCTGAAGCCGAATCCGTCGGAGGTGGTGATCTCGATATGTGAGCCGGCGCCTATAAGTTTAGACAGGAGCTCGTCGTCGAGGCCCTCCGCCACCGAAATTATTAAAATGACCATGGCCGCCGCGGCCGCTATCATTATGAGCGGATATTTTCCGTATGAAAGGCTTTTTTTGAAAAATGCCCAGGCTAAATATAATTCAAAATTGATCTTCGGTCTCATTATAACCGGCCCGATCTGAAAACTGAAATTATTAGCATGATCCCGAGAATT
>Ga0209212_1001103_pt1 | contig 46107 bp, 42 predicted proteins | sample RifGroC2_FD_183996 | JGI IMG/M metagenome (GOLD analysis project Ga0209212, IMG submission 183996) | Groundwater microbial communities from Rifle, Colorado, USA - Groundwater C2 (SPAdes) (version 2) | ecosystem: Environmental > Aquatic > Deep subsurface > Groundwater | place: Rifle, Colorado... | reverse complement strand
GAAATACCGTACCCTCTACCCGCAGGCGGAGCTTCTCGACGCGTCTAAGCTGATACGTCGGGTGCGCATGGTCAAAACCCAGTACGAGATACACATCATGCAGGACGCCGGCAACCAGGCGGACAAGGTGTACCGCCGCGCGGCGGAATGCATCCGCGAGGGGATGACCGAGGTCGACCTCGCCGCCGAGCTGGAGCACCTGGCGCGCCTGGAGGGGCACCAGGGGTATGTGAGGATGCGGGCCTTCAACGGCGAGCTTACCGGCGCCCACGTGGTGGCCGGCGCCGACGGGGCTGCCCCGGCCTGCACCAACACCCCCCTGGGGGGGATGGGGCTGACCCCTGCCTTCGGGCACGGGGCGAGCTACAACAGGATCCGGCGCGGCGAGCCGATCGTGGTCGACTTCGCAAGCTGCTTCGACGGCTACCTGGTCGACCAGACCAGGGTCTTCGCCATAGGGGAGGTGTCGGACCGGATACGGCGCGGCTACGAGGACATGCTCCGGATAGAGTCCCTGATGATGGAGCTGGTGGAAAAAGGCGCCACCTGGGGAGGGGTCTACCACGGCTGCCTCGCGCTGGCGCGGGAGATGGGGTACGACGACAACTTCATGGGCATCCCGGGGGCGCAGGTCCCTTTCATAGGGCACGGCCTCGGGATCGAGATCGATGAATATCCTCTCATCGCCAGGGGGTTCGACTCGGAGGCGCTCGAGCCGGGAATGGCCTTCGCTTTCGAACCAAAACTGGTGTTTCCCGGCGAGGGGGCTGTTGGCATAGAAAATTCATTTTATCTGTCAGAACAGGGGCTTAAACGATTAACCTTCTCCAGTCAGGAACTGGTCATCCTTTAGGTTGAATTAAAAAGTATGCAAAATAGTAAAACGCAATTTTTTTATATTGAAATTGCGTGAGGTCGATGGTATACATTTGAAAAATCTTTGTATACAGTATACCTTTCTAACGCCCCCGGTCGAGAATCTCGACACGACCGGCACGGTGTCTGCGGGCGATATCGATCGTTAATTCATCAGTGTGTACTCAACCCCAACAGCAAAGGAGATCTGGCACATGACGCAATTAAAAGAGAAGTTGTTTGAGAAGATCCAGGCCCACCGTCCCCGTATCACCAGGCTGACCAAGGAGTTCGGCTCCGTGATCATCGACAAGGTGGACATCGGTCAGTGCATCGGCGGCGCTCGCGACATCAGGAGCCTGGTCACCGACATCTCCTATCTCGACCCGCAGGAAGGTATCCGCTTCCGCGGCAAGACCATCCCCGAGACCTTCGAGGCGCTGCCGAAGGCAGCCGGCTCCGAGTACCCGACCGTCGAGTCGTTCTGGTACTTCCTGCTGACCGGCGAAGTTCCGACCGCAGACCAGGTCACCGCCGTCGAGGCCGAGTTCAAGACCCGTCAGGTGGTACCCGAGTACGTCTACACCGCAGTGCGCGCCCTCCCGAGGGACAGCCACCCGATGGTCATGCTCTCCGTCGGCATCATGGCGATGCAGAAGGACTCCAAGTTCGCAGCATTCTACGGCGGCGGGAAGTTCAACAAGATGGACGCATGGGAGTCCGTGTACGAGGATGCCAGCGACATCGTCGCCCGTATCCCGGTTCTCGCCGCCTTCATCTACAACCTGAAATACCGCGGCGACAAGCAGATCGCCATCGATCCGAAACTCGACATGGGCGCCAACTTCGCCCACATGATCGGCCAGAGCGAGCAGTACAAGGACGTGGCAAGGATGTACTTCATCCTCCACTCCGACCATGAGTCCGGCAACGTCTCGGCTCACACCACCCACCTGGTGCACTCCGCTCTCTCCGACCCGTACTATGCATACTCCGCAGGCTTGAACGGCCTCGCAGGCCCGCTGCACGGCCTCGCCAACCAGGAAGTGCTCGGCTGGATCATGGAGTTCCAGAAGAAGCTGAACGGCGCCGAGCCGACCAAAGAGAACGTCACCAAGGCCCTCTGGGATACCCTCAACGCCGGCCAGGTCGTTCCGGGCTACGGCCACGCGGTTCTCAGGAAGACCGACCCGCGCTACACCGCACAGCGCGAGTTCTGCCTCAAGACCCCGGGCCTCAAAGACGATCCGCTGTTCAAGCTGGTCGCCATGATCTTCGAGACCGCTCCGGGCGTCCTCACCGAGCACGGCAAGACCAAGAACCCCTGGCCGAACGTCGACGCGCAGTCCGGCGTCATCCAGTGGTACTACGGCCTCAAGGAGTGGGACTTCTACACCGTTCTCTTCGGCGTGGGTCGTGCTCTCGGCTGCATGGCCAACATCACTTGGGACCGCGGCCTTGGCTATGCCATCGAGCGTCCGAAGTCCGTCACCACCGACATGCTCGAGAAGTGGGCTGCCGAGGGCGGCAGGAAGATGTAGGAACAAGCTTGAAAGCAGGAAGGGGGCGCCTCGGCGCCCCCTTTTTTTGTCTGCGGGGTAACAAAAAAAGGGAGGCTCGCGCCCCCCTTTTCGCTTTCGGATCGTTTTTCTTCGGGTGAACCTCCCTCTAAGCCTCTTTCTCGCCGAATACATCGGCCGTGAAGAGGTAGAGGTCCGCCCCCTCCTTCCAGTCCTCCTTCTTCAGTCCCGCCTTGAGCGCCGTCTGGTTCAGGAAGGTCTCCCTGTCCCACCCCTGTTCCGTGGCCACCTGGGGGAGCAGCACCCCCCTGGAGAAGTTCTTTTCCAGGTAAAGGCCGTGCTTGCCCACCACAACCTCCTCAGGTGACTCCGCCTTCCTCAGGGGGGAGAGAACAGATACCTCCAGGTCGAAATGGAGCAGGTCCTCCTCCTTCATCGGGTAGAAACGGGGGTCCCTGGTGGCGGCCGAGGCGGCCATTTCCTGTACCAGGAGGTAAAGCGGCTTATCGCTGGTGAAGTTGCCGATGCATCCCCTGAGGGCCCCCTGCTTCTTGATGGTGACAAAGCATCCCTGCGGGGTGAGCAGGTGAGCGGCAGTCACCTCCTGTATCTTCAACTTTCCCGTTTTCACGGCTGAAGTTATGGCCTCCCTGGCCAGCTTCAGAAGGAGTTTCCTGTCTGTGGAGTTAAGCGTTTCGTTCACGAGTCCTCCTTAATGACGGTGGTGCGCCGGACGGCTGAAAATTAATGTAGTTAAAATAATATATTTGCGTACTGTTTACAAGCCCTATCAGCACCGCCCGGGGCACAATCCTCCGTTGAACGGCGCCCTCCACGCGGCGTGTCGTTTCGGCTCCCCGAAGAGAAGTTTGCTGTCGCCGTATAAGCTCTTTCCGCGCGGCTTACAGGTTACTTCGGGGGGCCCGGGTCACTCCTGGCCGGCGGCTCCTGGCGCGGCGTTTCCGGTGCGGGCAACCTGCTTTGGCGGTGCTGTGAAAGCGCCAATTAACGCGGGGTTACGGTGATGTGAGAAGGCGCATGAGTATCCGGTCCCGGTATCCCGTCGGCGGGTAGAGATCTTTAATAACTTTTTGGATTTTCCAGCTTTAAAAACTGTTGACTTTTATCGAAATCCTAGTATATTCGCCCTTTGTTGCGACACAAAAAACCATGCGCTTTGCGCAGTAATGGTAAATCTAAAAAGAAAAGAGGTGATATCGTCAATGAAAAAACTGATCTCCTTGGCACTTTGCCTGGCTCTGGCCCTGTCCTTTGCTGCTGGCTGCAAGAAGAAAGAAGAGGCTCCGGCTCCGGCTGCTGAGCAGGCAGCTCCTGCTGCACCGGCAGCTCCGGCTCAGGCTCCGATGTCCTCCGCAAAGGCTCCGGAAGCCGCTCCGGCCGCCCCGGCTGAGAAGAAGTAATCTGGAACAGGGTGCGCCCTGTCTCCAAAAGAGCCCACAGAGAGATCTGTGGGCTTTTTTTGTACCTCTTTCCCCCATTTGCCTTGACAATCGGCGAGGCAAAATGCTAATTAGAACGGTCGTCTACTACAATGATTCCGGAGGAAGAAATGGAAAGAACTTTTGCAATCATAAAGCCTGACGCAGTGGAGAGGAAGGTGACCGGCAAGGTCCTCGAGATGATCGAGGCTGCCGGGTTCGATATCGTCGGGATGAAGAAGATCCGTCTCTCCAAGGCCCAGGTCGAAGGCTTCTACTACGTGCACAAGGAGCGCCCGTTCTTTGGCGATCTCTGCGCCTTCATGTCCCGCGGCCCGGTCATCGTGCTGGCGCTCGAGAAAGAGAACGCCATCGCCGCATGGCGCACCCTGATGGGCGCCACCAATCCGGCCAACGCCGACGAGGGGACCATCCGCAAATCCCTGGGCGTCAGCATCGAGGAGAACACGGTGCACGGCTCCGATTCCCCCGAGTCCGCTTCCTTTGAAATTCCGTATTTCTTCAACCAGCTAGAGCTGGTATAATCCGAAACGATCGAGGCACAAAGAGCCCTTCACTAGAAGGGCTTTTTTATATTCAGACATGGAAAAGACAGATATAAAGAATATGACCCTGCAGGGGCTCGAGGCGTACATCTCCGGGCTCGGCAAGGAGAAGTTCAGGGCCAAGCAGATCTTCAAGTGGCTCTACCAGATGGACGCCACGAGCTTCGACGAGATGACCAACGTCTCCAAGGAGTTCCGGGGGATCCTGCAGCAGAGGGCTGAGATCAGCAACTTCGTCCCCGAGGTGGTGGAGGCTTCCGGCGACGGCACCCGCAAGTACCTGTTCCGCCTTGGCGACGGAAACGCCGTGGAGAGCGTGCTGATCCCGGACGAGGGACGCAACACGCTCTGCATCTCGAGCCAGGTCGGCTGCGCCATGGGATGCGCCTTCTGCCTGACCGGCAGCTTCGGTCTCTCCCGCAACCTGACCACCGCCGAGATCGTGAACCAGGTCTGCGCCGTGAAGCGCGAGCAGCCGGTGAGCAACATCGTCTTCATGGGGATGGGGGAGCCTCTGGCGAACCTCTCCGCGGTCATCCCGGCGGTGCAGATCCTGACCGATCCGGACGGGTTCCAGTTCTCGACCAGGAAGGTGACCGTATCGACCTCCGGCCTGGTCCCGGAGATGGCCGAACTCGGGCGCTCTGTCACGGTGAACCTCGCCGTGTCGCTGAACGCCACCACGGACGAGGTGAGAAGCGGGATCATGCCGGTGAACCGGCCCTATCCCTTGCGGGAACTCCTGGCGGCCTGCAAGGCGTTTCCCCTGCCGTCCCGGCGCTGGATCACCATGGAGTACGTCCTGATCAGGGACCTGAACGACTCGCTCGAAGACGCGAAGAGGCTGGTCCGGATGATCAGCAACATCCCTTCCAAGGTGAACCTGATCCCGTTCAACGAGCACGACGGCTGCGACTTCAAGAGTCCGACCCAGGACGCCATCGACAGGTTCCACAAGTACCTTCTGGACAAGAACGTGACGGTGATCACCAGGTCGAGCCGCGGCAGCGACATTTCGGCGGCCTGCGGGCAACTCAAGGGAAGGCTTGATCAAAAGAGCGGGGAGTGCTGCGACTGCGGCGACTCCCACTGAACCTATATTTAAATTACTGCGGGAGGTGCAGATGGCTAACGAGGTGATCGGGGTTATCGGCGGCAGCGGGCTTTACGAGATGGAGGGGATGACCGGGGTGACCCAGGTGACGGTGGATACCCCCTTCGGCAGGCCGAGCGACGAGTACGTGACCGGGACGCTGGACGGCGTGCAGATGGTCTTCTTGCCGCGCCACGGCAAGGGGCACCGCTTCACCCCGAGCGAGGTGAACTACCGTGCCAACATCTACGGGATGAAGAAGCTCGGCGTTACCCGCATCATCTCCGTGTCGGCGGTGGGAAGCCTCAGGGAGGAGATCGTCCCGGGGCACATCGTCGTCCCGGACCAGTTCATCGACCGCACCCGCGGCTTCCGCAAGGACACCTTCTTCGGCAACGGGATCGTCGGGCACGTGCAGTTCGCGGACCCGGTCTGCGGCGAGCTTTCCAGGACCCTTTTCGACGCGGCAACCGAGGTGGGCGCCACGGTGCACAAGGGGGGATGCTACGTCTGCATGGAAGGGCCCGCCTTCTCCACCCGCGCCGAGTCCCACCTGTACCGCTCCTTCGGCGCCTCCATCATCGGGATGACCAACCTGACCGAGGCGAAGCTGGCGCGCGAGGCGGAGATCTGCTACGGTGTCATCGCGCTCTCCACCGACTACGACTGCTGGCACGACTCCCATGAGGATGTTTCCGTGGAGGCGATCATCGAGATCATCAAGTCCAACGTGGCACAAGCGAAGAAGATCATCCGCCAGGCCGTCAAAGAGGTGGCAAAGGAGCGCGGCTGCGGCTGCGCAGAGGCGCTCAAGTACGCCGTCATCAGCGATACCTCGGTGATTCCCGTGGAGACCAGGGAGAACCTGGAGCTGATCCTCGGCAAGTACCTGTAGTAGTACGGTGCGGGAACTCCCGTAAGCTCCGGCGCAAGTGGTGCTGGGCGTCGGCGGCGCAGGCGGTCCCACTCTTAATCTAAATCTCAAACTTGATCTCAATCTTTATCTTTATCTTTATCTTTATCTTTATCTTTATCTTGATCCGTTACCTGGAGGGAATATGAGCATACTCGTCGTTGGTTCCGTGGCCCTTGATTCCGTAGAGACCCCCTTCGGAGAGAGGGACAGGGTGCTGGGAGGTTCAGCCACCTACTTCTCCACCTCGGCCAGCTTCTTCACCGACGTCAACCTGGTAGCGGTGGTGGGGGAGGATTTCCCCGAGGAGCATACCCGCTTCCTCGCTTCGAGGAACATCGACCTGACCGGGATGTCGCGCGTGCCGGGGGAGACCTTCCACTGGAAGGGGCGCTACGGCTACGACCTCAACGAGGCCCAGACGCTGGAGACGCACCTGAACGTCTTCGAATCCTTCAGGCCGGTGATCCCCGAGTCGTATGCCGATGCGCAGTACCTGATCCTCGCCAACATCGATCCCGAGCTGCAGGCCGAGGTGCTGAACCAGGTCAGGAACCCGAAGGTGGTGGCGTGCGACACCATGAACTTCTGGATCTCCTCCAAGCCCGAGGCGCTCAAGAAGGTGATCGGCCGGGTCGACTTCCTCATCATCAACGAGGGTGAGGCGCGCCAGCTCTCCGGGGAGGCGAACCTGGTGCGCGCCGCGAAGGCGATCATCGGGATGGGGGTGAAGAACCTCATCGTGAAGCGGGGGGAGTACGGCGTCCTGATGTTCAACGGCCACTCCGTCTTCGCCGCCCCCGCCTTCCCCCTTGAGACGGTCTTCGACCCCACCGGCGCGGGGGACACCTTCGCCGGCGGCTTCATGGGGTACCTCGCCAACACGGGGAACCTGAGCGACGAAGGGGTGCGCCAGGCGATCGTCTTCGGTTCCGTGATGGCATCCTTCAACGTCGAGGCGTTCAGCCTGGACCGGCTGAAGACCCTGACCTACCCGGAAATCGAGGCACGCTACCGCAGCTTCAAGAAGATGACCCATTTCGAGGGGGTGGGGGAGCTGTAAACCGCCGCCAGACGGCCTCCGGCTGAATGCCTCTTCATTGACAACGATCTGGATATCTGTTAATTTTTCCAGGTACTTTTCCAGGTGCATATACGGTAGCTTACAAGTGAGGTTTATGTCCCGTCCAATCCCGATCATGCTGGCCGTCTTGCTCCTTTTCGCTTCCGGGTGCGCCCTGAGCCAGAAGGACAAGAACAGGTTCACCTACCATTACCAGATGGGGCAGTCCTTCTACGCCGAAAACAACTTCACCGGCGCCCTGCAGGAGTTCACCGAGGCGGAGAAGCTGATGCCTGAGGACCCGGAACTCCTGAACCAGCTGGGACTCGCCTACTTCCGCAAGGGGCGCTTCGACCTCGCCGAGGCGAAGTACCTGAAGGCGCTCGGTTACCGTCCCGGTTACTCCGAGGCGCGCAACAACCTGGGGGTGAACTACCTCGAGATGAAGCGCTGGGACGAGGCCATCGTCCAGCTCAGGACGGTGCAGGACGACATCTTCTACCAGGGGCAGGAGAGCGTGGTCATCAACCTGGGGCTCGCCTTGCTGGGCAAGGGGGAATACCAGCAGGCCCTGACGGTCTTGCGGGGCGCTGTCGCCAAGAACGGGAGCGATCCGCGTCTCAGGCTGCACCTCGGCCGGGTCTATTTCGCTCTGGACAAGACGGAGCTTGCCATCGATGAGTACCGAAAGGCGCTGCAGATAAACGGCTCCTATGCCAGCGCCCACTATCACCTGGCTCTTGCACAGGTGAAGTTGAAGGACACGGAGGCCGCCAGAGGCGCCTTCCGCGAAGTGGTCCGCATTGCGCCCGATTCGGAGATCGGTCAGCTTTCCAGGGAATACCTGGACCTGCTGAAGTGAGGTGACGTGCCCGAGGCAGATGCAGAGAACAGCGCAGAGATGCCGGTAGGAGAGTACCTTCGCGGCGTGCGCGAGGCGAAGGGGCTCCAGCTCGACGATGCGGCGCGGGTGACCAAGATCGGGAAGAGCTACCTGATCGCCATTGAGGAGGGGGAGTTCGAGAAACTCCCCAACGCCGCCTACATCAAGGGTTTCCTGCGGCTGTACGCGGGGTACCTCGCCCTTTCGGGCGACGACGTCGTGGCGAGGTACGAGCGGGGGCTTCCCGCCGCACCGCGGCCGCAGGCGGAAACGGCAAGGCAGGGCGCCCCGGGGATGGAGGCGGTGGAGAGGGCGAAACTAGGCGGACGCAACCGCTGGCTGATACCGACGCTGCTCCTGGCGCTGGTGATCGTTGCGGCCTTCTTCCTGTCGGAGGGGGAACAAAAGCCTCCCCCGCAGCCTGCTGCGCCTGCGCCTCCCCCGGTGCCGGTACAGGCGCCGGTGACCGCGCCGATCCAAAAGCCAAGTAGCTCGGCCAAGAGCGACGCGGTGGCGCCCGGGTTCACCGAGCCGCCCACCGCGGCCGCCCCGGCGGGAAAGCAAAGCGGCATCGTGCTCCGCCTCCGCTTCACCCGGGACAGCTGGCTCAGCATAACCATAGACGACAGCATCTCGCAGCGCTACGACCTGAAGGCCGGCGACATCATAGAGTGGAAGGGACAGCGGCTCTTCGTGCTGGAATTGGGCGACGGCGGGGCCGTGGAGGCGGAGTTCAACGGCAAGCCGCTGAAATCGCTGGGAGAGCCGGGGAAACCGGCGCACGTCGAGCTGAAGGGCGAGCAGCAAAAGCCATAAAGCAGCCCATCCCCCTCCTGTCCTCCCCCTTGAAGGGGGAGGGACGGTACGGCAAGCATGCAGCCTGCCGCAACTCCATGCTCTCATTCCCGGTTTCTGACCGGCAGGAAGCGTACGGTTTCATTAACGTGAACAGCACTACAATGAAGACGTTTTCCGAGGACGAGATCCACTTCGTCTCGATCATCGCGAACCCGATTCTTAGCGCCGTCAAACTCTGGAAAAGATTCGCTTCCGGGGAACGGAGCCGGCTTGACACCGGTCGGGCCGGTGCTAGAATCAAAGCTGCATTTTTAATAAGAACATCGGAGCCTGATCTTGCCAAAGCAGCCCAAGCGAATACTGGTGGTGGATGACGAGGAAAACGCGCGGATCGGTCTCTCCCGGTTGCTGGCGAAAGAGGGTTTCCTGGTTGATAGTGTGGCGAACGGGTTCGAGGCGCTGAACTACCTGCGCGAGCAGGAGGTGAACCTGATCGTCACCGACATCAACATGCCCGAGATGAACGGCATCACCTTCCTGAAGGAGCTGAACAGGAGCTATCCCGCCAGCAACGTCATCATGATCACGGCGTATGGCGGGGTGGAATCGTACATAGAGGCGATGAACCTGGGAGCCTTCGAGTACATCAACAAGCCGGTGAAGATAGACGAGCTGAAATCGATCCTGAAAAAGATCTTCAAGGAAACCAGCCACTGACTCTGATGCCGCAACCGCGGGGGTCCAGATGCGAAGCTTCGACAAGATTCTCTTTGCCACCGATTTCTCGGAGAGTTCCGACCACGCCTTCGAGTACGCGCTCACCCTGGCCAAGCAGTTCAACAGCCGCCTGACCGTCCTGCACGTGATCAACGAGCCGGTCGACCTGCGCGGCTTCTACGTGCCGCACGTCTCCTTCGAGAACCTGGAGAAGGAGATCGAGGAGGGGGCGCAGAAGATGATGGAGAAGTTCTGCGCCAGCCACCTAGGCGACTGGGCCAATTACCAGTGCGCCATCGTCACCGGGGTCCCCTGGGAGGAGATCCTGAATCGGGCCGAGAGCGACCAGTCCTCCTGCATCGTCCTGGGGACCCAGGGGAGGAGCGGGATCGACCACCTCCTCTTCGGGAGCACCGCCGAGCGCGTGGTGAGAAAGGCGCATTGCCCGGTGGTGACGGTCAGGCTTCCCTGACCGCAGCTTCATGAAACAAGACGGGGCAGCGTGAGCTGCCCCTTTTTTTTGATACAACGCCAACCTTGCCGGAAACAGGAACCCGCATCATGCCAGAAACGGAAAAACAGCCGCGCGGCCGCGTGCTGATCATAGACGACGAGAAGGTGATCCTCGATCTCACCGCCATCATCCTCAAAAACCGCGGCTACGAGATCTTCACCGCCCTGAGCGCGCAGGAGGGGCTGGAGAGCATCGAGAAGGAGCGTCCGGAGCTGGTCCTTCTGGACTACATGATGCCGAACATGGACGGCCTCACGGCGCTCAAGGAGATCAAGCGGAGCTACCCCGAAACCTACGTCATCATGTTCACCGGCAAAGGGAGCGAGGAGATCGCCGTCGAGCTGATGAAGGCGGGAGCCTCCGACTACATCCTCAAGCCGTTCAACAACCAGGATCTGGTCGAGCGTATCGAAAGCGTGTTGAAGCTGCGCGGCATCGAACTGCAGAACCGGGCCCTTTTGAGCGAGCGGGAGCGGCTTCTGGCCGAGATAGCCGACTGGAACCGCGAACTCGAGGCGCGCGTGCAGGAAAAAAGCGAGGCCTTGAGGCGCGCCCAGGTCGAGGTGGTGCAGTCCGAAAAACTCGCCTCCCTGGGTTATCTATCCGCGGGAATGGCGCACGAGATACGCAACCCGCTGAACTCGATCGCGCTCTTCGTGCAGCTCATCAAGGGCGGCCTCGAGGAACCGGAGCGCCAGGAGTACGTGGATAAGATCCTCAAGGAGGTGGACCGGATCGACGGGATACTCGGAAAGCTCCTCGACGCCTCCAAGCGCCCGAAGTTCGAGATCAGCGAGGTCCGGGTGGACCGGATCCTGGAGCACACCCTCGAGGCCTTCACCCCGCAGCTGCGCCAGAAGCGGATCAGGGTGGTGACCGACCTGAAGAAGATCCCCCCCGCCATCAAGGCGGACTCGATGGAGATCGAGCAGATCTTCACCAACCTCTTCCTCAATTCCATCCACGTCATGCCGGAGGAGGGGACCCTCACGGTGGAACTGGACTACGACGAGAACTACATAAGCTTCAAGGTCTCGGACACCGGGCCGGGGATCCCGCCGGAGAACCTCCCGAACATCTTCGATCCCTTCTTCACCACCAACAGCCGCGGCACCGGTCTCGGTCTCTCGGTCGTCCTGCGGATCGTCAAGACCTACAAGGGGAAGATCGAGGTGGAGAAAAGCGACGCCTGCGGGACGACCTTCCTGGTACGGCTCCCGCTCTGCGCGCCCAGGTAGCAAGGGGCGCTTTCTCCTTTCCTTTTGTAACGCAGTTTTGTATGATGGCGCACATTCACACCACGCTTTGAGGTCGATTCGAAATGACAGCAGAAAACAGGAGGAAGATTCTCCTGGTTGACGACGACAAGTTCTTCCTGAAGGTGATCTCCGACGCCTTCACCGGCGCGGGATTCGACGTGGTAACGGCCGAAGACGGCGTGGACGGTGTGGAGGCGTACGCCTCGCAGGATTTCGACGCCGTCATCCTCGACCTGGTGATGCCCCGCATGGGCGGTGTCAGCGCATCGCTGGAGATCACCCGCCTTTCTAAAGAGCCCGACCCGATCATCATCATGCTGACCTCCTTCTTCCAGGGGGCTCCGCACGAACACCCGATTCCCGAGATGGGGGCGAAGGTGCACATTCCGAAATCGACCCCACCCCTGGACATCGTCATCATCGTCGAACAGCTTCTGGAAAGAAGAAGGCGCGGCACAGGCGCCGCCTGACGGATCACCCCATGCCATTTCTGCTACGAAACCTCACCCTGGACCCGGGGATGGAGGACGGTTCGCTCCGGTCGCTGGTTGCGGCGAGGCTGGGTATCCGCGACTCCGAGATCACCTCCTTTTCGCTGGTCAGAAAGGGGGTCGACGCCCGGAAGAAAAGCGCGATCAAGCTGGTCTACACGGTGCAGTTCGCCTTGAGGGACGAGTCGAGGCTCGAAGAGGGGGGCGACCTGTCGCGGGTGGAGCCCCCGCGGGAACCGCGATTCCCCCGGCTTTCCGGCGGCGGGCGCATCGTCATCGTCGGGATGGGACCGGCCGGGCTCTTCGCGGCGCTCAGGCTCGCCGAGTACGGGCTCACCGCGAAGCTTTTGGAGCGCGGGCGCGACGTGGACCGGCGCGCGAGCGATGTCTCCCTTTTCTGGCGCAGCGGCGAGCTCTCCGGCGAGAGCAACGTGCAGTTCGGCGAAGGTGGTGCCGGGACCTTTTCGGACGGCAAGCTGACCACCAGGGTGAAGGACCCCAACTGCGGCTGGGTGCTCCGGCAACTGGCCCGCTTCGGCGCGCCGCCGGAGATACTCTACGCGGCCAAGCCGCACATAGGGACGGACCGCCTGCGCGCCGTGGTGAAGGGGATCCGGGAGCGGCTTCTCGCCGCAGGGTTCGAGATCGCCTTCGAGAACAGGCTTTCCGGCATCCGGTTCAAGGACGGAAAGGTGGCGGCCGTGACGGTCAACGAAGAGGACGAAAGCGCCTGCGACGCCCTGGTGCTGGCGCCGGGACACAGCGCCCGCGACACCTACGCGATGCTGCACGAACTCGGGGTGGCCCTGGAGCAGAAGCCGTTCGCCGTCGGGGTCAGGGTGGAACACCCGCAGGCCTTGATCGACGCCATCCAGTACGGTCCCGACCGGCACCCGTCGCTTCCCCCCGCCGACTACGCGCAGGCGTACAACAACGAGCGGACCGGGCGCTCCGCCTATTCCTTCTGCATGTGCCCCGGGGGGGTGGTGGTCGCCGCCGCTTCCGAGGCGGGCGGTGTGGTTGTGAACGGGATGAGCGGCTACCGGCGCAACGGTCCGTACGCGAACAGCGCGCTGGTGGCGACCGTGGGGCCTGCCGACTTCGCCGGGTCGTCCCCGCTTGCCGGGGTCGAGTTCCAGCGGGCGCTGGAGCAGCGTGCCTTCCGGGCCGGGGGAGGGGGGTACCTCGCTCCGGCCCAGAGCCTCCTTTGTTTCCTGGGGCGCGGCAAGGGGAGGCTTCTCTCCAGCTACCGTCCCGGGATCGCCGAGTGCGACCTCGCCTCGATCCTCCCCTCGGCCGTGGCCGTCACGCTCAAGGAGGGGATCGCACACTTCGAGAGGCGGATGCGCGGCTTCATCAGCGCCGAGGCGACCCTGACCGGCGTGGAGACCAGGACCTCCGCTCCGCTTCGGATCGTGCGGGGCGCGGACCTGCAGTCGGTAAGCCATCAGGGACTCTACCCGACCGGGGAGGGGGCCGGCTATGCCGGCGGCATCATGAGCGCCGCCCTGGACGGGATACGCGTGGCCGACGCCATAGCGGCAACAATCAAAACCGGGACATGCTGAAAAGGAGCAATTATTGGAAAAAAAATGCGTCGCCGACATCAAGGACCGTGACATCGTGGAGGCGGTCTTCCTGGTAAAGGACAAGATCATCGCCATGGCGAAAAACGGCAAGCCGTACCTCACCCTGAAGCTCATGGACAAGACGGGGGAGGTCGACGCCAAGGTCTGGGACAACGCGGACCAGGTCGGCTCCCTTTTCGACAGGAACGACTTCCTTGCCGTGCGCGCCAAGGCGAGCGTCTATCTCGGCAAGATGCAGTTGATCATCTCGGAGCTGAAGCGGGTTCCCGAGGAGTCGGTCGACCTGGCGGACTTCCTGCCGGAAGCCGAGCGCGACATAAACCTGATGGTGCAGGAACTTGACCTCCTGCTGGAGACGGTCAAGGACCCGGATATCGGCCGGTTGCTGCGCGCCTTCTTCCACGACCCGGAGCTGATGGCGCAGTACCGTGTGGCGCCGGCGGCGAAGGGGATGCACCACGTCTACCTGGGGGGGCTCCTGGAGCACTCGCTCGCCGTGGCGAAGCTGGTGGACGCGACGGTCCCCCTCTACCAGGGGCTGAACCGCGACCTCCTGATCGCCGGGGCGCTCCTGCACGACATCGGCAAGGTGCGGGAGATGACCTACCTGCGCTGCTTCGACTACTCGGACGAGGGGAAGCTGATCGGGCACATCACCATCGGCGTGGAGATGCTGCAGGAACGGATCTCGAAGCTCAAGGATTTCCCGTTCGAACTCGGCATGCTCCTCAAGCACATGCTGCTCTCCCACCACGGCCAGTACGAGTACGGCTCGCCCAAGCGCCCGAAAACCCTGGAGGCGACCATCCTGAACTACCTGGACGACCTCGACTCCAAGATCAACGGCATCAGGACGCACATCCGCAAGGAGCCGGACAACCCGTCGCGCTGGACCTCGTACCACCGTCTCTACGACCGGTACTTCTTCAAGGAGAACTGCCTGCAGGAAGACGAGCTGGAACTCTTGCCGCAGGAGTGCCTGGAGCTTGAGCAGCCGGCTCGGGAGAGAAGTCCCGAACCGGTCCCTGAAAAGCCGGCCGCGCCGGTCCAGGGCAAGCCGTCGCCCCGGGCGGAAGGAGAGCGGGGGCGGGATCAGGGGCGCAAAAACTTCAGCAACAACCCTTTCGCCGCGCTGAAGAAGTCGGACTGACCCATCTTTAGGAGGAAACTACATGCTGTTTGAAACCATAGTGGTGGGACCGCTCGGGGTGAACTGCTTCATCCTGGGAGACAAGCAGAGCAACGAGGGGGTCGTCGTCGACCCTGGCGCCGATTGCGAGTTGATCCTCGCCGCCGTGGCCCGCTTCGGGATAAAGGTTAAGTACGTCATCAACACGCACGGCCATTTCGACCATGTCGGCTGCAACGGGCCGATGAAGGAGCAGACGGGAGCGGAACTGCTGATCCACCAGGGGGACCTGGCGCTTCTGTCCAGATCCTCCAGCTCCGCCACGAAGTACGGCCTGCAGGTGGAGGCCTCCCCGTCTCCGGACCGCCACCTCGAGGACGGGATGCGCCTCGACTTCGGCAGGAGGAGCATCGAGGTGCTGCACACCCCGGGACACACGCAGGGGGGGTGCTCCCTCTACCTCGCCAACGAGAAGCTCCTGATCACCGGCGACACCCTGTTCGCCGAATCCGTGGGACGCACCGACCTCCCCGGAGGGTCGCACGAACAGCTGATCGCCTCCATCAAGGGCAAGCTCATGCCGCTACCCGACGAGACCATCGTCTGGCCCGGACACGGCCCCTCCAGCACCATCGGCAGGGAGAGGCGCGTGAACCCGTACATCAACGAGTAGGGGGACGCGATGCTGAAAGGGAAGGAGATCGTTCTCGGGGTGACCGGAGGGATTGCCGTCTACAAGGCGGTGGAACTGCTGCGCCTGCTGGTGAAGGCGGGCGCCGACGTCCATGTCGTGATGACGCAAAGCGCCACGGAGTTCGTGACGCCGCTGACCTTCCAGACCCTTTCCAAGAACCCGGTGCACATGGAGCTCTTCAACCTGATCTCCGAGGAAAGGATCGGGCACATATCCCTTGCCGAGCGCGCCGACCTGTTCATAGTGGCCCCGGCCACCGCCAACTTCATCGGCAAGATCGCCTGCGGCCTCGCCGACGACCTCCTGACCACGACCGTCATGGCAACCAGGGCGCCGGTCCTGATCGCCCCCGCCATGAACGTGAACATGTACCACAACCCGATCTACCGCGAGAACGAGGAGCGGCTGAAAAACCACGGCTACCTCTTCGTCCCCCCCGTCAGCGGGATGCTCGCCTGCGGCTACGAGGGGGAGGGAAAGCTGCAGGCTCCCGAGGCGATCTTCGAGGAGGCCGTGGCGGCCCTGACGGTCAAGAGCCTGGCGGGAGAGCGGATCCTGGTGACGGCGGGCCCGACGCTGGAAGAGATCGATCCGGTGCGTTACGTAAGCAACCACTCCTCCGGGAAGATGGGGTACGCCCTGGCGAGGCAGGCACGCCTGCGCGGGGCCGAGGTGACCCTGGTGACGGGACCGACTGCCTTAGCGCCTCCGTGCGGCGTCAACGTGGTCCGGGTGCGCAGCGCAACGGAAATGCGGGACGCGGTATTCGCCGCGCTGGATGAGACCGACATCGTCATCAAGGCTGCCGCCGTCGCCGACTACCGCCCGAAGGTGCGGGCCGGCTCGAAGATGAAGAAGATCCAGGAGAGCCTCACCATCGAGCTGGAGAAGAACCCGGACATACTCGCGGAGCTGGGCGCGGCAAAGGGGGGGCGTCTGCTGGTCGGTTTCGCCGCCGAGACGCAGGACCTGGTGCGCAACGCGACGACTAAACTCAACGCGAAGAACCTGGACCTGATCGTCGCCAACGACGTGTCGCTGGAGGGGGCGGGTTTCAACGTCGACACCAACATAGTGAAGCTTCTGTACCGCGACGGTAGGGTGGAAGAACTGCCGATGATGGGAAAAGAGGAACTCGCCGGGGTGATCTTGGAGCGGATGGAACTGCTGCGGGGGAAGGGGACGAAGTAGCCGGGATTGGCTGCGGCGCCGCGGGGGATGTCGGCCGGGTCAGCCGGAGAGGATCTGCAGCAGGATCTCCGGCTCGCAGATCGCTTCCCGGAGTTTCAGCTTCAACTCGTCCAGTTCGGCATGGGCCTGCGGCTTCGTTATCTTCCCGGTCCGGTACAAAAGCCTCAGGTTCTTGCGCACCGCTTCCGCCGCCGCAAGCGCCTTCTCGCCGGTGGGATCGGCGCGGTAGAAACGCGACCCCTCGTCGTTATTGAGAAAATCGTAGACCGCCTCCTGGGCGAGCAGCATGTACTCATCCCGGTCGTCCTCTTCCAGCAGGTAGCGGGACGATTCCGAGAGCGTCTGCAGCAGGCCTTGCCACTTCTCGAGGCGGCTCACCAGCAGGATGGAGTTGAAGATCCGTTTGTTGGTGCCGAAGGAAAAGATGGTGTCAGAGAGGACCTTGCGCAGCAGGTCGTCGTTGCTGCTGAAATGCTCCTGCGAAACCTTCTTCGCGGTCTCCCAGATCTCCTTGTCGACGTAGTTCTCGAAGCGCATTTCCCAGTAGGCATGCTTCAGGGTGAGCGTGGAGAAGCTCCTCATCACCTTGTACGGCACGTAGTAGTTGTGGGCGATGCAGTCCGCGGCCAGGTGGCTCAAGTAGCCGTAGGCGCAGGCCTGCTGCGCCTGATCCCCCGCCTTGTCCAGCACCCGGTGGCCGATGCGCCAGCGGTGGCAGTGCTGCAGGTAGTGGGTGAACTTTTTGCCGAGCGTGATGTCGGCCGCGATGGTGCCGTACAGGAAGTCGTAGGGGTGGCTGCCGATGATGGCGGCTACGGCCGGCTTGACGGCGTCCAGGTTGGAGAGGACGTTCATCCCCAGTTGAAGGTGTATCCCGGCGCCCCAGGCGAAGGCGGGTTCCGGCAAGGCTATGAAAAGCAGCGTAGCTGCCGCAACTAGTATGAACATGCTGTCGAGCATAGTGAATGAGCCTGTAAAAGTAAAGGGGTTTCAGATGGTTGTGAGGGACGAAAGGGAGTCGCTGCTGCGCTCGCTGAAAGGGTATCTGGAGGATCTCGTGGAGAGCGGCGTGGACGAACTCGCTTTCGGGGAACCCGATCTCCCCTCGCCCCGGGAGACCATCCGAAGAGCCGAGCCGATACCGGAACAGCCGCGACGGACAGAGCCGGTGTCGCAGGAATCGGGCCCCCTCGCGGCGGCCGGGCCGGCGCTGCTCCTGGAAGGAAACCCGCAGGCCCGGCTACTCTTCATCGCCGCGGGAACCGGGTTCTCCAGCGCGGGAGGGGAACTGCTGGAAAAGATCATCGTCGCCATGCGCCATACCAGGGACCAGGTCTGCCTGCTCAGTTTCGATCCCTGCTCGGGCGCCGCTGCCGATTCGCTTGCCGCCACGGTGGCCGACCGGATCGCCGCGATCGCTCCCGAGGTGGTGGTGACCCTGGGCGAAGCCGCGACCCGCATGCTGGTGCAGAGCGAGGAGCCGCTGGAACAGCTGCGCGGCAGGTTCCATGAGAGTGGGGGCATCCCGACCATGCCGAGCTTCCATCCAGAAGCCCTCCTTGCCGACGAGACGCTGAAGCGGGACGTCTGGAACGACATGCAGCAGGTCATGCGGCGCCTGGAACAGCCGCGCTAGCGCGGCGTGCCGCAGGACTTCAGCCTGCCGTTTTCAAAGAGCGAGATCGCCTCGTGATCGACGCAGGTCTTTCCGTCCACCTCCGTCCGTCTGCCGAGGATGCAGCTGTCCAGTTGTCCCGACTGGTAGAAGCTGATGTTACCCTGCTCGTTGCAGACTATCCCCCCATAGTTAAAAAAAGCACTCGTGACGCAGCTCCTCAGCATGCCGAGTTCGTAAAACTCGATCTCGGCGAAGTGGTTGCAGACCACCCCGTTTACGGTGAAGAAGTCCTTCAAGACGCAGGACTTCAACTGCCCGTTCGGGAAATAGTTCACCGTTGATCCCGGGTTGCAGATGGATGCGTCGGCCCCGAGGGAAACTCCGGCGCAAAGGGTCAGCAGCAGGCTCAACGTCAGCGCGACCAGCTTCATGATATCCTCCTCTCCAGCATGTTCATTCTCCTGCGGCACCCGCCAAGTATAGAGAAGAAATTAGATTACTCAAATTTAAGCGGGTGCTCCCATTCTTGACAGGGTAGTCGCATTGGATAACATTAATGCGTTCGTCGGTGGTAAAACCCACAGGAAAGGAGAAATGACATGGTAAAACTTCAGCGATTCATGATGGTTCTGCTCTGCGCCGGGATGCTGACCACGTTCTTCGGTTGCCAGACCACGCCAAAGCACGAGAGCACCGGGCAGTATGTAGACGATTCGGTCATCACCACCAAGGTGAAGGCGGCGATCTTCGACGAGATGGCCCTGAAGACCTTCCAGATCAACGTGAAGACGTACCAGGGGGTGGTGCAGTTGAGCGGATTCGTGGACTCGGCTGAAAACGCGAGGAAAGCCGAAATGGTCGCCAGGAATGTCCAGGGGGTCAAAGAGGTGAGAAACGACCTGATAGTGAAGTAGCCGGACCTACTGCATATACAATGACGAAAACCCGCTTCGGCGGGTTTTTTTGTGTGGGGAGATCCTGGAAATGAAAAAGCCCCCTTCCGTCCGGGAGGGGGCCACGACGTCTGCTACTTAGTGATGAGAGGACGACCTGCTGTGGGATTTCTGTCCAACCTGGCTGGAACTCTCGCTTTTCTTGCTGCTCGGACTGCTGGAGCTTGAGCCTTGCTCAAGTTTCCCGAAGGCTTTCATCACGTCTGCCATGCTGTCGTATTCGCGGTCTTCCATCCTCTGGATCTCGTCGAGTACTACTTTCTCGGCTTTCAGCGACTGAGCCTGTTTGATAAGATCCTTTTTCTCCGCCGGAAAGTCGATCCCTTTGAGGTGTTTTGTAACGTTAGCCGGTGAATGACCAGTACTTCTCGTTGCCATGACAACCTCCTTTTACCGCTATCACTTTACTGCATGACTAATTATAGTGAATTTGATTTTTTTAATCAAACCAAAAACACCCTGTATCAATCACCAGTTTCGCCATGATTGCTCCGCTTTGCGTCAATTCCAATGAGAACAACCGCTATTCCTCAAGAAGAACGTCCACACTCGTTCTCACGGCGCCGTCTTCAGCCAGCATCGGAGCATCTCGGCCACGCTCCACGCCTGGGCGATGCACCCTCTCGGGGAGTAGGGGTGCTCGGCGTCGAAGATCTCGCTGATGGAGCCTATGCACTGTTCGTTCAGTTGCTGTGCCAGCCCGTCCAGGAACTGGTGCGCCGCGCCCACCTGGTCCGGGTAGAGGCGTAGCCAGGCGTCGATGAAGGGGCCGATCAGCCAGGGCCAGACGGTCCCCTGGTGGTAGGCGGCGTCGCGGGCCCTGAGGTCGCCGGTGTAGGTCGCCTTGTAATCCGGGTGCCCCGGCGCAAGGGTCCTAAGCCCTACCGGGGTGAGCAGGCGCTGGCGGACCGTCTCCAAAACCTGGGGCCAACGATCCGGGTCCAGCACCGCGAAAGGGAGTGACATGGAGAAGATCTGGTTCGGCCGGCAGGCAGGGTCGTCCCCGAGTTCGCCGTCCACCAGATCGTAGAGATGCCGCCCATCGGGGTACCAGAAGCGATGGTTGAAGGAACGGCAGGTCTGGTCGGCGAAGGCGCCCAGCTGGCGGGAGTACGCCTCATCCCCGTCCTCATCGGTCCAGCGCTGCATCAGGCGGAGCGCATTGTACCAGAGGGCGTTCAGCTCCACCGCCTTGCCGCGCCGCGGCGTCACCACCCAGTCGCCTACTTTCGCGTCCATCCAGGTCAGCTGGTATCCCTGCGCACCCTGTCTGAGAAGCCCGTCGCTCGGGTCCACGCCGATGCCGAAGCTGGTCCCCGCCAGGTGGTGGTCGATGATCTGCCTCATCTGGGGGAGGATCATCTGCAGCGTGGCGCGGTCGCCGGTGTAGTCGAGGTATCGGTTCAGCGCATGGAAGAACCAGAGGCTCGCATCCGCCGTGTGGTAAAGCCCCTCGTTGTGCCCTTCGGGGAAGAGGTTGGGAATCAGGCCGTTTTTAACGTAGTGCGCGAAGGTGCGCAGGATCCATCCCGCCTCGGTGTGACGCCCGGTGGCAAGGGCAAGCCCCTCCAGCGAGATCATGGTGTCGCGTCCCCAGTCGGTGAACCAGTGGTAGCCGGCGATCACGGTGCAGACCTCGTCCCCCATGGCGTGGGCGCGCACGCTGTCCTTGTGCCTTCCCGCCGGCGTGATGATAAACTGGTCCGTCGCCAGCACGAGTTCGGCGGGGAGCCCCTGGTGCGCCCTCGGGTCGGCCGCCGCCAGAAGGAGCCTGCGCCGCTCCTTTTCCATATCCAGCGCCGCGGACGGGGAGAGGGCGGCGATGGTTTCCCAGGTCTCGGTGGATGCGGTGAGGGCGGCATCCTGCCCGGGACCCAGGTCGACCGCGAAGTAGCCGGCGGTCCAGAGGGTGCCCAAGGCGTCGTAGCCCCGTGAATTCTCGACGTCGTAGAAGATGTCCGTGCTGTGTTTCTCCTCCAGGGTGAAGTTCCCGCGTCCCCCGTCGATCACCAGCCGCAGCTGCGGCGTGTGGCTTCCGGACGATATCTGGTAGCGGTTTTGCACCGCGGTGAACATGTACGGATCGTCCGATGCCTGGTCGACGGAGGAGTCGTGCGGGCGGAACTGGAGGTAGGGCTGCAGTTTGAGCCTCACCTTCTGGTCGCCGGACACCAGGCGGTAGATCATGTGCACCGTATTCTGCTTGTGCACGAGGATCAGCTGTTTTTCGATGACGGTGCCGTCTATGTCGTAGCGCCAGACGGGGAGGCCGTCCTCGAGACGGAAACCGGCGAGGTACTCCATGCCGTGGAACTCCAGCCCAGCCTCCTTCTGGTCGCCGCCGAAGCGGACCATGCTCCCGTCGGGGAAGCGGATCGCCTCGGTGAGCCGGTTCAGCATGACGACGCGCCCCATGGGGGAGGGGAAGGCTGCTATCAGGAGCCCGTGGTAGCGGCGGGTGAGGGCGCCGCAGACCGTGCCGGAGGCGTACCCGCCGAGGCCGTTGGTCAGGAGCCATTCCTGCTCCAGGAGCTGGCGGACCCTGAGGCTCTCGTCGTTGCGGTCAATGAGGAATTCGCGCGTCACCGTTGTCATTGGTTCTCTCCCTCCTGGATGGGGACCGGGCTGAGCACGACGGCCGCGTTACCCTGCAGCCGCCAGAACTTCTCCGTGTCGAGCTTGGGGGTCCCGGAGCCGCCGAACTCGATACTCTCGCTGGTCCAGAGCACCTCCCAGGTGCACCCCTCGGGGGGGGCGATCATCGGTTCCGGCACCGGCGCCAGGTGCAGTTCGCGTCCCAGGTTGATCAGCAGCAGACGCTGCTCCTGACCCTTGAAGTAGCGGAGCAGGAAGCCGCTGGTTCCCAGGACCGCTCCCTCGATATGGCAGGCGTATCCGACGCTGAAAACGGGGTCTTCCCGGCGCAGCCTGATCAGGTCGCGGTGGAGGGCGTACACCTTCGCATGGCGCTCCCGTTCCGTCAGGTCTATCTTCGACTGCTCGAAGGTTTCCGGCTCGTACGGCTTGTCGATGGTGTCTATGATCTCCGGGGAATCGATGTTGGTGAACTGTTTCAGGAATTCTATGCGGCCCGCGTGCACCTGGTGCGAGATCTCCTGGTTAAGGTCGGCGAAGTAGAGAAAGGGGGCGCTGCAGGAGAACTCCTGCCCTTGGAAGAGCATCGGAGTCTGCGGGGAAAGCATCAAAAGGGCGGTCATCGCCCTGAGCGCCGCAGGGTTGGTGAGCCGGTGCAGCCGGATGCCCCAGGCGGAGTTGCCGACCTGGTCGTGGTTCTGCACGTAGTTGACGAAGCAGCTCGGGCTTAGGCCGATGGTGGACGAACCGCGCCGCTTTCCCTGCAAGAAGTAGTACTGCCCCTGGTACAGGTACCCCCACTTGGTACTGGAAATCATCTCCTGGGGAGAGCCGTAATATTCCGAGTAGTAGGCGTCGTGCGGGGTCGGGAAAGCTCTCCCCCCCACCGAGCCGGTAGCGGTAGAGAGACCCCTCCTGCGCCTCGCGGCTAAGCCCCGAGAAGTACCCCTCTTCCTCGGCCGTCAGCGGGAAGGGGGGGAGGCCGCCGACCCGTTTCCCTTCGAAGACCACATCCACCTGCCTGTGGCCGGGCGCCCAGACCCTGAAGTGGACCCCCCCCGGCACGAGTTCTGCTCCGATGGGAAGCCTTCTCTGCGGTTCAGCCATTACCGTCTCCTTCAAATTTCCAACTCTACAGGGGAGCCCCCTCCCGGCGGCCACTGCCATTAAGTGACCCCTTCCCCTCCCCTTGAAGGGGAGGGAGAAGAACCTGTCGCCGTTCCGACATGATTAGCAGGATCTAAAAGTATCACAATCCGCCCCCTTTGAAACCGGAGCGGCGATTCGCGGGCGCTTGACCGGGGCCTGCCGCAGTCGGAGTTTCTACGGCATGACTGTCGCCCAGGCATACAATCCGGAGCCGGAAAAGGATGTCCCGGTCACCCCATCTGCGCCATCTCACAGGGTGAATCTCCATTATTTTGTCGCAAATAATTTGACAGAAAAAGCGTCACTGCTAGTATTTACACTTATTAATTTAAAACGATTAACTTTGTGCTAATTAGATATGAAATCTCGGGGTCCCAAGGAGGATCTTATGGCAGGGAGCGTTCTAATCACGGGAGGGGCCGGTTTCATTGGTTCCCACTTGTCGGATGAGCTTCTTCGTCACGGGTACCGGGTGCGGGTGCTGGACAGCCTGGTGCCTCAGGTGCACGGCCCCGGGGGGAACAGGCCGGCATACCTTGATCCCGATGTTGAACTGATCAAGGGGGACGTGAGGGATGCCGCGGCGGTGCAAAAGGCGCTCGCGGGGACGGAAGCGGTCTTCCACCTGGCCGCCATGGTCGGGGTGGGACAGAGCATGTACGAGATCGAGCAGTACACCTCGGTGAACAACTGCGGGACTGCCGTGCTCCTCGAGGCGATGGCGCACGCCAAGGGTGACCGGAAGCTGATCTTGGCCTCCAGCATGAGCGTTTACGGAGAAGGGCGCTACCGGGACACGGACGGCATCTTCTACGACGACGTCCGCAGGCATGTGGAGCAGTTGCAGGTCGGGCGCTGGGAGCCGTGCAGCGCGAGGAGCGAGCGCCTGGTCCCGGTGGCGACGCCCGAGGACAAGACCCCGTCGCTTGCCTCCGTCTACGCCCTCTCCAAGCACGACCAGGAGCAGATGTCGCTCATCATCGGGAGCTGCTACCGTATCCCGGTGGTGGCGCTTCGCTTTTTCAACGTCTACGGGACGCGCCAGGCCCTCTCCAACCCCTACGCGGGTGTCCTGGCCGTCTTCGCCTCCAGGCTCATGAACGGCAACACCCCTCGCATCTACGAGGACGGGTTGCAGCAGAGGGATTTCGTCAGCGTCCATGACGCGGTGACCGCCTGCAGGCTGGCGCTCCAGATCGACCAGCAGAAGGCGCAGCTCTTCAACATAGGAAGCGGCGCCAGCATCAGCGTTATCGAGGTGACCCGGCGGCTGTCGCGGGTCCTGAACTGCAGGGATATAGAACCGGAGATAACGGGGAACTACCGCGCCGGGGACATCAGGCACTGTTTCGCCGACATAGGTTCGGCGCGCAACATCCTCGGGTACTCCCCGAGGGTCCCCTTGGACGAGGGACTGGCGGAACTCGCCTCCTGGCTGGAGGGGGAGGTCGCCGTCGACCGGGTCTCCGAGGCGCATGCCGAACTGGACCTGCGGGGGCTCACGATATGAGGGTCGCCGGGGTACGAAGGCTCTATGAATGGTTCAGCCGGGCGCTGGGCCTTCCTGGCCGCGCAGGCGCGGCGGAGATCGGCAGCGAAATTTACCCGGTTTCGGGCGTGGAGGCTATGCGATGAGTGATGTCATGCAGGCTGCGGTGATCACCGGTCCGGGCAAGGCCGCGGTCATGGAGGTCCCTCGCCCGGAGGTGGGAAACGGGGAGGTGCTGGTGCGCCTGGAGGGATGCGGCGTCTGCGCTTCGAACCTCCCGCTCTGGCAGGGTAGGCCCTGGTTCGACTATCCGGCCCTGCCGGGATCCCCCGGTCACGAGGGGTGGGGGAGGGTGCAGCAGGTCGGAAGCGGCGTGCACGGCCTGCGCCGGGGGGACCGGGTCTCCTTTCTCTCCTGCAACGCCTACGCGCAGTACGACAGGGTGAAGGCGGACCAGGTGGTGAAGCTCCCCCCCTCCCTGGACCTGCTTCACTTTCCCGGTGAACCGGTCGGCTGCGCCATGAACGTCTTCAGGCGCAGCGACATCGAGCCGGGACAGACGGTTGCCGTGATAGGGGCGGGTTTCCTCGGCGCCATCATCACGGCGCTAGCCTCGGCCCGCGGCGCGCGTGTCATCGCGCTCTCGCGCCGGCAATTCGCCCTCGAAGTGGCGCTTGATTGCGGCGCCTCCGAGATCGTGCTTCTGGACGACCACCAGCGGGTCATGGACCGGGTGCGGGAGATCGCCGGGGAAAAGGGGTGCGACCGGGTGGTGGAGGCGACCGGGCACCAGTGGCCGCTTGACCTGGCGGGCGAACTGGTCCGGGAGCGGGGGAGGGTGGTGATAGCCGGCTTTCACCAGGACGGGCCGCGCCAGGTGAACCTGCAGCTTTGGAACTGGAAGGGGATCGACGTCATCAACGCCCACGAGCGCGATTCGAAGGTCTACCTGGAGGGGATCCGCGCCGGGGTGATCGCGGTGGAGGCGGGGCTCTTCGAACTCGGCGACCTGATCACGCACACCTTCCGGCTGGAGGAGTTGGCGCTCGCCTACCAGGCGCTGGAGGAGAGGCCGGACGGTTTTCTCAAGGGGGTGATCCTCATTGAGCATTAGGAAAGGGGACGCAATGAAGAAGAAGCAGGCATTGCCGAGGGTAGGGTTCCTTGGGACCGGGTGGATCGGCAGGCACAGGATGCAGGCGATAGCCGAGAGCGGGGAGGCGGAGGTCGCCGCCATTGCCGACGTCTGCGCCGAGAACGCGCAGGAAGCGGCAAAGCTCGTCCCGGGGGGCTCGGTGGTCGACTCGCTGGATGCCCTGCTCGACCTCGGTCTCGACGCCGTCGTCATCGCCACCCCCAGCGCGGGGCACTGTTCCCAGGCGGTCCGGGCCCTGCAGCGCGGCCTCGCCGTCTTCTGCCAGAAACCGCTCGGCAGGAGCGTCCACGAGGCGCAGATGGTGGTGGACGCGGCGCGCGCGGCGAACCGGCTCCTGGGGGTCGACTTTTCCTACCGCTACACCGACGCGGTCCAGAAGATGTACCAGCTGGTAGCCTCCGGGGATCTGGGGCAGGTCTACGCCGCCGACCTCGTCTTCCATAACGCCTACGGCCCGGACAAGGCATGGTCCTACGACGCCGAACTCTCCGGAGGGGGATGCCTGATGGACCTCGGGAGCCATCTCGTCGATCTCGCCCTCTGGTTCTTCGGCTACCCCGAGATACGCAGCGTCTCCAGTTCCATCTTCTCGGGAGGAGAGAGGTTGAAGGGGGGCTCGGGAAAGGTGGAGGACTATGCGGTTGTCTCCCTCGTGCTCGGTAACGGCAACGCGGTGCGCCTCGCCTGCTCCTGGAACGTCTCGGCCGGGCGCGATGCAGTAATCGAGTCGAATTTCTACGGGACCCGGGGAGGGGTGAGTTTCAGGAACGTGCAGGGCTCATTCTACGACTTTGTCGCCGAGCGTTTCCGGGGCACTGCGGCCGAGACCATCGCCGTACCGCCCGACTCGTGGGGGGGGCGCTGCGCGGTGGCCTGGGCGAGGCAGCTAAGGGTTGCGGGGGGCGTCTTCGATCCGCAGGCAGAGAAACTGGTCCAGGTGGCGGCAGTGCTCGACGCCGCCTACGGCCGGTAATTCAGTAAACCGGTAAGGCGGTAAAACCTTATTGCCACAAAAAAGCACAAAATACACAAAATTGAACCCTTAGACGCTTAATCTTAGTCTTAATCTTTATCTTTATCTTTATCTTTATCTCGACCTCAACCTCAACCTCAACCTCAACCTCGACCCGACTCTTTTATGATGCCCACCGCTCGAAGCATAGAGGTCTGCGATATTTCCGTTAAGCCGCCGCGTCTGATCCTGATGACTGCGGACCCGACCGGTGGCGTCTGGAACTACGTGCTGGAACTGGCGCGCGGATTGTCGATCTACGGGGTGGAGATCGCCCTGGCGACCATGGGACAGCCGCTCTCCGCGGACCAGCGCCGCGAGGTCGCCGACGAGGAAAACGTCACCATCTACGAGAGCGTGTTCCGCCTGGAATGGATGGACGACCCATGGGCGGACGTGGATGAGAGCGGAGAGTGGCTCCTCTCTCTCGAGGCGGAACTGCGGCCGGACCTGGTGCACCTGAACGGCTACGCTCATGCCGCGCTCCCCTGGCAATCCCCTTGCCTCGTGGTCGCCCATTCCTGCATGCTCTCCTGGTGGCAGGCGGTGCGCCGTGAGGAATTCCCCCCCCCGTACCAGCAATACCGCAAGCGCGTCAGCGCAGGACTTGCCGCGGCGGACCTCGTGGCGGCGCCGTCCGCGGCGATGCTGGACGCGATCCAGCGGCTCTACCTTCCGCTCCCCAACGGCAAAGTGGTGCACAACGCACGCAGCAGCACCAGGTTCCGCCCCGGCAGGAAGGAGGAATTCATCCTTTCCGTGGGGCGCCTGTGGGACGACGCCAAGAACATCGGGAGCCTGGTCAGAAACGCCTATGAACTCCCCTGGCCGGTCTACGTCGCCGGTGAGCATATTCACCCCGGCGGCGGATCGGTCAACATGGAGGGTGTGAACCGTCTCGGCTTCCTGTCGCCGGAGGCCTTGGCCCCCTGGTACGCGGCGGCCTCGGTGTACGCGCTCCCGGCGCGGTACGAGCCTTTCGGGCTGACCGTCCTCGAGGCGGCCCTTTCCAACTGCGCGCTGGTACTGGGGGACATCCCGAGCCTGCGCGAACTTTGGGACGGCGCTGCCGTCTTCGTCGACCCCGAATCCCCCGACGACCTTCAGGAAGAGCTGTGCGCGCTCTGCGCGGACCGCCCCAGGCTGGCGAGCCTCGGTGAGAAGGCACTGGCCCGCAGTCGCAGCTTCACAGCGTCCAGGATGGTAGCCGGATATCTCGCGCTCTACCGCGAGCTCCGTGACGGCAGAGGCGACTCCTGCCGGCGATGAGGAAGTCCTCTCCGGCGGTGTCGAGCAACTGATGGCGATCTGCCGAGAGGAAGGCATCTAAACCAGCAAACATAAGAAGAAAAGGGACAAAACATGGCCGCACCTCTCTCCATAGCCTTCTTCGGCTCAAGTCTTGTTTCCGCCTACTGGAACGGAGCAGCTACCTACTACCGCGGCATGGTGCGGGCCCTGCACCGCCTTGGGCACCGGATAACGTTCTACGAGCCGGACGCCTATGAGCGGCAGTCGCACCGCGACATGGACGACCCCGACTGGGCGAGCGTGGTGGTTTATCCCGCCACCGAGACCGGTGTCTACCGCTCCCTGGAAGCCGCCATGGGGGCGGACCTGGTCATCAAGGCGAGCGGCGTCGGGGTCTTCGACGAACTGCTGGAACGCGAGGTGCTGCATCTGAAGCGGGAAGGGAACCAGGTCGTCTTCTGGGACGTCGATGCCCCGGCGACCTTGGAGCGGATTACGGACAACCGGGACGACCCCTTCCGGCGCCTGATCCCGCGCTACGACCTTATCCTTACCTACGGCGGCGGAAATCCGATCGTCCGTTCCTACACCGGCTTCGGCGCGAGGGCCTGCATCCCCATCTACAACGCGCTCGATCCGGACACACATTTCCCGGTGCAGCCCGAGCCGCGCCTGGAGGCGGACCTCTCCTTTCTCGGCAACCGCCTCCCGGACCGCGAGGGTCGGGTGGACGAGTTTTTCCTCTCCGTGGCGGAAAAGATGCCGGATCGCAAGTTCCTTCTGGCGGGGAGCGGCTGGGGGGACAAGGCCCGCGCCGGCAACGTGAGCTACATCGGCCACCTCGGGACCCGGGATCACAACGCCTTCAACTGTAGCCCCATGGCGATCCTCAACGTCAGCCGCGACGGCATGGCGAGAAACGGCTTCTCCCCGGCGACGCGGGTGTTCGAGGCGGCCGGGGCCGGCGCCTGCATGATCACGGACAAATGGGAAGGGGTGGAGCAGTTTTTCGAGCCGGAGCAGGAGATCTACGTCGCCGAGAACGGTGACGAGGTGGCCGAGATCCTGGACCAGCTCACCCCGTCGGTGTCGGCGGTGGTCGGGTCGCGCGCCCTGACCAGGGTCCGGGCCCAGCACACCTACACGCACCGGGCCAGGCAGTTCGAGGAGATATTCTCCGCCGGGTCGGGTGGCGGGTGCGGCAATGGCCACGCCACCAGGCGTTGACGTGATGCTCCGTTCGGCCGGCCAGCGCATCACCGGCTATCCCGGCGATGAGATGTACCTTCCAGTCATACATCCCCCACTTTTCCCCAGATCTCCACGGCTGTCGTTATCAGGGTAGGGGCCGTTCCCGGGAAAGCTGTATACGTGCTACCATCGTTATGTAATTTGTGATATAACCCTTCTCCGTATACGGGAAGGTTTGCGTCCGGCATCCCCAACTCCCCCTCGCCATCCGGGAGAGGGTCGGGTGAGGGTCGGGTGAGGGCGGCTTGCTGCGGCAGCGGCAATCGCGACAATCGCGGCAGGAATGCCGCTCCTACAGGTGGTTGGCGGAAGGTCGGCGAAACCAGTGGCGCGACGAGGTGCGATTTGAGCCGGAAAAAGCAGGGGAGCATCGAGCTTGAGGGTTCTCTCTGGTTTCACAAGGACGAGCAGAAATTTCTCGGCGGCGATAGAATAGAGCTGCTGAAGAGGATAGACGACCAGGGATCCATCACCAAGGCGGCCAAGGCGGTTGGGATAAGCTACAAAAACGCCTGGGACCTGGTCAACATGATCAACAACCTCGCCGAAAAGCCGCTGGTTGCGCGGGTGACCGGGGGGAAGGGCGGAGGGGGTACGACCCTCACCGAATACGGCAAGCAGGTGGTAAGGCAGTATGGCGTACTCCAGGAGGAACACAGGAAATTCCTGGAGAATCTGGAGGGGAAGCTCGGCGACACGGCAAGCCTCTACCGGCTTTTAAGGAGGATATCCATGAAAGTGAGCGCGCGTAATGTACTGGCAGGAACCATCACCAAAATAACCAAGGGAGCTGTCAATTCCGAGGTGGCCCTTTCGCTTTCCGGCGGCACGCCGGTCATCGCGGTGATAACCAACGGCTCCGTCGAGAATCTGGCGTTGCAAGAGGGGGGATCCGCCTACGCCATCATCAAGGCGAGTTCCGTAATGGTCGGCAGCGACCTGCACGACGCGAAGATAAGCGCACGCAACGTCATGTGCGGCACCGTCTCCAAGATCATAGAAGGGCCGGTCTCGACCGAAGTCGACGTGGAGATTGGTGGCGGCAACACCATCAGCGCCGTCATCACGCACGGGAGCGCGAGCAGCCTGGGGCTTAAGGTCGGCGGGCATGCCTGCACCCTCTTCAAGGCATCCAGCGTCATTCTTGGCGTAAGTTAGCAGGTTAAAGAAGGGAGCGGCCTCAGCTCGCTCCCTTCTTCTTTGTAATTCGTTATATCTCAAGCGCTATAGCGAAAGCATTTCAGTTGAAGCAGTAGATAAAACGCAGCAGGTCCGGTTTAGCATTTGCCTTAAGCTTTCCCCCGCCCCTTGCGGGAGGGGGGCAGGGGGTGGGGGGAGGTGCCACTAGTAGCAATGATGGCAGCTTCACCCACCCCCCAGCCCCCTCCCGTCAAGGGAGGGGGAGTTGATCGCAAAGACCGACCGGGCCATGCTGGATAAAAGGAGAATCTTGATGAACCGATTTGCCAGAATGCTGCCCCTGTTTTTTGCACTCATGTTGGTCTCTGCCGCCGCTTCCGTGTCCACCGGGTGGGCCGCCGAAAAAGCCTTGATCCTCGCTACCACGACCAGCACCCAGGATTCCGGTCTTCTGGACGTGCTGCTCCCGATCTTCGAGAAGCAGTCCGGCTACTTCGTGAAGACCATCTCGGTCGGCAGCGGCCAGGCGATGAAGATGGGGGAGAGGGGAGAGGCCGACGTGCTGCTGGTGCACTCCCCCGAGGCGGAAAAGGCGTTCATGGCGGGGGGCTTCGGCGTGAACCGCAAGCTCGTCATGCACAACGACTTCCTCCTGCTGGGACCCGCCAAGGACCCCGCAAAGGTTCGCGGCGCGAAGACCGCGGCCGAGGCGCTGAAGGCAATCGCCGGCTCCGGCTCCCTCTTCCTCTCCAGGGGCGACAACTCGGGCACGCACGCCAAGGAGAAGGGGCTCTTCAAGGCGGCAGGGATCAAGCCGGAGGGACAGAAATGGTTCCAGCAGACCGGCCTCGGCATGGGCGAGACGCTCAACGTCGCCGCCGAGAAAGACGGGTACCTTTTGGCCGACCGCGGCACCTACCTGGCGCTGAACAAGAAGAAGCATCTCGGTCTCCAGATCATGGTGGAAGGGGAGCCGAAGCTCCTCAACATCTACCACGTCATCGAGGTTAACCCGGCCAAGTGGCCCAAGGCGAACAACGCCGGCGCCAAGGCCTTCTCCGACTTCATCGTTTCCAAGAAGGCGCAGGACATCATCGCCGTTTTCGGCAAGAAAGAGTTCGGCGCACCGCTGTTCTTCCCCGATGCCGGCAAGAAGCCGGAGTCCCTGGGGCTGTAAATGGATCTGATCCTCGAAGGCATCGTCAAGGCGTTCCAGCTCCTCGCCTCCCTCGATTCGGAGGTGCTGGGGATCGCCATGCTGTCGCTCAAGGTCTCCGGCCTCGCGACCCTGTTCAGCCTGGTGCTGGGGATATCGGTCGGGACGGTGATAGCCCTGGCCAGCTTTCCGGGGAAGAAGATCCTGGTCAGCGTCGTCAATACCGGGATGGGGCTTCCGCCGGTGGTGGTCGGCCTCTTCGTCTCGATACTGCTCTGGCGCAACGGGCCGATGGGATTCCTGGGTCTCCTCTACACCCCGACCGCCATCGTCATCGCCCAGACGGTCATAGCCACCCCAATCGTCATGGGGGTCACCATCGGCGCCATGCAGAACCTCCCGGCGAACCTCAGGCTGCAGATACTGGCGCTCGGGGCGACCCGGACCCAGATGGTCTGGATACTGATCAAGGAGGCGCGGCTGCCTCTCATGGCCGGGGTCATGGCCGGCTTCGGAGGCGTCATCTCCGAGGTCGGCGCCTCCATCATGGTGGGCGGCAACGTGAAGGGATACACCAGGGTGCTCACGACGGCGACGGTAATGGAAACAGGGAGGGGCAACTTCGACATTGCCATTGCCCTCTCCCTGGTTCTTTTGCTATTCTGCTTCGCGATCAACTACATTCTGACCTACATACAGCAGCGGGAAAGGCCTAGATGACACAGGCGCAAAATGTGCTCGACCTGAAAGAGCTGAGGGTGGATCGAGGCGGAGTCCTGGTACTCGATATACCCTCTTTTTCTTTGCACCAAAACGAGTTCGTCTCTCTGATCGGTCCGAACGGCGCGGGGAAGTCGACGCTGCTTCTCTCCATCATGGGGCTCATCAAGCGACAGAGCGGAACCGTGCAGTACCGGGGGGCCGATATCGCCACCTCCTCGCAGCTGCTTGAGCTGCGCCGCAAGATCGCCATGGTGCTGCAGGAGCCGCTCCTTTTCGACAGCACCATCTACGACAACGTGGCCAGCGGGCTGAAGATACGGGGGCTGGGGCGGAGCGAGACCCGCGACCGGGTCATGACCTACCTGGAGCGGTTCAACTTGGCCGGCATGGCGCAGCGCTCCGCCCGGAAACTCTCGGGAGGAGAGGCGAGGCGGGTGAGCCTCGCGCGAGCGTTCGCCGTCGAGCCGGAACTGATCTTCTTCGACGAGCCGTTCGCGAACCTCGATCCCCCCACCAGGCAGGCGCTCACCGACGACATGGACAAGATCATCCGCGAGAAGGGGATCTCCGCCGTCCTGGTCACCCACGACCAGTCCGAGGCGCTCAGGATGTCCGACCGGATCGTGGTGATGAACGCCGGAAGGCTGGTCCAGCAGGGGACTCCGGCGGCGGTGATGAACCGTCCGGTGAACGAGTTCGTCGCCAACTTCGTCGGCATGGAGACCATCCTGGAGGGAGAGGTGCTCAGCAACCGCGAGCAGCAGATGGCGGTCATGGTCGCGGGGCACGAGGTGGACGCGGTCGGCGACGGGAATCCCGGCGACCATGTCTACTGCTGCATCAGGCCCGAGAACGTTACCGTCAGTGTCGATCATCCCGTTGAGAAGAGCAGCGCGAGGAACGTCTATCCCGGACGGATCGCCGAGATCGCGTCCATGGGGCCGTTTCTAAAATTGCAGTTGGACTGCGGCTTTCCTCTGACCGCCTACGTCACACGCGAGTCGTTCGCCAATCTGGAGCTGTGCGAAGGCAAAGATGTTCATGCCTCCTTCAAGGCGACTTCGGTGCACCTGATTCGACGGCGAACTGCATGAAGGCGTTTCACTCTCCCCTCTTTGTAAAGGGGGGCGGGGGGGATTTGGAGTCGCTTTGATAGTTCAGTAACTCACGTTCCTGCCGATAAGACAGTCATGCATGCAGCAGATAGCAGGGAAGGGGGATATTATGCTCAACAACGGCGCGATAGGGATAGAGTACAGCTTTCTGTTTGAGGACGGTAACCGGAAGAACTTCGAGATTTCCCTCGACAGCAGCATGCATGTCGCCGCACGTAAAGCCCCACCCCCTGCGTGGACCGCGCTGGGGCAGCACCAATGTCCGTCCTGCACCCTCTCCCCCGCCGAGGCCCACCCCTACTGCCCGATCGCGGTGCAGTTGGCTCAAGTGGTGGAAGCCTTCGCCGACTTTTCATCCTACGATAACGTCACCGTCACTGTCACGACGGAGCAACGCATCTACTCCAAGAAAACAACGCTGCAGCAGGGGGTGAGTTCGCTCACAGGACTGCTGATGGCCACCAGCGGTTGTCCTGTCATGGATTACCTGAAGCCGATGGCGCGCTTTCATCTTCCCTTTGCATCGGTCGAGGAGACGGAGTTCAGGATGCTTTCCATGTTCCTGGTGGCGCAGCTGAAGCGCCAGGCCAAGGGCCTCACGCCGGACTGGACCCTTGAGGGACTGAAGGCAATCTACGCCAAGGTGTCGGAAATAAATGCCCATTTTGCCAAGAGGCTCAGGGAAGTGGCGAAGAACGACGCCAACATCAATGCCCTGGTGAACCTCGATTGCTTCGCCAAAGCGGTGCCGTGGGCCGTACGCACGAGGCTGAACGACCTGGACGCGCTGTTCGAGGCCTACCTGAAGTGAAAGCGGAAAGAAAGATGTCCCCTCCCTCCCTATCACTTCTTTTTCTTCCTTTTAGCTCTTTTCCCGTGGGTGCTGTGCTCATGCGGCTGGTCGAGCTTTTCTTTCCGAGCAGGCTTGATCATCATGAGAGGAATCAGAATCACGGCAAAAAAAGCTAGAATCGATGCCACAGCAATAAGTGGTGTTGACATAATTACCTCGATAGCAGTTCGTTATATTCAAGATTGGGGACTTCCGCCCCTTCAGTCGGCTATATGGCTACAGTCTCGATAACGGCAGAATAAGTACCTCATCTGGCAACTACAGCAATGGAATAAGGAGCCGTCCCGGCTGCAATGGTCGCCGGAGTCATGGCTGTCAGGCTGCCGTTTGACCCGATTGTGTACTGTGAAATGGTGCTGCTGATCTCGTTCGCGGCATAGGCATACTTACCCGATGGATCCACGGTAATGCTGGCGGGTGACCCCCCGGCAGGGACAAATGTCGGCGTCGTGGCAGCGAGCCCGCCATCTGTGTTGATCGTGAACTGCGCAATGTTGTTGCTCGTCAAGTTTGACACATAGACAAACTTGCCGGAGGGATCGATTGCGATAGCGTAAGGCGTGCTCCCTGCGGCTACGGTAGCCGGAACCATGGCGGTCAGTGTGCCGTCTGCACCGATGGTGTACTGCGAGACGTCGTGGCTACCTGCATTCGTCACATACATGTGCTTGCCGGAGGGATCGATCGTGGCGAAGACGGGATAGGTTCCGGCGCTCACTGTTGCCGGAGTCATCGGAGTAAGTCCGCCGCCTGCACCGATCAGGTACTGTGAGATATAGCCCTTGAAATTCGTTACATAGGCATATTTGCCTGAGGGGTCGACGGTGACGGAACACGGATCGTTGGTCTCTATCGTTGCCGGGGTCATGGCAGTCAGGCTGCCGTCAGCGCTGATCGTGTACTGCGAGACATTGTTACTGAGCGCGTTCGCCGTATAGGCGTACCTGCCTGAGGGGTCGATGGTGATGGAGTAGGGATAGGTTCCAGTGGCCACGGTTGCCGCAGCCATATGGCTCAGGGTACCGTCTGTGCCGATCGTGTACTGGGAGAGATCGTTACTGATGGCGTTCACCACATAGGCATACTTACCTGCGGGGTCGACGGTGATGGCGTTGGGACTTGTTCCGGCGGACACGGTGGCCGGAGCCAAGGGGGTCAGGCGGCCGTTCGCGTCGATCGAGTATTGCGAAACGTTACCGGTGCTGGCGTTAGCGGCATAGGCATATTTGGGAACTTTCGCGCTCCCGCTGGGTATGCCGCCTTCGCCTCCTGGTACTACGAGCACGCCCAGAAAGCTGTTTATCACTGCCTGTACCTTGGCGATGGTTACGCTATTGCTTCCATCATAATCAACGCATATCTCAACTTGCTTGGACCCAAGAAACATAAGAATGGCGGATTGCACTTCGGCTATAGTGACTGTTCCATTCAGGTCGCAGTCTCCGATGGTCCTGGGTGCTGGTCCCTCCCTGGGTATCCAGTAGATCTGAGACTTCACCGCCTCGACGTTCCCTGCCGTATCGACGGCGAAATACCCGATCTTTGTGTTGGTACTGATGGTGATGGGCTCCTGGTATTTAAGGGAAGCGGTGGTCGGCGCCGAGCCGTCGATCGAATAATATACGGTGGCGGGCTCGTCGGCCACGAGGGTGACCTGCAGCGGAGTCCCGACGCCGCCCGCGGAAATGGCGATGGTTGTTGGCGCTACGGCGTCGAGCGTGGTGCCGGAAACCTGCCGGGTGTTGCGGGACTCGAGCCCCGAGGCGTCCACCACTCTTACCGTGTAGTAGTAGGTGGTTTTAGAGGCGAGACCGCGGTCGGTGTAGGTTGTGGTGACGATACCGGAAGCCACCCGCTGGCCAATACTTCCTGCCACCTGGGACCTGTAGACCCGGATGGTACTGGAGGAAGCACCGGCGGGATTTGCCCAAGTGAGGGTGAGTTCCCCTCTGGCGGTGGGATCAGCCACCGCCACCGCGGTCGGGATCGGTCTGAGGTTGATGGCGAGCGCCGCGTTCTCGCTATCCGACGTGCCGTCGTTGACCTTGAAGACGATGGTGTCGGTTCCGCTGTATGACGGCTCCGGCACGTACACCAGGTCAGGCGCCGCACCTTCTAGCGTGCCGTGCGCCGGAGGGGTGACGATGGTATAGGTCAAGGTTTTGTTCTCGGGACTGCTCGCGGAGAGGGTGATCGGGAGCGCCGTGTCCTGGTAGCCGGGCACCGTCTGGTTGTTCGCGACCGGAGCCGTGCCGAGGCGCTGGTACCTGATGCCTCCGTTGACGGTGACAAAGAAAAGCGAGCCATCCTGCGCCACCTTGATCCTTCCCTCTTGGTAGGGGTAGTTCCCGGTGTGGCTGAATAGGTAACCGACGTCGTAGGCTCCGATCTGGGTGTAAGTGGTGGTGTCGTAAACCCTGACCTCGCGGCTTTCGGCCCAGGGGAAGTAGACGACGTCCGACTGGGGGTTATATGCGGCAGCTATCGGCTGTCCTTTGGCATACACCCCGATGGTGCCGAGTTTGGTAAGTGCGTTGTCGTAGATAAAGGTGCCGCCGTAAACAGGCACGGCAAACTGGGTGCAGTCCCTGTTGGTGCCCACCTCGAAGGTAAACCAATCGGAGCTGACGGTATTGGTTACGCTTCGCGTCGCCACGTCGTAGATGCTCAGCGGGCCGCTGGAGATGTTTCCCTCGACGTAACCGATGCAACTGCGGTCGGCGCTCGCGGAGAGCATGGCATCTTCGCTGATCATGCTCTTGATGGTGGTGACTGTCCTGGTGACCGGGTCGATGCGGCGCAGCGGCGCCCACCCGGAACCGAGGTAGGTGGAGGTGGTCAACAGTGCCCCGTCCTTGCCGTAGGCGACCGAGAAGGTCCCCCCCTCCCCGGAAATGGCCGTGGAAAAGGTGATATTGGGCATCGCCGTCCCGGTCTTCAGATCCACAAGGTGCACCCCGGTAATGTTTACGTCGGCAATGGCCAGCGTGTCTCCGTCCGGCGACAGATCCAGTCCGTGAAGGTTTCCGAGGCCGAAGGTGTAAGGTGTGAGAAAGGTATTGGTGGCGAGTTGGTAGCGCAGCACCTGTGTCCCATTAGTTATGTAGAGAAGGCCCCGGGCCACGTCGTAGACCATGTCCTTGCGGTTTGCAGCCGCGATGAAATTCATGGCCCCAAGGGCGGTCGTCGTTGCCATTGCGGGGGAGGATACGTTGCCGGCGCTATTTTTGGCAAAGGCATAGAGGGTATGCGGTCCCAGGGTCGCGAAGGCATACGAGGAAGGAGGGTAGCTGCTCCAGCTGCAGGCATCGGAGGTGGTGGCCTCCGTGACACAGTACCCTGTCACCAGCACGTCGTCGGTCGCTGAGAGCGCAACGGAAACGGTGGGGTTGTCATAGTCGTAGCTTGCGGGAATGCTGAAGTTGGTTACCTGGGGCACGATCTTCCCGATGCTGGTGGATGCGCTAGTGGCGGTCGAAATGTTTCCCGCGGCATCCCTGACGAAAGCATAGAGGGTGTGGTCGCCGCTCGAATCGAATCGATAGCTGGTGGCCGGGGTGCTGCTCCAGGTGCAGCTGGTGGCACTTGGATTCGGCGAAGTGCAGTAGCCGGTTACCCCAACCTCGTCGCTCCCGGAGAAACTGGTGATGGGAACGGTCAATGACGAGTAGGAGTCGGGGAGGGTGAAGCTCGTGATCTGCGGCGTGGTTCGGTCGACGGTGATGGTGACTTGTGCCGGACCGCTGTCCTGAGTGCCATCGTTTGCCTTGAAGGTGAAGCTGTCCCCTCCGCTGTAGCCGTCCTGTGGGGTATAGGTCACATTGGGTGGCGTTCCCGCAATACTGCCATGCTGCGGGGAGGTGACGATGGTATAGGTAAGCGTTTTTTGTTGGGGGCTGCTGGCAGTGAGGGTGATATTGAGCGGTACCGCTCCGTTGCTGAAGAGGGCCTGGCCGTCAGCCGAGGGGGCCAGCGAGGTAGCTCGCATGGCGACGCCGCCTGTCACGGTAACGAAGAGAAGGGAACCGTCGCGGGAAACCTTCGTCCTGCCTTGGCCGAAGGCGGCATTCCCGGTGCCCTGGAAGGTGTAGCCGACGTCGAACGAAGCAAGCTGGAGGTAGCTTTCGGTGTCGTAGGCACGGACCTCGCTGCTGCCGGCCCAGGCGAAGTAGACGACGTCGGAATGCGGATTGTATGCCGCAGCTATCGGCTGTCCTGCTGCATAGGCCCCGATGGCGCCCAGCTTGGTGAGTGACTTGTCGTAGACATAGGTTCCGTTGTAGGTAGGGATCGCCAGCTGGGTACAATCGCGATTGGTGCCGATCTCGTAGTTGTAGGCAGACGTGCCGCCTGTCAGGTCCCGATTTATGAGGATCGACTTGGAAGCCACATCGTAGATACCGAAGGGACCGGCGGAGGAGTTGCTCTCGGCAAAAGCTATGCAACTGCCGTCACCGCTGGCTGAGAGCATGGTGTTCTGTCTCACCTCGCTGATTCCCGTCGTCTTGCTGATGATGCTGACCCCTCCGGTGCGAGGATCAACCAGGCGTAGCGGCGTGGACCCGGAGCCGTTGTACTGCGTGGTGACAAGGATGTTGCCGTCGCTGCCGTACGCTACGGTGAAGGACCCCCCCTCCCCGTAATCCGGGCTGAAGTTCACGTCTTGCACCGCATCGGTTTGCAGGTCGATCAGGTGGATGCCGGTGATGTTCCGGTCCGCTATGGCAAGAGTGTTGCCATCGGGAGAGAGGTCAATGCCCGAGAGGCTGCCCGAGTTGAAGGTGTAAGGGGTGAGAAAGGTGCCGCCGGAGATTTTATAGCGCAGCACCTTGGTGCCAGCGGTGATGTACACCACGTCGCGATTTTGATCGTGCACCATGTCTCTAGCGTTCGAGACAGGGATGAAGTCGTTGGAAGCGGCGAGGGCTCTGGAGCAGCAGGTAGTGGTGACGGCGAAAAAAATCAAACAAGCAAAGCTAAGGACTCTGCGTTTCAAGTTCCCTCCTGTGATTTATGCAGTTCCGTTTGTCAGGAAAATAAAGAGCAACGTGGATGTGTAAACTGCCATCCAGCCCTCCAAGTTTTTTGCGAAGTATATAATTAAAGGCTCACCATTGGCAACGTTATATGCATCTCACATTGAGGCCTACTCCAAATAAGGGCCTTTAACGCTTACATCAGCTGTATGAACAGATAATGTTCCCGTTGACATGGACTTAAGGACGCGTTATCTATGCCGCAGTTCATTGGCGACATCTAAACTGTCTTGTGTGGGCTGCTTGGATGCCAGCTAGAGAGGGGGAGCTTTGTGGCTCATCGATTTTCTGCAGCGCACAACCCGGGGGCTAAGGACCGATCGGCGTCTTCTGCGGATAATAGGAGGAAGGCTATGAGAACATGCATCTTCGTTGCGGCGCTTTTCGCTGGCGCAGCTATCCACGCCCCGGCGTTTGCGACCGAGACGGGAACCATGATCTGCAGCGGGGGAATCGTCTCCGTCGGGAATACGGCGGGGGAAGTGGTCAGTGGAAAACCGGGACAGATTTATTTTATGCTAATGGGTTATGGCAGATTCCAACTTCATTGGAAACAATTAAATCTGTCCCGGTTTACCATTAAATCTGTCCCGGTTTACCCCATTGGAAACAATTAAATCTGTCCCGGTTTACCCGGTTTACGATTGAAAACCGGGACAGATTTATTTTATGCTAATGAAAACCGGGACAGATTTATTTTATGCTAATGGGTTATGGTAGATTCCAACTTCATTGGAAACAATTAAATCTGTCCCGGTTTACCAAAGCCAAACACCATATACCAGTACACTGTCACCTCCAATGAGGATTCGTCCCTGACTGTGGTTACCACCGTCAGGACGCCGCTCTACAACGGCTGGAATATCATCGCAGTACCCTACAACACTGCCGGCGTCAATCCAGGCACCCTCTTCGGCACCCCGGTCAGCGCCATCTATCAGTGGGTCCCCTCCGGCGCCACAGCGGAGTCGAGCAACACCCAGCTAGGGAGCTATGTGACGGTATCAAACATTGCTCCGGGCCTGGGTTATTTCGCCAAAGCCTCCAGCAGCAGCACCTTGCTGGCATATACCGGTACTGCCGCCCCAGCCACCAATACTTTGACGCTAAAGCCTGGCTGGACGATGATCGCCAACCCCGGTACCACAAACAAGACCGGTATCGCTACGAACTGGCTGATCGACGGTGCACCTCTTTCCGAAGCCATCACCGGCACCAAGATCGGCGGCGCCGTCTACTGGTGGAACGGTACCACCTATGATTCCTGGACGATTATGGGGGACAACCCGCAGATTGAACCCTGGAAAGGGTACTGGATTGTGAACATCGAGTCGGTCAACCATACCCTGACCATACAGTAAGGAGTGGAATCCATGATCTGGGCTGTCCTGTGAAAACCGGGACAGATTTATTTTATGCTAATGGGTTATGGTAGATTCCAACTTCATTGGAAACAATTAAATCTGTCCCGGTTTACCAGTAGATTCCAACTTCATTGGAAACAATTAAATCTGTCCCGGTTTACCCCGGTTTACCAAATCTGTCCCGGTTTACGCATATTGGAAACAATTAGATCTGTCCCGGTTTACGTCCCGGTTTACGATTAAATCTGTCCCGGTTTACGAAGTGATGTGGGGGCTTCGCGCCTTTTCTCATCGGGTCAACTGCTCCTGCAGCTTCTTGATCTGCCCGGCCGGCATGCTGCCGATGGCGCTGGTCAGGGCGGTGATCTGCTCCGTGACACTGTTTCCGGGGAGCGCGAAGGCGGGATCCCCGAAAATGCCGCTCAGGGTCGCCGGGATCGTCGAGACTAACGACTGCTGGGCTGAAAGTACGGCCTGATCCAGCTGCTCCTTGGTGTACATCACGCTTACCTGCGCTTTCAGGGCGGTAACTTGCTGCTGCAGCTCGGCTATGGTTGCATTGAGGCTGGAGATCTGCGTCTGCAGGGATGCGATGGTTTCGTCTTTCGATGAAACGGCTGCCGTGAGCAGATTGACCTCGGCGTTCAGGGCGGAGATGGTCGCGTCTTTTCCCGCAACGGTGGCGCTTTGAGCGGCCAAGGCGTCAGCAAGGGCGGCGTCGAATTCTGTTTTCGACGGCGGCGGGCAATAGGCGATGCAGCCAATGGCGTCGACCGGTAATCCCAACGGGGTGCCGGGACACTTGTCGAGTACATCCATCACTCCGTCGCCATCTGTATCGATGGCGAGCCCGCGCCCGGCAGCATTGTGGAGGCTGACCCTTTCGGCGCTGAGAGCGGATCGATATATCGCGACCTCATCCATTATCCCCACGAAGTGAGGCGAAGCTGCCCAATCCCTGTATTGCTCGCCGACGTTCAAGGGTATCGTCAACGAGTCCGCGATCAGTCCCAGCACAGTGACTGGAGCGGACGCTACCTCCGTTCCATCGACATAGAGACTGACGCTTCCCCCCTGGCGGTCCAGGACACCGACCAAGTGGTGCCATATCGAGTCTGTTACCGGAGTCGTACCGGTTACGGCAATGGAGTTGCCGCTGGCATCTCGTATGACATAGGCGGGGAGCCCCTTGTCACCGATGATCAATGTGTAGGTGCCGTCGTGCCCCAAGGCGTAGCCGCCGGCATACCAGCTGACTATCGGCATCTGCGCGCTGGTGGAAGGCGCTTTGACCCAGGCCTCAACTGTCCAGGAGTCCAGGTTCGGAATGAAGTAGGTGCCGGTAGCCTGAATGAGGTCGGAGGAGTCGAACAGTACCGCGGTGTCGCTGTCTCCTGCCATAGCCCCTGGCTCCCCGAGTGTCGGACCCGAATAGGTGGCGTTGTGTCCGTGCCCGCTGCTGTCGTAGGCGATAGTGCCCGACGACTCTCCCAGACGCCAGTATGCCTCAGGGGTATCCGCCAAAACCATCTCCTGGTACGAGGCGAGGGCCGGTGTCGACACAGACAACGCAAGAACCGCGGTAATCAAAATGCTTTTGTAGGCAGTCATAAGAACTCCCTTACGCAGAAAAATGGCGGGTTTTACTGACTGTTCTGCAATGCGTAAGCCAAGTTCAAGTGTCTGGAATCAGCTAATGACCGGCCTAAAAATTAACGGCAGTTGTGTTCAGAGTTTGCACATTGAACAGTGCTGTTCAAACTTCATACAGCTGATCGTTCTGAGAGAGCGGAGGGCTCAATGTTCAATGTCAGGCCGGCGATCGCCCCGCCCATACTGCGCTGATGAGGATACTTGCCTTCGACTCGTTACCTGTCACCGTCACCGAAGTCTCCTGCAACGCCTCGACGATCAGTTTCTCCCCCTTGCGAATGGCGAGCCGGTCGCCCGCCTCCAGGCAGTAGTCGCGGGTGTCGCTTGAGCGCGTGATCCAGGCTTGTCCCGCGGCTACCGTCAGCGCCTCGACGGCGTCGATCGCTTCAACGGTCAGCACTTCTCCCCTGTTTAGCAGGTATCTCATAACATATCCTCCTCCTTCAGAACCTGGTGCGGTATGCCAGGGGAGTCACTCCCTTCTCGCGCACGAACGCGCGCCGCATCTGCTCGGCGCAGCTGAACCCGCTCTCCAGGGCAACCCTTTCTATCGGCAGGTTGCCGTCTTCGAGCAAGGTGACGCATCGCTCGATGCGCAGCTGGTCGAGGTATTTCGCCGGCGTCTTCCCGGTCTCGCGCAGAAACACCCTGGCGAAGTTGCGTGGGCTCATGGCGGCCCTGTAGGCAAGCTCCTCGACGGAGACCTTGCTGCAGGGATTCTCCCTCAGCCACGAAAGCAACGGGGCGAGCTGCCCCCCCTCGACCATCTGTGCGCGCAGTTGCGTGCTGAACTGCGCCTGCCCGCCGGGCCTCTTGAAAAACATCACCAGCCGCCGGGCAACGGCCAGCGCGGTCTTTTTCCCGAAGTCCTCCTCGACCAGCGAGAGCGCGAGATCCATCCCCGCCGTCACGCCGGCGGAGGTGGCGACCGAACCGTCCCGTATGTAGATGGCGTCGCTCTCCACGACGACGTCCGGGTATTCCTGGCGCAGTCGTTCGATATCCATCCAGTGCGTCGTCGCCCGTCGTCCGTTCAAAAGCCCGGCCTCCGCGAGAAGAAAGGCGCCGGTGCAGACGGAGACAAGGCGCCGCGTCCCTTTTGCCGCTGTTCTCAGCCACGCCAGCAGGGCTTCGTTCTTCATCGCCTTCGCCAGCGCGGCATCCGGACCCCCGGGAACTATGACGGTGTCTGTCCCGCCCGCAAGGTCGTTCCAGGAGCAGTCGGCTACCAGCCTCGTCCCGGAGGCCGATGCGAAGGGACCGGGGGTCTCGCCAACAAGAAGGATCTCATAGCCCCTTTTGGGGCAATCTTCCTCGCCCAGGCAACGGTTGAGCATGTTGAACACTTCGATCGGGCCGGTGGTGTCCAGAAGTTCCGCTCCATCGTATGTTGTTACCGCAATCCTGCGCAGTTTCGAGCAATTGGCATCCATGTCAGTAGGCTCCTTTCCATGTCGAAATAATTACTCAACTTTCGCAGTTGGGTAAATCATGTAAGCTGCTGTAATTAAAAATAGAATAGCGTCACGATCTGTATTAAAATGCCTTTGCTCCCCAGCAAATACATCTTAACAAAGAAAGGACGCTATGAGCCCGAGTGTAGCAGAAACCGTCACCCTTGAGAATCAGATAAATTCGTTCTTTCACAATCATAAGCTCGGCAATCTCCTTCGGCAAAGCAACATCAGGAAAGATAAGGGCGTTTCGCTGGACATACTGTTCCAGTTTTTGCTCACGATGGTCTTTACTGGGAAGAACCTGTTCCGGTTGTTGTCAACTCCGGATACTCCCGACGTACCGTCCGGCATAGGAAAGGACGTTGTCTACCGGTTCTTGAACTGCGTGTCGTCGAACTGGCGGAGGTTTTTGCTCCTGCTTAGCGCCAGAATCATCGTGCAGAAACTTCTGCCGCTGACGGATGATAGCACCACCAAGGTGCTAATCGCTGACGATACCCTGTATCGCCGTGACCGAAGTAAAGGTGTGGAGCTTTTGGCCAGGATCCACGATCATAACACCAAGAGATACCACCGCGGATTTAGGATGCTCACTTTGGGCTGGTCGGATGGCAACAGCTTCGTCCCCATGCTCTTCTCCCTGCTGAGTTCCGCGAAGGAGGAGAACCGCCTTGCCGCAATGCGTACCGACTTGGACAAGCGCACCAACGGCTACAAGCGCCGCCAGGAAAGCATGAAAAAGGCTCCCGATGTGCTGGTGGAATTAGTGGAGATGGCCATGGCCGCCGGCACCAAGGCACGCTATCTCCTGTTTGACAGCTGGTTTGCCGCTCCCGTCACCATCAGGCGGATTCATGCTCTGGGTATGCATACCATCTGCATGCTCAAGGACTCCAAGACCCGCTACACCTTCCAGGGTGATGCCATGACCCTGAAGGAACTGTTCAACTGGGTCCGCAAGCGGCCGGGACGGGCCAAGGTCCTGGCTTCTGTCATGGTGACCATTGGCGAGGATGACAAGGGCAATCCCGTCGCGGCTAAGATCGTGTTCGTTCGAGACAGAAGCAAGAAGAGTTGGCTGGCGCTTCTTTCAACTGACACCACGTTGGCAGACGAGGAGATCACCAAGCTCTACGGGCGCCGCTGGGACATCGAGGTGTTCTTCAAGATGACCAAGTCCTTTCTGAATCTCGCGAAAGAGTGCCAGAGTCGCTCCTTTGATGCTCTGGTTGCACACACGACGGTAGTGCTTTGCCGCTATATCGTCTTGGAACTAGCGAGAAGGACGAATGCTGACCCACGAACCCTTGGGGACCTCTTTCATGCCACCTGCGACGAACTGAGGCAGAGGAGCTTGACGGAGGCGCTTGCATTACTGCTGAACTTACTTGAGCGCTCGCTGAATAACGTTGCCGGATTTACCAAAGAACTGATGACGCAATTGATTGAGCAGTTCGTGGCGGAGTTGCCGCTACCTTTCAAGAAATGGATGCTTCTTTCGGCCTTGCAAGTCCACTAAACTGGCACCATTTCAAGCGGTTGCGGCTAAATGCCCTCCTGCGAAAGTTGAGATAATTACATAACAGACTTTCATGCACAATGACAACGAACAAGCAGTTTCTGCCATTTTGGGTGCTAGCTGCAGCGTCAGGTGAGTGTTGAGATAAATGACATTACGTGGCATAACAGCAGTCGGCGTTGTTATGACAGTGATAAGGGAATCTGAATTGGCAGATACAAGATATGTGACAGCTAACCGGTTGACGGCCGAAGCGAACAGGTCGAGGAAGTACGCAGTGGCAATAGGCGTGCCCGTCGTCATCTTCGCCATCGCCGTTCTCCCGCAACTATGGTGGTTGTTTCTCGGCGCTCTCGCCATCCTCGTGGTCCTCATGCTCAATGCCGGGACCATCAAGAGGGCGGGAGCGCAGGGCGAGGATGCCACCTTGAAGGTTCTCTCAACCCTCCCTGACTCCTACTTCATCCTGAACCAGTTGATGATACCCAGTGCGGGGGGGCGATCCGGCTTTAGCGAGATGGATTTCGTCGTGGTGGGGCCGAACGGCCTGTTCGTGATCGAGGTCAAGAACAACAACAGCAGAATCGCCGGATCGGAGGAAGACCGGGAGTGGGTGATCCACAAGGTGGGGAGGCGGGGGACGCCGTACTCCTCGCACATGAAGAACCCGATCAAGCAGGTGAAGGGGCAGATCTGGGCGCTGACCAACTTCCTCAAGGAGAGGCGCCACAAGGCGTGGATCGACGGAATCGTGTATTTCTCACACCCGCAGTGCCAGGTCGAGGTGAGGGGGACGCCTTCGGTGCGGATCCTTCAGCACCGCGGGCTGGTCGACTGCATTGTGAACCACCAGCCGAAATTCCCGCCCAGGAACCCCGGTCGGATAGCAGATGACCTGGCGGC